>WOYI010493303.1_pt1 | contig 13418 bp, 11 predicted proteins | sample 6423411 | NCBI WGS metagenome assembly WOYI01 (sample SAMN13441803, study PRJNA592873) | oil field metagenome | biome: oil field; feature: oil-well bore; material: oil-contaminated soil; isolation source: oil-contaminated soil from oil-well borehole | place: Germany: Wietze | collected 2016-10-18 ... | reverse complement strand
TTGGCGAACCTTGGTGAAGGTCTGGGAATGCACGAAAAAATTTATAACATATTGAAATAATATGTAAAAAATTACATTTTCGGCACAAAAAAGCCACCGCGAAGGGTGGCCGTTTTGCTGTTATTGGTGGAGGCGGCGGGAATTGAACCCGCGTCCGCAAGCCCTCTGCAGGCAGTTCTACATACTTAGTCTGGTTATTTAATTTTATCCGCCAGACGCCAACCGACAGGCTGCTAACGGACGAGTCACCTTAGTTTTAGCTTCGTACAAAGTGACCCTGCACGACACGATTCCGTGTAAATGTCCTCAACTCATCTCAACCTTGCGGTATCGAGCCCCTCCACGGACAGCGGGGTGTGAGGTCTAACCTTAAGCGGCTAGAGCGTACTTTTCGTCGTTTGCGACTATTGGTTTTCCAGCTGATTTACGAGGTTGCGGGTCCTCGGTATGCCCTGCGCTGCTTTGAAACCCACGTCGAAGCCAAGTCGCCCCCGGGTGCTTTCAAGCGCTTTCATTGTAACAGGGATTGTCTTCCCTTGGTCTGGTGCAGGTGGCGGGCGAAGTGGCGGTCTGCCCGGGTGGCGTGCGAAGCGAACCAGTCCAGCAGCAACAGTTCGGTGCGATAGGCGAGATAGCGGGGGTCTTCGCTGCCGATGTGCATGCGGCTTTCAAGATCCAGGTAGTTTTCTATGAAGCGTTTGTGTTCTTGCGTATGGCTTTCGGCGAAAGGATAGTCGTGTTCGCGCATCTGGGCTTCTTCCAGCGGGAACAATGTGTCGCAGTATTGTTTGAGGAAGACATAGACGTCGTGGAAATCGTCGCTTTCGTTCTGGCGGATACGGGTGGCGTGCTGGTTGATGCGTTCCAGCAGCGATTGATGGGCGGCATCCAGCTCCGGAATGCCGCTCTTGAATTCGTCTTTCCAGTTTTGCAGCAGGTCGAGTTCGCCGGTGCCGTGGTGGTAGTTGGTGGCTTCGAACTCGTAACAACGCTTGAGGTAGATGTGTGCGCACAGGTCGTCCGTGCAGACTTCGATGCAGTGCTTGAAGGACTGGATGGCTTTGTCGATATCTTTCAGGTGGTAGTACGCGACCGCTTGCTCGAACACATTGCGCGTCTCGTCCTTGAATGCGCGCAGTTCTTCCGGATCGTTGTCGAACACTTCGTACACTGATAGCGGCTGGGACTTGCCTTTGACGCGGATGCGATCCAGGAAGCGGATGTGGTATGCGCCGGGGTCTTGCAGGTCGTACAGCGTGTTATGGCTGATGATGATGGGGGTGTTATATGTTTTGGTCGCTTCTTCCAGTCGGGCGGCCAGATTGACGGCGTCGCCGATCACCGTGCTGTCCATGCGGTTGATGCCGCCGACGGTGCCTATCATCACCATGCCGGTATTCAGGCCGATGCCGATGTGGATGGGTTTGTAACCGGCGCGTGCGCGGCCGGTGTTGTAGTAGCTCAATCGCTCCAGCATGTCGATGGCACCTTTAAGCGCCTCATCGGCTCCCTTTTCGAACAGCGCCATGATGGCGTCGCCGATGAATTTGTCGATGATGCCGTGGTGGCGACTGATCACAGGCTCCATCTGGCTGAGGTAGGAGTTGATGAATTCGAAGTTTTCGGCCGGGGTCATGGATTCGGACAACTGCGTGAAGTCGCGGATGTCGGAGAACAGGATGGTCATCTTGCGCTCGACCTGGTCGCCCAGTTTGACGTCGACGATGCTCTTGGCCTGTAACAGGCTGAGGAGCTGGTGCGGCACCAGGCGGCTGTAGGCAGTTTCGGTTTGATGCAGCAATGCCAGTGCTTGCTGGTGGGCGATGATGACCTTGTGCAGAATCTCCTGCACGTCGTTCTGATCAGCGTTTGAAGGTGTATCGTTACCGGTCTGTTCGCTCATGTTGCATAGCCTTGCATCGAGGCGGGCATCATACCGTCGTTCAAAGCGACAGGTAGCGCAATAGTGCGAAAGGCGTTTGTACGCTGCCTGCGGTCGGCCAGGTGCCGGTATCGGCATTCGTTTCGAGGTAGCCGTAGCCGGCGATGATGCCGATCATGTGCGCGGCATTGGCGGCCAGCATGTCGCGCAGGTCGTCGCCCAGATACAGGCAGCGCCCCGGTTCGACGCCGATCAGATTGGCTGCATGCAACAGGGGGGCAGGGTGGGGTTTGGCTTTTTCGCATGTATCCCCGCTGACGAGGCAGGCGGCACGGGTGGCATAGCCCAGCTTTTCCATCAGTGGTACGGTGAAACGGTGCGGTTTGTTGGTGACGATGCCCCAGGGGATGTCGCGTTCTTCCAGCTCACTGATCAGTGCCGCCATGCCGGGGAACAGTTTGGTGCGGTCGCAGATATGCGCTTTGTAATGTTCCAGAAAGGCGGCGCGCATCTCGTCGTAGCTGTCGCTGTCCGGGCTGACATTCATGCCCAGTTTGAGCAATCCTGCTGAGCCGTGTGAGGCCTGCGGGCGTATGGTGGCAAGCGGCAACGGCGGCAAGCCATGCAGGCTGCGCACATGGTTCAGTGCCTCTCCCAGATCGGGGGCGGTATCGGCAAAGGTGCCGTCCAGATCAAGGAGGACGGCATCAACCACGTTGGCAGGCCACCAGATAGTTGACGCCGGTGTCGCTCCCCAGCGCATAGGTCTTGATGAGCGGGTTGTAGCTCATGCCGGTCAGTTCCTGCACCTGCAGGCCGGCATTGCGGCACCATTGCGCCAACTCGGACGGCTTGATGAATTTCGCGTAGTCATGCGTGCCGCGCGGCAGCAGGTTCAGCACGTACTCGGCACCGATGATGGCGAACAGGTAGGACTTTGGATTGCGGTTCAGGGTGGAGAAGAACACATGGCCGCCCGGTTTCACCAGTTGCGCGCAGGCGGCGATCACGGCGGCGGGATCGGGCACATGTTCCAGCATCTCCATGCAGGTCACCACGTCGTAATGACCGGGCCGCTCGGCGGCCAGTGCTTCCACGGGCACTTTGCGGTACTCCACCTGTTTGCCGCTTTCCAGCAAGTGCAGTTTGGCGACGCTCAGCGATTTGTCGGCCAGATCGATGCCGGTCACCGTTGCGCCGGTGTCCGCCAGCGCTTCGCTCAGGATGCCGCCGCCGCAGCCCACGTCCAGCACGGTCTTGCCTGCCAGTTTGGCGATGCTGTCGATATAAGCCAGGCGCAGCGGATTGATCTCGTGCAGGGGTTTGAACTCACTGTTCGGATCCCACCACTTGTGGGCGAGTTGCGAGAATTTCTCAAGTTCGATGGGATCTGCGTTGGACATGCTGTCAATCTCGTAGGAAGGTGGCTGACTTTATAACAAAACCACTGCCAATAGCCAAACTTGTGAGGTGTCGGTCGGGTGCTCGGCAAGTGTGGTCGCTGTGCTAGAATGCAGCCTTCGTTTTCATTGCCTAACCGGCTCATTCGTCAGGTCGCTCATGGAACAACAATTCGCTAAAGAAACCCTCCCGGTCAGCCTCGAAGAAGAAATGCGCAAGTCTTACCTCGATTACGCCATGAGCGTGATCGTCGGACGGGCCTTGCCCGATGTGCGCGACGGTCTGAAGCCCGTGCACCGCCGAGTTTTGTTTGCGATGCACGAGCTGTCCAACGACTGGAACCGCGCCTACAAGAAATCGGCGCGTATCGTCGGCGATGTGATCGGTAAGTACCACCCGCACGGCGACACCGCGGTGTACGACACCATCGTGCGCATGGCGCAGGATTTCTCGCTGCGCTACACGCTGGTGGACGGTCAGGGCAACTTCGGCTCAGTGGACGGCGATAACGCGGCGGCGATGCGTTACACGGAAATCCGCATGGCCAAGATCGCGCATGAACTGCTGGCCGATCTGGACAAGGAAACAGTCGACTTCGGGCCGAACTACGACGGATCCGAGCACGAGCCGCTGGTGTTTCCGGCGCGCTTCCCCAATCTGCTGGTAAACGGTTCCTCCGGTATCGCGGTGGGCATGGCGACCAACATCCCGCCGCACAACATGAGCGAAGTGGTGGATGCCTGTCTGGCCCTGTTGCGCGAGCCGGACATGGACATCGAGCGGCTGATCGAGATGGTGCCCGCACCGGACTTCCCGACGGCGGCCTATATTTATGGTCTGGCCGGTGTGAAGGAGGGTTATCGCACCGGCCGCGGCCGCGTGGTGATGCGCGCGCGCACTCACTTTGAGGATATCGGCAAGGGTGACCGCGAGGCGATCATCATCGACGAACTGCCGTATCAGGTGAACAAGGCCACCCTGCTGATGAAGATCGGCGAGATGGTGCGCGAGAAGACGCTGGAAGGCATCTCCGAGATCCGCGACGAGTCGGACAAGTCCGGCATGCGCGCCGTGATCGAACTCAAGCGCGGCGAGAACGCCGACGTGATCCTCAACAAGCTGTTCAAGTCGACGCAGATGCAGGACAGCTTCGGCATCAACATGGTTGCCATCGTGGACGGCCAGCCCAAGCTGTGCAACCTGAAGGATGTCATCGAAGCCTTCCTGCGCCATCGCCGCGAAGTCGTTACGCGTCGCACCATCTTCGAACTGCGCAAGGCGCGCGAGCGCGGCCACATCCTCGAAGGTCTGGCGGTTGCGCTGTCCAACGTGGACGAGATCATCGCCCTGATCAAGGCTGCGCCCACCCCGCCGGATGCCAAGCGCTCACTGATGTCGAAGGGCTGGCGTTCCTCGCTGGTCGAGGACATGCTGAGCCGCGTCAACGAGGCTTCGCGTCCGGAAGGGTTGGCTCCGGAATTCGGCATGGTAAAAGGCACCGGTTACTTCCTGTCCGATGCGCAGGCGCAGGCGATCCTGGAGCTGCGTCTGCAGCGCCTGACCGGTCTGGAGCAGGACAAGATCGTCGGCGAATACCGCGAGGTGATGGACAAGATCGCCGATCTGCTCGACATCCTGTCCAAGCCGGAGCGCGTGACGCAGATTATCAGCGACGAACTGGTCACCATTCGTTCCCAGTTCGGCGATGCGCGCCGCAGCGAGATCATCACGCATACGCAGGATATGTCGATGGAAGACCTGATCGCGCCGGAAGAGGTGGTGGTCACCATTTCGCACGGCGGTTACATGAAGGCGCAGAAACTGGACGAATACCGTGCGCAGAAACGCGGCGGCCGCGGCAAGCAGGCGGCTTCGAACAAGGAAGACGACTTCGTCGATAACCTGTTCATCGCCAACACCCACGATTACATCCTGTGCTTCTCCAACCGTGGGCGCTGCTACTGGCTCAAGGTGTATGCGGTGCCGCAGGGCACGCGTATGTCGCGCGGTCGGCCTATCGTCAATCTGTTGCCGCTGGAAGCGGGCGAGCAGATCAATGCGGTGCTGCCGGTGAAAGAATTCGCCGAAGACAAGTTCATCTTCTTCGCCACCAGCGAAGGCACGGTGAAGAAGACGCCGCTGTCCGACTTCGCCAATCCGCGCAAGGCCGGCATCATCGCCATCAATCTGGACGAGGGCGACTTCCTGATCGGGGTGGCGGTGACCGACGGCAAGCACGACGTGATGCTGTTCTCCGACGAGGGCAAGGCGGTGCGTTTCGACGAGAACGATGTGCGTTCCATGGGACGCGTGACGCGCGGTGTGCGCGGCATGAACCTGTCTGCGGGCGGCAAAGTGATCGCCCTGCTGGTGGCGGAAGACGGGGAACAGTCCGTATTGACCGCGACCGAGAACGGCTATGGCAAGCGTACTTCGATCACCGAGTACACGCGCCACGGACGCGGCACCAAAGGCATGATCGCCATCCAGACTTCGGAGCGCAACGGCAAGGTGGTCGCGGCCACGCTGGTCGGTACCGAGGATGAGATCATGCTGATCGGCACCAACGGCGTGCTGATCCGCACCCGCGTCAACGAGATCCGCGAGATGAGCCGCGCCACGCAGGGCGTGACGCTGATGAATCTGGAGAAGGGCGAGAAGCTGGCCGGTCTGAGCCGTATTGCCGAGACGGAAGAAGAATCAGAAGCTGAGATCGAATCCGATAACGAATAATTTCCGGGGAGAAAAGGGCATGGCGATCTATAACTTCAGTGCAGGGCCGGCGGTATTGCCGAAGGAAGTGTTGTTGCAGGCACGGGCGGAGCTGGCCGATTGGCACGGCAGCGGCATGTCGGTGATGGAGATGTCGCATCGCGGCAAGGAATACATGGGCATCCACGCCCAGGCGGAAGCCGATCTGCGCGAGTTGATGGGTATCCCCGCCAACTACAGGGTGCTGTTCCTGCAAGGCGGCGCGCATCTGCAGTTCTCCATGATTCCGCTCAACCTGATGCGCGACAAGGCATCGGCCGATTACGTGAATACCGGCGAATGGTCGAAGAAGGCCATCGCCGAAGCGAAGAAATTTTGTGCGGTGAACGTGGTCGCCGACAACAAGGACAAGAACTGCAGCTATGTGCCGGTTTTCGACACCTGGAAGTGCGATCCGAACGCGGCCTATCTGCACTACACGCCGAACGAGACTATCGGCGGCGTGGAGTTCAACTGGATCCCCGGGACGGGCGATGTGCCGCTGGTGGCGGATATGTCATCCAATATCCTGTCGCGCGAGATCGATGTTTCCAGGTTCGGCCTGATCTACGCCGGTGCGCAGAAGAACATCGGCCCGGCCGGTTTGACACTGGTCATCGTGCGCGAGGATTTGCTCGGCCAGGTGGCGGCCGGTACGCCGACCATGCTGGACTACAAGATCCATGCCGACGGCGACTCGATGTACAACACGCCGCCCACTTTCGCCATCTACATGGCGGGGCTGGTGTTCCAGTGGCTGAAGAAGAACGGCGGCATCGCCGCGATGGAGAAGACCAATATCGCCAAGTCGCAATTGCTGTATGCCGCAATCGACAGCAGCAACGGTTTCTACAACTGTCCGGTGAACAAGGCGGACCGTTCGCGCATGAACGTGCCGTTCACATTGAAGGATGCCGCGCTGGATGGCGAATTCCTCAAGCAGGCGGATGCACGCGGCTTGCTGCAACTGAAAGGCCACCGCTCCGTCGGCGGCATGCGCGCTTCGATCTATAACGCCATGCCGCTGGAAGGCGTGCAGGCGCTGGTCGGGTTCATGAACGAATTCGCCCGCAGCAAAGCCTGAGTCGCGAGCGCGCCGCCATGAGCCGCACATTTCAGGTTCTGACGCTGAACAAGATCTCCGCGGCGGGCTTGAAACGCTTGCCGGTCGGGCGCTACGTCACCGGCGATGACATTGCACAGCCGGACGCGATCCTGGTGCGGTCCTGCGACATGCATGAGATGGATATTCCTGTCGGCGTGCTGGCCATCGCGCGTGTCGGGGCGGGAACGAACAATGTGCCGGTCAAACAGATGAACGCGCGCGGCGTGCCGGTATTCAATGCGCCGGGCGCGAACGCCAATGCGGTGAAAGAGCTGGTCATCACCGGCATGCTGCTGTCCTCGCGCAATATCGTTGCCGCGCTGGATTTCACTTCCGGTCTGCGCGGCGATGACGAGACCTTGCACAAGTTGGTGGAAGACGGCAAGAAACAATTCTCCGGTACCGAACTGCGCGGACGCACGCTGGGTGTGGTCGGCCTTGGTGCGGTCGGTCGCCTGGTGGCGGATGCCGCACTTGGGCTGGGCATGCAGGTGATCGGCTTCGATCCGGAGATTACGGTCGACGCGGCGTGGGGCCTGTCTTCGCAAGTGAAGAAGGCGCACAGCATCGAAGAACTGCTCAGGCACAGCGACTTTGTGACTTTGCATGTGCCTTTGCTGGATGCGACGCGCAATCTGATCGACGACAAGCGCGTGGCGGCCATGAGGTCGGGGGCCGTGCTGCTGAATTTCTCGCGTGATGCCATCGTCAATGAGGATGCGGTGGTGGCGGCCTTGCACAACAAGCATCTGCGCTGTTACGTGTGCGATTTCCCGAGCAACAAAACGCTGGGCAACGAGCGCATCGTCGCCTTGCCGCACCTGGGCGCGTCGACAGCCGAGGCAGAAGAGAATTGTGCGGTGATGGTGGCAGAGCAACTGCGTGAATATCTGGAACATGGCAATATCACCAACACTGTGAACTTTCCCAATGTCACCATGCCGCGTGAATCGGCGTTCCGGGTTGCCATCGCCAATGCCAACGTGCCGAATATGCTGGGGCAGATATCGTCTGCACTGGCTGAAGCAGGGATAAATATCCATAACATGACCAATAAATCTCGCGGCGATATGGCCTATACGCTGGTGGATACCGATAGCGCATTGCCGCCTGAACTGATCGCGCATCTGGCCGCCATCCCCGGCGTGCTGCGGGTGCGCGATCTGCCGCTGGAGAAAGAAGCGTGAGCGAAGAGATAAAGAAATACCGTGAACAGATAGACCGGCTGGATGGCCAGTTGCTTGGGATGTTCAACCAGCGTGCCAAACTGGCGCAACAGATCGGCCATGCCAAAGGCGAGAGCGCCGTGCTGCGTCCGGAGCGCGAGGCGCAGGTGTTGCAGCGCTTGGTGCAGGAAAATAAAGGGCCGCTGTCGGCTGAAGCCATCAAACAACTGTTCACCGAAGTGATCTCGCAGTGCCGCGCGCTGGAAGCGCCGCTGCATGTGGCGTACCTGGGGCCGCACGGCACGTTCAGCGAAGCGGCGGTGTTCCAGCGTTTTGGCCAGGCAACGGCAGGCCTCCCGGCCGATTCCATCGACGGCGTGTTCAAGGCGGTGGAAAGCGGTGCGGCCTGCTATGGCATGGTGCCGGTGGAAAATTCCACCGAAGGCGCGGTCGGCCGCACGCTGGATCTGCTGCTGAACAGCAGTCTGAAGATCTGCGGCGAAGTGATGCTGCAGGTACGCCAGTGCTTGCTGTCGAACGAGAACGATCTGTCGGTCATCCGCAAGGTGTATTCGCATCCGCAGTCGTTCGGCCAGTGCCAGGACTGGTTGCATGCGCATCTGCCGCATGCCGAGCGCATCACGGCCAGCAGCAATGCGGATGCCGCGCGCTTGGCGACGGAAGAGTCATTCTCGGCTGCCATTGCCGGGGAGCAGGCGGCAGAACATTTCAAGCTCAAGGTGCTGGCGAAAAACATCGAGGACGACGCGCGCAACACCACGCGCTTCCTCGTGATCGGCGATCAGGATGTGGCGCCCTCCGGTCGCGACAAGACCTCGCTGGTGATGACGGCAGCGAACCGTCCGGGTGCGATGCACGATCTGCTGACGCCATTTGCACAGCACGGCGTGTCGATGACCAAGATGGAGTCCCGGCCCTCGGGTGCGGGGCTGTGGGAATACGTGTTTTACGTCGATATCGAAGGCCATCAGAAAGACACCAAAGTGTCGGCCGCGCTGGATCAATTGCGCCAGATCGCTGCCTTCGTAAAGGTGCTGGGTTCCTACCCGGTGGCGGTATAGCCAAAATCCAACCTCCTTGCACGCAGATTGCGCAGATTTTTTCTCTGGATTTTAAGGAGTGCAGGTTCGCTCGCAAGGCGAGTGATCGGGTGATTGCGTATTAATCTGTCTAGTCTGCTGGCAAATTTTTTTTGTTTTTTATCGAGGCATCAAATGAATTATTGTGATTTAGCTCCTTCCTACATTCGCGCTATTGCGCCATACCAGCCGGGGAAGCCGATCTCCGAACTGGAGCGCGAGCTTGGCATCACCGGCATCATCAAGCTGGCCTCGAACGAGAATCCGCTGGGTGCGAGCGGTGCCGCTGTGGCCGCGATGCAGGAAGCGATCAAGAACATCGCGCTGTATCCGGACGGCAATGGGTTTGAACTCAAGGATGCGCTGGGCAAGCGTTACGGCGTCGCGCATGCCAACATCACTTTGGGAAACGGTTCCAATGACCTGCTGGAGTTGGCGGCGCGCGCTTTCCTTGCGCCCGGCGACAAGGTGGTGTTTTCGGCGCATGCCTTTTCGGTGTACGCCTTGGCGACGCAGGCGGTCGGCGCGACCGGCATCAGCGTGCCGGCGACCACGGGTTACGGTCACGATCTGCCTGCCATGCTGAATGCTGCAAAAGCGAACAAGGCCAAGATCGTGTTCATCGCCAATCCGAACAATCCGACAGGCACCTTTCTTGAGGCGGAGGCGCTGCGCGAGTTCATGCGCGCGCTGCCGGAGGACATTCTGGTGGTGCTGGACGAGGCCTACAACGAATATCTGCCTGAAGAAAAGCGTTACGACAGTGTCAGCTGGCTGAAAGAATTCCCCAATCTCATCGTCTTGCGCACCTTCTCCAAGGCTTATGGTTTGGCCGGTCTGCGCGTGGGCTATGCGATGTCCCACGAACAGGTGACGGACATGATGAATCGTGTGCGCCAGCCGTTCAATGTGAACAGCATTGCGCAGGCGGCTGCCGTGGCGGCACTGCGCGATGCGTCCTTCGTGAAGCGCACCTTCGAGCTGAACCAGCGCGGCATGGCGCAAATCATTGAGGGCTTGGGCAAGCTGGGGCGGGACTTTATCCCGTCCTATGGCAACTTCGTCGCGTTCCATATCGGCAATGCCTCGGCGACCTACCGGCGCTTGCTGGAACTGGGCGTGATCGTGCGGCCGATCGAGAACTACGACATGCCGGACTGGCTGCGCGTTTCCATCGGGCTGGAAAGCGAGAACGCCAAATTCCTGGGCGCATTGGAGAAATGCATCAACGAGCAGGTCAACGGAGAAGCCAAATGATCATCGTGATGGGCAGCGACACGACCGACGCGCAACTCGATGTGGTGGTGAAGAAGATCGAGGCGGTCGGGCTGCGCGCCAACATCTCGCGCGGAATCGAACGCATCGTGGTCGGCGCCATCGGCGACGAGCGCAAGCTGGAGGCGGAAATGTTCACGCCGCTGCCGGGCGTGGAATCGGCGATGCATATCGCCAAGCAATACAAGATCGTTTCGCGCGAATCGCACAAACAGGACACCGTCATCGACATCGCAGGCATGCCGCTGGGCGGCAAGCAGATCCAGATCATCGCCGGGCCTTGCTCGGTGGAGACGCAGGAGCAGATGGATCTGTCGGCGAAATTCGTGAAAGAAGCCGGTTGCCGCCTGATGCGCGGTGGCGCGTTCAAGCCGCGCACCAGCCCTTATGCATTCCAGGGACACGGTGTAGAAGGGCTGGATATTTTCCGCAAGGCGGCGCAGAAACATAAGTTACCCATCGTCACCGAATTGATGGACGCGCGCCAGATCGACGCATTCCTAGAGTATGACGTGGATGTGATCCAGATCGGCACGCGCAACATGCAGAACTTCGACTTGCTGAAGGAAGTCGGCCGCATCAACAAGCCGGTCATTCTCAAGCGCGGCATGTCGGCCACTGTCAGCGAATGGCTGATGTCGGCGGAATACATCGCCGCGGGCGGCAATCACAACATCATCTTCTGCGAGCGCGGCATCCGTACCTTCGAAACTGCCTACCGCAACGTGCTGGACGTGACCGCCATCGCGGTTCTCAAGAAAGAGACGCATCTGCCGGTGATCGTCGATCCTTCGCATGCAGGCGGCAAGGCATGGATGGTGCCTGCATTGTCGCAAGCGGCCATCGCGGCGGGTGCTGACGGTCTGCTGGTCGAGATGCATCCCAGCCCGTGTGATGCATGGTGTGATGCGGATCAGGCACTGACGCCGGACGAGCTGAAAAAACTGATGGGAACGTTGGGTGCGATCGCCGAGGCGATCGGGCGCACGCTGTAATTTCATCCCTTGTGTTTGGAAATCATGAGTGAGAGCGTTCTGCTCGTTGTGCTTAGCGAGGGGCAAATTAAACTTGCAAAACAAGTTAATGACGAACGAAGGCAAATCACTCATGCCGTAGTATGTGGAAAATACGGACAGTTTTTTGGTACTGAAAAGCAATGCAGGAAATATTTTTGGGCATGGAAACAAATATTCCCATATTTATTTGTTGGCGGAATTGAGGTCGATCATTTTGAAATTAATGACTATGAATCTGTGCCAGATTTAGTCACTGTTTTGATTGAAGCTAATGATCGATTAAGAAAAGCAGCGCGCAATTTAATGCCTAAGTAGCTTATTGCAAACGAAAGCCCTCGCCCCATTAAATTTATTGGCTTGAGGAATAACAAAACGCATATGGATAATACAGAAGGAAATTAAATGAAAATAATTCTTGCAATAATTCTTCTGTCATTTTTGATTATCAGTGCTAATGCTCACGCTGAAGAGGTCATAGTCTCGGCAGATCAAGTAGTTCAGGATTACGAGCGGAATTCCATTTCTGGAGATATGAAATACAAGGGTAAGGTGGTTTTGATTGAAGGCAAGATTGCTGATATTTCAGTTGAAAACGATGGCACTCCAGTGATTTATCTAGGCTCATCACATATCCTTGCAGCTGTTCATTGCATATTTCCTAAAAGCGCGATTGCCCAATTGTCAAAACTTGAGACGGGGCAGCAAGTAACCATAAGGGGAACCATAATTGGGTACTCAATGGTTCCGCATTTGAAGAACGCTAAAATTGTTAATCGGTAATCTGCAAGCTATAGCTAAGCAGTCATTGAAACTTAGTGGGGCACTAGTAATTCTGTTTTTTTTCAGGCTCCAGAATTATCTTCTACGGTGTGCCAATTAACATCCCGCATTCCGAGTCCGATTTTATTTTGGGCGAAAATTTAACTGAATGCTGATTTGGGGAATATTTTGACTAAACCGCAATTCAATAAAATCGTCATTTTTGGTGTTGGCCTGATTGGTGGCTCGTTCGGGCTGGCGTTGCGTAAAGCCAAGGCTGTTGGCGAGGTGGTGGGTTTTGGCCGCAGTCAAAAATCGTTAGATCAGGCGCTCCATCTAGGTCTTATTGATCGCAAAGGTGAATACATAGCCAAGGAGGTAAGCGAGGCAGATATTGTTCTGCTGGCATTGCCAGTGGGGCAGATGGATAAGCGCATTGGTGGTGAATCTGGCATGACTTTGGAAATGATCGCTTCCTTTATTAAACCGAACACCATAGTAATGGATGCTGGGAGCACAAAGAGTGATGTGGTTCGGGTGGCTCGAGCTTTCTTGAAAGATAAGATAGGTCAATTTATTCCTGCCCATCCTATTGCGGGCGCAGAAAAGAGTGGGCCGGAAGCTGCGCTGTCAGACTTGTATGTGGGTAAACGCGTTGTGCTGACTCCCTTGAAGGAAAATTCGAGAGAATCCATTGCCCGTGCTCGTAAGGTGTGGGAGTTGTGCGGCGCCAACGTCAGCGAACTGACGCCGGAAGAACACGACGGCGTGTTCGCGGCGGTGAGCCATTTGCCGCATCTATTGTCGTTCGCTTTGGTGCACGATCTGGCGCAGCGGGAAAACAAGGAACTGTTGCTGTCTTTTGCCGCCAGCGGCTTCCGCGACTTTACGCGCATCGCCGCCAGCTCGCCCGAGATGTGGCGCGACATCAGTCTGGCCAACCGCGATGCCTTGCTGCGCGAA
>WOYI010164641.1_pt1 | contig 13421 bp, 11 predicted proteins | sample 6423411 | NCBI WGS metagenome assembly WOYI01 (sample SAMN13441803, study PRJNA592873) | oil field metagenome | biome: oil field; feature: oil-well bore; material: oil-contaminated soil; isolation source: oil-contaminated soil from oil-well borehole | place: Germany: Wietze | collected 2016-10-18 ... | reverse complement strand
GATCTCGACGAGGAGCTGGACGAAGACGACGAGGACTGGGATGATGACGAGCAGGAGTGAGTCCCTGCCGGGGTGATCCCCTGGAGGAGCTCCGGCAGGGTTGCCGGGCGTTGGGCGCCTGATTCAGGCTGTGGCGCGCCGCAGCACCACCAACAGGATGACGCCCAGGGCGATGCGATACCAGGCAAACCCCACATAGCGGTGCTGCCTGATGTAGCCCAGCAGCCAGCGGACCGCCACAAAGCCGGTGAGTGCCGCGACCGCGAAGGCAAGGAGCAGCTGGAGCCATGGCTCATGGGCTTGCGGAGTGTCGAGCTGCTGCAGCAGCTTATAGCCGCCGGCAGCGAGCATGGTGGGCAGGCCCACCAGGAAGGCAAACTCCGTGGCAGCGGATCTGTCGCTGGTGCCAGCCAAAAGGGCGATGAAGATGGTGGCCGCCGAGCGCGATGTACCTGGCCAGATGGCAGCCACCATCTGCGCCAGGCCCACCAGCACGGCTACCCGCCAGGTGATGAAGGACTTAGGCTTGAGCCTGGCGGCGTGGCGTTCGGCCACCAGCATCCAGATCCCACCGGCCACCAGCGCCCAGGCCACCGGAACCGGGGTTCGCGGCAGCTCGAAGCCCAGCTTGAGTGCCGCAAACCCCAGCACGGAGGTGATTGCGAAGGCGGTTGCGAGCTTGGCCACATAGTCGCGGCAGGTGTCTTGGTGCAGGTGGGTGGCCAGGTGCCAGAGGCGCTGTTGGTAGACCAGCATGACCGCCAGCACGGCGCCAGATTGGATGACCACGTTGAACAGGTCGGAGCGCTGCCCCAGCCAATGCTCGGCAATCAGCAGGTGACCCGTGCTGGAGACAGGGATGAACTCGGTGAAGCCTTCGATGAGGCCCAGGAGGATGGCCTGCCACAGGGCCGCAGGATCTGATCCAGCAAGGCTGGTCGGCATGAACCTCAAGGCGCGCTATCCTGAAACATGCAAAAGGCGACATGATAGCGCTTGAAGGGTGGTCTTGCCAATGGCAGGCAGCCTGTTTCCGGGATGGGGTCATAATGATGAGGTATTTTTGTCATGAGGTATTTTTGTCTCCTGAGCAGGAAGCCCCATTCCGGGCTTCACGGGGTTTCGCGCCGGGGCATGCCCAGGTTGTCGGCATGGCTGCGGCTGCTCATGGGATGCCTCGGCGTCATGCCCATGCTGTCCTGGGCTGGGGATGAAACCTTGCGACTGCGCCATGATGGCCTTGACCGGCAGGTGATCGTGCATGTGCCTGACAAGCCTGCCAAAGCCCTGCCCCTGGTGCTGGTGCTGCATGGCGCCGGTGGCAATCCCCGACGCATGGCGGCTTGGACCGGCATGAACGACACCGCCGACCGCCATGGTTTCATCGTCGCCTATCCCGGTGGCGTGGGCGTGGTGTCCACATGGAACGCCGGCAATTGCTGCGGGCCAGCCGAGCGGCGCGGTGTGGATGATGTCGGTTTTCTGCGCCAGGCCGTGGCGACCATTGCAAGACGCTGGGATGTGGATCGCCGGCGCGTCTATATTGCCGGTATGTCCAACGGGGGCATGATGGCCTATCGCATGGCCGCCGAGGCCGCCGATATGGTGGCTGCTGTTGCGGTGGTGGAGGGCACCATGACGCTGGATTCCCTGCCCGCTGGCCCGCCGGTGCCCATCTTGCATATCCACAGCCTGAGCGATCCGCGGGTCCCCTTCGAGGGGGGCAACCGGGGCCGGATGCGCTTCCCGGCCGTGGAGCAGGGCCTGGCTGCCTGGCGGCGCCGGGATGGTTGCCCGCAGACGCCATTCGCCAGCAAGGAACGCCCCCTGACCTGGAGGCCACCCGATGGCGGGGTGCAGCACGAGGCGAGTTCCAGGCGTTACGGACCCTGCCGCAATGGCACCGAGATCGTGCTCTGGCTGCTCAAGGGGCCAGGACATGTGTGGCCCGGGGCCCTGGGCAAGGAACCCATCCCGGCATTTCTGGGCGCCAAGAGCAATGTCTTGAATGCCAATGAGGTGATCTGGGATTTCTTTGCGCGCTACCAGCTGGGCGGGCTGGCCCCGGTGGCTGCAGCACCACCGGCCGCTTCTTCCAGCGAGCCTGCGCCGCGCCCCGTGAGCCCCAGGGCGGCACCCAGGGCCAATGCTGGACCGGCCTGATTCAGGGTATAGATGTGCAGGCCGGGTGCTCCGCCATCCAGCAGGCGCTGGCACAGTGAGGTGACTACTTCCAGGCCGAACGCCCTGAGCCCGGCTGGCTCGGATTCAAGGTCCTTGAGGCGCAGCGCCAGCCAGCGGGGGATTTCGGCCCCGCAGCGCGCCGAGAAGCGCAGCAGTTGCTCGGCGTTGGTGATGGGCATGATGCCCGGCACCACCGGCACGGTGATGCCCATCCTGCGGATATCGTCCCTCAGGCGGAAATAGGCATCGGCATTGTAGAAATACTGGGTGATGATGCCATCGGCCCCGGCGCGCACCTTGTGCGCCAGATGGGTGAGGTCGCTTGTGGCACCTGCTGCCTCGGGGTGGATGTCCGGATAGGCGGCCACTTGCATGGCAAAGGCATCGCCTGTGTGGCGGCGCACGAAACGCACCATGTCGACGGCATGCTGGAAGGGGCCGCTTTCGGCCACGCCGGACGGCCTGTCGCCACGGATGACCACCAACTGGCACAGGCCGATCTCCCGATAGCGTTGCAGGAGTTCCAGCACCGTCTGGGCATCGAGGCCGACGCAGGAGAGATGGGGAGCCACCGCAAGCCCTGTGTCCTGCCGCAGACGCTGGGCTGTGGCCAGGGTACCCTCCTGGGTGGAGCCCCCAGCACCGAAGGTCACCGATACATAATCCGGCTGCAACGGCTGCAGCCGCCGGGCCGTGGCCACCAGGCGCTCCAGCCCCTCCGCCTGGCGCGGCGGGAAGAACTCGAAACTCAGGTGACCCATGCGGCCTGCCTAATATCGATAGGCATCGGGCTTGTATGGCCCTGCCACCGGCACGCCGAGATAGGCGGCCTGATCCTCACTCAGCGTGGTGAGCCGGGCATTGAGGTGCCCGAGGTGCAGCCTGGCCACTTCCTCGTCGATGTGCTTCGGCAGCGTATAGACCTGGCGCTGATAGCGGCCCTTGTTCTGCCACAGCTCGATCTGGGCCAGCACCTGGTTGGTGAACGAGGTGGACATGACGAAACTGGGATGGCCGTTGGCGCAGCCCAGGTTGACCAGGCGCCCCTGGGCCAGCACCGTGATGCGTTTGCCGTCGGGGAAGATCACCTGATCCACCTGCGGTTTGACGCGCTCCCATTGGTATTGATGGAGGGACGCTATGTCGATCTCGGCATCGAAGTGGCCGATGTTGCACAGCACAGCCTGGTTTTTCATCTGCAGCATGTGCTCATGGGTGATGACCCGGATATTGCCGGTGGCGGTGACGAACAGGTCGGCCAGGGGGGCGGCCTGCTCCATGGTGACCACGGGGAAGCCCTCCATGGCCGCCTGCAGCGCACAGATGGGGTCGATCTCGGTGATCCAGACGATGGCTCCCAGGGAGCGCAGCGCCTGGGCGCAACCCTTGCCCACATCGCCGTAGCCGCAGACCACGGCGGTCTTGCCGGCGATCATCAGCGAGGTGGCCTGCTTGATGCCATCCACCAGCGATTCCCGGCAGCCATAGAGATTGTCGAACTTGGATTTGGTCACAGAATCGTTGACGTTCATGGCCGGTATGCCCAGGGTGCCGGCGCGGGCGCGCTCATACAGTCGGTGAACGCCGGTGGTGGTCTCCTCGGAGACCCCGGCCACCTGGTCCAGCAGCTGGGGGTGGGCGTCGTGTATGAACTGCGTGAGGTCGCCGCCATCGTCCAGCAACATGTTGGGCCGCCAGCCGTCAGGGCCGAAGATGGAGCGTGTCACGCACTGCCAATACTCCTCGTCGGTCTCGCCTCTCCAGGCAAAGACCGGCACGCCCCGGGCGGCGATGGCTGCTGCGGCCTGGTCCTGGGTGGAAAAAATGTTGCACGACGACCAGCGCACCGAGGCGCCCAGTTCCAGCAGGGTCTCGATGAGCACGGCGGTCTGGATGGTCATGTGCAGGCAGCCGGTGATCCGGGCTCCGGCCAGTGGCTTCACGCCCTGCCGGTAGCGTTCCCGCAGTGCCATCAGGCCGGGCATCTCGTGTTCGGCGATGGCGATCTCGCGGCGGCCCCAGTCCGCCAGAGTGATGTCGGCAACGGCGTAGTCTTGGCTCATTTCCTGCTGGACTTGCATGATGGATCTCCTCTTCGAGGGGCTGCGTGCCGTGGGCAATCTGCCAGGCGGCTGCTCCTTGCGGCGTGCGGGCCTTCCCTACTCCAGGTGGCCGGGTTTTGGGGCATGGCGTACGGCGGTGCTTGCCGCCTCGCGCAGGGCGGCGGCCTTGTCGGTGCGCTCCCAGGTGAAGTCCGGATTGTCGCGCCCGAAATGCCCGTAGTTGGCGGTCTGCCGATAGATGGGCCGGATCAGGTCCAGGTCGCGGATGATGGCATAGGGGCGCAGGTCGAAATGCTCGCGGATCAAGGTGTCGAGGCGTGCTTCTTCCAAGACCCCGGTGCCGAAGGTCTCCACCCGGATGGAAACCGGTTCGGCAACACCGATGGCATAGGAGACCTGCACCTCGCAACGCCGTGAGAGACCGGCGGCCACGATGTTCTTGGCCACATGGCGGGCGGCGTAGGCGGCCGAACGGTCCACCTTGGAGGGGTCCTTGCCGGAGAAGGCCCCGCCACCATGCCGGGCAAAACCGCCGTAGGTATCCACGATGATCTTGCGGCCCGTCAGGCCACAGTCACCCACTGGGCCCCCCACGACGAACCGTCCCGTGGGGTTGATCAGGAAGCGCGTCGCTTTGCCGATCCAGTGACTGGGCAGCACGGGCAGCACGATGGTCTCCATGACGGCTTCCTTGAGATCCTGGTAGCTGATGTCTGGGGCGTGCTGGGTGGAGAACACCACGGTGTCGATGGCCGCAGGACTGCCGCCCTCATAGCGGAAGGTGAGTTGGCACTTGGCGTCGGGCCTGAGCCACGGCAGCACGCCCTGCTTGCGCAGGGTTGCCTGGCGTTCCATGAGGCGATGGGCATAGTAGATGGGTGCCGGCATGAAGGTATCGGTCTCGTCGCTGGCATAGCCGAACATCAGGCCCTGGTCGCCGGCCCCCTGTTCCTCGATGCTGGCCCGATCCACGCCCTGGGCGATGTCCAGGGACTGCTTGCCGATGCAGCTCAGCACGGCACAGGTCTCACCGTCGAAACCCACGTCCGAGCTGGTATAGCCGATATCCTTCAGGGTATTGCGCACGATCACGTCCAGGTCGGCCCAGGTGCTGGTGGTGACCTCCCCGGCCAGCAGCACCACGCCCGTCTTGATGAGCGTCTCCAGGGCCACCCGGGCCCTGGGGTCCTGGGCCAGCAGGGCATCGAGGACGGCATCGGAGATCTGATCGGCGCATTTGTCGGGGTGTCCCTCGGCCACCGATTCCGAGGTGAACAGGAAATCTTGCAGCATGGCTCCTCGCTCCGGCACAGCTGGCAGCACACTCCACCCGCACAGAGCGTGCTCTGGAGGGTGCTGTTTGGTCTGGTCAATCCACTCCTTCACAATGCTATCATGGATTCTCGGCCGCATGATCCAGGCAGGCCAGGTGCGGCAGCGACCCCTTCATGTTCATGCTGTTTTGTTCGCGAGGGTTTCAAGTGACAGGCACGTCCTCAGCAGCGCCACCCACCTCGGTGGTGCCCCAGACCAACACCGAGACGACAGGCGCGGCTCACCAGGACAGCCGCCTGCTGGCCCATGCCCTGCGGGTGCTGGCCATGGATGCCGTGGAAGTGGCCCGTTCCGGCCATCCCGGAGCCCCCCTGGGGCTTGCCGATGCGGCAAGCGTGCTGTGGGGCGAGTTCCTGCGGCACAACCCCGCCGATCCCGCCTGGCCGAACCGGGACCGCTTCGTGCTCTCCAACGGACATGCCTCCATGCTGCTCTATGGCCTGTTGCATCTCACGGGCTATGAGCTCTCACTCGCCGATCTCAAGGCGTTCCGGCAGCTGCACAGCCACACGCCGGGCCATCCCGAATATGGCCGTACTCCAGGCGTGGAGATGAGCACGGGGCCGCTCGCCCAGGGTCTGGCCGCGGCGGTGGGCATGGCGCTGGCGGAACGTCTGCTGGCCGAGCGCTACAACCGGGATGGTCATGTCATCGTGGATCACAGGACCTATGTGATCGTTGGTGATGGCTGCCTCATGGAGGGCCTGTCCCATGAGGCTTGCTCCTTGGCCGGCACCTGGGGTCTGGGCAAGCTGATCGTGCTTTACGACGACAATGGCATTTCCATCGATGGCCCGGTATCCGGCTGGATGAGCGACGATACCGCCATGCGCTTTGCCGCCTATGGCTGGCATGTGGTGCCTGATGTGGACGGCCATGATCTCCAGGCGGTGCGCGTGGCATTGCAGCAAGCCGTGGCCGACCCCCGTCCCAGCCTCATCGACCTGAAAACCATCATTGCCTATGGTGCACCGCTCAAGGCCGGCACGGCCGTCAGCCATGGCGCTCCATTGGGTGTCGATGAGGTCCGCGCCGTGCGCGACATATTGGGTTGGCCCCATGAGCCATTCGTCCTCCCAGAAAAGATCACCCAGGCATGGGATGCTCGTCCTGCAGGAGCGGCCGCCCAGGCTGCATGGCAGGCGCGCATGATGGCCTATGCTGCAGCACACCCCGAGCTGGCTGCCGAGTTCGAGCGGCGCCTGGCGCAGCGCCTGCCCCATGAGTACGAGACGGTGCTGGAGGCAGCCCTGGGCCAGGCACGGCAGGATGCGCGCCCCATGGCCACCCGCAAGGCCTCCCGTTTGATGCTGGATGCCATGGCGCCGAGCATTCCTGAATTGATCGGCGGCTCTGCTGATCTTTCCGAATCCAACGGCACGGAGTGGACCGGCAGCCGCTCCATCTCCGCGCCCGGCCAGCCGGCCAACTACATTCATTATGGGGTGCGCGAGTTTGCCATGGCCATGATCAGCGTGGGATTGGCGCGTCATGGCGGTTTCGTGCCCTATGCCGGCACGTTCCTGGTGTTCTCCGACTATGCCCGCAGCGCTGTGCGCACCGCCGCCATGATGGACCAGCAGGTCATTTTCGTGTTTACCCATGACTCCATCGCCGTGGGTGAGGATGGCCCCACTCACCAGCCCATAGAACAGCTGCCCTCCCTGCGGCTCATCCCCAATCTGGACGTATGGCGTCCTGCCGATCGCCTGGAAACGGTGATCGCCTGGCAGATGGCCCTGGAACAGACCCTGCGCCCCAGTTGCCTGATCCTGTCGCGCCAGGATTGTCCCCGGGTGACGCCACAGGATATGGATCTCACCGCCTTGCGCCGCGGCGGCTATATCCTGCAGGGCAACCAGGATGGGGCGGCTGCCCAGCTGGTTCTGGCAGCCACCGGCAGCGAGGTGGCCCTGGCGCTCGATGCTGCCGCCGTGCTGCGGCGCAAAGGTGTCGCAGTACAGGTGGTCTCGCTGCCCTGCACCCAGGTCTTCGATCGACAGAGCGTTTCCTATAGGAACATGGTCTTGCCACCTGGCGTGCCCAAGCTGTTCATCGAGTCAGCCGCCAGCGCGCCCTGGTATCGGTATGTGGGCGGTTGTGGCGATGTGCTGGGTATCGACAGTTTCGGTGAGTCCGGACCGGGAGCTGCTGTCCTCGCCCATTTTGGGTTTACAATGGATCATGTGGTGAATAGAGCGCAGGCCTTGCTCGCAGAGGGTGGCTGAGGGCCGGGTTGCCGGAATGTATGGCCATGAAGAACATGCCTTAACGCCTTGAGCAAGGCAAGGCCATCCAAAGCATCAAGCAAACAAGCAAAGGATAAGGAGTCAGATATGGCGATTCGTGTTGCAATCAATGGCTATGGCCGTATCGGTCGTTGCATCCTGCGTGCCGTGTATGAATCGAAGCGCAGTGACCAGGTGGCTATCGTAGCCATCAACGATCTGGGTGATGCCGAGACCAATGCCCACCTGACGCGCCACGATACCACCCATGGCGCCTTTCCGGGCCAGGTCAGGGTGGTGGATGGCAAGAATCTGGAGATCGAAGGCGAGAAGATCGCCGTTTATGCCGAGAAGGATCCTGCCGCTCTGCCCTGGGGGGATCTGGGCGTGGATGTGGTGCTGGAATGCACCGGCCATTTCACCAGCAAGGAAAAAGCCTCTGCCCATCTCAAGGGCGGGGCGCGGAAGGTGCTGATCTCGGCCCCGGGTGGCAAGGACGTGGACGCCACCATTGTCTTCGGTGTCAACCACAAGACCCTGACAGGATCAGAGCAGGTGATTTCCAACGCCTCGTGCACCACCAACTGCCTGGCGCCACTGGCCAAGGTGCTGCACCAGGCCATCGGCATTGAATACGGCCTGATGACCACGGTGCATTCCGTCACCAACGACCAGGTGCTGCTGGATGTCTACCACAAGGACCTGAGGCGCGCCCGCTCCGCCACTCAATCCATGATCCCCACCAAGACCGGGGCCGCCGCGGCGGTGGGCCTGGTGCTGCCCGAACTCAATGGCCGCCTTGATGGCTTTGCCGTCCGGGTGCCCACCATGAATGTCTCCTTGGTGGATCTCACCTTCAACGCCAAGCAAGAGACCTCGGTGGACGAGATTCATGATGTGGTGCGGCGTGCCGCTACAGGCGAACTGCAAGGCATCCTGCATTACAACGACCAGCTGCTGGTCTCCCACGACTTCAACCACAGCACATGGTCCTCGGTGTTCGATGCCACGGTAACCCGGGTTTTGCATGGCCGCCTGGCCAAGGTGTGCGCCTGGTACGACAACGAATGGGGTTTTTCCAACCGCATGATCGACGTGGCGCTTGCCATGATGGGGCAATGAGATGCGCGCGTTGCGCATGACTGATCTCGACCTTGCCGGCAAGCGGGTGCTGGTCCGGGAGGACCTGAACTGCCCCATCAAGAATGGCCAGGTGGCCAACGACGCCCGGCTGCGTGCCGCCTTGCCCACGCTACAGGAGCTGCTGGCCAAGCAAGCATGCATCATTGTGGTCTCCCACCTCGGACGCCCCAAAGAGGGTGTCTTCGACGAGGCCTTCTCCCTCAAGCCTGTGGCCGAGCGGCTCGGTGTGCTGCTGGGTGTCGAGGTGCCCCTGGTGAGGGACTGGCAGCATGGCATCCAGGTTGACCAGGGTCATCTGGTACTCTTGGAAAACATCCGCTTCAACCCCGGTGAGCAATCCGACGATGAAAACCTGGGGCGCACCCTGGCTGGACTGTGCGATGTCTTCGTCATGGATGCCTTTGCCACCGCCCATCGCGCCCAGGCCTCTACCCACGCGGTGGCCCGCTTTGCCCCCATGGCCTGTGCCGGCCCCTTGCTGGTCCGTGAGGTGGAGGCCCTGGAAAGGATTGTGCTGGCCCCGCAACGCCCCGTGGCTGCGGTCACAGGTGGCGCCAAGCTGTCCAGCAAGCTCGGGCTCATCGAGCGTCTCCTGGAGCAGGTGGATCTGCTGATCCCAGGTGGCGGTATTGCCAATACCTTTCTGGGCGCCCTGGGCCACCCCCTGGGCCAGTCGCTCACCGAGCCTGCCTTCTACGACCAGGCCCGCGCATTGCATGCCAGGTATGGCGACCGCATGCTGCTGCCCGAGGATGTGGTGGTGACCCCGGTGGGGGACTCAGCGGTCACCGTGCGCCTGATCGACGAGGTGCATGACGATGAGCGCATCATGGACATCGGCTTCCACAGCCAGACCCGCTTTGCAGCCTCCCTCAAGGGCATGCGCACCATCGTCTGGAATGGCCCCATGGGCGCCTTCGAGGACGAGGCCTTTGCCACCGGCACCAAGGCCATGGCCCAGGCCATCGTCAGCAGTGGCGCTTTTTCCGTGGTGGGCGGTGGGGAAACCATCGAGGCTGTGGAGCGCTTTGGTCTTGCCGAGCAATTCTCATATCTGTCCACAGCCGGTGGCGCCTTCCTGGAATTCCTGGAAGGACGTACCCTGCCTGGGGTGGCGGTGCTGGAGGAACGGGCGGCCTCATAGCACGCACTCGATCTTCTGCAATCTTTCAGGCAACAGCTTTCAGGTAATAGATCGTTGCCCGTGTCGAGAGGAGAACACCACAAGATGGCCATGCGATTCCAGGGTACCGAGACCTATGTGGTCAGCGACGAGCTCAAGCTGGCCGTCAATGCAGCGATCACGCTGCAAAGGCCGCTCCTGGTCAAGGGCGAGCCCGGCACCGGGAAGACCATGCTGGCCATCGAGGTGGCTGGGTCCCTGGGCATGCCGCTGTTCGAATGGCACATCAAATCCACCACCAAGGCCCAGCATGGCCTGTATGAGTACGACGCCGTGGCCCGGCTGCGCGACGCCCAGCTCGGTGATGACCGCGCTGCCGACATCGCCAACTACATCGTGCGCGGCCCCTTGTGGGAGGCCTTCGAGTCCGATGAACAGGCGGTGCTGCTCATCGACGAGATCGACAAGGCTGACATCGAGTTCCCCAATGACTTGTTGCGCGAGCTCGATCGCATGGAGTTCTTCGTCTATGAGCTCAAGCAGTTGGTCAAGGCCAGGCACAGGCCAATGGTCATCATCACCAGCAACAATGAAAAGGAATTGCCCGACGCCTTCTTGAGACGCTGTTTTTTCCATTACATCCGCTTCCCCGACCGGGAGACCATGGACCGCATCGTGGGCGTCCACTTTCCCCAGCTCAAAGAAGACCTGGTGCAAGAGGCCCTGGAGGTGTTCTTTAACATGCGCGAGGTCCCCGGCCTCAAGAAGAAGCCCTCCACCTCGGAGCTTATCGACTGGCTCAAGCTCTTGCTATCCGGTGATGTGCCCGCCGACGTGCTGCGCGAGCGCGACCCGCGCAAGGCCATCCCGCCCCTGTATGGGGCGCTGCTCAAGAACGAGCAGGACGTGGCGTTGTTCGAACGCCTGGCCTTTATGGCACGGCGTGGCACCTGAGCCCATGACCACGGAGCACCACCATGCTCAACGATTTCTTTCTGACCCTCAAGGAGGCGGGACTGCCCGTCAGCCTCAAGGAACACCTGGTTCTGCTTGAAGCGCTGGGCTCAGGTCTCATCGGTCCTTCCATCGATGAGTTCTACCTGCTGGCGCGCACGATCATGATCAAGAACGAGACCCTCTATGACCGCTTCGACCGGGTGTTCAGCGCCTATTTCAAGGGCATGGAGGACCTCGCGGCGCTGCTGGCCAAACGGGACATTCCCGAGGAATGGCTCATGCAGCGCGCCCGGGCGGCCCTTACGGAAGAGCAAAAAAAGCACATCGAGGCTTTGGGCGGCTGGGACAAGATCATGGAGGCGCTGCGCGAACGTCTCGCCGAGCAGAAAAAGCGCCATGAGGGCGGCAACAAGATGATCGGCACCGCCGGCACCTCACCTTTTGGGGCTTTCGGCTACAACCCCGCCGGCGTGCGCATCGGCCCCGATGGGGGTAAGGAAGGGGGTGCCATCAAGGTCTGGGAGCAGCGCGCCTTTCGCAACCTCGACGGTGATGTGGAACTGGGCACGCGCAATTTCAAGGTCGCCTTGCGGCGCCTGCGGGAGTTTGCCCGGCAAGGAGCCGCCGATGAGTTCGACCTTGCGGGCACCATCAGCGCCACCGCCAGGAATGCAGGCTGGCTGGACCTGCACTACGCTCCGCAACGCCGCGACCGCATGAAGGTCCTTTTGCTGATGGACGTGGGCGGCACCATGGACGAGCATGTCAAGCTCACAGAAGAGCTGTTTTCCGCCGCCCGCAGCGAGCTCAAGCACCTGGTGCATTATTACTTCCACAACTTCATCTACGAGACCGTCTGGCAGGACAACCGCCGTCGCCACGCCGACCGCACGCCTTTGTGGGAGCTGATGCGCACCTACGGTCCAGACTACAGGCTCATCATCGTGGGTGACGCCACCATGAGCCCCTATGAGATCCTGCAGCCCGGCGGCAGCATCGAGCACATCAACGAGGAGCCCGGCAGCCAATACCTGCTCTATCTGCTGGACCACTTCACCCATGCGGTGTGGCTCAACCCCGAGCCGATACAGCGCTGGGAGACCGTGGCCTCCATCCAGCTCACCAGGGACCTCATGGGCGAGCGCATGTTTCCCCTGACCGTGGATGGCCTCAGCGAGGCCATCACCCGACTGCGCACCACCACGCACTAGGGACATGATCCACAGACCATACGCCGCCGCGGGCTGCTGATATGACAGCAAGCACGGCCTGATGTTGCCCGGTCGCTCGCCGGGGAACCGTACTGTGAGCACCGCAACCAGGTCCGCCACCTCATGGGGCAGGGTGCTGTCCTAGAGGGACGCGATTGGCGCTCAAGGCCAGCTGCTCCGGCAAGGTCACGGGTGCCCCGATCTCCTGACCGGGGCGCAGTCTTGGTACAGCCGCCTCGAACCCCCGTCACGGAAGATTCACGCCCGCTGGCAGAGCGCACGCCCGCTTGATCCCAAAAAAGCGCCTATCTTTATTGATCCAAAATCTCTTCAGGAAGGAGGGATCTCGCTACAATACGGGCGGGACCTCTACTTGTGTCGGTGATGTAAGCGGCACGAGCAAATACGTCACTTTGGTCCTCGTGTTAAAGGCGATGCGGCAGGACAACCACGCAAAAACTTACGCTGGAAATCAATGAATGAGTACATCATCCGAAACCAAGCCTTTTTTTGCTCACAGCGCCAATTCGGCTGGACGTTGGCATCTGCTCAAAGACCATCTGACCGCCGTTGGTACCTTGACCAAGCAACATGCCGGCGGTGCTCCATGGGCGGACGAAGCCGCGCTTGCCGGCCTGCTGCATGATCTTGGTAAATACGCCGACCGTTTCCAGGCGCGCTTGGCAGGACGAGATTCTGGACTTGACCACTGGTCCCAAGGCGCCTGGATTGCCCTCTCGCAACATCGCGCCGTAGCCGCCGCGCTGGTGATCCAGGGCCATCATGTCGGCTTGCAACGAGGCGACTCTTCGGCCTTACGCGGCATTGCGCCGGACAAACTGGCAGTCCAGCATCCATTCAATCTGCAGTTGAGCGATCCGGATGCCGGTCGACTCATGCAGCGTGCCCACGCCGACGGGCTCCAGTGCAACACGCCGACATCCACTGCGATAGCCCTTCAAAGCGGATTTGCTCAAGCCGTCGCCGCCATGCTGGATGTGCGTCTGCTGTTCTCGTGCCTGGTCGATGCCGATTTTCTGGACACAGAAGCCCACTTCGAGGGCGACGCCCAAGGTAAGCGCCCGCGCGTGCCCGGCCCCGCGCTCGATGCCCAAGCGGGTCTCGACGCCCTGAATCGCTACATGGGTGAGCGCATACGCGCCAGCACTCAGGCCGA
>WOYI010345248.1_pt2 | contig 13434 bp, 13 predicted proteins | sample 6423411 | NCBI WGS metagenome assembly WOYI01 (sample SAMN13441803, study PRJNA592873) | oil field metagenome | biome: oil field; feature: oil-well bore; material: oil-contaminated soil; isolation source: oil-contaminated soil from oil-well borehole | place: Germany: Wietze | collected 2016-10-18 ... | reverse complement strand
CTCTACCTGATAATACCAGGGATTTTTTCATAGTTGTTGGCTATGGAACCAGCAGGGATGAGGCGATAAAGAACTTTTTTGATGGATACTGTAACGTTTTAAGAAATGGAGCACCTTTTGATAGAATAAATAAAGAGTGGAGCGAATTTTTAGGGGGTGTAAATTCAAAATCTAAAGAGCATGAAGATCTTGTTGATCTTGCGCTAACCGCTCTGAGAATGGGCATATACGCACCCAGAAATAGAATGAGCTTGAACTGCTCTGTTCCTTCAAAGGTTCATTTCAATTTCTTCTGGGGATGGGATACAGCTTTTCAGGCATTAGGCGCAAACTTTTTCAACTCAACGCTCGCAATGGAGTACCTATATACTCAGTTTGAAGGGATGAAAGACAATGGGATGCTATGCCACATGATGGATGATTCCCTGGCTACTGTATCAAACATAACGCAACCGCCTGTGCAGTTCTATGCAATAGATGCAATATATGAAAAGACACAGAACAAAACATTTCTAAAGGACATGTATGGGTACAGTGAGAGATACATGGAATGGTTCTTTGAGGATAGAGACACAAATGGAAACGGGCTGCTGGAATATTTAGCTCCGGATGAGAGCGGATGGGACGATAGCCCAAGATTTGTGATAGGAGATCCTGGTTATATAGGCTCTGTGCGCGTATGCGTTGATGCCGTTGATCTCAATGCTATTGTCTCTGAGTATATGAGGTATCTGGGCCTCTGGGCAAGAGAGCTGGGGTATGCTGATGAGAGCGAGAGCTGGGCTGAGAAGAGTAAAGAGCTGAGCGCAAGGATAGATGAGCTCATGTGGAATGAGAGTGAGAAAGCATGGTTTGATCTCGACGAGGGCAAGCAGATAAACATATTAACCCCCGCCATATGGCACCCCTGCTTCACAACAGAGAATGAGACCAGAGCCAGAGAGGTCATAGAGAAGCATCTCCTGAATGAAAAAGAATTCTTTGGAAAACATCCCATTCCAACTGTAGCTTACAATAGCGAGTATTATAATCAGGAAGGTAGTGGCCATTATTGGAGAGGACAGATATGGCTTGTAACAAGCTACAGCGCTTTAAAAGCTTTAGAGCAATATGGATATGAAAATGAAGCAAAAGAGCTCATGGAAAGAACACTGGACATGATGGAAGGAAAGGGCGGCATCTATGAGAACTACGATGCTCTTACTGGAGGCGTGGGCTGGGGGAGCGATGGAAATACTCCTTCCTGCTTTCAGTTCGGCTGGAGTTCTACATTCGTGCTGAAGATGCTATGCGAATAACTTTTTATCATCCAAAAAAGGCAGTCTCTATGACTGGACATTCATGCTCTCAGATGTGTGAACACTGCATGGGCAGATCTCTGAAAGGAATGTTAACCCCAAAAAACGATGAAGAGCTTTATGAGATGCTGAAGAATGAAAGAGAGGTGCTTCTCAGCGGTGGAAACTTTGGTGGCAAAGTGCCCTGGGCCAGGTTTGAGAATGGTATAAACGCATTGAAGAAGAGTGGGGTAAAGATAGCCATACATCCCGGGGTTATAGACGCCAGAGATATAGAAAAGCTTGAGTCCCTGCGCATTGATCAGGTCCTTGTTGATTTCATTCTTGATGATGGCGTGCTAAAAAGCAACTACCATGCGCCTTATACCTCAAGGGATATAAAAAAAATGGTAGAACTCCTCCTTGAGTCCCGGATAGAAGTTGTTCCTCACGTTCTTTATGGCTTGGAGAGAACAGAAGAAAACAAGGAAGAGATAAGGGTCCTCTCAGATTATGGGGTAAAAAAGCTTGTGCTCATATTTCTTGTAAGCGATAAAAAATTAGAAAAACCTGAAAATTTTCTCGAGTTTGCAAGAAAGAATTTTGAAGGCGTCCTTGCCATAGGGTGCATGAGGGGTAAAGAAAGAGAGAAAATAGATCCAAAAGCCGTAGAGCTGGGATTTGAAAGGATAGTTTTGCCAACAAGCAAGGCGGTGAAACTTGCAGAAAGCATGGGATATGAAATAGAGCTCAGAGAGGGTTGCTGTTCATTTCCTTGAGCATTCTCTTCCTTCTTTCCTTAGCTGTATAGCCTGTTAAAGATTCGAGGAAGCGATTGTATCTCTTCAGAACGTCTTTTGTTCCGGCTTTTTTTGTGACTACAAAAAGCTTTTTCTCCTTAAGCTCCAGCTCAAACTCCGCATCCTCTATCCTTGCTATATATCTTATTCCTCCTTTTTCATCCTTCGCTTTTCCTTCTATCCTCTCATCAATTTTCTCAAAAGAGTCGAAATTATTTCTGAGCGCTTCAACAAGTCTCTCTTCGCTTGGTTTGAATCCTCTCTTGAATGAATACCCACGCATATGGTTAAATTGCGTCAGAGTTTTTCTTTTTTGTCAGAAGACTTATGATTATGAGCGTTATGAAAGAAAGCGGCGCAGATACCACCACCGAGTTTATGCCGATCGCTCTTGTCACTGTCCATTCAGCGATGAGCGTTGCGAATATCCCGACAATCATTGAGGCTATGCCCCCCTCTTTTGTTGCACCCTTCCAGAGTAGCCCTCCAAGAAGTGCCGGAGTTATTGTAGCTCCATATATTGTGTATGCGAACATCTGTATCGAGAGAGCTGATGGAAAAAATCTTATCATTACAAAAGATAGAAGGGCAAATACAATGACCAGCAATCTCTGAAGACTCAGTTTGGTTTTGTCTCTGATCTCTCTTCTAGAATACCTTGCAATAATATCATAAACCGTTACCGTAGCGCTGGAAAGCAGGTAAGAGTCGCCCGTAGTTAGCAAAAATGCTGCAGCTGTTGCTAGGATTATCCCTCCAATCACAAATGGCAGAGTGCTTGAAGCTATAGCTATGATGGCTTCATCAGCCCTTTCCATAGGCAGGAGCGCCAGAGCTCTTGAGGATACAGCAAGGATAATTATCGGCACGTTTATTATGACACATCCTAAAAGCCAGTAGAGGGTTCCATGTCTCGCACTACCCTCATCCTTTGCAGCGAATATGCGCTGGTACATGTTCTGATCTCCCAGTACAAGGAGTATTGTAGGAAGGAAATATCCTATCCATTGGACAGGGGATAGGGTGCTTCCTATAGTGAGATTTTCAGGAGGAATGGAGGATGCTATTCCGCTGAACCCACCAGCTGCAGATAGAGCAAAAGGTATGCCTAACAGGAGGGCAAGCGTTATGAGTATGGCGCTCATGCTATCTGTATATGCAACAGAAAGTAAGCCTCCGCTTATTGTTATCACCACCATGACGATGAGTGCTACCGCATATGAAATCTCCGGGTTAATGGCGCTGGAGTAGCTTATTATCATGCCCATGCCATCTATCTGATATGATAGTATGCCCACATATGCCAGGACTATTGCTATAGCAGATATGAGACTAGCAAAGCTTCCATAGCGCTCATACAGGATCTCAGATATTGTCGTTTTCTTTGTGAGATATATGCGCCTGGAGATCAGGAAAAAGAGAGCTATACCTATTGGCTCAATAGCGCAGTACAGCGCTCCAGCTAATGGACCATACGTGTATATAAATTCTGCTGTGCCCAGTATGGTTCCTCCCCCCATCCATGTAGCCAGCAGAGTTCCAGCGACCACGAGCGTACCGAGACTTCTTCCTGCAACCGCAAAGTCCTCTGAGCTTTTTATCCTTCGTGAGAAATAGATTGCTAATGCGGTTATAATCGCAAGGTATCCCGCAACGAATGGTAAAAAATCCATAGAAATGATAGCTCTTCTACCTTTAAAACATTTTTATTTCAGGGGCTTTTTCTTTAAAGGCTTTTTTGAAATTTATATCATAATTTCCCATAACACGCCCTAAAACAATACACTGATGGCAGAAGTATATAGACAAATTTAAATGCTGGTGATCCATTGTCGATGTTATACCAGTGGAGGCTTGAAAATGATAACAGAAAGCATGACACAAACAAAAACAAATGCAATGATAAAGATCAATGGTCTAACCAGAGGGTATGGAGATCTTCTTGCTGTTGACAACCTCAGTTTTGAGGTTAGTGAAGGAGAGATATTTGGTCTTGTTGGTTTAAATGGCGCAGGGAAAACGAGCACTGTTATGATGCTCTCAACCCTTCGAAAACCAACAGAGGGCACAGCAACGGTCAATGGTTATGATATATTGAAGAACCCTATGGAAGTAAGGAAGTCAATAGGTGTAGTATTCGAAGAGCAGGCAGTTGATACCTATCTGACAGGGAGGCAGAACCTGGAGTATGCAGCAAGGATATATGGCTTACCGCCAGAGATCAGGAAAAAGAAGGTTGACGAAATACTGGAAACGGTGGGTTTATCTGCGCAGGCGGATAAAAGAGTGGATGACTATTCCGGTGGTATGCTCAGAAGGCTTGAGATAGGAAGAAGTATGCTCATAGATCCAAAGGTCCTCTTCCTTGATGAACCAACAATAGGAGTAGATGTTCAGACAAGGCGCTATCTATGGGATTACCTCAAAAAGGTAAACAGAGAGAATCACACAACGATATTCCTTTCCACATCCTATCTCGAAGAGGCTGAATACCTGTGCAACAGGGTAGCGATAATGCACAAAGGGAAGATAATGGCTATTGGCAAACCTGAAGAGCTCGAGGATGCGATGGGTAAAACCGTTTTGGAGATAAAGCTTTCGCATGGCACCGCAGGAGAGCTCCTGAAAGTCTTTGGTAATCAGAAAATCCCTGTTAGCATAGATAGCACAGATGGAACGTTAAAGCTGTCCGTAGGAGAGCACATAAGCGTGGTAGATGTCATGAGAGAAGCAAAGAGAGCAGGCCTCTCAATAGCTTCAATAAGCGCTCACAGGCCAACACTGAATGATGTTCTTCTATCCTATGCCGGAAAAGAGAGCCTGGATAATGTGAAGAGCTATCGCAGGCAGAGAAAAGAGGGAGGAAAACCTGTGATAGAGGTTAAGAGGCTCACAAAGAAGTTTGGAAACTTCACGGCTGTAGATCACATAAGCTTTGATGTAAGGGAGAAGGAGATATTCGGTTTCCTTGGTCCGAACGGCGCTGGTAAAACAACCACAACAAAGATGCTGATAACTCTCTTAAAGCCCACAGAAGGCACTGCCGTAATAAATGGGCATGACGTGGTAAAAGAGGCTTCTGAGGTTAGAAAATCTACAGGAATTGTCTTTCAGGACCGTTCCACAGACAGGTACCTCACGGGCTACCAGAACCTTGATCTCCATGGCAGGATGTACTCCATGCCTGAAGAAGAGAGGGAGAGAAAGATAAAGGAGGTTATAGAGCTCATGGAGCTTCAGGGTAAGGAGCACACAATCCTGGATAGGACTCCGGAAAACGTTAGAAGAAGATTTGAAGTTGGCAGAGGCTTTATGGCCTTCCCAAAAGTCGTTTTCCTAGATGAGCCGACGATAGGCTTTGATATAGGCGCCAGAGCGGATCTCTGGGAGCAGATAATAAGAGCTAAAGAGAAAGAGAATGTTACTGTTATACTGACCACACATTATATTGATGAAGCAGATTACCTCTGCGATAGGGTTGCAATCATAGACAAAGCAAAAATAGTGGCCATAGGGACTCCTGAAGAGTTAAAGGCCCAGGTGGGGGAGGACCTTATCGCCGTAGATGTAGAGAAAGATGGAGAGCTGTTTGCTGAAGTGGTAAAAGAGCTGTCCTGGGTTAGAAATGTTGAGGAAAAGGGTAATTCTTTAGTCCTCAGCGTTGAGAATGGAGAAGGAAGAGTTGAAAGCATTGTTGATCTTGCGGATGAAAAAGGATTTCATATAAGATCCATAGAAGAGAGATTACCCACTTTAGAGGATGTTTTCATACACTTCACCGGAAGGAGTATAAGAGAAGCGGAAGGAGAGGTAAAACAGAACAATAGGAGAAGGAGGCAATAAGATGGACGAAACAGTTAGGGATAATGAGAAAAAGATGGGAGTGATAGAGCCCATATACAGCATGTGGCTCAGGGAGATAATAAGGTTCTTCCATGCAAAGAGCAGGATATTCAGCATGGTTCTGCAACCATTTCTGTTCTTAGGGCTTTTTGCGTTACCTCTGAGCGGTTTGTTTATGGGACAACAGAATCTGGACATGTTCGGAGGGCTTACTTTCTTTGCGTACCTTGTCCCTGGCATGCTGGCAATAAACCTGCTATTCAGGGGCACGAGAGGAGGAGTAAGTGTACTCTGGGACAAGGACTTTGGTTTTCTGAAAGAGGTTATGGTTGCTCCGGTTTCAAGAACAACCCTTATAGTTGGTAGAAGCCTTGGACAGCTAACAACCGCTCTAATAGAGGGCCTTATAACTTTAGGCGTTGCCCTGCTCTTCGGAATCTGGTTCGATTTTAGGATAGCAAGCGCTACGGGTTTTCTCGGGGCTTTAGTCTTTATGATCCTGACATTCGTGACTTTCGTTAGCTTTGGTCTTATAATGGGATCTTTATTTGAGGATACGGAGGGTTTCATGACCTTCGTGCAGCTGATAACCATGCCCATATTTTTCCTCTCTGGTGCAATAACACCGATAAATCAGCTACAGGGCATACCTGTTCTTTACCAGCTGCAATTTGTAAATCCGCTCACATACGGCGTTGATGCCATAAGATCTCTCATAACAGGGGTGCCGTCGGTAATACCACTATGGACAGACTTTGTGGTGTTGCTGGTTTGGGCTATCGTGCTCGTGCTGCTGGGAGGCTATGCTTTCTCAAAGATGGAGGTGGACTGAGTCCTCTATAAATAATTTTTTATATAAGATCAAAGATTATAGTTATGCCAGCAGTAAGTGAATACGAGATAGGCAATGTTGCAGGGGAGATATGGGCTCTTCTGAGCAAAGGAGACAAACTCGCAGTATCTCAGGTTCTTTCAAGAGTAGATGTCCCTGCTGGCCTTATATATATGGGAATAGGCTGGCTTGCTCGAGAAGGAAAACTTAAGTTTGAGAAAGCACCGAAAAGAGGTGTGCTTCTGAGTCTTAATTTTAATTATTGAGAGTTATCTCAGCCTCACAGACTCCAGATTCACAGGTATCCTTGTATCCAGTTTAAACCTGTTCCTTATGACTGCGGCAAGCTCTATTGACTTTGTCCCATCGCCGTGGCACACTATGAGCTTCGTCGGTTTGGGGGTTATATCCCTTACATAGTTTATCAGCTGCCTTCTATCACTGTGCCCCGAGAAACCGTCTACAGTCTCAACATCCAGTTCTGCTTTTATCGTTATTGGCTTCCCTCCTTCTGTGGTTTGAATTTCTCTCAGCCCCTTCTGTATCCTTCTACCCAGAGTTCCCTCTGCCTGATATCCAACAAAGATCAAAACATTCTTTTCACTCCCTGCCCAATACTTCAGGTACTCCAGGATAGGACCACCATTCATCATCCCGGCAGTTGCAAGAACTATGCACGGTTTTGGATCTATGAGCACCTTATCTCTCATCTCTCTACTGTCAACCCTCACGAAGATGTCTGAAAGAAAAGGATTGTTTTCTTCAAAGATTTTAGCTCTAAGCTCGCTGTTTAGATACTCTGGATAAGCTGTATGAATTGCTGTAGCCTCCCAGATCATACCATCCAGGTATATTTCAGTTTTCTCTATCTCATTATTGCGCATAGCGCTCTCCAAAGCCAGCATAACTTCCTGACTTCTACCTACAGAGAAGACAGGCACCATCACCTTGCCCCCCCTTGCTATCGCGCTTGAAACGACATTCACAAGTCTCTCAATAGCTTCATCTCTTGATGGCTGGATATCCTCCTTTGCGCCATATGTTGATTCCATAATGAGTGTCTCTACTCTGGGGTAGCGCTTGTTTGCCTGATTGAAGAGAATGGTTCGCTCATATTTATAATCCCCGCTGAAGAGAACGTTGTAGAAACCTTCACCCACATTGAAGTGGACCATCGAAGAGCCAAGTATGTGTCCTGCATTGTAGAGAGTCATCTTTAAGTCTGGCGATATATCGGTTGTTTCTTCATATCCCAGGGTTATGCAATGCTCAATCTCTTTTGTCACATCTTCAGAGCTGTAGAGGGGTGCTCTACCTTCAGCCATCGTTACTCTAAGAGTGTCTAGCTGCAGCAGAGCCATAAGATACATTGTGGGCTCTGTGCAGTACACAGGGCCGTCATACCCCATTTTGAAAAGCCATGGCAATATGCCGCAGTGGTCTAGATGAGCATGGGTTATCACCACGGCATCTATAGAGTCTAAGGGATGCAGCTCTGGAGCGTTCAGATATGGGAAAAAATCGTCAGATGAGGAAACATTCAATCCACAATCTATCAGAACCTTGCTGTGAGCTGTGTTTAATAGTGTGCAACTCCTACCGACCTCCCTATAACCGCCCAAAGCTGTTGTTCTTACCCAATTATTCACTTCACCGACATCTCTATGGACCTTTCTTCCAACCTTCCTGAGAAAGTTTCTACGCTCTTCAACAACATCTTTGTTTGAAAGGATCCTCCGAACTTCTTCTATTGTTGTGGAGTGTATTGGCGGAGTTCGTAAAACTACAGGTGCCCAGTGCGTTCTATCCCTTATCTCATTCAATATTGCTCCATTTTTTCCTATAACAACTCCGGACTTTTTTGCCTCTATGATCACTTCTCCACTCTCATCCTGAAAGAAGATCGATGTCACCTCTGCTTCCTCTGGGACTATCGACAGGATCTCTTTCTCAGCCATTTCAGGTTCTTCTCTGAGCGCAGGATCTGTTCTTATGACAATTCTCTTCTTTATAGCCTTAGCTATCTCTTTTATAGCGTCTTCTGTAAAGACCTCCGGATTATTTGTATAGACCGCTAGCAGCGGTCCCTCAAATTCTATAGAGGTTATCTCTGCCTTTCCGCCTATCAGCTCTCGAACTCTATCTGTTACTTCGTCCAGGTAACCCATCTGACCTCTCTCTTTTTATTTATGCTGCATTATATTACGTTGCTCTATATCACAGGTTCGCTATCTCTTCCTTACTGAGTCGCTTAAAACCTTCTTTGTCTATGTATATAACTTCTATGTCGTCACCACTAGCAGAGTCCCTGCTCATTGCGACCTTGACGCAGTCCCTTGCCAGCTTTAAAGCCTCTTTGAGATCCATGTCTTTCCTGTAATTCTGCTCCAGCAAACCATAGGCGAAAGGCGAACCTGAACCTGTTGAGATGAAGTCATCCTCAAACAGTCCTCCTGCAGCATCAAGATCTATAATGTGCGCACCATCCTTATCATAACCACCGACAAGAAGCTCAACATAAAACGGTGTGAACTTGTACTGATTCAGGAGATTTGATAAAAACGTAGCAGCAGCTTTGACGCTGATCTCCCTTCCATTTTTTATGGAATAAAGGGCAAACTCTGAGCGCATCCACCTGGCAAGAACCTGACCATCGGCTGCAAGTCCAGCTATGGTCATTGCTATGTGATCGCTTATCTGTATAACCTTATGAACGTTTTTGTGGGCGATCATGGTACCGGCAGTAGCCCTTCTGTCTGTAGCTATAACTACAGCATCTTTACACGTTATGCCCAATGTAGTAGTTCCAGTTTTTATTGTATTCATCAAAAACACCTCTTTCTTAAGATAGAAAGCTTTTTTAATATATAATTTTTGCTACGTACATGATCCCACAATGCTTAGCGAAAAAGAGATTAATAAAAAAAGCATTTCTTATTCAGGCGGGCGTAGTGTAGCCTGGTATCACTCAGGCTTGCCAAGCCTGTAACCCGGGTTCAAAATGAAGGGTTGCATCCTTGCCCAGAGGCAAGAATTTACCGCAACCAAAGAGTTGCGGTTGTACCCTTTCAAAACCTGCAATCCAATGAAAATCCCGGCGCCCGCACTATTTTTACCGGTAGAATAGCATATACCTCTAACAATTATACATCACGCGGATCGCTGTTCTGAGAATAATCTCTACGGTAAGCATTATGCTGTAAAAGAGGAGATCTTAAAAACACAGAAAAGCGGGATATCCCATGCGCAATTAAGCGCTGAGAAGAAATGGTGAGGTTGTCTGCAGATCTGAACGATCTATGATCCTGATTTGCCCGCAGAATTTGCCTGGCTTTGAGATCGGCGGTATCGCAGGAGTAATTTTATCTGCAGCAAGCCATAGAATACCTGTAGTCCTTGATAGCATCATATCAAGTGCCGGGGCTCTAATAGCTTATGAGCTACAACCAAGAGTCAAGGGTTTCTAGGAGGCTGCAACGCTATTGTTGATAAAGTTTAAGCTATCACACCAAAGATCTACCGACATTATATCTTCCTTTACCAAGGAACTCTATAACCCCTCTGTCCCTCAAAAGCTGGAGCTGCTGCCTTATCTTTGCCTCAATGTTTCTGTTTTTTGGATGTAGCCTGGCAAGTTCTTCTCTGTAGCTATAGATGTCTTGCAGAGAGAACACCTCCTTATCCATTTTTTCGATACAGGCCATAACATCGGATAACCAGCCCTTTGAGGATAAAGAGAGATCTTTGACAAATGTTATATCTTTCCACATTTTCCTTATGTCTTCTCTTGAGATCTCATATCCGTTATGAACAATAGCGATCTTTGCTCTGGATGGCAACCTGCTCATAACGATAGTAGATCCAACCCACCCCGCTCTTTTTGCTCCTCTCTTTAGAGGTTTTCTCTTTTTTATAAGCTCGGGGTATATAAAATATCTCGGAACCAGAACAAGATCCTTTACAACCCAGCGTTGATTATCATAGTGCAAAAAAGCGAAATTTGGGATGGTTCCATTCTTTATGGCATCTATTTTTGGTTTATACGCAGAATCTACCACCTCTGCACCCAGAGGGTGATAAAAGCTCTTCAGCTGGAACTTTTCATCACACATAGGGCAGAAGAAATCTATAACTTTTGTATTGGTGGCAGTCTTTTTGAGGTAATCGCTCTGGCAAGCAGGGCAGAACATATTTCTCTCAAACCATCTCTCTGTCAAAACTCTAACAAATTGAGTCCCTCTTTTGTGAGGGATCCCTGAGATATCAAGGGAAAGATCCATAAAATAAAAACCCGTGTTGCTTTATAACTATTTTGAAAACTTTTATATCCCGCATGCGATCATGGATCATGAAAAAGTACATAGTTCTCACAGATGAGGGCTACACATATGAGCCAGATGGAAAGGATATAGAAAACCTTCAGGTTCTGGGCATCGCAGAAGGAGCGAATGAAGACGAAGCGATTGACAACCTGCTGAAAGAGAACCCATGGATTAAGAGCACCTCTTTTAAAAGCATCATGTGCCTAGAAGTCATGGGAGATTTTAAAAATGCAAGAGCGGTAGAGGGGATAGAACAAGGAAACAAAAATAAGGCTTGATGATCCATTATATCTTAACTGAAGGATCCTTGCATATCTCCTTATAAAAACACTCTTCGCAGTGCTCTCCAGAGATCCTCTCTTTGGGATTCTTGATTCTTTTTCGTATATCATTCAGAAGCGCTTCCTTGTTCAGAGTGACAGGTAAAAGTTTTCCGTCTTTTACAGAATAAATGCAGGCCTTTTCAGTCCCAAGAGCTATGGAATAGAGGCAGAGCTGCACCTCATACTCCTTCATTCTCGCGGCGATATCTGCATCTGTCTTGTAATCTATGACAGTATCCGATATCAGGAGATCTGCTCTTCCCTTTATGTAGAAATCACCCATATCCTTCAGAAAACTGACCTCTTCCATGCCTTCGCCTTTGAGCTCCGAGCTTTTCAGAACGCTCTCTGCTCTTTCTACCCTCTTTATTCCCTCTTCAATAACATCTTCATTCAGCTCTACACCCTCAGATAGCGCTACCTCCTCCACTATCTTTCTCGGATGAGAAAATTTCAGCTCCAGCGCTCTATGAATGACGCTTCCATAGAACCTCCCATCAGCCTTCCTGCTGAGCTCCGGTGCAGATAAAGATAAGAGGTTACCGAGATTCTTTGCAAGGTGATATTTCATCGGGCACTCCAGCAAAAAGCTGGCATAAGAGGGGTCCAGCAGAAATTTTTCCTCCGGTGGTTTATATTCTATAAACCTGACATCAATGGTTTCTTTGCTCCTTTGCGTTTCACCAGTGCCTTTAGTTGTTGAGGCTCTTCTTAACCACATGCTGTTGTCATCAAACTCAACAACGTAATGAAGTTTGCTGTCCGTTGTGCTCTTTGCTGTCTGCGTTAAGTTCAGGCTCTTATCAAATATCTCGCTAGCCCAGCATTTGCTCATATACCTGGGGAGACACCCTGTAAAGAAGAGGTGGTCCTTGGCTCTGGTCATAGCAACATAAAGAACCCTCTTCCTCTCTTCCTCCTCCCTCTCCCTCATCTCCTTTTTCAGCCTGATCAGCATCAAACTCTCTCTTCTCTCCGGGCCAAGCTCTCTTAAGTTCGTCTTTATACCTGTCCCCTTTTCATTCAAAATAAGATCATCATTGTTGTGTTTGTACCTCTTATAGATATAGGGCACTATGACTACAGGCCATTCCAAACCCTTTGCTTTGTGTATCGTCATTATTGAGACGCAGTTGCTTTCCGGCACGCTCGATTCAGGTTCCTTTGCCCTCATATCAGTAAACCTGAGGATCATATCGCTCACCGTGTGCATGGACCTTACGCCTGAGGATTCGAATGATCTCAAAAGATCTACGAACCTGTTCACATTTCTTATTGCCACTTTCCCTCTCTCCCCCAGTGCTAATATTCCTCTGTAGCTCTTTTCCCCGACAATGGAGCTAACGAGCTCGGATGGCGGCAAAATATCAACGAGAGAGCACCACCCATCTATCTCCTTGCGTATCCCGGAAGGCAGCCTTTCATATAGCCTTTTTCCGTCTCTCAGAGAGATCTCATATATTTCAGCATCTGACATATGGAATAGCTCTGATCTCAGAAGGCCGAAGAGGGCTATATCATCCTCAGGATCCTCAAGAACGCTGAGAAGATTCATCAGGGTCTTTATCTCCGGAGCCTCAAAGAAGCCTGAGCCTGAAGATATCTGATAGGGTATCCTGTGCCTTGTGAGCGCTCTTGTCAGATCAGAGAGGTGGGTTGTGTCATCAACGAGGATCGCTATATCACCATAATCAGCCTTTTTCATGGTTGAAGCATCGGAGACATCAAGCACTCCCACCACTGCCTCTATCCTTTCAGCGATAACCTCTGCCTCTCTATCCTCTTCGCCTATCTTTGCTATGTCAAAGCCTATTATTGAGGGAAAAACGTCTCTCTCCGCTATAAGCTTTTGATATGGTGTGAGGTATCCCTCTGCTCTCTCAGAAAAGACAGGTTTTGTGACCTCGTTAAAGAACCTTATAAGATCTGGTGTTGATCTATAATTTCTATCCAGAAGCCTCTGCTCATATTGCTCAGAGACCCTGTTAAAGATCTCAACATCCGCACCCCTGAAGGAGTATATGGACTGCTTTGGAT
>WOYI010594535.1_pt1 | contig 13437 bp, 14 predicted proteins | sample 6423411 | NCBI WGS metagenome assembly WOYI01 (sample SAMN13441803, study PRJNA592873) | oil field metagenome | biome: oil field; feature: oil-well bore; material: oil-contaminated soil; isolation source: oil-contaminated soil from oil-well borehole | place: Germany: Wietze | collected 2016-10-18 ... | reverse complement strand
ATTACCTCTTATCTTTGGGGCTCATCTGTCTATAAGATAACTCCCGCGGGGCGAAAGTGTACGGGGCTTGATGCGGGCAATTCCTCCCCCCGCTTGCGCAGGGGGCCTCCTTGCCCGTCGTATATGAAGCAGGAAGCCCCCTGCGCAAGCTGGGGGTAGTTCACGATGCCCCCTCACCGGCCCGAACCTGCCTGGTCGGGTGCCGGCATGTTATCCAGTCTCCCCGCACTCCCACATCCGGGACCAGTCGGTGTGCTTGCGTTGGAAGTCTTTCCGGCAGATCTCCGCATGTGCAGGTTCACGGTCTTTTTGCGGTCGCCGCTCTCCTCTCCCTTCGGCCCGCCCGAACGCCCTGAATCTTGAGCATCTTCTCGATAGACCACCGGCCCCGGCCAAGTTCTCTTCCCACTATCGCGACGGCATTCTTCTTCGTCTCGCCGGACTCGATAAGCCCGGTGTACCGGGAGATCAGGGTTTTTTGATCGCCGTCCGTCCAGGGCTTGCCCCGGTTCTCCGGTCCCGCGCTCTGCGGGACCCTCAGCGACGGCAGTAACCATCCCTGCGCGACATCCCGCATCTCCGCCGCCTTCAGGTCGAAGACCTGCCCTGAGATCTCAAACCCGGTCGCCCGGCGGTTGAGGCCGATCGCGACCCGCGCGGTCGAGAACCCCCCAAGGAACATATCGCACACCAGGTCGCCTTCGTTGCTGCTGTACTGGATCGTCTTTACGAGCAGTTCCGTCGGCAGTTCGTTCTTGTTCTTCACCTTACCCGGCTTGTACTCGCGGTTGATGATCCAGACATCTTCACGGTCCCGGTAATTCAGCGACCCGTTGTCCGGGGCTTTCTCCCCGGCCCCGTAGCGTGACTCCAGGTTGAATGTCCTCTCACCGCCCGGCTTTTCGTAGAAGAGGATGTGGTAGTGGGAGGAGACGTACTTCCGGCTGGTGTAGATCCCGAAGTTGTACTTCCAGATGATGTGGTTGACCTCGCGAAGTCCGGTCTCTCTGAGGGCGGCGAGGATGTGGTAGAGGTTCGTATAACCCGAGACGATGTAGATCGACCCGCCGGGCCGGAGGATCCGTTCGGCCTCCCGGATCCACCTCCGGCTGAACTCACCGTACCCGGCTGCGGGGACCTCGACGTAACCCTCGACGACGAACGTCTCGTCCCGGTTGTAGTGCTGGTGCAACCGGTCGCCGTTGATCCCATATGGGGGATCGGTGACGATCAGGTCGATCGAGCCATCGGGGATATACACTCTTGCCCCCGCGATGCAATCGCCGTTATAGAAGATATTGCCGTTGACCTCCTCAAACCTCATCTGTTTCTCCCCTGCGGCGGCATAATGCGGTTGCGAAACCTGCGGGCTGCAACGTAAGTCACGTTGGCTGTACGAGCATAAGATACTCGTTGTGGTTGTACTCCTCTCCCGGATGGCCTTCCTTTGTGTTTCCGGGTTCGTGCGAGCCTGGAGTGCAAGACGCACTTCATACCTGCCGGGTGCCGGACCACCCGGGGGAAGAGGCGGCGTTCTCCTTCCTTCTTCCCATAGCCGGGGAGCACGGAGAAGAAAGAACGGGTGCGTGAGGGGTTCCGGGAGGGGGGAGGACCGGTCCTCCTCTGGCTGCGTGACGTAGACCCTGCCATCGTCGCTGACTGCCATGCCTCCCGCAGCGCAAGTCCGGCCTGCCGCCCGACAGCGTTTTGGAAGTTGTTATATTCCGTGAACCGGTGGAGGGGAGAGCACTCAAACCTCGTCGATCACCGCCACCCGCCACTCTGTCCCGTGGAGTCCGGTCGTCGTCCAGGCGGTCTTCTTCTGCACCGCCTCTTCGCCATCGGCTGCAAACCCGTAGGTCGCGGTGCCGTAGCGCTCATCGGCGACCCGGCGGGCCACGTCGAGCAGGTCCGGGTAGTCCGCGTAGAGCGGGTCCTCGAATGTCAGCCTCCCAACCTGGGTCGGGTCGGTGTCGTAGAGCACCCGCCCGTCCGTCTGGATGACCATCACCTGGCAGGAGGTGCCGTTTGTCGCCGGTCCGGCGACGCCGGCGATCAGGTCGTACGGCCGGAAGACGACGGCGGCGAACCCGGCGAACCGGCTTTCATTTGTAAAGACCGGTGCGGCGATGACCCCTGCCTGGAACCCTTCTGCGACCATTATCACCTCGCTCATGATCGGCCGCTTCGTCGCGAGGACGTGCCGGACGTGGGCCTGGCCCCAGATGTCCGCGCCCTCGACGTCGCGGTACGCCGCCGGCTCGGCGGCGACGATCGTGCCGCCCGCGTCACTGACCGTGCAGTCGACGATCGACGGGTCGGTGCCGGAGAGGTTCGCGAGGACCGCGTGGGCGGCGGCGTCGTTGAGGCCCGTACTCCCGAGGTCGAACGCCGCGTATGCCAGGCGGTCGTCCAGGCCCTCGAGCGCCGCGGTGATCTCGGACTGCATGCGGATAAGGAGCGCCGCCGCTTCGGGGTCGGTCACCGGGGTGTCCGGCTCCGGAGCCGGCCGCTATACATCCGCCATCCCACCAGCCCGGCCAGGATGGCGACGACGATCCCAACCAGGAGACCGATGCCGAGGGTCGGGTCCTGCCGGTAGACGTCAAGGAGGACGTCGGCGCCGAGGGCGATGATGAGGCTGGAGACGATCGACCCGATGCAGACGCACCAGAAGACCCGAAATTTCTCCAGCCCGAGCAGCCGGCCGAGGATCGCCCCGTTCATCGCCCCGGTACCCTGAAGCGGGAAGAAGATGAAGAGGATGAGCCCGATTGTCGAGAAGTGCCGGAGCCAGGGCAGAGTCTCGGTGTAGTTCCGGCCCATCGCCATCCCGCTCTCGAGCACCCGGCCGACGAGCGGGATCTTCAGCGCCAGGTCGAAGTTCCAGACGACGAAGAGGGAGACGGCCACGTCAAGGAGGAAGAGCGCGAGCGTGATGAGCCACCAGGGGTAGCCCATCAGGATGGCGATGGGGATGATCGACTCCTTCCCGGCCGGGGGGACGAAGTAGGCGGCGAGCAGACCGGAGATGATGAGGAACTGCTGGTAGGGCTCGGTCAGGTAGAGCGCCGCGAAGATGGCCGGGATGATGGCGAGTGGGAGGATGAATTTTATGGAGCCGGTGAGGTAGGGATTTGCGAGAAGGGTCTTCCCGCTCTCCGGTCCGGGTGTACTGGTAGTATGGTCCGCGGTCATGGGTCGATCTCTGGATGGGGAGATACTCAGTTCAGGTTTGGGGTTTCCGGATAAATACGTTCTCTGCGCGGGTTCCAGCAGGTTCAAATTTATGCAGTGCGAGGATAGGTAGCATGACCCCTTCCCCCGTCACCAGGGCACCCCGCATCCTCCCCGCCGTCGAGAGCGGCACCCGGGAGAGCGCTTTATGCACGATCGCGAATGTCGGAACCGCGCTCGAATCCCTGCGGGAGGTGAGAAAGCATGTCCGCGGCGACCACAAGCGCCGCCTCGACGACGTCGCGGTGGTCCTCCGGGTGGTGGCGCTCGAGGCCCAGGCGACCTACGCGATCACCGACGACGAGGCCCGGGCGTTTATCCGGAACTGCCGCTCACGGTAAGGTCGCCGGGCAGCACCGGCTCTGTGAGGAGACGGTACCCCTCGCTCAGGGCCACCGGGTAGGCCTGGAACTCCTCGATGAATCGGAGATCCCGGAACCGTCCACACGTGGTTTCACGGGATATCCCGCCGTCGAGGTGCTCCCGGCTGCTTAACCGGCATGATCTGCATTCAGTCTTCCCCGGATCCTCTTGCAGAGGATTTAACCGGTTCCGCGCCAACCTCTGGAGTAATGAACGAGTCGCTCCGGCAGGTCGTCCACCTCGTCTTCGGCCTCGGGATTGCGGGTTTTATCCTCCTCTTCGACCGCGACGTTACCCTCCCCGCCCTCGTGCTCGCTCTCTTTGTGGGCTTCATACTCTCCGACGCTATCTCCCGGGGCTATACCATCCCGCTCATCTCGGCGGTCATCGCGAGCCTTGAGCGGCGGGACGCTGCCCCGGGCCGGGGGACCCTCTTCTTCGCACTCGGAGCCCTCTTCTGCCTCGTCTTCTTCCCAAGAGAGGTCGCCTTCATCGGGCTCGTGGTGCTCTCGCTCCTCGACAGCATCACCACCCTCGTCGGCGTCCGGTTTGGCAGGAACCGGATCTACAACCACAAATCCTTCGAAGGCACGTTCGCCGGGGTGGTGGTGACGGCGGCTGCCCTCTGTCTCCTCGTCCCGCCGGCGACCGCCCTCGTGACGGCCGCGGTCACGGCACTCGCCGAACTGGTGAGCCCCGTGGACGACAACCTCATCATCCCGGTCGCGGCCTGCCTCGTCCTCACGGTGCTGCTCTGAGATCGTTGAACCGCCCGGTTCAATTATTGTATAAAGGATCCTGAATTTCTTCTTCACAGAGGTGAAGAACGATGAAACGCATCATTGCAGTAGTCATGATGGTCCTCCTCGTCTTCCCGGGGTTCGCGGCCGCCGCTTCCGGGGGAGAGCAGACGGGGGATGGAGAGGGGAATCCGGCTGCCGGAGACCGCCAGCTGGTGAGCACAGAAGAGAACGAGACTTCCAGGGACCAGGTGCAGCAGCGGATCGCGGAGAACACAACGCCCCGGGGAGAAGACTTCGCCCCTGGCCGACAACGGGTGAGGACAGAGGAGAACGAGACCTCCGGGGACCGGGTGCAGCAGCGGGTCGCGGAAAATACGACCCCCGCGGGGAAAGAGTTCACGCCCGACCGAAACCGGGTCCGGCTTGCCGTCCACGCCCTGCTCGCCGCTGAAAACCGGACCGGCGGCATCGGGCAGAACGTCTCTGCCATCGCCCGGGAGGTTAACAACTCGGTCGAGAAGACGCTCGCGGCCGAGGAGCAGATCCGGACGCGGCATAGTTTCATGCGTTTCCTCTTTGGGGGCGACGCTGAAGCCGCCCGGTTGATCGAGGGCGAGGCGCAGCTGAACCGGGAACGGGTCACAGAACTCCGGCAGTCGATCGAGAACTGCACCTGCGATGCAGAGACCAAGACGATGCTCCGGGAGCAGGTCAGGACGATAGAGCAGGAGCAGGACCGGCTCTCGGCACTCGCAGAAGAGGAGATGCGGGCCCGGGGCCTCTTTTCCTGGGGGTAGGAACCCCCAACCTCTTATTGCCGCTCTTCTAACCCATCGTGGAGCGTCAGGTGGTCGCACTCCGGGCAGGTGGTGAAGACCCCGCAGGCGGAACAGTCCTCGCCGGTGCAGGGCTGCACCCGGATGGTGACGCTCGTGCGGGGGAACTCCCCTTTGACATCGGTCTCCACGTGCTTCACGATACCGTAAGCCTCCTCAAGGGTCGCGGTCTTCGGGACGACCAGGTGGAGGTCCACGAACCGGTTCGGCCCCGACCGGCGGGTCCGGAGCCGGTGGAAACCGATGACGTCCGTGCAGTGCTCACCGATGATCTCCCGGATCCGGCCCTCCTCCTCAGGGGGGAGGCTCCGGTCGACGAGGTCCTCGAACGAGCGCCGGATGAGATCGAATGCCGCCTTCAGGATGATGACGGCGACCCCGAGTGCGACGAAGGAGTCGAGGATCGTAAGTCCGGTGAGCCGGATCAGGACGAGACCGCCCACGACCCCTGCGGAGGTGTAGACGTCCGTCCGGAGGTGCCAGGCGTCGCTCTCGAGCGCGATCGACTCGGTCTTCTTCGCCACCGTCATCAGCCGGGAAGAGACGTAGAAATTTACCCCGGCCGAAAGCAGCATGACGGCGATGCCGAATCCCAGCGCCTCGACGTTCAGCGTCTCCTCTCCACCGAGGAGGTTTCTCACCGCCTCGTTGATGATCAGGACGGCGGCCACGAGGATAAGGACCGCTTCGAGGAGGCCGGATATGCTCTCGTACTTCCCGTGCCCGAAGGTGTGGCACTCGTCGGGGGGCTGGGCCGAGCGGCGGACCGAGAAGTAGGCGATGACCGCGGCTATCAGGTCGATGCCGGAGTGGATCGCCTCGGATATGATACCGACCGATCCGATGGCAACGCCGACGGCCAGTTTTGTTACGACAAGAAACGTGTTCGATGCGACCGAGAGGCGTGCGGTCTTCTCCTTTAACACGCCGTCCTGGCCCGAAGCATCCCGTTCTCCCGGAACGATCACTCCCATGATTGGGGAGTGTTCGTCCTCCACCGGGATAGGGTTTTTCGTCCCGAGGTTGTCTCCCCTCAATCGACCGTGAGGATGATGAGCGAGTCGGTCCCTTCGTGTCCGGGGGATACCCCCTCGGTGAGCACCACACGTTCGCCGGGCTCGATAAGCCCTGAGTCCCTGATCGAGCCGAGGATCGCCCCGTGCCAGTACTCCTCCTCGCTCCGGATCAGGAACGGGCAGACCCCGTAGGAGAACGCCAGGAACTTGAGGGTGCTCGGGTTCCGGGTGAACGCGAGGATCCAGGCCTCGGGTTTGAACCGGGAGATATTCCGGGGGGTGCTCCCGGAGCGGGTGGGCGTCAGCACGAACCGGATGCCAAGTGCATCCAGCGCCTCGATGACGTTTAGCGAGACGACGTCGTTGACGGTGATATTCTCCCGCCCCTTTCCCTGCCGGAAGTAGGCGAGCGGGCTGCACCCTGCCCCGACGCTTGTGCGCGTCCCCTCGGTCGAGCGGGCGATCTTCGCCATCATCGCGACCGTCTCGACAGGGTAGTTCCCGATGGACGTCTCCTCCGAGAGCATGACGGCATCCGTCCCGTCGAGGATGGCGTTCGCGACGTCGGTCACCTCCGCCCGGGTGGGCCGGATGTTATCGGTCATCGACATCAGCATCTGGGTGGCGGTGATCACCGGCCGCCCGAGGATGTTGGCCTTCTGGATGATCCGCTTCTGCGCCGAGGGAACCTCCTCGATGGGGATCTGGACCCCGAGGTCGCCCCGGGCAATCATGACCCCGTCGGTCTCCCGGAGGATCTCATCGAGGTGTGCAAGCGCCTCCTGCCGCTCGATCTTCGCTATCACCCGGATGGTCTTCCCGGACCGGGCCGCATACTCCCGGGCCTTCAGGATATCCTCCGCCCGCTCGATGAAGGATATGCTGAAGGTGTCAAGCCCCTCAGCAAGCCCGAACTCAATGCACTCGAGGTCCCGGTCGGTCACGGCGCTGACCGCGAGAATCCCCCCGCCGCCCACAAGGCTCATCCCCTTGCGCGAGAGGAGGGGGCCGCCGATGACCACCGTCGCCCGGACGTCCCGGCCCGTGACCTCGTCGACCCGGAGCTGGAGGAACCCGTCGCTGAGGTAGATGATGCTCCCCTCCGCGACCAGTTGCGGGAACTGCTCGAAGTCGACAGGGATCCGGGATGGGTCACCCGGCACCGGGGCGGTCGTGAGGGTGACGGTCTCGCCCTTGCGGAGTTCCATGGGCTCTTTCGCGAGGTCGCCGATCCGGATCTTTGGTCCCGGGAGATCGATCAGGATCGTGACGGGAAGCCCGGCATCCTCGGCCGCGGCCCGGATATTTCTGATGTTCTCCCGGTGCTCGTCGAACGATCCGTGGGAGAGGTTGAGCCGGGCGACGTTCATGCCTGCGAGGATCATCCGGGCGAGCACCTCGCGGGAGCGGGATGCGGGCCCGATGGTACAGACAATCTTTGTTTTGTGGTCAGGCAGGCTCATCCGCTTCCGTTTCACCTGCTCCGAGATCCGCTGCAGCACCTCTTCGACCATCATAGGTACCCTTCGGGTACCGGCACCGGATTAATCTTCGCCCGGGGAGGTCTCGGGCGGCCCGGGAAAAAAAGTTATGGAAGGACCAGGTGCCTGTCAGGGGGCTGGTGCGTTTCCATCAATCCGGGATGCTCTCCCGGCCGGGTCCGGGGCTCCCCGGCCCCCGCACCGGGGTCGCGGCGAGCGCCCGCCCGCTCTCGGCGCTGTACTCCCCGATACGGCGGTGGACGTGCTCGATCATGCCCCCGGTGGTGATGATGAGCGAGTTCTCCCCGATGAGGGCTTTTAAGATGCACTTGTCGATGACGCCGTAGGTGTAGTCGAGGAGGATCCGCTCCCTGTTGGCGAACTCCTTGGCGCGGGTGCCCATCGCCCCGACGTGCTCGACCACCCCCTGCTCAACGAGCACCCGCAGCTCTTCGCCGCCGGTCCGGTCGGCGTTGCAGAGGTAGATCTTCCCGGGCTCGTCCCGGGTCGGGGTGTGGCCGTGCATCTCCCGCTCGATCCGGTCGGTGAACTCGAGCACGCTTTTTGGGGGGACGCCGCGGTCGATGACGCCCCGGAGACCAAGCTCGTTGTAGAGGTCGAGGAGGGCGGGCGGTTTTAGGCGGGCGGCGGCGAGGAGGCCGTGGTCCGAGAAGACCTCTTCCGGCGGCCCCCGGGCGAGGACGCCCCCCCGTTCCATGAGGATGACGGAGTCGGCCCAGCGGTAGGCGAGTTCGACGTCGTGGGTGGATATGAGCACCGTCCTGCCGCCGGAGGCGAGTTCGTCGAGGAGTTCCATCACCTCCTCCGAGCTTGCGGGATCGAGGGTGTTCGTTGGTTCATCGAAGACGAGGACCGCCGGCTCCATCGCGAGGATTCCGGCAATAGCGACCCGTTTCTTCTCACCGCCGGAGAGATGGTGAGGCGGCCGCTTCTCGTAGCCCCGGAGCCCGACGTAGCCGAGCGCGTCCCGGACCGCCCGCCGGACGGCATCGGGAGAGAGGCCGAGGTTTACCGGCCCGAAAGCCACGTCCTGCTCGACAGTCGGGGCGATGATCTGGACGTCGGGGTTCTGGAAGACGAACCCGACCCGGCGGCGGAGGTCCCGGAGACTCCGGTTGTCGTAGGCGAGCGGCCGGCCGTCAAAGCGGACCTCGCCCGAGGCGGGCCGGAGCATGCCGTTGAGCATCAACAGGAGCGTCGACTTCCCGGCGCCGTTCGGGCCTACGAGGGCGGTCTTCGAACCGGCGGCTATCCGGACGCTCACCCCGGCGAGGGCGGCAGGGCCGTTCTGGTAGGTATAGGTGACGTTGTCGGTTTCAAGCAGCGGTGTTGTCATACGAATACCGGACCTCCGGTCCGGAGCGAGACGCAGAAGATGGTCCCGAGGTAAAGCAGGGTCGATACGAGCGCGATAAAGGAGGTGGGCCGGGTTTCTCCGGGGATGCCGAGTTTGCCGTCGTAGCAGCGTGCGTCCATTGCGAGGACCAGGGCTTCGCCGCTCTCCCAGGTCCTGAGGAAGAGTGCTCCTGCAAGCATCCCGGACGACTGCACCGACTCCCGGAACCGGCCGTAGCCGAGGCGCATCACCTGGGAGCGGTAGATCTGGCCGGCCTCCTCGATGAGGATGAAGATGAACCGGTAGGTGAGCATGGCGAGATCGATGAAGACGGCGGGCACCCGGAGACGCCGAAGGATATCGAAGACCTCGGCCATCGGTGTCGTGAGCGCGATGAAGTAGAGCGAGCACATACCCCCAAAGACCCGGGCGAGGAGGAGGAGGGCGAGGTTCGCGCCGTCCGCCGTGACCGCGAGGGGGAGGCCGGGGACCTCGAAGAGGACCGGCCCGCTCCCGGTGACGAAGAGGACCACAGCGATGCTCATCATCGCAAACGAGACCGGGACGAGGAGGAGCCGGGCGTAGAACCGTGCCGGGATCTTTGCGAGGGTGAGGACCGCGGCGCTCATCGTGGCCGCGACGAGCAGGGGGGCGGCAGGATCGGGCGACGAGACGCAGAGGAGGATGCTTGATAGCCCGATAAAGAGTTTGAGGCCCGGGCTCGTCTCCCGGAGGCCGTTAGTCTGGGCAAAGTCTTCGAGCACCTCGTACATGCGTGTCTTCCTATCCGGTTTGCAGGATTACCTGAAAAATCAGGCGGTTTTTCTGCTGCCCTGCCAGTAGCCGAAGACGTAGCCGATGATCACGGCGCCGATGGCAGCCTGCAGGGCAAAGAGGAGCGACTCAACCTCACCGCTCGGGGGTGCCCAGAAGGGCTCGGCCCAGGGCTCGTAGCCGGAGGCTTCGATGAGGTCGGCGGCCTCACCGTCCGCCCCACCCCAGGCTTCCTCCCCGGAGGCCCGGATCGTGGCGTCCTGGATGAGGAAGACGGCGGCAAAGACAATGATGAGCGCGACGACCGCAAGTTCCATGCTGTATTTCATGTGGTGGCCTCCTGGAGTTTCCGAATCGTGCTCTCGGAGAGGAGGTTTAAGCGGGTGAGGATCTCGGGTTTGAGCTGGACGATGTACTTGAAGACCAGCATGATGACCGCACCCTCGACGATGGCGAGCGGGACCTGGGTGACAGCGAAGATCGCGGCGAAGGCCGTGAATGCCCCGAGGAACCCGGCGGTTCCCGGAAAGGCGAGGGCGAGCTGGACCGAGGTGACGACGTAGGTGACGAGGTCGGCGAGGGCTGCGGCACAAAAGACCGTTGCGTAGGTGTTTGCGCCCGCCCGGGTCCCGGCCTTATAGATGAAGTAGGCAACGGCCGGCCCCGCGATCCCCATCGAGAAGACGTTCGCCCCGAGGGTGGTGATCCCACCGTGCGCGAGGAAGACCGCCTGGAAGACGAGGACGATCAGCCCGAGGACGGCGGCGATGCAGGGGCCGAAGAGGACGCCGCCAAGCCCCGTCCCCGTGGGGTGGGAACAACTCCCATTGAACGAAGGGAGTTTGAGCGACGAGAGGACGAAGACGAAGGCGCCTGCGACCGCAAGGAGCGGCAGGACTTCCCGTTTTTCCTGTACAAGTCTGTTGAGTTGATACAGTCCGATGATGATGAAGGGCAGGGAGACGAGAAACCAGATCTGCCACCAGGGGCTTGGTAAGAATCCTTCCATGATGTGCATGATATTTCACCTGTGGAGCGCCGTGCCGGCGAGCAGGTCAAACCCGCTTGCGGTAAGGCAAATTTATTTGATATATCGAGGTTATCCCAGGTCATATTTATCTTCTGTGGTATTCAACACTACAGGAACGTTATGCGCTCGATTCCACGAGTAATCGTCGCCGGAACCCACAGCGGCTGCGGCAAAACCACGCTTGCAAGCGGCCTGATGGCGGCGCTCGCTGCCCGGGGGCTCGCCGTCCAGCCGTTCAAGGTGGGCCCGGACTTCATCGATCCCACGCACCACTCGGCCATCTGCGGCCGGAGATCGCGCAACCTGGACCCGTTCATGATGGGGGAGGCAGGCGTGCGGGAGACGTTCGTCCGGGCCTCGGCCGGGGCCGACATCGCCGTCGTCGAGGGCGTGATGGGGCTCTACGACGGCCTCGACGGGACCGATATCGCGAGCACGGCAGACGTCGCGAAGGTTCTCGACGCTCCGGTCCTTCTCGCGGTAGACGCGAAAGGAGCTTCACGGAGCGTCCACGCGACGGTCCGGGGCTACGCAGCATTCGACCCGGGGGTCAGGGTTGCCGGGGTCGTCTTCAACCGGGTCGGCAGCCCCCGTCACCGGGCGCTGATCGAAGCCACACAGAGTCTCCCGGTCTACGGGTGGGTCCCCCGGCGGGACGATCTCGTGGTCGCGAGCCGGCACCTCGGCCTCGCGATGGCGGCCGAGACCGGGGCGATGGCAGGGTTCGGTTCGGTGATGGAGGCGTCCTGCGATCTTGCCGGTATCATAAACCTCGCACGGTCGGCCCCGCCCCTTCCGGCGCCGGTGGAGGTCCGCGACCTGCCGGCGGTGGGGGTGCGGATCGGCGTCGCCCGCGATGCGGCGTTCTGCTTCTACTATTCCGATAACCTCGACCGACTTCAGCAGGCCGGGGCGGACCTGGTCTTCTTCTCGGCGATGACGGATCGGCTCCCGGACGTGGACGCCCTCTACCTCGGGGGAGGCTACCCGGAGCTCCACGCGGAGGCGCTTTCTGCCTCCCGGTGCCGGGAGGACGTTCACCGGGCGGTCGACGTCGGCATGCCGGTATACGCCGAGTGCGGCGGGCTCGCCTACCTCACGGAGCGGCTCGTGACCGGGGAAGGCGACTACCCGATGGCGGGTGTCCTCCCGGCGACGACGGAGATGACGAACCGCATCCAGGGTCTCGGCTACGTGGAGGCCCGGGTGGTCGGCGGGGCCCCGGTCCTTGCACCGGGCTCCGCCTTCCGGGGCCACGAATTCCACTACTCACGCCTTGACTGCGCCTCGGACGCACGGTTTGTGCTGGAACTCCTCCGGGGCCGCGGGATCGACGGCGGCCGGGACGGGCTTGCCGCGCAGAATGCGGTCGGTCAATATACCCATGCCTACTTTTCGGAGGGGTTTAGCGGGACACTGGTCCGGGCCGCCGCAGCATACCGGCGATCGTAAGGGTTCTCCCTTACAACCGCCGGTGGGAAAAAGGAGGGTCAGGCGGTGACGATGACTTCACCTGCAATCCCGGTCGTCAACGACTGGTAGGTATAGTTGCCCGCGCCGTTGAAGGTGTAAGTGTACGTGTCGCCCGGCTGAAGCAGCCCGGAGTCGAAGAATCCGGCTGCTCCGGTCGCCGATACCGTCTGGTTCGTCGAGGCTTCATTGATCCATCCCACCGTGGTGCCCACGGGGACGGTGAGCACGGCCGGCGCGTACCCGCTGTCGGTGATGGCGATGTTCTCGTCAGCGGTGAGCGCCGCCGGGGGTCCCGGCGGGGTCTCCGTCGTGCCCGCGGCAAGGGTCGTTGTTGTGGCCCCGGGCGTTACGGTGGTCCCGGTCTCCATGGTCGTCGTCGTTGCCATCGGCGTCTCATTTCCCATCGGTGTCGTTGCCGTTGTCATCGGCGTTTCGGTTTCCATCGTCGTCGTTGCCGTCGTCATCGGTGTCTCGGTCGTCATGGGGGTCTCTGTTGCCATCGGGGTCTCGGTGAGTCCGGGTGTCGTACCGGGGGTCACTGTCTCGTTACCCGCTGGCTGCACACACCCTGCGATCATGATGCTCGCGATCACCATGAGGGCAAGGATACCAAACATGCTCTTCATGTGGTGGACGATGCTTCTTGGCGTAAATAAACTTTTCTCCCTGCCGGAAAACTGAAATCCTGGGTTTAAATCCTTCATAGCAGCGTTATGTCCGTCCGTCCCGAGATCCGAATGATCCCGGGAGCTCATCAAGCGTAAAGGTGTCTTTTCGGGAGTGTTTTTCCGGATAGCAGGTGATCCCTCCTGATCGGAGAGCCCGGGGGACTGCCAGGATCCCGCCGGGGTCGGCGGCGGGGCAGGATGGTCTTCCCGTCTTCGAGCCCTTTGCGGTTTCCGGGTAGAGGGTGCCGCACCGGCGGCAGTCGTCCCGTGGTTGGCTGATCAACCCGCCGAGGGATCCTCATTCCAGAGGCCGAGCCGGTTCTGCTCGGTATCCTCGCAGATGGCGAAGTAACCCCTCCCGGGCACCGCCATCTTCGGGACCACGACCCTCCCCCGGCCTGCTCGGTAGTGCTCCAGCATATACCTGATAATTGATCTCAGAGAATCCGGCCGAATTAC
>WOYI010629232.1_pt2 | contig 13438 bp, 12 predicted proteins | sample 6423411 | NCBI WGS metagenome assembly WOYI01 (sample SAMN13441803, study PRJNA592873) | oil field metagenome | biome: oil field; feature: oil-well bore; material: oil-contaminated soil; isolation source: oil-contaminated soil from oil-well borehole | place: Germany: Wietze | collected 2016-10-18 ... | reverse complement strand
TTCAGACTGCGCCCGAGGAATTGATAAACACGTTGGAGGTTCTCCAATACATTTTCAGTCGAATCACCATTCGTGCGTCCAAGGTTAAGTGAATGATGGATGCCATTGGATGCTCCCCCAAGACGGGTAAATACCCCATAATTTACTTCTGAATCGGGAATGTTTTCAAAACGGTAAAAGCGTAAACCTTGAGCCTCATGACGGATCATTTTGCCCTCGAAGCCAACGCGCGTTTTTCAAGCATAATGCGTTTTTCTTCAATAATTTCATCGCTGGTAAAAAGTCCGTACCAGGCCGTCAATCCCCCAAAAAGCATTCCAGTAATGAGTCGCAAATAAGGGGTGCTTTCCCGAGCCGGAATCCAGTTCAGAAGTGGCAGACGGATGATGGATACTATCTGAGTGCCGCCATCCAGGGCAATCGGCACAAGTCCCAGAAGTGCCCACAAGTACCAGGGAATATTCTTTCCTTTGTAGCGGATAAAAATGAAAAGCAAGGTAACTCCCAGAAGGCTGGAGTAGATGGCCAGATCCCTTTGGCATAAAGCAATCTTGTAGCCCATCTGTTCATTACCTACAAAATGAGAGGCAGCTGAAATATCATTTTCCCGCTGACCGGAGGCTTCACCATAAGTTACCAAGCCCTCCATATGAGCCAGGCTGGTCGGATAAACCAATTGACTGCCATATAAGAAAAATGAACGTGACGCCATTTGATGGCAAAAAGGTCGGAAAAGAGCATAAAGTCTTTGTGCAGTCAGGGTATTGCCGGCATTCATCATGATCGGCGCAAGAAATGCCAGTCCAAGGTAGAGGCTCAGTATTCCTGCAATCAATAGAGGATAGTGTCTGCGCAAGAAGAGTTCCCGCTTTTCCCTCGCCTTCAGAGGTAGATACTGTTTCTCTTGCTCAATTTTAACCCCCATCTCACCTGAGCGGTTTGAAGCTTCCTCAAAGAAATGTGCTAAACGCAAGCTGTCAAAACTGCCTTGCAAGGCAATATCTCCAATTTCCAAGCGCGGCAAACTCTTTTGCATTTTTGTATATAAAAAAGTGGAGCTGCTCACATCGATAAGCACTAATTCATGTGGAAACTCAGTTTGGAATGAGGCTACTCGCTCAGCAAGCTTAATTTTGGCTTCCTCGTTGGCTTTTGAATAAAAAAGCGCGATTTTGAGGGGAGCTTGTCCTGCGGTTTTCTTCACGCTAAGACCTTTACGATCCGGAAACAAGAACGTGGGTCGAAATCCCCATACCTGCGATCGTCAATTCACCTGGGTAATAGTCAACTACCGGATTAGTCCACCGGAAAATGAACTGGGCGTCTTCAGGACGGCAATTCACACAACCGTGTGAGACGGCCGTTCCATAGTTGTTATGCCAATAGGTTGAATGAACAGCTGCGCCATTTGAATCAAAAAATGTGACCCACCCGATTCCGGGCGTATCGAAAGCCCAGGTGCCGCTCGCGCTCATATGAATGGAAACCAGCTTGCGCCAGATAATGTTTTCACCTACCGGTGTAATCCACGTGCCTTCAGGTTTGCCGCCTGAGGAAATGTCGCAATAGTAAACTTCATTCTTGCCCTCGAAGCACGAGAGAGTCTGATAATCCAAGTCGACACGAATAGTTTTATCCTGGACCTCAGGATGGATTGGGGAAGTATCTTCCTTGGTCAGTGGTCTACAAGCTGCTGCGTCCACCCAGAAGCTATCCGGTGCAGCCCCATAGAGTTGTGTTAGTAAGTATTCTGTCTTCCCATTATTCTGGCGGAGGTCAATAGCCCAAAAAATCTGGGAGTAGTAGAGCTTTGGCACAAGCATGTCTTTGAGCCAAAACGATTCGGGTGAGCGGGTCAGCTCCAAGCCAACAATCGGTACAGAAATTTCGACCCACATACCAACCTGACCTTGCTCATTCACAGGCAGTTTCGTCAAAGGCTTGTTAATCTTATTCTTGACCGGTTGAACGTAAGGTTCATAAATGTAACCTTGAGAAGTTTCTACCCATCGTTGATTGATGCGGTTTAGGTCGAGACTGCTGGCTATGACTACATGCTTAATTTCAACCACTTCATCGCGATAAATGCGCGCAATGGTTGGCGCGCTCATGTTGGGTTCACTCTTTATTTCAGTCCAGGCACCGATATCCCCAGAGATAATGCGCCCAAGATTGGCACCATCTGCGTAAATTTGCGGTTTATAGATGCGGCGATCTCCAAATTTGGGCAATGCCAACGCACCGGCTGTTAAAGCGCCAGCCTTGAGGAATTCCCTGCGTGAAAGAGCATTATTTTTGTCCATGATCGGAGATTATAGCTTGTTTGAAATAGAGGTCAAAATAAGAGGTTGAATATTTAGCTAATTCTAATACTTATTGCGCATGGAGGAGTCGCGCTCCTCGTCACGTTCCTTGATACTGGCGCGTTTGTCGTAGAGTCTTTTGCCCTTTGCGACGCCAATTTCCAGTTTCGCCCGCCCGGCTTTCAGGTAAACACGCATCGGGACAATCGTCATCCCTTTGATGCGCACTGCATTCCACATCTCCTTGATTTCCTTCTTATGCAGCAGCAGCTTACGTTCGCGGTCAGGATCGTGCTGGAAGGCACTGGCCTGTGCGTAAGGAGCAACGTGAGCACCTACGAGCCAGGCTTGTTTGCCATCCGTACGTACATAAGCTTCTTGTAAGCTGATTTGGCCCAGGCGGACAGATTTGATTTCCGTCCCGAATAAGGCAATTCCGGCTTCATAGGTTTCTTCGATAAAATATTCAAACCGCGCCTTGCGGTTGGTCGCTAACGTTTTGACATCCATGTTGCGCAATTTTAGCATAATCGTACAATTGAATAGACGCATTACTGAAGGATCACTGAAGGATGGGAGGATTTATGACTAAGGAAATCGTATTGGCACTGGGGGGCGGAGGCTTGCGGGGCATCGCTCATCTGGGGGTTCTTCGCTGCCTTGAAGAAAATGGCTACAAGGTAAAAGGCATTGCTGGTACCAGCATAGGGGGGCTAATGGGTGCTTTATATGCTTCCGGGGCCAGCTTGAATGAAATTGATTCCTTCATCGAACGTTTTACGCAGAAACCAAGTTTTCGCCACCGACCTGGGCAATACACATCTTTACTAGGAAATGCCCTGATTGAGGATTTGCTGCATGAGTTTTTCCAGGATCAATTGATCGAAAACTTCCCCATCAAGTTCGCTGCTACCGCTGTAAATATGGACACAGAGTGTGAAGTGGTGCTTTCCACTGGTAAAGCGGTGGATGCAGTATTAGCGACCATCGCCATGCCTGGTATTCTCCCCCCCCAAAAGACAGAAAAAGGATTGCTCGTCGATGGAGGGGTTTTGGACCCGGTGCCCGTGAGTATTGCCCGTCAAATTGATCCCGCTGTACCGGTGGTGGCGGTCTGTCTTCACAAGAAAAACCCAGAAGAAGCTAATGGCCAACCTGTTTTCCCGTTTGAAGATTTGGTACCAAGGCGCATCTCACAGCGCCTATCACGCACCCGTTATTATGAGTCCTTTAGTCTCATCTCCCGTTCAGCTGACTTGATGATGGTCCGCATGGCAGATGCCAAATTATTGCTTGACAAACCAGATGTGATCGTTACCCCGCTGGTCGGTCACTATCATACCCTTGACCATGTCGTCCCAACGGACCTGCGCGAGCGCGGTTACGATGCAATGAAGTGCCAACTTGATCAATTGGAGAAATCTATGGATTTTGTGAAAACCTTGGTGAGGGTGGCAAAATATGTTGACAATTCCGATGAGTTGCGGCCTACATTCAAAACTTTAACCCCGCCGCATAAGGGAAATCAAGGTCAAGCACAAACCCAAGCCAAATAGAATGACGATTACAAAACCGATCGGCAAACCTCCCGGTACAGTATTTGTACTCACTTCCTGAAAAGTTGGAATCAACAAAGGTGGCGGTTCAGTAAAGGTAGGTAACTGGGTAGTCCTCTGCTCAACAGAGAACTGGGCAGCCAAAGTTGGATCAATCGTGTTCGTTATTGAAGGTGTTTCAGTCGCAGGTGGTTCTAATACTGGAACAGGTCCGTTAATTAATTGTGCTTTATGGATGTAGATCCAGCCTTTTCCTCCTGGAGCAGCTGGGTATACAATTTGTATGTAGTTTCCAAAATAACCCAAGGCTGGTGCAGTTTGCCCGGTGATCATGATACCCACCTTCGGGTAGGTGGCATTAGGGCCGGTACGGATATTGGCAGGCTCATCCTCTGCGCCTATGACAACAACAAAAGGACCCTGAGGGCTGCCGGTTACGGTTGGCATATTGACCGTCGGGAACTGAGCTTGTACATTCGTTACCAATTTGGGACTGCTGAATACAATGATGGTGGCAAAGATCAAGACGGTGGCCATTATCAATCGATATGCCAGCGTTTTCCGATCTAGGTTGGAAGAGGTCTTCATCAATTGCCGATTATAATCTAAGTAGAGTTCCCTGATTTTTTGAGGTTTTCTATATGAATTTACGTGTATATCATGGAAATGTAACACCCGGTGTCTTTGCCAGGGCATTATTTGCCAGATATAACGCTGGCAACTACCAGGTCCAGGCGTACGGTGACGATACCAATCTTAACTTGCAGATCTACACCCGCCCTGGCCGGCAAGCTGGAGGCGAGACCGGATTAACAGTCAATCTCAGCCAGGTCGAAGACGGCGTTAGCGTGCAGGTTGGTAAACAACGCATGCTGGGTTTGGCAGCCAACTTTGGGCGTACTGCACTGGATGCTTTTCGCAACCCCTGGTCTTTGCTTGGAAACCTGGATGACATCGCACAGGATGTGGAATCTGCCCAGTTGGAAGATTCAGTTTGGAATGTGATTGATCGGATTGCCCGCCAAAACAACGCCGGTGAATCACTGAGTGAACGTCTCAATAGCCTCAAATGCCCCTATTGCCTGACTGGAAACAAGATCGGTGAAGGGAACTGCATGGCTTGCGGTGCGCCTCTGGGGGATATACAGCCCAGCGCATGCCGACGCTGCGGTTACGTGCTTTACTACAAAGAAAAGATTTGCCCAAATTGTGGGTTACCAGCTAATTATTCTTGAGGAAGGAAATAGGTCATGATTCGAATTATTACTGACACAACCTGCGTTATTCTGGTCGACGAGCTTAAGCGGCAAGGGATCTTCTTTGTGCCGCAAATCATCACTTTTGGAAGTGAATCATTTGAGGATGATTACCAGATCTCAAGTTCTTTTTTTATTGAAAAGCTCAGGACCAGTGCTAAACTGCCAGGTACAGCGGCCCCTCCCCCTGCCCTCTATCGACCTATCTTCGAGGAAATTATGCAAGCTGGTGATACTGCCTTAATCCTTACACCTTCCAAATTCTTAAGCGGCACCTTCCGCAGCGCCAATCTGGCGAAAGAGGAATTCGGCAGCGATAAGGTCTTCATTTTTGACACACTCACAATCGGAGGTGGTTTTGGCCAATTGGTCCTGCGGGCTCAAAAGATGGCCCTTGCTGGCTCGACAGCGGCAGAAATAATAGCCGAAATCGGTGCCCTGAGCCAACGCGAACGGCTGTATTTCCTCGTCAACACGCTGGAATACTTGCATAAAGGCGGGCGCATTGGCAATGCTTCAAAATTAATTGGCAGCGTTCTGCAAATTAAACCCGTTCTTACTCTCAAGGAAGGCGTTATTACACCGCATGAAAAGGTGCGCACCTTTAAGCAAGCCATTAAACTGATTGAAGATCTCTCCTGCGAAATTCTTGCTGATAACCCGGATGGGATGCCATCCATCGCTCACGCGGATAACCTGGACGAGGCTACCTCACTAGCCGAACGTCTGCAATCCAGATTGCAGATTCCTGAAATCCCTATTTACAATGCACCTCCAGCGATTATCGTGCATGCTGGTCCGGGTTTGATTGAGACCAGTTGCTTCAGAAAACTCTAAATGCCACCTGTCTTTACAATTGAACGAGTTATCTTCGAGGATACCGACATTCTATTAGTGAATAAGCCTTCGGGCTTATTGACCATTCCTGACGGGTTTGACTCATCTTTGGAGAACCTGGCTGCCCTGCTTGGAAATCACTATGGGCGGGTTTGGGTAGTTCACCGACTTGACAAAGACACCAGCGGCCTGGTGCTTTTTGCCCGCAACGCAAAGGCACACCAGGAATTGAATCGCCAGTTCCGCGAACGTCAGGTGCATAAAGTTTATCTCGCTCTCGCAGCCCCTGCTCCCTCCTGGGAAATCCTGGACATAAATCTGCCTTTGCTCATAAATGCCGGGCACAGTCACCTGACGAAAGTGGAAGCGCATCACGGAAAGATGGCGCAAACAAGCTTCAAGATTCTTGAAAAGAAAATGAAAGTTTGTATGCTTGAATGCCAACCCGTTACCGGATATCGCCACCAAATCCGTGCTCATCTTTATACACAGGGAATGGGGATTCTTGGGGATGTACTTTACAAACCAGTTAAGCAGGCCGACCTTAAATTGCAAGCTCCCAGGCTGATGCTTCAGGCTCAGGCGCTCCATTTTACGCATCCTACCACCAATCAGCCGGTTTCGTTTTCAATTCCCCCCGATCCTGAAATATTGGACTTTTGGAATAGGCTCACGATAACGGCTTGAGACAGGTCCTCCAGCCTAAACACGTCAAATGTTATAATTTTTATGATGACAACTAACATAATCTCCTCGCGCTCTTTTGCTGCTTTTTACCGCAATTTAGCCCCCATAGCCGATTATGCCATGCAATACGCCAGAGAACTTGGCTTTGATCACAAAGCCCTCTATGCCATTGAACTTGCGCTTGATGAAGCCTGTGCCAATATTATTGATCATGGGTATGAAGGAGAAGGAAAAGGTTCTATTGACATCGAACTTTCAACTGAAAACTCCCAATTTATTATCAAGGTTGAAGATACAGGTAAAGCCTTTGACCCCGATTGTATACCTGATCCTGACCTGACCAGCCCGCTCGATGTACGCTGCGAGCGTGGTCTGGGGGTCTTTACGATGCGCAAACTGATGGACCGGGTGGAATTTTGCCGTTATGAGGGTAAAAATTGCCTTTTATTGGGAAAATTACTTCCTTGATTGCTGATGAATTCTAAAGCTTCTGCTGACTTGCTTGATTTCCTGGTCCAGGCTAATAACCTGCCTGATACGGAAAATATTCAGGCATTGTTTGTAGCATTTGCTCGTAAACATTGGGATTGCGACCTTTCTTTTAATCTTAAATCTGAACCAGGTGATCAAACCCAGCTGCCTTTTCAGCCGGATGAGAAACTCCTCCTGGAGCACGAAAAGCTTGATTTTAACGATAAGGAACGTGAATTCTTCATCCAGCAAACCCAAACATTCGGTCTCCTTTTGCCTCTGAATGCTGGAGGCGTGCAAATCGGCTCAATTGCCTTCAGTCGAAAACGGACGAACTTTACCGTAGATGAAATCCAGGAAATGCATGTTTTTAGCAAAATAGCTGCAAATACACTGCAATCTTTGCGGTTTTCAAGCATTCAGGATTACCAAAACCGCACTTTCGACCTCATCGCTAGTCTTGCATCGAAATTAGCTGGCATTACAAAATTGGACATTCTCAGGCAGGAAGCCTGTCGAGTCATTGCCACTGATCTGAATTATTACTATGTCTCAATATGGAGCGTTGACGAGGAAGATAATACCCTCAATTTTGAAGCCTACGCCAGCGGCAACAAATCCTCAGAATTGGGACCCCTTGTGCTGCATGACAAGATTTTTGTCGGTCAGCACATCATCGGAACTGCCGCAGCTACAGGAAACAGTCTGCTTGTGGCGGATGTCAGCCAAGAACCGCTTTACTTTCCTGCGGACGCTTTGCCCGAGACACAATCTGAACTTGCCATTCCTCTCAAGGTAGGCAATAAAGTTCTGGGTGTCCTTGACCTGCAATCAGATACGAAAAACGCCTTTACCCAGGCAGATTTGACTATTTTGCGTGCCCTGGCAGATAGCATTGCCCTGGCGATCCATCGCGTGGGGCTTTATGCCTCTCTGGAATTGCGCACCGATCAGCTGGACTTGATTGCCAATGTCAGCAAATCCCTCACCAGCTTGCTCGACTTGGATACCTTGCTTAATCAAATCGCTAAAATGATGCATGACGAGTTTAAGTATCAGGAAGTACAGATTTTCCTCGTTGAACATGCTCCTTTACGTATTCAGTATCGGGCCGGCAGTGGCCTCATGGCTGAAGGTAATAAAGAAGCCATCTATACAATTGACCTAAGATCCAAGGTAGGCCTAATCCCTGAAGCTATCCGTACTGGAAAAATTCAATTTGTTAATAACGTCAGCGAAGAGCCAAAATTCCTACCCAATCCCATTAAGGATTTCAAAGTCGGTTCCGAATTGGTTGTTCCCCTCAATTTCGCTGGCCGTGTGTTTGGCGTGCTTGATGTGCAGGATGAGAGGGAGAACGCTTATTCCGAAACCGATGTCGACTTGCTGACCACACTTTCAGCCAATATCTCCATCGCAGTTAGGAATGCCTCGCTGTATAACACCCAGCTTTGGCGCAGGGAGGTAGCTGAAAGCCTTAGGGACATTGCTCTTACACTGGCGAAAAGTCTGCCTTTTGATGAGACACTTCAAAAAATCCTTTCCGGCATCATGAAAGTACTTCCCAGCGATCTGGCCTTGATAGCCCTATTCGAACCTGATGTCCGGTTTCCAAATGGTACCAATGGACATCTAAAACTGCATACTTTATCGAGCCCTACTGGACTTTCCTTACCAGAAGGTATGGAATTGCAGGCGGATTCTGCCTGGTTCATGCAGGGTTTCGAGACCCTCCACCCTGTTATCCGCCAACCTGGAACACCGGATCAAATCCTTGAAAGACTTGGTATGTCGGAGGAATCTTCTGCCATTTCAGCCCCCCTGACAATAGGTGATAAACGTGTTGGAGTTCTCATACTCTATAATGCCAAACCCTTTCGTTACGGTACTGAAGCCACACGGCTGGCTTCCACCTGGGCAGGTTACATTGGCATTGCTCTTGAAAACCAAGCTCTGGGTGAAGAAACTGAAGCTCAGAGTTGGCTTTCGACGATACTCCTACAGGTTGCCCTTTCCACTCAGTCCATTACTGAAATTGGCGGACTCACGCAAGTCATGGGGCAATTGATCCTGCTTTTAATCGGTGGGCGGGCCGGTGGGATTGTCGCCTACCATTCTGATAACAAGGTACTTACACTCGAAGCCATATTTGGAAATTCTGGAAAAAGCGGTAACCTGCCAATCGAGTTTTCTGAGACTAAGTTATTGGCAAAAGTCATCAAATCCCAGACTCTCACAGCTGTTCCTGGCGAAGCCCTGGAAAATGAAATCAGGGAGCTATTTGACCTCACGGCGAACTCCACTGTTTTGCTCTTGCCCCTGACAGAACACGACAGACCGATGGGTGTGCTCTTGCATGTCGGCAACGCTGATTACATTGATTTACCCCCGGAGCAAGTCCTGGGCAACCAGGCTATCGCCATCCTGCAAGGCATAGCCCAACAGACTGCCCTGACAATGCAAAATATCTCTCTGGTTTCCGCTGCCGAGGAAGATACAATGCTCTCCTCATTCCTGCTTCAAGTCTCCAAAATCCTGGTCGAGTCAGCATCGCTTGCTGATGGGCTTAGCCAAACCATCCAAATGCTTTACGACTTCACCGGTTTTGACAACCTGGCCTTCCTGCGCTTCGATCCTGATAACTATTCTTATGAAATCACTTATCGGGTTACAGACAATAACAGTCCGTTTCTATTTACAGAGCATGGAGTGGTGGCTGAGAAAAATCTGCCCTCAATGCAATTGTTCAACACTTCTGGGGGCAAGGTGCTCCCCTTTAAAGAGTTTTCAGATTTGCTTGCGCCAAATGAAGCGCAACCGGGCAAACGTAGAAACTTTCTAGCGCAAAATGCTCATTGGATAGCCATGCCTACTATGGCACAAAATGAGCGTTTTGGCCTGATTCTGGCTTTGGACTCACGCGCCGCAGGCCAAAAACAGCGCATCGAATTACTTAAGGGTGTTGCCCAACAAATTGCCTCTTCCCTGCAAATGGCGCAATTTCATCACGTAAGACATCAGCAAAGTCTGGTCGAAAAAGAGTTGAACCTGGCCAGGCAAATCCAGAAAACCTTCCTGCCAGACGACCTCCCTGTGATAAAGGCTTATCAGACCGCGGTCACCTGGAAAACAGCTAAACAGGTTGGCGGCGATTTTTACGATCTTTTCAACATCGATGATAGCCATTGGGGTTTCGTGATTGCAGATGTTTCAGATAAGGGCTTACCAGCCGCCTTATATATGACAGTTGCCCGCACATTGATCAGGGCTATGGGAATGGACTCACTTTCCCCAGCTGCAGCACTGACAAAGGTTAATCATCTCCTTCAATTGGATGCCAAGGGAGGCTACTTCATTACCGCCTTCTATGGCGTACTGGATTTGTACGAAAATTGCATGACCTATTGCCTGGCCGGCCATAATCCACCGGTCAGCCTGGTTCCCCAATCTGGCTCAGTTAAAATGCTAAACAAAGGCGGCCTGGCTTTGGGCATATTTGACCCGGTTGAGTATATAGATGAGAAAATATGCTTCGGGCCAGGCGACGCGTTGGTGCTTTATACAGATGGGGTTACTGAAACCAACGCGGATGGCGGTGATCTTTTTGGTAACAGCCGCATGTTGAAGACCCTGGAAGCCAATATCAATAAACATCCGTCAGTAATTGTCGACAAACTGATTGCTGCCCTGGACAAATTCAAGGGCGACACTCCTCCCTCTGATGATGTAACACTTTTGGTGGTTAAACGCCAGTAATTACTGACAGATTAGAACGGGAACGTTTACTTTATTTAGAATCTCGTCGACGTCGGTGCCGATGATGCGGTCTAAAAGTCCTGTACCTGAGTAGCCCCCACAAATAACGGTGCTAATACTTAATTCACTCACCAGGTTGTTTACGCAGACAGCAAGATTTTTCCCTTCCTCAACGATGTAACGATAAACCAGATTATGTTTATCCAGGTATCGCTTTGCATCTTCAACAGCCTTACTAAGATTTGCACCGGGTGTATCCATGCTAAGGATATTGAGCCGCGAACCAAATGCAGCTGCAAAATATGCCGAAATAAACAATCCCTCTTTGCTTTTCAAGCTGCCATCATACAGCAGCAGCAAATCATCCAGCGGTCGTGCTGGACCTTTTACGATCAGAATAGGCCTCTTCCCCAACCGCAAGATGGTAGGAATCCCGTGTGACAACCGATTTACCCACGATCCAGTCATGGGAAAATTCAACTTCAGGACCAACAAATCACTTAGCAGACTCTGTTCAGCAACTGCATTTGAGATATTGCCCTTGACCGTGAGAAATTTGCCCTTAATGCCCGTCTGAAGCAAAATGGCGTAAAACCTTTCTTCCAACGCCTTCTGACTTTCATCCGGGTTCACTTCTCCCTGCAAAACATGCAAACCGCGGATGTTGCCGTCCTGGCAATGGTTTGCATAAACGGCTTCCCATACCGCATCCAAGTTTTCATCCGCCTCACTCAAACCTACCAGGATATCGCGGAACATACATTCCTGCTGCCCAGCTGTCGGTGAAATGGGATCGGTTTCCTCCAAAACTTCATTGACAGCCTGGCCAAGCTTTTCCGCCGTAGGCCGCAAGGTTTTGCCATCCCTTGAAATGCTGTACTCCAGGGCATGTTCAGTGGAAATCGGAACCTCAAGCATCTCTTGCAGACGGGTTTGCTGGTCAAGTACCCAAAGATAGAGGTCCGTAATCGTGAAATCTTTCATCACCCCCTGTAAACCTGATTCACCGATTATAGCAACTACTGGCAAATAAACCTGGTCATACCAATGCAGCGCGGCTTCTTTGCTCCCAACTTCGTGTTCAGCTTCCAAACCCATATAATAGCGATGGACTGCGATGTGCTCCCTCAAAAGGTCATAATCACTGATCTTGTTAAGGGTAAAGTCCACCCCCGGAATGTATTCATCCAGGTGGGTAGTTTCCAGAAAGTCTGAATAAGCCGCTTTACGGATCAACTCTTCCGCGGAAATGCTGCTGTCGATAGGTACCTTGGTACGCAATTCTGTAACGTAAGCTTCAATCTCCTGAAAACCAGCCTGTTTGGCCACAGAAACGCGATGGTTGCCATCCAAAACAAAGTAGGCCTCTCCAATTTTGTAGAGGTCTACTGGGGGCAATCCATGTGAAATTGGGCTGGTCATTTCGGTCTTGATGCTTGCCCATCGATGCTGATCGGCGTCACTCAAAGGCAAAAAGTTACGGTCAAAGTCGGAAGTTCGGCCTACACTGCCGATGATCTTATTCAAAGGGACGCTCTCCAGAACCTTGGTTGATTTATTTACCGCATGCAACTTAGCCGAAATCTCATCAAATTGCAGGAGATCCAGAGATTCGCCTTTCACACCAGCCCAGAAACGCTGCATGGCTGCCTTACCTCTGGCACGCTTAAAATCCTCTAGAGCTTTGCGGTAAGTGAAGATGTCTCTTTCCATAATTCCTCTGGCTTAATTATCCTACTATTGATTTATGAAGTAAATCTCGTTGTTTTAACTATGAAGTTGAATTTGCAGGCTAAGCTGCTGCCATCCAACAAATTCTATAACAAATTCGATAAGGGCTTTGGGGGCATACTCCATGCTATAATTTTTCTTTCGGAGCAATCAAGACAGACATGACAATTTACCCACACCCAACGCAGCCAGAATACCTCATAATCGGCCACTTGACCAAGGACTTGCTCGATGGAGGCGGCTCAAAAATGGGCGGCACGGTCACTTATGCCGGCCTGACTGCCATGGCCCTCGGAAACCAGGTGGGCTTACTCACCAGCTGCTCGCCTACTGAAGATCTGGCACCCCTTGCAGGTATTTCCTTAAGTGTTTTGCCTTCGAAGAGCACCACAACCTACAAGAATATTTCTCAAGCCGAAGGTCGGATGCAATATATGTACGAGCGCGCGGAGCAGCTCACAGCTCACGCCATCCCTGAATTGTGGACCAGCGCGCCGCTGGTTCACCTTGGCCCAGTTGCAGATGAAATTGACCCCCAGATTTTCGAATCCTTTCCGCGTGCCTTCATAGGCATTACACCTCAGGGATGGCTGCGAGGCTTTGACAAGAATGGCAAAGTGCACCCCATCGACTGGCACTACAAGACGGACTTGTTGAAACGCGCGGATGTCACTGTACTCAGCTTTGAAGATCTGGGTTCAGACTCTACCAAAGTGTCTTTCTGGCGTTCAGTCAGCAAAGTTCTGGTTCTCACCCGCAACAAAGAAGGCGCAACAATCTACGTTGGCGATGAGTCGCGTGATTTCCCAGCCCCTGCTAAAAATCTCATCGATGATACTGG
>WOYI011383278.1_pt1 | contig 13439 bp, 9 predicted proteins | sample 6423411 | NCBI WGS metagenome assembly WOYI01 (sample SAMN13441803, study PRJNA592873) | oil field metagenome | biome: oil field; feature: oil-well bore; material: oil-contaminated soil; isolation source: oil-contaminated soil from oil-well borehole | place: Germany: Wietze | collected 2016-10-18 ... | reverse complement strand
ATACACTGGTTAAGGAGTATGTCGGGGTATTTGAAAGAGCATTCAGGCTTGGCGAGCAGCTTGATGTCCACAACGTGGTTGCAATTACCTTCACCAATAAGGCTGCAAGAGAAATGAAGGACCGTGTAATAAGCGAATTTGATCTCAGGATCTCTCACGCTGAACCGGGCAAGTGGAAGTTCTTGAGAAGCAAGCTCTCATACGCCTGGATTTCCACCATTCATTCTTTCTGCGAAAGGATACTGAGGGAGTGCGCCCTCTTCGCGGGAATCGATCCGGGATTTCAGATTATCAACGGAATGAGGAGATCTTCTCTTGAGGAAAAGGTTGTCAGGACCTACTTCGAAGAAAACCTGGAATCCATTGAGCCGCTCATTCGGCTGATGGGACTCGATAAGGCGTTTAAACTGATGAAAGATGCATTGTCAAGGGAGAGGCACTCATTCTATCTTAACCCCTCTCCCGTCGAGTATTCAGGCAGAGATCTGGGCTCGGATGCCGAAATAATCATCGACGGTTCGAAGTCATTCGCAAAATCTTACAGGGCAGTTCTGTCTGATTACGAAATGAGAACTACGGGATCCGGGCTCCTGGACTTCGATCAACTCCTGACCAGAACGAGAGATCTTCTGCTGAAAATGCCTGATGTGCAGCAGAAGTACAGCAATCGGTTTAGATACATCTTTGTTGACGAATTTCAGGATACAGATGAGCTTCAAAACGAAATAATCAGATTACTCAAGGCCGAGGGCAAGAACAATGTCTTCTTCGTAGGAGATGCCAAGCAATCCATATACCGTTTCAGAGGAGCCGATGTCTCGGTCTTCAACAAGACAATGGACACCTTCAAGAGAAGCGGAGCAGGTGTCAAGAATCTCCGGATCAATAGACGCTCACATCCCGACCTTGTCTCATTCCAGAACAGGTTTTTCAAGAGAGTGATGCAGGGGAACCCTGAAGGCCAATTCTTTCGTTCAGTTTATGAGGAAGACGTCGAATCGATCCCGTACAAAATTGATACTAACGCCTCAAGAGTGAGAATAATTGGCAGCGAGACCTCGGACGACTCAAAAGGAGTGGCAAAGTCTATAAGGGCTCTTCTCGAAGAGGAAATTGTTTTCAGAAACAAGTCAGGAGAATGCGTAAGGCGCCAAATAACTCCTGGAGACATTGCTATCCTCTTGAGAACGTTTTCCAGAGTCTCGAGTTACGAAGGAGCTCTCGAAGAGATGAATATTCCCTTCTACACCGTCGGCAGCAGAAATTTCTATGAAAGGCCGGAGGTCACCGGTCCCCTATCCTGGCTTGATCTCCTCGTCGATCCCTTGAATGACAACAATCTCGCGTCGTTCTTGCTATCCCCGGCCTTTGGAGCTACACTTGATGAAATGCTCTCGCTGAGGGCCAGACAGGACATGAGACGTGTTCCACTGTATTTCGTTCTGCAGGAAAGCAACGATGAAAGATTCGGCCAGCTGAAGGAGTTGCTCGATAGATTCGGCAAGCTCAAGCATATGCTCTCCCCGAGCGATATTCTCCAGAGATTTGTTGATGAAACGGAGTATCTGGCAAAACTGGCGACACTTAAGTCCGGCGAGAGAATGATTGCCAACGTGAAGAAGCTTATTGAGCTAGCTCAGGACCTTGATAGAATGGGTAGTTCACTCCGCGAGCTTTCCTCAAACATAAAAGCGTTTGTCGACTCAAGCGATGAATCTGAAGCTACTCTCGAGACAGAAGAGTCAGACAGCGTCAAGATACTTACTGTTCACAAGTCGAAAGGACTGGAGTTTCCCGTTGTCGTAATTGGCGACATGTACTGGAAAAAAAGAAACTCCAGTAAGCGGCTCTTCTTTGATGAGAAGGGATTTCTCATAACGAAGAGTAAGCTTGACAAAGATGAAGAGGGCCGAATTGGACGACTGGCTAGACAAGAAGAGGAAAAGGAACTGGAAGAAGAGAAGCGGACACTTTATGTTGCCTTATCACGAGCACGTGAAATGCTTATCCTTAGCTTAAACGGGAAAGGAGACTCTTCACGCCCATGGTCAATCTTTCTTTCAGGATCTCTGCTGGAGCCGGAAAGTGGCGAGATAAACGGTTTCTTGAAGGGAATAACCGAACCGTTCTTTCCAGGGGAATTTGCTCCCCTTGAGGACAAATCCTCCAGAACTGAATTCTCATTGCCGGAAATCACTTCGGTAATGCCAGTTGCCGATTCCTCTTACATCAAATACCTCTCGCCGACCTTCATAACTTCTGACTACGAGGCCGAGTTCGAAACTGAACCAGATGCCGGAAGTCCTGACCTAGTGAAGCGAACGGCAAATATCGGGTTACTGGCTCATAGCATCCTGGAACCGCTGGGAATGAAAAGCATTCAAGGACTTCCTCTAACTCTGAAATCGATCATCGATGGAGGAAGACCGGTCTCTGTTGACAGGGTTTCCTTCAGCGACGATGATCTGACTGAAGTGAAGAGGGTTCTCTCCGGACTGGTCCACCATCAAATCATCAAGGAAATTGAAGATTCCGAAAGAGTGTTAAGCGAATTCCACTTTCAACATGGGTTTGGGAAGTATGTTTTGATCGGAATTGTTGATAAACTATACTTGAAGGACGGAAAGTGGAGGATCGTAGATTTCAAATACGCGAATTGGAGTCCCGGATTCATCGAGAAGTACCGATTCCAGATGCGGTTCTACCTCTACATTCTCAGAGATCTCTTGTCCCCCGTTGAAGCGACACTGCTCTTTCTCAAAGACGGAAAAGCAGAGAAGATTGTACTTGAAGATCAAGAGAGCTTCGAGGCGGAACTCCTTCAAATGATCTCAAAAGTCGGAGGCGATACGAATGAACCTTAAACCAACACGTCGCTCCTTTATGATCAGGTACTTTATCTATCCTTACTATTTCCTTCTGGGAATCGTTTTCTATCTGAATTTTGATCTGTCGGGCATAGACGGAAACAATCGCCTTTTTCTTATAGGACTCTGGATAGCCTTGACAGTGGTTCCGGGAATTCTACTTGCTTTCTCTCGAAGGAGATTCGGCTGGTTCTTTTGGCCGGCGCTCTTGAATGCTGCCGGCTGGTTGATAAGGTATGCTTTCCCCGAGAAGATCTACAATGATCTCAAACCGCTGTTCGACAACGGGCCGGTCCTTCTTTTCATAGTTGCAGGGCTGCTCGGTGTCGTCTTCGTGGAGATTTACAGGACATCTTTCAAGTACGATCTCAGCGATGCCGGAGTAGAGATTACCCACGGAATGTTCAGCGCAAACTCTCATATGATTGTCGCCAGACACATTACGAACGTCATGCTAAAGAGAAACTTCTTCGAACTCATAATGGGAGTTGGTCACGTGATTCCTGTAACCTCGTCTGGAATGGGCTCAGGAGACAGAGGGGTGATGGGCGGCTTTACGGGCGATGCGGGTACTCAGAACCTTCGCGGGGGAGCCTTTGTGGGAAGCGTCAGCACTGAAAAAGAGTTTGTTGCAAACCCGGCAAATTGCATATACGGCATATCGAAACCGAAAGATGTAATGGAGAAATTAAAGGAAATGGTTCTATGAAGAAAGATCAATGGCGTGCCCGGGGCGATTTGAACGCCCGGCCTCCAGATCCGCAGTCTAGCGCTCTATCCAGCTGAGCTACGGGCACCCATAAACAATATAATGGCGGAGAGAGAGGGATTCGAACCCTCGGAGGGTATAAACCCTCACGTGCTTAGCAGGCACGCGCCTTCGGCCTCTCGGCCATCTCTCCACCCTACAGAGTTCATTCTATCACGGTGAGGTTGCGGTGTCAATACAACTTAAGTCCTGAAAGGCTCTTGAAAGGACACTGGTTAAGCGTTTCACAACTCCCCTATCTCATTTCTTTGCGTTTGGATCACTGCAATAAACGGTCCGGTTTTTCTGCCTGAGGACCATCTGTTTGAAGGGATCGAGCCGGCTTCATGCTCAGATTGAACGAATCGGAATGAACAGCGAAAACAGGTTGCTGCTCTTAAGTCGAATCGCTTAGACTTCAGTAACCGTGGATCTTATTTGGTTTTCTAGAGCTTACTGTCATCTTCCCGCCGCAGAGCGCTCATGTGTGGTCTACCGTGATAGCCTGCGGCGCACTTTCGCTATCTGGCTTTTTGAAAGCACTTCAAAACCCAGCTTGTTACGAGATGGTTTCGACTTTACGGGCACCTAATTTGTCGACCCGGAAAAGGGGCTATAATCTATCTGGAAGACAAAGAGGTGATTATTCTGGAGTATTTTGAGAAACTGCTGATAAGAATAGGACTTGTTTGCATTACAGTCGCGCTTGTTCTATTTCTGCTGCGAAGAGTCGGTCTGAACCTTGGAAGACTACCTGGAGATATTCACATAAACCGCAGCAATTTCGAACTGTGGTTCCCGATCACTTCCGGACTAATCGTGAGTGCTATAATTACGGGAGCCCTTTGGCTCTGGAGAATAGTCAGAAGATTGTTTTGATCGACGGAGGAAGAATGGATACTGTCTATTTACGGGTGAATTCCGAGAACCCCGATGAAACAAGTCTAAAGAAGGCTGCAGAACTAATCAGGAAAGGCGAACTGGTGGTTTTTCCCACGGAGACCGTATATGGATTGGGCGCGAATACCTTTGATGAAACGGCCGTTAAGAAGATTTTTGAGGCAAAAGGCAGGCCCCAGGACAACCCTCTTATAGTTCACATTTCTACAATGGAGATGTTGAAAAAAATCGTCTCACAGGATGTCGGCGCTTTTTCGGCTCTGATGGATCTGGTCTGGCCAGGGCCGGTAACGTTGATCTTCGAGAAAAGCAAGGCAATACCTGATTCCGTTACTGCAGGGCTGAAGAGCGTGGCCGTCAGATTTCCTTCCCACCCGGTAGCCCAAGAACTGATACGACTCTCGGGTGTTCCTATCGCAGCACCCAGCGCGAATCTCTCAGGCAGGCCAAGCCCCACAATGGAAGAACACGTGATCGAAGACATGGACGAAAGAGTTAGCTGCATTATCCTTTCGGGTTCGACGGTTTTCGGACTCGAGTCAACGATTATTGATCTCTCAAGAGGAAGACCCTCCTTATTGAGACCAGGCCCGATCGACCCGGATCAACTGAAGGGAGTCCTTGGAGATCTTCATGTTCCGGAATTTGTTTCGGGCAGAAAAGAGTTTCTTGGTGATCCGGTGTCACCGGGTTTGAAATACCGGCATTATTCTCCAGACATTCCATTAATACTCGTCGAAGGAGAAACCGGAATGGTTGTCACAAAGGTAGGAATACTGGCTGGAAGAAAGAAGTCTCTCGTTCTTTGTTCTGAAGAAATGAAGGATTATTATCCCGTTCAGGTCAAGAAGGTCGTTCTCGGTTCGAGAGACAACCTCCTTGAGGTTGCATCGAATCTCTTCAAAGAACTGAGAAATAAAGCGAACATGGAATACTCTCAGATCATTGCCGAGCCTTTCCCTGAAACAGGTGTGGGACTTGCGATTATGAACAGGCTGAGGAAGGCTGCCTGGAAAATTGAAAGAGCTTAGAATTCCGACTCGGGGAGAGTGGTCAGTTTGAAAAGAAGACTCAAGAATCTTTCGGGAGAGATCTTCGTTGTACTGGGAACAGTTCTCGTAGCACTGGCTTTCTACCTCGTCTTTACCTGGGGCGACAGGGCCGTGACGATGATTGAAATAACCGTGGTCGAGAAAGTTGACAATTCCGAAGCTGGAAAATCTGATTACAGAGTGACGGCAGATACGGGAGAGGAATTCGTGATTCAAAACGCCGAAAGCCAGGGCTTCTATGCTGCTTCAAGGGTCTTCAAGATGCTTGAAGTCGGAGGAACCTATCAGGCACTTGTGACGGGAAGAAGAATACCGATTCTTGGTATGAAGAGGAATATCATCGAGGCGATCCCCTCTCCATGATCTACTCGAAAGAGAATCCTTCTTCCAGTAAGTCGACACAAGCTCTCGTAACCGAACCATCGTAAAGAGTACCTGCTCCGGAAGTGATCTCTTCTATTGCCACCTCTATTCCAAATGCCGGCCTGTAGGGTCTGTGCGACGATATCGCTTCGACAACATCTGCCACAGCGATTATTCTGGCCGGCAGGAGTATCTCCTCTCGCTTTAGCCCATAAGGGTATCCAGAACCGTTTAGCCTTTCATGGTGCTAAATCACGTAGTCGGCGATCGGAAAATCAAACTCAATTTCCTTTAGAACTTCATAGCCAAGCCGAGAGTGCTCTTTGACCATCTCAAACTCTATATGATTGAGTCTTCCAGTTTTCTTAGAATCTCGGAAGGGATCCAGAGTTTCCCGATATCGTGGAGAAGGCCACTCATCCTTATATTCTCGCAAACTCTATCTTCTAGTCCCATTCTCCTGGAAATCGAGGCTGCCAGAAGCCCCACTTTTCTCTGATGCCCCGCAGTGTAGGGATCTCTGATCTCCACGATTCTAGAAAGCGCATTAATTGTGCTTGAGAAGGTGGCCTCGAGTTTCTCCTTACTCTCCTCGACCTCTCTTCTCGCGACCCTAAGATCGGTGACGTCTGAGATGAAGCCTTCGACGAACACTTCGCCCCCATTCTCGCCGGCAACTACCTTTCCCCTTTCAAGAACGTACTTCACCCGACCCGACTTGGTCACTATCTTGTACTCTATCTCGTAGTAATCGCCCGCTGCAAAGGACTCCTGGATTAGGCCCCACACCATCTCCCTATCCTCGGCATATAGCAGATCCGAGTAAGAAAGTTCCTTGTTTCCAATAATCTCTTCTGGCCGGTAGCCGGTGAGCTCTATGATCCCTCTACTGACAACTTCCATGGTCCACTCTCTGTCGTTTTTACATCGGAAAGCGATGCCTGGAAGATTAGAAACCAATCTGTCAAGCTCTGGTTTGCCCTCTCCCAGCTTCGTGAAAGCATTGACCGAATCGCTGAGGCCATCATAAACGATTGCAATAACGCCTTCATTCAGTCTGTAAACCGACATATCTCTCAAGATATCTATTCTCGAACCCGAGCAGGGCTTCAGACTATTGTGACGGGGAACACCGGTACTATTGACTTCCCTTATCACATCTGTGATTCCGAAATCAACGGCGCCCGTAATCACCCGTTCGAACTCCTCTCCAACAAGCTCATCTCTTGCAAGACGTTCTATTCTGAGTGCAGCGGGATTGGCATTGAGAATAGTACAGCTCCCGCCTTTCGATACACCGCAGAGCAGAATGCCGCTTCTTGCCAGAGAAAAGAGACCACGGTAGCTGGCAGCATCGATACTGGAAGAGCAATCAAGACACGACCGGGAGTCTTCCTTGAAATCCTGTCTGGAATTCGAATCGCCCATTTTTCATCTCCAAATCGATAAATGCTCCGATCATATCATTCTTAGAGTGTCTACAAAATCACCGACGGAACTCTATTTGATCAGAGGTTTGAGTGTATCGCACTTCTTAAAGAGTCCACAGACCCTTTGAATCCAGTCATAGCACCTGAGCAGAGCATCGAATCGACTATGGCTTCGGCGCACGCCCAGACAGCTGCCCTGAATATTTCACTCAGCGTGTTCCCTTCGTTCATTAAGCTCTGCTCGGACAAACTGTACTCTCTGGCTGTAGTGAAAGCAAGTGAAATGTCTCCACTTCCATGGTACCCTGGAGCTCCAAGCAGCCCAATCGCAAGATTCATGTGGCGCGTTACTCTCTTCAACTGAAGTGGCATCAAAGGTAGGTCTGTTCCAAGGATCATGATAAGCGATCCTTTCTCCCTATCTGAATCTTGTAGCTCGGAACGCAATTCCAGAGAAGGAATTCTAAGGTCGGACGATCTTCCGAAATTCGAAAGAACGAAAACCCCCAAGGTGTATTTCCTGCCTCCGAACTCGACTATTCTTGAAGACGAACCGATCCCGCCCTTATAACCAAAGCAGACCATCCCGGTCCCCGCGCCACAGCTGCCGAGCTGGAAATCCTTTTTCGCGTCCCCGACCGCATCGGCAACCATCTCTTCTTTTATCGCCAGCGCTCGAATTTCATTTAGAAAGCCATCGTTGCACTCCATGACGACTACGTTGAGAGACGACAATTCAGGATTACTCTCTAGGGCGAGTCTTACAGCACCCTGATGTACGGCTCCAATTGAAAGTGTGTTGGTCAAAAAGATATCGCTCTCGATGGTCCCGAGTTCTTCTATCTGAATGAGGCCCATCGACTTTCCATAACCGTTGAAGACGCTGGAAGCTGCCGGGACGGGTCTTTCATATACGAAAGGAATCCTTATGACGCTTATTCCCGTTCGCAGACATCTCGGTGAATCCTCAATCAAAGTGTAATGCCCGACTCGTATTCCCTCAAGATCCGTGATCTTGTTCAAAGTCCCCGTTTCGTACCCGTCTCCCGGGCGAGCGAGCTCTCTAAACCTCATCTCTTCACCTATCTTTCTATAATTGATATTGGATCCTGTTTCGAAATCAAGTATCTTGCCGTGATTACTCCGGCTAACAGAACAATGACGGTCATTACAGAGATTCTGAAGAGCGTCTCTGGAACTACGATCGACGAAACATACAGCCCCTGAAGAAAGACGGATCTAAAAATCTGCCAGCAGACCGTTGCCAGAAGATATCCAATTGCTGCACCTGTAAGAAGAACTAATAAAAGTTCTCCGAAAAAGAGAAGACCAATCTCGTCTCTCCTCTGTCCCAAAATGTTTCTGATTGATATCTCACTCCGTCTTGCCAAGGTCACCCTTGTAACAGTAACCACGCCGATTATTATGACGACGAAGAATTGAAGATAGATGATAATCGAGGAAATCAACTCCATGAACTGCGTCTCGGCACGGATCTTCAACTCGAAAGTCTTCCTGTCGACTACTTCCACCTGACCGATCTCCGAGGCGAAACGTCTGATTTCTCCTGCAAGATTACGCTCATCGTATAATACTAGGAGACCGTCAGATTCTATTCTGTCTTCCACCAGAACACCAGCGTGACTTTCGAGACTTGGCAGAACCTCCATCGAAGAGTAATCCAACCCCCTGACAGAACCATTGACAATCAAGTCAAAAAGACTCCTGCTAACATATAGCGTACCGGCCGCCGGATCTTCGTCGAATATTGAGAGAAGTCTCGAATGCTCAGTAGATACAACTGGAATGAAGAGTTTTGTAGTGCCGAACATAAGCTTCACATCCGAGTCGAGAAGATCGGCAGGAAGGACAGCCGTTGACTTCGATGAAATTTCTTCCGGAAGCCTGAGCTCCTCCAATTCCGAGGTCTGAATATAAGAACATCGATTGAACAACCAGCCGCTGTCTCGAACTGTGTCCGTCAATGAAGATAGAAGCGAACCAAAAACAGTCAATAGCACGGCAAACGCGATGATGTTCACAAAAAGAGATCTGTAGCCGTCGCTTCTCAGAGGAAATTGGAGCCAGGGCAAACCAACATTCCTGAATCTGTTCTTAAGCAGACCGACTCTTTCTTCAGAGCTCTTCAGAAGACCGACGAGATCTCTTCTCAGATGTCTTCCTATCAATATCTGATATAGAACAATCGTGGTGAACGGTATGAACAACGTGCAAATAGAAGAGACGGCGCTGTCGCCTATATAAAGACCATTGGGCGTGAAGAAGCGATCTTCGAATAGTGAAAGAACAGCTCCACCCGCAAGGAGGCCAAGGATCCAGCCAGCAATTCCCTGATAGAGCGACTCCAGAAAGAGTCTTATCTTCAAACTCCCGGGAGAATGCCCTATAGCAGCAAGAATAGCATACTCCTTTCTTCTTTCACGAATGCTTACCGAATTAAGCATTGTAAGAGCTATTATGAAAACCAGGGCGACAAAGAGATTTGTCAAGAAGACTCCCAAATAGTAACTTGCATACTGCCTCTCAAGGGTCTCCCGGGAAGAAACCGGTCCTTCAATCGAAACCGGAAGTCCTTCTCCGATGATCCTTAATCTCAGTTCGTTTTCAACTGCTATTAGAAAACCTTCTTCAGCGAATACCAGGAAGCCAAACGATCCTTTGCCCCTCGAGATTCCCGACGGCCCCAGTCCAAACACCGAGGGTCCTGCCAGAGACGCGACCACTGTATATAGCCCCTTGCTCGACATTTCGGAGATTTCCTCATAGACATTTTCCAGATCTAATCCTGAGGCTCTTAGAAATGAATCGGAGACAATGATTTCATTTGTCCCTGGGGCAAATACCGTCCCTTCTGCAATGTAGGCATTGCTCTCGCGCAGCATCCGAGATATCTCCGTTTGCTTGATTCCATAAACAGGAAAATTGGCTCTTGCACTTCCGAAAAGGTTGTAGCCGAGATAGGCTATATCTACCGGGATAACATCTGAAAGGCCAAACACGTCTTCAAAAACCTGGATGAGACTGCTGTCAATTGACTCGTCTCTTCCGCTTTCAGAGACATACTGTACCGTAATCCAGCTCTCGTTGATCTTTGCTATTCTGCTTCTCGTCTCTCCGAAGGACAGAAAGATTGAGCTAATCACAAGGCTCATTGATACACCCAGAGCGACAACAAATATGAAGACCAGAATTCTGCCCGGCCTTCTTTTGAGATATAACCACATGTATTTAAGCATTCACACCAACCTCATAGACCTGGCCATTTTCCACTCTGAGTCTTCTTCTGAAATCCCCGATAATCTCAGACGAATGAGAAACGAGTATCAGAGTCGCGCCTGACTTCGAGCAATAAGACTTCAAGAGCTCTATTACCCTGCTGCCATTTTCGTCATCCAGGGAAGCGGTCGGTTCATCGGCGAAAACAACTTTCGGGTTGGCTATCAATGCTCTTGCCACAGCCACCCTCTGACTCTGTCCAAGTGAGAGCTCATACGGGAATCGCTTGAGGAGTTTGTTCAATCCAAGCGCAGTAGTGATTTCTTCGAGCCTCTTTCTTGCTCCTCGTTTTTCTTTCAGGGGGAGCAGAATATTCTCTCTGACAGTTAGGTGGTTTATCAAGAAGTGCTCTTGAAACACAAATCCGAACTCTTTTCGCCGAAGTTCGGCTTTTGCGGAAGGAGTGAGAGCTGTAAGCTCCTTGCCTTCGTATTTGACTTCTCCGCGACTTGGCTCCTTTAGAGTGCTCATAATGAAGAGAAGGGATGACTTCCCTGAACCCGAAGGACCGAATATCCCAACTTCTTCCCCCTTCTCTATCTTGAGGTCTGTCGATTTGAGCGCCGCCAGAGCCTGCTTCTTCGTCTCATATATCAATGCGACTTCCTTCAATTCGAACATCCTACTTCCTCCTTTGAGAAAACTTACTGCGATTATCCCACAAACACTCCGTACTGGAAAACTTGGCAAAAGAGAAAAAAGAGGTAATAGTATGATATATACTGTTCTATACGGAGGTGAACGATGAAGATAATGATCGATATAGATGACATTCTTACGGACTTCAATCGAGCCTTTCTAAGAATCGCCCACGAAATGTTTGAAGAGGTGCCGCTAGAAGTCGAAGTCAAGGTCTGGGATTTCTGGAAAAGCGTCCCCAATCTTACGCTTGAGATGGAAGAGAAGGTGTGGGAAGTCATAAGGAATACAGAAGATTTCTACGAATCGCTGCCTCCATATGCTTCCGGGGAGGACTTAATGAGGCTTGGCGATTTGATAGCCGAAGGTCGTCATGAATTCTATTTTATTACATCCAGATTCCCGACGAAGGGAAGAAACGTTCAGATACAATCTCAGAGATGGATTCAGAAGGTGATTGACGAACCGGTATCGGTAATTGTAAGCTCCAGAAAGGGTGAACTATGTGAAGTTCTGGGCATTGACTACGCCGTTGATGACGCACCGCATCATATTGAGAACCTGCTCGATCACGGCATCAATACTTACATTATGGATTGGCCATACAACAGACATATCGAACATCGTCTTAGAGTCAAGAGCCTTGGGGAGTTTCTAGATAGTATATTGATCTGAAAAATCTGGAGGTGAGAGACATGAAAAAGCCGCTTCTTACTCTTCTTTTAATTACTTTTGCGACGATGGTCTGTCTTCAAGAACTGCCTGGGAGGATCAGATTGTGTATTTCATTATGATAGACCGTTTTTCGAACGGCGATCCGTCCAACGATGACATGGGATTTGGAGAATCCGGCAGCGACAACTCGAGATATAACGGCGGAGATCTCAAAGGAATAATCGACAAACTGGATTATGTCAAAGGACTGGGTGCAACGGCTATATGGATCACCCCTCCTGTCGCAAACCAGTGGTGGAATCCTTGGGTGAACTACGGGGACTACCATGGATACTGGGCCAGGGATTTCAAAAGAATTGACGAACACTTTGGGGGCATCGAGCTGTACAGGAAATTGGTTAAGGAAGCTCACGAAAGGGGGTTGCTGGTGATTCAGGACATTGTTCCGAATCATGTCGGTGATTACTTCCGGTTCGTGGATGGAGTGTTCGAGTTGAACACTGAAAGTATTCCGACATCTTCTCCTGAGTCATATCCTTTCTCCCTGAACAATTTCGACGACCACGAGACTGATCATATATATCACTGGACGCCGGACATCTCTGACTTCAACGATCAATACCAGAAGCTCAATTATCAGATGTCGAGTCTAGACGACCTTAACACTGAGAATATGGCTGTAGTTTCGGCCCTTAAAGACTCCTTCACTTTCTGGATAGAAGAGGCCGATATCGATGGCTTCAGAATCGACACGGCAATTTATGCTCCTATGGAGTTCTGGAAAGAGTTCCTGAACGGTGAGGTTGGGGTCTACGAAGTTGCCTCCAGGAATGGCAAAACGGAATTCCTTACCTTTGGAGAGGCCTGGGTGAGGAGCGATCCCGAAGGCGACGACAGAGGCCCTCAGGGAAGATATGAGTATCCTACAGACATTACTTTCAAGAACCAGATGGATCTTCTCTGGGCGAATGCAAAACAGATAGGGGCTTCGCTGGTCTTGGGAATGAAGATAAAGGACCTTACTGACTCATGGGGACCACAAAACGGATTTGACCACGTTACATTCCAGATCTTCATAGACGACCCAGACAAGAAGGTCGCTTCAGTCCTGCCGTTCCAGAATGCATCCATGCCCGATGGGCAAGACTGGGATTACTTCATCTTCGCAAACGTGTGGTCCATAGTTGCATACTCCGCAGAGGAAAGTGGTCCCGGATCTTTCGGAACTGGCATTTCACCAACTCCCCTGGTCCAGAAAAACAAGATGAACAACGAGGTCATTCTGAAAATCGCCGGGGAGACTATCGGAAGGCCAGATGATTTGAAGGGATTCAACATTTACATAACCACCTGGGACTTCGACGGAACTGAAGCAGTTTACCGCGATATCTATCCCGAGCCGAAAAGCTATCACTTCGGAGGTGGAAACGAGGAAGATCCGTATATTATGGATGATATTTTGATCAGG
>WOYI011460062.1_pt1 | contig 13440 bp, 12 predicted proteins | sample 6423411 | NCBI WGS metagenome assembly WOYI01 (sample SAMN13441803, study PRJNA592873) | oil field metagenome | biome: oil field; feature: oil-well bore; material: oil-contaminated soil; isolation source: oil-contaminated soil from oil-well borehole | place: Germany: Wietze | collected 2016-10-18 ... | reverse complement strand
AGGTAATATGAATATCACAAGCCTTAAGGAGCTTAGTGATTTTAGATGACACTTCGGCGGTGATCCATTCACCGCCATTTATTCTTATCATCGTTATTGACTTCAGATACTCAATCAAATCCTCAACCGAATATTTACTCGTCAGCCCATGATCCTTAATGACTCTGAAAAGCCTATAACAGAGCATTAATGCTATATGATTTATAAAAGCCCATGCCTCAAGGGCATCCTCATCCTGCATATAGCTGCTGTCCTGTCCCAGCAGGTCTTTGAGCATGTCAAAGGACTGCTCGATATCTGCACGCTGTTTATATGTGTCGTATATTTCTTTTGCCCCTATGGTCATGTTGCTCAGCATCACTATCGTACCAAAGTCATATTGTTTCTGTAAGAATCCCTCGGGAGTATATCCCTCTATATCAGCATCTATACTCTTCTGATAATCACAGGCTTCCCTGGATCTTAAATCTTCGTCTACAAAAGTATGTACCGTCCTTCCGTTGCCCACAGAACGGGAGTAGTAACAAACAAGCCTATCCCTGAATATAAACCTGCCGTCAAAAGATGACTTATCTCCCGTTTTTATAACGCTTCTGTCAAAAAAGCTGCTGCTTCGCCTAAGCGGAATGATATACTCTACTCCGGATCCTTCAAGGATCGTAAAATTCTTCTCTGAACCAAATCCCTTATCCGCAACTACTACTGCATTGTTTATACCCGATTCTTTGACAGCTATGCCGAAGGCAGAAACATCGCGGATTTTTCCAGGAAGTATCCTGTAATAAGCCGGCTCACCTTTATCCTTAGCAAAGGCATAAAGGAGGCTTATTTGTGGGGTAAATATCCGTTTGCTGTTATATCCGATACGGTTGATATCCATTTCTCCTGATTCGGAGAAGATGCTGGTGGCATCAAAGAACAAATGACTGCTTTGTCCGACGAACTTTCTCATAAATGCACATATATTTTCTCTGCGGGCCCCAAGGTCACGAAGCAGTGCACTTATACTCTTTCCGGACATCTGCTGTTTCTGATAAAACTCTGATACAAAAGAATGTGTGTAATAATGCTCCATCCGCTTAAAAGGAGCCCTGTACATTGTCCTGAGAAAAGATACAGTAATTATTTGCTGCCAGACATCCGGAAACTGATCCTTAAGAGATGCGATAATATCACCGGAAATATCCTGTAAATATTGGCTTGCTCCGAATTCCTTATGATTAAGACTTGCGGCGTTGGAAAGTTTCAGGTCCCGTGTCGTTCCAGGCGGGATAAGTCCCTCTTCTGTAATAGTACCCAAATATGCTTTGGTTATTTTTTGAGCTCGTCCTTTTTCCTTATTCCATACTGAAGAAACTTCATATAGATAATAATGTCCGTTAACGCAATTGATTTGAGTTCCTTTTGCTTTATGCTTAAGCACCCATTCCGGATAAGCCATAGCAGCACCTCCATATTACCCAAATAAGTAATATGAATATAGCATAAAATATAGCGGGAAGCAAGCGTAAGGTAAAGTTACAGCTCAAAAAATAAATAATCACCGCCTCTGTAATGCCGGCGGTGATTTTCTTGCCCGTGTGAAATGTATTGCATTCAAATCCGTTTCAAAACCTCTGGATTTACAAGATTTGGCGGGATCCTTCCCTCAAGAGCTTCAATAAGGTTCGTTGCAGCAAGCCGCGCCATTCCTTCTCTTGATCTTACGGCGGCACTGCCTATATGTGGCATCATCACAACGTTTTCAAGTTTAAGAAGAGGTTCGTCCATAGGAACCGGCTCTTTTTCATAGACATCAAGGCCTGCCCCGCAGATCCAACCCTCCGAACACGCCCTGAAGAGGGCTTTCTGGTCAACGACAGCTCCCCGCGCAGTGTTTATAAGTACCGCATCTTTTTTCATCATACGAAGTTCACTTTCTCCTATGAGTCCAGATGTATCTTTTGTCAGCGCACAGTTGAGGGATACGAAATCGCTTCTTTTAAGCAGTTCTTCCAAAGTTACATATTCAGCACAGAGCTTTTCTTCATATTCCGTTTTGCGTGTCCTGCACGTGTATATGATCTTCATTCCAAAGGCCAGTGCTCTTTTTGCGACAGCCCGGCCTATTTCGCCGAATCCGACTATCCCCAGAACAGAACCGGAAAGATCTTTCCCCACAAACTGATTTGGAGACCAGTGGGTCCAGCCGCCCTCCCTCATTATCCTTTCATTCTCCCTCGCCTTTCGGGCCGACATAAGCATCAGCATCATCGCTGTGTCAGCTGTCGCATCCGTAAGCACACCGGGCGTATTGGTCACCATTATTCCAAATTCGGTCGCAGACTTTATGTCAACATTGTCATATCCGACAGAATAGAGGCTTGCGACCTTAAGTTTCACTGCTTTTTGAAAAAAATCTCTGTCCATACGAATGCCCATCGTCATTATCAGGCCGTCCGCCAAGGGGATATCTCTTAATACAGTCTCTGGATCCGGCTTTCCGTCGATACTCCAGAGCGTGAGATCGACCTTTCCCTCAAGCAATGACATTCCGGTATCCTGTATAAGCTGGGTCAAAAATACTTTAGGTTTGGACATCAACATCATCTCCTAAGCAAACTTATGGAAGCCGCTCCGTAAAGACCGGCATCTGCTCCAAGCAACGAGAGCTCAATACTGAGATGCTTTCTCATAGGCAATGGAAGCCATGGAAGTGTCCTCGATCCCAGTTCCTCTGCGATCCCCTCTGCTTTGCTCATGCCCCCGCTCAGTATGATCTTTTCGGGATCCAGCACTACGATAAGCGAGGCTATGCCTCTGGCCATCGTTTCAAGCGCGTTTGAGACAATGTCGTCGGCTCTTTTGTCATTCCGCATATGCCAAAGGGACCTGAAGTCACCCGGCAGCCCCTCTTTGGCCGCTTTTTGTTCAATGTAGTCAGCAGAAGCAAGCGTTTCCAGGTGTCCTGTACTGCCGCACCCGCATCTTATTTCCCTGTGCTCCGATATAGAAATATGCCCGGCCTCCCCGGCCATCCCATGAGCTCCTGTCACAAGGCTGCCGTTCACGAATATGCCTGAACCTATGCCGGTCCCCAGCGTGAGCACTATAAAATCCCTGCATCCCGCCGCGGCACCGCAAAACGCCTCTCCTACAGCAAAGCAGTTGGCATCGTTTTCCATTGCAAGCAACGGCGACAAGCCCCTCTTTTCAAGGGCGTGACTTAGGTATTCAAGGAAAGCAATATTCTCAAGTCCGGAAAAATTGGTAAGTTTTGTAATGATCCTGCGTGAAGCATCCAGAAATCCAGGTATGCCCACACCTGCAGATGTTATCTCCCTGTCACGCGAGACCTCTGCTGTCATATCAGCTATGCATTCCACTACCTCGTAAATATCCCTGCCCTCGGGAGTATCCCTGTCGGCCCTGTAAAGGATACGGACATTTTTACCCTCTGTCTCGACAAGGGCCGCTGATATGGTATGTCCTCCGAGATCAACACCTACAGAGAGCAACTTCGTCAATACCCCGCGAGCGATGCGCAGTCGATCGAGGAAGAGCACCAGCGCCTTATCTCAAAAATATCCTCAGTGGTAAAGACCATTGTCCTTCCTGATACCCTCTCGCTTCCGGGAACAAGTCCAGCAGCATCTGCCTGCGCTGTTGTATGGAAGGTGAGCTCCGCTTTATAGGGGGCCTCCATCTTCAGAACAGGACTTTTACCTTCTGCTGCTGCATCCAGAGCTTTTTTTACAGCTTCCGACAACAGGGCTGAGGTTTCATCCGGAGTTTTTGTCAGTGCCGCGTTCCTCCCAAGCCCATCTTTAAGGGCACATGTGACAAGCGTCTCGCCCAGCAGGCTGGATGCTTCAAGACATACGGCCTTATCTCCCGCCACCATGGAAACAGGGACATCAAGGGCTCCGCAGAAAAGCGCGTTTAGTCCGGTTTCTCCAAGCTTGATTCCATTGACTTTGAATCCGTATACGACTTTGGAGCTGTATGTATGGTCAAGTATGGCTTTCTCTGTCCCCGCCATTGCGTGGTACCCAATGAAGATCGCAGCATCGTGGCCGGAGACTCCCTCGACCATTCCGAGGATCTTCGGTGTCCCGCTTATAAGTGTGACCCCGCGGGGAAACATCGAGACATCAAGGTTTATCATCCGGTCATGAGAGTCGTTCACTGTGACAGACTCAGCTCCCCACTTCAGTGCCGCGCTGACTGCAGCAAGAGTGTCATGGAGCTGCATCCTCCGACCGAATTCGTATCCCGGCTTTCCGTACATCACCTGTTCTGCCGAGACTACCCCGGTCGATCCTTCCATATCTGAGCTTATATATACCTTCAAATCAATATGACTCCTTCCATCGCGCAATAAAACCGGGATCCCGCAGCATGAGCCTTCCAACGCCGACAAGGTCGCAAACACCGTCCCGGAGCATTTTATCCGCGGTATGCGCATCGCTTATCCCGCCGGCACACTCGACCAGGACAGAAGAGCCCAGCGAGCTTTTGATCCTTTCCGCATAAGGTGCAAAGTACGCGCTGTCTTTACGGTCAAGTCCGTATCCGCAAAGGTTCCCTGAAATGCCTATCATGTCCACACCGAGGTTTGCAAGCTCACGGGCAACAGCAACGGTCTCGTCTGTAGAAAGCCCCAATGGTTTTTCACCGGGAAGAAAATCTGCAGCTCCAAGGCGCACAGAGAGTGGGATGTCTTTCAGGGACTGCCTGACTCCGTCAGTTATCTCGTAGAGAAGCCTTGCCCTTTTACTCTCCGTACCCCCGTATTCATCATCCCGCCTGTTCGTCAGGGGGCTCAAAAACTGTCCCAGAAGATAACCGTGGCTGGCATGTATCTGAACTCCGTCATAACCTGCTGTTTTGACCATGAGTACAGCTGCGTTTATAAAATCCTCTACTGTTTGCCTTATATCACTGCGTGTCATAACTTCAGGGCTGCGGCCGAGTTTATCCCAGTTGTCTCCTACCGGCACTCCGGAAGGGGAAAGGGACCTGTAGCCCTCCATTTCGAAAACGGCAGTGTCTGCTATCTTTGCCCCCGCATGGTTGATCTGTACCATGCAAAGCGAATTGCCGCTTTTCAGGACTGCTGATATGCCCGAGTGTTTTTTCGCCACTTCTTCACTGTCAGCAAGAAACTGCGTGGGCCTCGTCCTTCCGCAGATATTTACCGCATGGTGCTCCACTATTATGAGCCCCGCACCCGATGCGGCAAAACGACCGTATATTTCGAGAGATCTTTCGGAAGGAGATCCATCCTTCATAGAACTTGAAGATGCCAGAGGTGCCGACACGATCCTGTTCGCGAGAAGTTTGTTTTTAAGCTCGACCGGTTCAAAAATCATTTTCTGACCTCCCTATACGTTGAACCTAATTTCAATAATATCTCCGTCTTTGACGAGATACTCCTTGCCTTCCAGCCGCAGGCATCCGGCCTTCCTGCATTCATCAAAGGAGCTGCCATGCTGTTTGTAATCTTCAAAAGCAACTACCTGGGCCCTTATGAATCCTCTTGCCAGATCAGAATGTATCGCTCCTGCGGCATCAACGGCATTGTCTCCGTCATGAAGGGTCCACGCCCTGACTTCATCAGGACCGCACGTGAAAAAGCTTATCAGTCCAAGCAGCCTGTAAGCCTCCTCAATAAGCCTTTCCCTCCCGGGTTCGGTTATGTTCAGGCCTTCTGTGAACGCAGCAGCCTCTTCTTCCTCGAGCTCGGCAATATCCATTTCAAGGCTTCCATAAAGGGTGCAGAGCTTTACTCCCTGTTCATCAGCCCTCTTTTTCAGTTCAGTCCATTTGGGTATCTTTGTCTCATCTGACTGGGAATCATCGAGGTTAAGAAGGATTATCTCCGGTTTCGAAGTAACGAATGAAAATCCCCTGAGAAGACGCCACTCGGCCGGCTTAAGTTCAATGCCCCGCAGCGGCTTCTCTTCAAGAAGGCATTCGAAGCAAAGATCCAGCAGCCTCTTCTCCGTCTCTTCTTCGGGAGTTAGCTTCTTTTTGGCTTTCAGTTTTCCAAGCCGGTTTTCGATGACGGCCAGGTCCCGGAATATCATCTCATCTTCGATAATATCCCAGTCACGCAGCGGATCAACGCTGCCCTCCGGATGTTCGACAGATTTGTTGCTGAAACACCTGATGACCTGAATGAGCGCGTCAGCATCAGCCACAAAAGAGAGGAAGGAGTTGCCAAGTCCCTCTCCCTTGCCCGCCCCGCGCGAGAGTCCGGCAAGATCTACAAACTCGACCTGAGCCGGGGTCACCTTTTTAGGTTTGTGCACATCTGCCAGGAAATCAAATCTTTTATCCGGAACTTCGACGACAGCCTTGTTGGGGTCCGTCTTTCCGCCGGCATAGGGTTTTACCTCCGCGCCGGCCCTCGTTATCACGTTGAATATTGTAGATTTGCCGCTCAGGGGCAGCCCCACTATTCCGCAGTGCAGCATTCCAATACCACTCCATTCTTATTTGTAGCAGTGATTTTTATCATCTCACAAAAGCCCCGAACTTCAAAGCCTTCTACACATCAATTTCAGCCGACAGCCATATCTCTCCGTCTGCCTGCTTTAGTCTACTACAAACAGCCGCTGCTGAGCAATTAAGCCCGGAAAGAGAGAGCACGCTCTTAAATATTTCAGACTATTTATATTTGCGGTGATCACTTATTTTTTATTCAGATCTTACTTCAGTAAAGATCACATAATTGGTGATATATCCTCTAAAGCTTTAATATACCTGATATATTTGCGCCTTAAAACAAAAAAAGACATATTGAAATTAGGCTATATATTTCTTGACAAGGTTATAACGCCGTAGGATAATCGGTTAGCCTTAAGTAACTGATAAAAATAGAAAAATGGGGGACTGCACCATATGAACCTCTTACAGGTAAAGGACGAAGAGAGTGCTTTAATAAAGAGCATCCCGCAGGGTGAATCAGGAGAACGCCTTGAGGCGCTCGGGCTAAGGGTGGGCAAAAGGATCCGCAAGGTTTCCGGCATGCCCTTCGGTGGCCCTATAACCCTCCTGCTCGACGGAAGGCACTTCGCCGTGGCACATGCCATTGCCGGCAAGATCGAAGTTGAAGGCGTAGACTCCCCTCCCCAGCCGGCTGTTGAGAAAAGCCGCCTGTGGCCTAAATTTATATGAGCTGCCGCGACTGCAGCCTCTGCAGCGTCAGAGGCAATAAATGCCCTTCAATATCTCAGGACTGCGGCCGCGTCCTTCTTATGGGAAACCCCAACGTTGGAAAGAGCGTCTTCTTTTCAAGGCTTACAGGGACCCATGCTCTTTCTTCAAATTACCCCGGCACAACTGTAGGCTTTACCGAGGGAACTATGAGATATGGCGGCAAAACTGCCAGGCTGATCGACGTTCCGGGAGCATACACACTTGACCCGACCAATGAAGCAGAAATGATAGCGCGCCGCATTTTAAATGACGGCGCTGATGTTGTGATACTTGTCATCGATGCGACTGCCCTTGAAAGAAACCTTGTCATGGCGATGCAGGTGCTCGAGCACGGAATTCCGGTCGTCGTCGCACTCAACATGGTCGATGAGGCAAGGCACAGGGGGATCCTGATAGATATCCCAAAACTCGAAGAGGAGCTGGGGGTACCGATAGTTCCGACCGTAGCGGTAACCGGCCAGGGACTTAGCGATCTCGTGTCAAAAATGGAAGAGGCAAGGGTGAGCCATTTACAGCCTATGTCCAAAGAGACTCGCTGGCTCGCAATAGGCGAGGTCATAACAAAGGTACAGACTGTCACGCACAGGCACCATACAACAATGGACAGGATCGAGGACGTGTCGGCACATCCTGTGCTGGGAGGCATCATGGGCTTCCTTGTCCTTATAATCGGCTTTGCGGCCATAAGATTCGTTGGCGAGGGCATTATCACCTATGTAACTGACCCGATTTTTGAGAACTTCTGGATGCCTGTACTTCAAAAGCTAAACACTATGCTCGGAGAAGGACCGATAAGGAATATCCTGATCGGAACTCTGATAGATGGCAAGATCGACCTTGAACAGAGTCTCGGAGTCCTCTCAACAGGTATCTATGTGGAATTCGGAATGGTCCTTCCCTATATAATCGCATTCTACTCAGGCCTAAGTTTCCTTGAGGACTTCGGCTACCTCCCAAGACTCGCAGTTGTTTTCGATGCCCTTCTCCACAGGTTCGGAATACATGGTTATGCAATAATCCCCACTCTTCTTGGCTTCGGATGCAATGTCCCGGGGATCCTGGGAACACGTGTTCTTGAATCCGAGAGGGAAAGATTTATTGCTGCCACACTGATATCTGTGGGTGTCCCGTGCGTCTCTATACAGGCGATGCTTTCGGCAACGCTGGGTGAGTTCGGAATGATCTATGTTGCTGCCGTATATGGGATACTATTCTGCGTATGGATAATACTGGGCAGGATAATGCACCTGACATTGAAAGGGTACAGCCCCGAACTGATCGTAGAGATACCTCCCTACAGGATGCCCTCTATGAAAGCCTGGCTAAACAAATTATGGTTCAGGATCAAGGATTTTCTATATGAAGCCACTCCCCTGGTGCTGTTGGGGATATTCCTCGTTAATATACTTGAGACCCTTGGCGTTATGAAAAAGGTCGCGGATGCTCTCTCCCCAATATTTGAAGGCTTCCTTGGACTTCCTTCTGCAACAGCTGTTCCTATAGTTATGGGAGTCTTCAGGAAAGACATTGCCATGGGACTGCTCATCCCCCTTGAGCTCTCTGCGTCACAGACCCTTATTGCTGTGGTCGTTCTTGCTATGACATTCCCATGCATAGCCACCTTCATTATCCTGTGGAAGGAACTGGGGACAAAAAGAATGCTGATGAGCTCAGGCATAATGATCACAGCCGCACTGCTGACCGGAGGATTTCTGAACCTTATCTTTAAAATCATACTATAATACGTATTATGAAAGAGAAAAGTAGGAGTCTTTTAGAAATACATATCGCAGTTGTCCTCTTCGGCCTTTCCGGTCTTTTTGCCAGGTATGTCGGACAGCCTGCCGTTATAATTGCGCTTGGCAGGGTCTTTTTTGCAAGTATCTCCCTGTACCTCCTTTTCAGATACAGGGGGACCGGCATCAGCCTCGGATCAAAAAGTGATTACCTGACCCTGGCCTCAGCTGGCTTGATGCTGGCAGTCCATTGGACGACTTTTTTCCTTTCGATCCAGGTCTCAACAGTGGCGATAGGAGTCCTTACATTTTCGACATATCCTCTTTTTATCACATTCCTTGAACCTCTGATCTTTAGTGAAAGGATCAAAATAACTGACGTTATCTGCGCCTGCGTTATGTTTGCAGGGGTTATGATAATAGTTCCGGAATTTCATCTGAGCAATAACATCACAATGGGCATCATATGGGGAATGACCTGCAGTCTTACCTACTCAGCGCTATCACTGATAAACAGAAAATTTGTAAAAAAGTACTCCGGAAGGCTTATCGCCTTTTACGAACAGGGGACTGCAACATTGGTCCTGCTTCCCGCTTTATTTATATACAAGCCGGCATTCACACCGATGAGCATCTTTCTCCTGGTACTTCTCGGAGTCCTTTTCACCGCAGCAGCCCATTCGATGTTTATCAACGGAATGAAAAACGTGAGAGCACAGACGGCCGGGATGATAGCCAGTCTTAATCCGTTTACGGCATAGCCGCAGCAGCCATTTTCCTCAGCGAGATACCCTCGTTTAACGAGTTGACAGGAGGGGTATTGATCTTATCCGCCGCCCTCTATTCGACGCTTAAGGCGTCAAAAGCGGCAGAATGACCTGCCGCTTTTTCATGAGGTCAGGGCTGAGTATAGTTTTTCAGTCCGGTCTGTGATCTTTTCGACCGTTGCCCCGTTCTGAAGGGCATACCAGACAGCTCCTCCCATTCCGACCCCTTCTTTAACATATCCCTTTTCATAATCTGCAAGGCCGGGGAATTTTGATGCCGAAAAATCAAGGGGAGCCGAATAAAATTCTACTCCGATTTTTTCCGCATAATCCATAAAACAGCTTGTCTTGTCCCGGCATATATATTTAGTCGTGGCTACCATCAAAGGCCTCGTTATATTCATATCCCTCAGCAGAGCGGCAACTGCCATCATCTGTGTGCCTCCCGCCAATACCACCTCTGCCTCTTCAGGCAGTGCAGATACAAATGAAGCTACCGCTATCTGCATCGGATCTCCCACTTCCGCCGCCGCCGCAAGACCCATGCCTTTCATTCCGCCTGTCTTTATACCAAGCCTTGAGGCGACTGCGTTCCATATTTCTTCCTTTTTGGACAGCGGATTTACAGACCCTGCGGAAGAAACTGTTCCGTTGTATCCAAGAGATCTGAGAAGAAGAAGGGCCGTTGTTGTACCTCCTGGAATAGATTCGGCAAGTACAAACTTTTTGATCCCGGATGCCGCCAGATCTTTTGCAGCCGCCCCGGCTTTTTCTGAAACCGCCAAAAAGTCCGGCACAGCTGCACAGATCCTCGGATCCCTGCCGGGAAATGCGCCAAGATCCTTAAACGGAGCCACCGGAGCTATCGATGTGCCGGCTCTTATGTTCATCACCGGCAATTCGCCCTCCAGAACAGCTGCCTTGGTCACAAGGGCCGGAGTAGGATGTCCGGACGGGTCAATAGGGATGCAGTCAATGACCCTCGGCCTGTCGTAATAAAGCATATCGGCATCTGCAGGTGCTGTATATGGAAGGGCCTCGGCATTGGCACCTGCTGCAGAAAGCCCGTTCTCCCTGGACAGATCTGTCTCACTGATAAATAATATAAACATGAGCTGAAATTACCCCCTGTACTAACTCAGGAATAAGAGTTAGAATCGTTTTTGTGGTCTCTGTTATCAGCAGAGCTTGTTGTTTTTTGGGCGGAATTAAACACCAAGTGAAATTCTAACACGTTTTGGCTTAACAGACCCCGCACTGAATGTTTTTTGATCATTAACAATAACCCTGACCCATGCAAAGGGGGATCTTATGGCTACCAAACTTGCTCCAACCAGGGGAAACCTTGTAAAACTTACACGTTCAATGAAAATGGCTCAGTCAGGACACGATCTCCTGGATCAAAAAAGACAGATCCTTATGATGGAGCTTGTCCGTTTTATTGATTCTGCAAAGATCATCCAGAAAGATGTTGAACGCATTTTCAAGGAAGCATATGAAGCCCTCCAGAAAGCCAACATTTCCCTCGGTATAGATACGGTCGAAGATATTTCGGAGGCTGTTCCGCTTACATCCGACATTACAGTGCGCCTTCACTCTGTAATGGGGGTCGAAATACCCGATGTAGATCCCCTGTCAGATAAGACTGTTCCCAGTTATTCTTTTTACGGATCTTCCGGAGCGATGGACGCGGCGTATTCAAAATTCCGAAAGGTCATGGTTCTGTTGGCACAGCTTGCAGAAGTTGAGACAAGCGTTTACAGGCTTGCTGTACAGATAAGAAAAACACACAGGCGTGTAAATGCTCTTGAAAAGGTTGTAATACCTTCAAACCAGGCCGATATAAGGTTTATATCAGACGTCCTGGAAGAGGGCGAACGTGAAGACTTTACAAGGATGAAGATGGCTCAGAAAAAAACAAAGTAGTCAAAATCCGGAGGTAATGACGATGAGTACATTGCAGGAAGTTCTGGCAGTTCTGCTGGGAGCTGAATCAGAAGCAAAAAGAATAGTAGAGGAATCAAAAAATGAGTCAGATAGTTTCCTTCGCACAGCGCAGGAAAAGTTCGCAATGGAGCGTGCAAACCAGATGGCTTCGGCAAGGGAGCAGGCAAAAGGGCTGATGGAAACAGCACTTAATTCAGCAAGGACAGAGGCTGAACAGATCGCTGTCCTCGGCAAAGAGGAAATGACCCGTATGCAGAAGCGTTTTGAAGAAAACGCCGATCCTGTCATAAACTCCATGGTCTCAGAGATAGCAGAAAGATACATTTCAAAAACCAAAAGGGGTAATTAAGGTTGCAATTCACTTCAAAGGGGCAGACAACAGCCATTGGTGTGAAGTCACATGTACTCTTCAGCAAGCTTCTTACTTCTGAAGAGTACTGGGCGTTGCTGAACCTTAACAGCATCAGTGAGATAGCGGATTTTCTTAAACAGACCGAGGGATACAAAGAACACCTTGAAACTCTCCCTCCCGCAAAGGTGCACCGTGTAAATCTTGAGAATGCCGTGAAGTCATCAATACTCGCTGAAGCAACTGCATTCTTATTCTATCTTTCGGGACCGAGGCGTCAGTTATTCACAGACTGGCTTGGATGGTATGAGGCAGAACATCTGAAAAGCATTTTCAGATGGGTAAGGACAAAGAGGCTTGACCGCGATGAAATGAGAAAACGTCTTTTTGCTGTCCCGGGATCAAAACTCTCCTATGACCTCCTGCTGAACAGCAGGGACTACAATGATGTCCTTGATGCACTAAAAGGTACAAAATATCATAGGGTCCTCACAGAACCGGTCAAACGCCTGATCAGCGGTGAGGAGTCTCTTTTTTCGCTTGAAATTGCTATAGACAACCTTGTAGAAACAACTTTATACAATGACCTTAAAAATCTGCCGGAAAACGAGCAGAAATTACTTGAGCCAATGTTCGGGACCAGGATAGACCTTCTCAACCTTTATCATTTCCACAGGTGTATGTGGTATTACCAGATGACGCTTGAAGAGACGCTCAGCAGGATACTCCCGGTAAAATACAAGGTGAAGACCCGCCATCTCAGGGATATGGCAAAGGTGACAAGCTGGGAAGAGAGGATCGACAGGCTGGGGCCATCTTTCCCTGTTTATGCTGAAATCTTCAGAAACGCCCTTCAACAGGAAGACACGGAACTGGCACTTGAGATGTCCATAAAGAGATACAACTATCTCAAGGCCCTGGCTATATTCCAGAAGGGATCTCCTGGTTTTCATACAGCTATCAGTTACTTTGTACTAAAATCTCATGAACTTGACGATGTGATCCGTGTAATAGAAGATGTCAGATATGATTATGATCGCAGGAACGCGGCCAATTACCTTATCAGGCCGATAATCTCCGGGGGTGAACCCAAATGGCAGTAATGAAGATGGTCGCTCTGACCATGATAGGGCCTGACTCAGAAATGGAGCCCGTAGCCCGTCAGATGGTATTGACAGGGGACTTCCAGCCTTTGCCGCTCGACCTCCTGGTAGATGACAGAAATCTCCGGGCCAAAGTAACGACCGAAACAGAAAACCCTTACGACGAACTTCTGGCAAAGGTCACAACAGTATGGAAGATCGCTGGTGAAATGATCCCCGATCCGTCTCCTGTCACGCTTACTAAGGAGTTTACCCTTACTGAGGCCAGAAGGAAAGTTGAACAGACTTCAAAAAGGCTGGAAGTATGGGAAAAAAGAAGGGTCATACTCTCC
>WOYI010821930.1_pt1 | contig 13440 bp, 21 predicted proteins | sample 6423411 | NCBI WGS metagenome assembly WOYI01 (sample SAMN13441803, study PRJNA592873) | oil field metagenome | biome: oil field; feature: oil-well bore; material: oil-contaminated soil; isolation source: oil-contaminated soil from oil-well borehole | place: Germany: Wietze | collected 2016-10-18 ... | reverse complement strand
TCTTCGGTCTTCTCGTTGCCTGGGGCGAAGGCGAGAGGCTAAAAAAAGATAATTTGTCCTGGTCACTTTCCAAAGCGGAGCGCAAACACATCATGAAAGAGTTGGACGCAAAGGGAGTGGGAGATTGCACGCTGGAACCTGTTCCTGGTGGGTGGGTGTGTAAGGATGCAAATGGAAACATTTTTAAGGTAAGTAAATGAACGAACAGGCGCGAAACTATATAATTAACCAATATCTTTTTGAGTTTAGGAAGAGGGAAAGCAAAGAGCCTGCGTGCTCTATCTGTGGACACAGAGTAAAATACCACAACAAGAACTTCCAGTGCCCGGATTACACCGGCCCGTCCGTTAGATGGCTGGAAACAAAATTTGTAATTAATCAGGAGGAGAAAGAATGAAAACAGACTGTGAAAAATACGACACTTGCCGGAAACCTGTACAGTGCTGTACTGGTCAGTGCCCGGAATATAAAAAAAGAAACGCGAGCGGGAGTAAGCTGGCTGACGCTAATGTTGGGGAACAAAAGGCAGACAGTTCCCGCTCGCGGAAGGAGTAAGAAATGAAAAATCTTTGGGTGCTTCAATCACAAGCCCAAACCGGCAATTGTGATTGGAAATTTTTTAAGGTTTGTTTTACTAGAAAGAATGCAATAGAAGAAAAAAAGTGGTTTACTACTCATAAATCTAATTGTTGTGGTTCATTAGAATTTAAATATAGGATAAAACATTATGTATTATGTGACAGAGGTATGAGTATTCGCTCGTGGAGGGAGTAAAGGAAATGAAAAACCTATTATCTTATGAAAATGCCACGCATCTGCTGCAATGCAGGCACTGCATAGGCCGCAATAGAGAAGAATATGCCATGCGCTGTCACATCCTGAAGGACATGGGTAACCGGCTTAAAGTGCTTGTTTTCGGAGAAAGAAATTGGAAGAATCGAGAGCACATCAAACATATACGATATGTTGATAAATATCGGGTAAAAAGCAGGCATTTCCCGCTCGCGGAAGGAGTAAGAAAAATGAAAATTAAAGATCGGAGGCTGAAATGAAAGAGATAAAAGAATTAATTGATCTCTTAGAAATGAACACATGCGTTATGTCGCAGATCCCTTCAGTTTATAAAAGAACGCAAGAGGCTCTAAGACTTGCGACAACAATCAATAACAAAATAAAGGCTGTCGAGACATTAATCGACGAGCCGAAATATGCGAATGACGTTGTAACTGTGCATCAGATTCAAGTAATTTTAGAGGCATAAGGGAAAATGAAATTTTATGAATATCATGGCTACTGCACAGCCCGAGTCGAAGAACAAAGAAAGTGCAGGAATTTTGCAGAGTGTAAAGCAGGACAGGGAATCTGCAAATATTCCCTGTTAGGAGGGTCATGCGACTGGGAACCAGAATGGCGCGTAAAAAACTTTATAAAAAATAGAAAGGAGAAGAAATGAAATACAAAGTAGATGGATGGAATAATTTTTGTCGTGTGTTTGAGTTGCCTGAGGAATTTTCATCAGATTTTTGTTTCCAAGGTGGAATACCTACAAATTTCTTAATGGTAGATTGGTTTAATCCTATTGGAGGTCTTCCTCAGCCTGCGGTCAGTAAAAAGGAATGGAAAGAAAAAGTTGGAGAGATAGAAGTTAAGGAAATAGAACATGATTATATTTGTACTGAACTTACTTATTTTCTATTGGATAAACTATATATTAAACCAAAAAGAAAATACCTTGTCATTTGTGATTTTGGTGCATGTTTCACTTTTGAGCAAGATGAAAATTAGAAACGAGGAGGCAATATGCCAGAATTGTCAGTAAAAGAAAAAGACATAGAAAAAAGACCGAGGTGTGAAAGTCAGCTTACCTGTCATAGCTGGTGCTGCAAATGCGGATTTTGGAATCCGGCAAACTCACCAGTGTGCGCGGAATGTGGAGGAGAGGAGTATGCGACAGTGGTATATTCAGTGCTGAAGGGTGAACAAACAAAAACAATTTAAGGAGGACTAACAATATGAGAGAGTGTAGAGCTAAATATTTTAATGGGAAGGTCTATGTATGGACGGAGGGGTGGTTCCATTTGTGGGCTCCTAAATTTGAGGAGTATGAAACCGGCCCCGGTAACTATATGGTGGCATTGGTGGAAGAAAGGGGTGGGCAAATTAGGTGCTGTGAGATTGACTCTGTGAAGTTTACAGATACAACAAAACCACAGACAGATATGGCTTCCGAAGACAGGATTAAACCGGTAAATAATCAAGAGCAGAGAGCAATAGATACGATTGATGCGATTGCCAGGCGCATAAAGCAAGGATTTACTGACTACGAGAAGGTCGTGTGTATTCAAATGTTACTCGAATCTTATTATGAAAAAAAAGGTAATGTAATTGTGGATGACAACGGAGACGTTGTATTAACAACAATTACTAATGAAATAAAGTGAACCGAGTAAGGAAGATTACAATGTTTGCAGTTGTAGACATCTTCACGGGTGCCCGGAAATAAAAGTAAAAAGGAGATGGAGCAGTCACCATAATAAATAAGGACGTAGAGGAGGAAAATTATGAAAGTAAATTTGCAGACGGACGACGGATGGGAATTGTTCGAGGTCGACCGTAATTCCAAAGAACTAAAAAAAAGAAACATAAGTCTAGGTAGTGGGTGCAGTTTGGGAAACAAGTGTAGTCTAGGGGACGGGTGCGGTCTGGGCGATGGGTGTAGGCTAGGGGACGAGTGTCTATTGGGTAGTGGGTGCATACTAGGCAACGAATGCGGTCTGGGGGACGGGTGCATACTGGGGGACGAGTGTATACTAGGTAACGAGTGTATACTAGGTAACAGGTGTAGGCTGGGCTATGGGTGCATACTGGGGGACGGGTGCGTACTAGGTAACGGGTGTAGGCTGAGTCGGTCTCCTCTTTATATTATTGGTACACGCCATCTATTCTGCCAATATTCGCAGAATGAAATTAAAATAGGATGCTGTATCCAAAACATAGATAAATGGCTGTCCAACTACAAACAGATCGGGGAAAGAGAGGGATACAACTCAACTGAAATTAAGGAATACGGACTATACCTGAAACTTGCTAAAAAGTTGATGAACACAAAAGCTACAACGTAGACGAGCGAAGATAATTTCTATTCTTGTAGCCGTAGAAATTATCACGAGTGCCCGGAAACTAAAGTAAAAAGGAAGGGAATATGATTATCATAAGAGAAGAACTTGAAAAGTTGTTGGATAATGCAGAAGTAGAACAGAAAAGCTATACGCCTGATTTCATTCTGGCACAGTTTCTTTTTTCCTGTTTGTCTGCCTTCGATGAAGCGATAAATAGCCGGGACAAATGGTACGGCGTACATCGAGGCAGTAAAACGTCGGGACAAATGATATGGCGTAAAAAATGACATAAAAGAAAAAAAACATTTGCTTTAACTCAAAAGAAAAAACTTAGCCTGTCCTTTTTTCACCACCCCGTGACTACAGTTTCGCAGTGAAGAAAAGTTCTTGACATCCAGAAAAAAATGATTTATGTGAAAAGCAAGAAAGGAAAGAAAAGGGAATGCTGATCCCAACAATAAAAAATTCAATAGCGATTCTCGAAGGCAGCCTCAGCAACTGCCCCTTTCTTAGCCACCCTTCAGTAGCAATACTGCGGGGTGGTTTTTTTGTGTTTCGTGGAAGGCTGAGCGAATGTTCCAAAGATGAATTCACGAAGCATACTACTACCCTCACTGACTTCGCAACTGCGGAAACAAAATTCAGCCTGTGTGGAAGAGGGCATGTTGCAGGAAACTTACCGGCCTCTGGTGTAACGAACTTAAAAACCCCGCACCAAGCTCCAACGTTCCTGACTGCATGGCATAGTGTCCGACAAGTAACAAAAGAACAGATAAAAAAGCTGGTATAAAAAAATAGCACGGGACTTCTTGTTCGTTTCTTTGTTCCGTTCTGCTCTGAGTGTCTTTAAGACATGAACTGTTAAGAGCTCTCTCAGATACTGGAATCCATAGAAACCAGTAAAAGGGGGAGGAGTGTCAAAATTCAAGAAAGTTGAGTTTCACCAAAAACGCCAAATTCCTGCTTAAATCAATTTAACCGGGTTTTTAAAGCACCCTAATTTGTACATTCCTGTGGGAGTAAGCGCTTTCTCAACTGGCTTACATAGCTGAGGCGCAACAAGTTGTAATCCAATCTGCCAAGCTTCCGAACAGAACAACCGTCTGGCTGAAGCATTGACTTTAAGCAGTGCCTGCTTTGCTACCCCCAACCAATCGTAACCAGTACCAATCATAGAAAGGATTTGGGCTCCTATTTTATCCCTGTACGGGTTCCACTCATCCTTGAGCGGATACCAGTAAATATGCCCGGGGTAATTTTTTATATAATCAGACAAAATATCGGGATAGAATCCTATTGACATTGCCTCAATTGTGTATCTGCGACGCTCTGCTCCCTCATAAGCTCCCGCCCGGACAAGACCTCCCCAGTGGCTTAAGCTTATCTTATTGACAGGGTCAGCGTCGCCCTTCGTCTTCCACATAATCAAACTAGAGACGATTCCAGTATTAGCAAAGCCCAGGCCGTCACCGGTAAGCATTTGCTCTTTCACCTGTTCGTAGATATTTAAATTATTCATTATCCTTCCTCGCTCATCTTTTTATTAATTTTTGCCAATTCCTGTGGAAGTTTTTCACCAAGCTGAAGAATTTGCTTGCAGGCTTCGTCGAGGAAATAAGGCGAAAACAACATTCTTAAAATTGCAGAGACAAAAAATTGCTTTATCATTATTTCCCCAACCTCACTTCGTTCAACTCTTTGACAATCTTGACCATTTCCCATTTAATCAGATTGTCGATTTTCTGGATTTCAGAAATGCTCGTTACAATACAAATGATAAGTAAACCGAATATTATTTTTTTCATTGTCTCTCCAATTCCACTAAACAATCCGCCGACAAGCACGTTGTACCCATCGTCGCCTCTTCCGTATGTGCCTTCTGCTTTGGCAATAGCCGAAGGAAGGCCTTCCTGTTTTTATTCATTGAGTCCCCCTCCCTCACTTGCTAAGGTGCGTGAAAAGAACACCTGCAAAACCAAGGGCTGCTGTAACAAAGACAGCCCAAAGCCCCGCGATTGCCACCTTATTGAACCGTGCAGTGTCACACAGTCCCTGCTTGCCATTCCCAAACAAGATTTTGCTGTGGGTTTCCAATGTCACATGACTTGCAAAGGCAATTTTCAGTAGCAAATTTAGCTTTTCCGATTCTGTTTTGCTCTCGATGTCTTCCATAGCATAAGCAATTTTAATTTCATCCATTTTTTTTCTTGTTTCTCCTTCCAACTTCGTTTCCGATGTGATTTTACAACCCAAGTTTTGCTTTTTCTTCCTTGCCCCACATCCTACATGATTCAACGTATGCGTTATAGGCAGATGTTTCATCGCTGGGACCGATGCGTAGCATTTTTATTTCATCATTTATTGAATATCTAAGGCGAATCATCTCGACCACCTGTTGGTTGATAATTTCCAGCAACGGTGATTCGGCCTCGATAAGGACAATGTTGTTCGGTTGAGGTGGAAGTATAATACCGTCTGGGACACTCACATAAGTATATCCGGCGATAGTGGCCAGCTCTTTTACCCGTTCGTCTGTGGCCAGCAAATTATAATCCGGCTCAAGCAGACAATAGGTTGTAATGTCGTCTGTAATTTTCCGGTATTTGTATATTTTTTCCATTTGCAATTTCCTCCCTGATTATTTTCAACATATAGAATAAAGAATTTGTATTTTTCGCGTGTCCCAGTAAAGAATTTATCGATTCCTGTTTCCCCGCTTTCGCGGCACGGCGAAATTTATAGAGACTGTATTTCCGGATAACTATTAATGTGCGCCACATCCGGTATCCGCAGAAATTAACTCCTTTTTGCACTTTGGCAATCGTGCTTTTGGAAAGCGCTAACCCAAGCATGTTATGTAAAAAATCAATAATCGTATTGCGGAGAGACAGGCATTTGTCGCGTGTCATGCCGATCAGCATAAAATCATCGACGTATCGGACGTAGTGCCTGATTTTCAAGATGCGTTTAATAAAATGGTCCAGCGGATTAAGATAAATCAGCGCATAAATCTGGCTTAGTAAATTTCCGATAGGGATGCCCTGTGGCGTTTCCATTTCGGCATACAGCATCATGACGTCAACTAATCTCTGGTCTTTGATTTTGCGTTTAATCAATTTGCAAAGGATTAAACGGTCAATGGAATAAAAGAATTTACGGACGTCCAGTTTTAAAATATATTCATTTCCAGCATGTTGTTGCATGGTCTTGCGGGCGTATTTTGCGGCCTTATGGGTTCCGTATCCAATGCGACAGGCAAATGATTGGTCAATAAAAGAACTGTCAAAAATATCATAAATAGTGCGGTATATAGCGTGCTGGACCACAACATCTCGAAACGTGGGAGCATGGATGACGCGGCGCTTAGGATCAATAATGACAAATTCAAAATAGGGATCAGGCTGGTATGTTCCATCGTGCAACGCATTAAAAATGTTTTGCAGGTTTTCTCCCAGATATCGTTCAAATTCAAAACAGGCGCGGCGGGATCGTTTGCCGCGCCGGGCATCAAGATATGCCTGGTAGAGATTCTCCATGCTGAATGCTTTCTCAAATAAATTCCCGTATCGTTTCATTTTCGTTCCCGTTCCTCTGGTTTTCGGTTTCCCTACCAAAAAGAGGCTTATCGACCGATTTCGCTTAAAGCCGGATAACATATCCCTGTGGCTCCACTATCCTCATTTGAGGTTTGAGGTTTGAGCCGTAGTCGAGGCGAAACCCCACATTGTTGTTCGAGTTCGTGCGGTTATTGTTCCAATTCGCATACCAAACGCCAGCATTCGAGCTATTGTTCCAGTTCGCGGACGAAAGCAGGCACATTTTAATATGTTACCCGTTACCAACGTTTTTCCTCCTTGATCTTTTGTATCCATCCGCCGATCATTCGGCCCAGTTCATCTACCATAACGCGTATTGCCAAATATCTATGTTGCGCAACCGCTCCGCTTGATTCTTTTGCTTCTTTTCCCGCGGTATAATTGAAATAATCCAACTCGTTTGCTAGCGCCAGTTGCATCCTCAACTTCTCATGTGTTATGTCTAAATCCGTTAAGGTGGTTTTTTTGAAATATTTCTTCTGCGCTTCGGTAATGAGATCATAAACTTCATAAGTCGTATTCCTTATTCGATTCGCTAACGCGAATTTTTCATGTCGTGGAAAATGGTTTAAATAAATATTAAGCAATTTCACAAACTCCATATATTTTCTGTTCAACTGTGCTTCGCTATGCGTTCCCACAAATCCTCGCTATCGCTCGGTTAATCAGGGTAACAGGCGAGGCGAAACCCCACAGCGTTGTTCGAGGCCGTGCGGTCACTGCGCCAATACGCATACCAAACGCCAGCACTCGAGCTACCGTTCCAGCCCGCGGACGAAAGCAGGCACAAGTCGTTACGAATGTATTGATAAAAATAATCTTTCCCAAACAGATTAGTGCCTGTTGCATCTACGCCAGAACCATCTCTGGGAAATCCGAGGCCTGTCAGCACCCATCCGGCGCCGGATAGTGCTTCCGACAGCACTTGGTTCGTGCCCGATCCGTAACGTATAGAGTAGGCAAAGCCGGATTTAAACGGCGGAGTAAACGCATCCATCATGGCGGCGACGCCTGTCGCACCCCAGTGATCGGTTGCGCCCGAATTGCCAGAGGTGAATGCTTTCATTGCGGTTGTTTTTTTGGCTGTATAAAAAGTGCCTTTAGTTACTGTGCCGCCAGACGACCACGCACTTAATCCGCTACTATCCAATACAATAGTAAATGTTGTTGTGCCGGTTACTGTCACTTGCCAAATTTTATTATTGATGGCGTCCGCTAACGTTCCTGCCGCGATAGACTCAATCTTGACAAAATCCCCAGTTGTGAGGCCGTGAGTCGGGGTTGTAATTTCAGCAGGGTTGGCAGCACTGATACCGGCAATATTAAGGTCGGTCGCTATTGCTGTGACGCCAATAGTTATTTCGTACATGCCACCGTTTAAATCTGCGACTCCTGAGGCTTGCCCATTGTGGGTTGTCTTGTTGAACGCCACGCCTGACCCTACACGGCAGGAATGAGAATAACCATCGCTGGTAAAAAAAACCGTGCTATCATCAACATCTTTAAGTGAGTCGGAATTGCACCCTTTTGGATAGTTATATGTCGCGTTGTACCAGGCACAATAAGTATCGGTCTGCGAATATTGCCCATGTGCTAAAGATAACATTGCCAGGGCAGAGTTTTGGAATGCTGATTTAACATGGAATCTGGACGATGCGTTGACATTACCATTAATGCCGTCACGCCTGTGTGCCAGATCAACAGCAGAGTAATAATAATTTGCGCCGCCGGTTAGATCGGCGAATGGATTGTGTGTGGACGATGATGAGAGCGGTAATCCGTTTTTGATAGAAGCCGTTGTGTACCCAGTACCGTTAGCAACTTTGCTTGCTTTGTATTTATCGATAAAAAATCCCGGCTGTTCTACGTTGCCGTCCCAAAAAGCCCGATGTAGAGCGTACCCGTCAGCATTAGCCAACGCTTCCGTGGCGTAAATATCCGCGCCTTTAATCTGGATAGAGTTTTTACCGTAGGTGATTAATGTTTCATTAAAATCAAATGTTGTGCCGAAACCTTTGGTTGAATCACCAAGCGACGTAAATGTCGCATACGCCGATGAATCAACGCCGATAGTGTATTTATCATCATCAACCTTTGTGACAGTAAAAACAAAATTATTAAGTTGCGTCATGCCGCCAACGTTGGTAATAAATATTTTATCACCACTGACATATCCGTGCGCAACCTGTGTAATCTGGCAGGGATTTGCTTTTGTTGCTGCGGTAATCTGATTGGTCGCCCATGTATGCATTCGATAGTAGAATTTTGGTATGTAGACCATTACGCTTCCATCTGCGTATTGATAATTTCCGTAGTTGGGCAGATATGGGACATTGTGTCCCGGCATTGGAGTCATTCCGGTTGGCAAATTAGCGAGAGGACAAACGCCAACTCCAAATCCAACCTGTCCGGGAATGCCTATGTAGTTTATAGCCAGTTGATTAGCATTTATGTTTTCCCCTGTGCTTCCATAATAATCTGCCATAATTTAATCCCCCACAAATTCAAGTACAATAGTTATTACAGCACCGGCAACTAAATTACCAGTAATAGTTACTGTAACATTCCCGGTGATTAATGCCGGGAGGGCATATCCCGCCGGCCCGATTGGAATCCACGTCTTACTTGTAGCGTCAATCAGGTCTGTACCCTTCCCACCAAGAAGGTCAATACCGTATTCATCCGTAATCGTTAAGTCAGTAGTGTCTGTCGGAGCCGGAGCCCCTGGGATTGCTTTAACTGAATAGAGTTTCAACCCCCTGAGATCAAAAAGTGATCCGACGGAATCAACCGCCAATGGATTAATGATAGTCGCAGGGAATGCCCCAGCTTCCGCGGTACACGTGAGTTCCAGTACCGCCATTGAAGGTCTGCCCTGTTTCACAAGGCTTCTTTTTAGTATTCCTGTAATCATTTTTCTTACCCCCTGATATTTATTATTATATAGTTCCCTTGCCGTAAAACACAAGAATTATTTCGGCGGCGGCAAAGTTAAGTTTTCTCCATTCTCTCTATTGCATCATTTACGCGTTTCATTCGCGCCGTTATATAATCGTCAATTCGCCTAATTTGTCCCGAATTGGCTCCCATGTCTTTTAACTTATCCCGTCTTATTTTCAGTTTACGGATAAGGTTTTCTGTCTTGCCCATTATTTTGAAAAGACGCGCTTCCGGGTTGTCTTTTAAATATTCCAATACTGAACGACCTTCTGATTGAAGTCCTTTTAGTTCTCTTTCGTGCATGTTCATTTTTTTTACGTTATCGTAAAATTTCCTTCTCTCATTCGATGTGCCTTCCGCATTTCCATAGAATCTGCTCGCTACGGGAATTTTATAGGTTGGAAGTTCTTCGCCGGAATACATGGATTGAACCGTCTGCGAAGTTTTACTAAGTTCTCTTCCAATTCCACCCGTAGCCTGTCCCGCCAGATAATCAATCTGATCCGGTGTTGGGCTGAAATAACCTGGAATATACTTGCTGCCGCCCGTGGCAATGTTTAGTGCATAACTAAGTCCCCGTCCTAATAATGATGCCGTATCTTTCGCCATTGCGTGCCCCGGAGCTGGATTTAATGAATTAAAATTCTCTTTATAAATCGGTTTTCCAGTCCAGTCCTTATTCTCCGCTAAGGCAACAAACGGATCTGCTATGGTTGGCGCGAAGGTTTGCAACGAGACTCCGCTGCTTCCCAATGGGTTAAAGGCTTCCAAGATGATTCCGAACAAGGAGCCAACCTTTCTGTCCGCACCCTTCCCGCCAGCCAGCGCTATTTCTACTGGAATACGCCCGATACTGGGGATAATATTAAACCCTAAAGGCATAGGAATTGTGATATATTGTTTCCCGCCAATGGGGATAATAATGTTTCGTTCCCTTACAAAATCAGGTGGTTCATCATCGTCGAATCCCGCAGCGGCCAACGCCCAGGCCTGTACAGCTCCGAAAATCAATCCACCGGCAATAATTTTTCTTCCTTTCGGCCCTTTGAGTGTTTCGTACATTCTCATCGAACCCTGAACACTTGCGTTAAAGAAAGCATACATTGCCCCAGCCTGACTTGCCCATTGACCTTTTCGATTGAAGTTTACCGTCAAATCCTTGGCCATAGCCGCGGCGGCATCTTTGCTCATTCCATTGGCTATTCCCACTTCATAGGCAGAAAGTCTTACTGCGTTTTCAATGCTGTTGTTATAGTTTGACAATGCTTCTCCCGCCCACGAAATTATTCCTCTTATCGGCGCCTTGCCTTTAATCATCTTGAGTTGTTTGTCGATGTCTTTCGTCCGGTCTTCTGAAGTCTTATAAAGATCAACATATCCGGTCTGTCCACCGCGCATTTGAAACTCTTTAAAAAGTTTTGCCTGTGGTGAATCGAGATTGCCTCTCAAGGCTTTTGAGATCCCCATCATTGCAGGGCCGATTCCTTTTAATACCTGCGCCTGCTTCCCAGCAATAGGAGTTGTTGACAAATTGAAGGCCATCGTACCCAAGTCCCTGAAGAAGTTCGTAATACCAAACACGGGATTGTATTGCGTGTTAATTGAGGCCATGTAACGGGTAACTTTGGCCATCGTCCCCAGTACCGTACCAATAGAATCAAGGTCAAGGTTCTTCAGTGCAAGCGCCATCCGTGCCGCACGGTCGTTCTTTTTATTGAACCGGATACCTTTTTCAACGATTTCGCCGTCCGAACCGAGTTGCCGAGACATGATCACCATGTCCTCTTTCTTGTAGGATTCGTCCAAAACAGGAACTGTTTCTCCGGTAGCGACGTTTATTTTTGAGACTACCTGTGGTTTCACTACTTCCCAAAATTCAGGATTTGGATTATTCTGCGCAAGCGAATAAAGGGCTTTAGCAATAATGTTCTTTTCGCCCCTCTTGATATACTTCTCTCTTTGCGCAGCAATGTTGGACAAGATATTCAGGGCCGGTTTTTCCGACCCCCCCTGCCTGCGAGCGCTGGAAGGGCCAGATACGGAAAACCCTGTAGGGATAACTCTGCCATAAACCGGGTCGTCATCTCTGGAAAGAGGAACATAATGTTGATACGAACCAAACCATGCACCAATAGTATTCTGAGATTCCACACCATAGTCGATAAGTATCTGCGCTGATTTATGGGTAATCCTGTCAATCATGTCGGCTATTGGCATCATCTTGCGATGAAGTTCAGGAGTCAAAGTATTGAAGACATAGTCTCCGGTTTTCACTTTCTTGCCGTTGAAATATTCATCAACCTGCGCATCAAAGACACCCGACCCACCGTCTGGAGTGCCCTTGTTCCGGCGATAATAAGCATTGGCTTCTTTGGCATGACGCATTAACAGAAATTCTTCAAACTGTTCTCTGCTTATTCCCGCTCTAGCCAACGCTTTCATAACTGGTTGGAATTCGTTCGACAAGAAGTCCTTAACTCTGGCGTCCAATCTGCCCGAATAGTTTGTTTCTTTGAGTTTAACATCAGTTTCCTCTGAAACTGTTTTGCCAAAGTCACGGATAGCCTTTACAACATCTTTGGCGTCAATGTTTTTGTCGGCCAGGTTATAAAGGAAATCGTCCCACCTGGTATGTTCTGGAGTGTTCCAGTGATTTGCAAGTGGATCAGAATTCTGTCGCTGGAACTTAGTCTCTGCTATCTTTAATTCCGGCGCCCCTTCTGATACGGGGACTGTCTCTCGTCCTTCCTGCCGTGCAATCTTTCCTTTGTTTCCTTGTAAATAACGCTCGCGGTATTCAGAGTATCTCTTCTTTGCTTCTGTTTCCTGGACATGGCTCTCATCGTATCTCCAATATTGGTATCCGTAAAAAGATAATGGCCTCATAAAAAGCCCTTCGTTTCCGGTGGTATCCACATCACCTTTTATGTTGACATGAGCCACAAATTTATCCAGACCGGCGTAATATAATTCATCGGCTTCTGATCTGGTGATGGGAACATATCCCTCAGCGATAAAATCTCTGGGCTTCTGCCAATATGTAAATGGAAGGCTTTCTATCTGTTTTTTGATATCCATGCCTTCCCACCATTTGTAATCAGGATTGTCCGAACGTGAAAACATCGGTTGAGCTCGGCGAACACCTGCTTGCCGTTCCCCAAACTCTTTAAACGCATCCTGTAATACGACCCGGACTTCCGCATCGGACAGCTTTACGTCCAGTCCAACGGCTCTTAAAAGGTCATGGAATACAGCAACCAGTTTGTCGTACCATTTGGGCTGGGACTCATAAGTTTGATTGCAAAGCCATTCCTCACATGCCTGTCTTCTGCCCTGAACAGTCCCTATATTTAAATGAGTATGGGTAGTCTTAACTAACTGTTCTACCTCTTTGTCATGCGCTCGGTAAATAGCGTCCATCAGGGCTTCATATTTCATCCGGATGGGCATTATCTTGCCCTGTGTTTGTCTCTGGAAGAATTTACCCAACCCGCTATGAGTCAACTCGTGAGCAAGTGTCCTAAAGATTTCATCTGTGCTTCTCAGGTTGTCGGATATAAGATAGACTTCACCGTTATGGGTAAATCCCATAGCGTCGTCTATTTCATATTCTTCCATTATTCCCTGAACAGATTCCGGGCAATCCTGATTAGACTGGACGACATTGACCTTTGGGGCATGAGGAATGAACTCAAGTGCCAGGTCAACAACAGACTGGACTTTGGTCTGCCGGAGGCCGGTGGAAACGCCTCGCTGGAACGAAACATCTTTCTCAGATGGATTAG
>WOYI010474649.1_pt2 | contig 13448 bp, 10 predicted proteins | sample 6423411 | NCBI WGS metagenome assembly WOYI01 (sample SAMN13441803, study PRJNA592873) | oil field metagenome | biome: oil field; feature: oil-well bore; material: oil-contaminated soil; isolation source: oil-contaminated soil from oil-well borehole | place: Germany: Wietze | collected 2016-10-18 ... | reverse complement strand
GTAAAACACGTGAGAACCGTGTTCACCGTATGTCTAAGGTTTCCGACGCCAGGTCGTTCCGCGTCGGGTTAGTCGGGGCCTTAGCCGAGGCCGAGAGGCGTAGGCGATGGATAACCGGTCAACATTCCGGTACTACTTAATACGAGCGATGGAGGGACGCATAGAGGTAGGCCAGCCTGAGATTGGAAGTTCAGGTGAACCATGTGTCAGACGTTGAAGTCCGCAGGAAAATCCACGGACCGAGTTGAGACATGGTTGCGAGTCTATAAGACGTAAGTGAGCTGACCCTTAGTGCCAAGAAAAGCTTCTAAGTGTTGACTTTTAAGTGCCCGTACCGCAATCCGACACAGGTAGACGGGTAGAATATACCAAGGTGAACGGGAGAACCTTCGTTAAGGAACTCGGCAATTTAGCCTCGTAACTTCGGGATAAGAGGTGCCCTTTGACGTGAAAGTTTACTTGAGCGTTGGAGGGTCGCAGTGAAATGGCTCAAGGGACTGGTTAACAAAACCACAGGTCTCTGCAAAACCGTAAGGTGATGTATAGGGGCTGACACCTGCCCAGTGCCGGAAGGTTAAAGGGAGAGGTTAGCGCAAGCGAAGCTTTGAACTGAAGCCCCGGTGAACGGCGGCCGTAACTATAACGGTCCTAAGGTAGCGAAATTCCTTGTCGGGTAAGTTCCGACCCGCACGAATGGTGTAACAACTTGAGCAGTGTCTCAACGAAGGACCCGGCGAAATTGAAATGGCTGTGAAGATGCGGCCTACCCGCAGTAGGACAAAAAGACCCCGTGGAGCTTTACTGCAGCTTGACATTGAGTTTGGACATTATCTGTGGAGGATAGGTGGGAGGCTATGAAGCTAGGGCGCCAGCCTTGGTGGAGCCATCAGTGAAATACCACCCTGGTAATATTTAGACCCTAACTCCTTTCCGTAATCCGGAAGGGGGACAGTGTCAGGTGGGCAGTTTGACTGGGGCGGTCGCCTCCTAAAGAGTAACGGAGGCGCCCAAAGGTTCCCTCAGGCTGAATGGAAACCAGCCGTAGAGTGTAAAGGCACAAGGGAGCTTGACTGCAAGACCAACGCGTCGAGCAGAGACGAAAGTCGGGCTTAGTGATCCCACGCTTCTGAGTGGAAAGGCCGTGGCTCACCGGATAAAAGCTACCCCGGGGATAACAGGCTAGTCAGGTCCAAGAGTCCATATCGACGACCTGGCTCGGCACCTCGATGTCGGCTCATCGCATCCTGGGGCTGGATAAGGTCCCAAGGGTCGGGCTGTTCGCCCGTTAAAGCGGTACGCGAGCTGGGTTCAGACCGTCGTGAGACAGGTCGGTCTCTATCCACTGTGGGCGTAAGTGATTTGAAAGGAGCTGTTCCTAGTACGAGAGGACCGGAATGGACAGACCTCTGGTGTGCCAGCTGTCGTGCCAACGGCATCGCTGGGTAGCTACGTCTGGCAGAGATAACCGCTGAAAGCATCTAAGTGGGAAACTCGCTCCAAGATTAGATCCCTGTAATCCAGTAAATGGAGTAAGATCGCAGGTAGACCACCTGCTTGATAGGCAGTATGTGTAAGCGTAGCAATACGTTTAGCTAAACTGTACTAATGATCGAGGGCTTCATCACGTGATGTGGAGAACTCGGTGCTTTTTCGCCTCAATTTTGTCATTATTATTCATTGGTATTATTAACAACTTATGTAAGAATTGTCCCTTGGTGATTGGAGCGGTGAGGGTACACCCGGTAACATCCCGAACCCGGTCGTTAAGCTCGCCAGCGCTGATGGTACTTGGGGGGTAGCCCCCTGGGAGAGTAGGTCATTGCCAAGGGACTTTTTTCTTTTAACACAGGCAGATTGTACCGGGTAACCGTTGACGCGATAACTTCTCTGCAATTTTTCTTGATTTCGAGTATAATAACTACCCGGTGCGCTCAGACCGTTTTGCGCGCCCATCTGCCTTGGGAACGTAACAAGGTTGGTGGGGCACTCCTCCCAACCCCGTGCTTGTTCCAAAATAATTCCCTTTTGGAAGGGAGGTGAGGGTCTTGACTCGTGTAGTCCTGCGACCTAATGAATCACAAGAACAACTGCTCCGGAGGTTCCGCAAGCAGGTTGTCAAGAGCGGTGTGTTGAGCACGATCCGTCGTAAACGCTGGTTTATCTCAAAGAGTGAATTGCGACGTATCGAAAAGAAAAAAGCTATCCGGCGTTCTCACCAGCGTGATTGATTGGGTCTGAATTAGGTTCTGGAGGTGCTATGGCAAAAGAGGACGATAAATTAACGGTTGAGGGTACGGTGGTTGAAGCCCTGCCCGGGACGCAATTCCGGGTGGAACTGGAAAATGGTTCCGAGATCCTGGCCTATCTCTCCGGCAAAATGCGGCGGCATTACATCCGTATTTTGTTGGGAGATCGCGTTCGGTTGGAGATCTCACCCTACGACCTGACCCGCGGCCGGATTGTTTATCGCTATCGCCGCCATGCCGCTCCGCCAAGATCATCCTAAAGGATGAATACCAGCCCCTGGCTCCATTGCCGGGGGCTTTTTTTGACTCTCGGGATTTTTTAAAATCCCCGGGAATCTTTGCTTTTGCCATTGTGAGTTATGAATTAAACACGCATGATTTCCAGATGAACGTCATCCTTCTAAACCATCCCTGATTTTCTATGCCCGTTTCTTAATACGCGGTAAAATGGCGATATGATTGCTGCCGCATCCGTCAACACTGAAGATTCATCCCATATCCGGCGCCTGGATGTCTATCGTGACCTGGACGCGGTGGCGGATTTGATCGAAGCCTGTTTCCCCATCCAAAAAGATAAAGATGGGCAGGTTTATATTGCGCAATTGCGCCGGGCGGCCCGGGAAATGCGCTATGTCCGGTGGCTCTCAAACATGGCTGAAATGGGGCCTTCGGCCCAGCCTGAGGGGCTGGTTTGGGTGGAGGACGGCCGGATAGTGGGCAATCTCACCCTGATTCCCTTCAAGCAGGGACCGAATACAATCCATTTGATCGCCAATGTGGCTGTAGCAGAGGAACACCGCCGCAAAGGCATCGCCCGGGCGTTGACCCGGCGCGCTATTGCCAATCTGCGCCGGAAAAACGCAGCGGAAGTCTGGCTCCAGGTGCGGGCGGATAATCCCGGGGCACAGGCGCTTTACCGTTCTGTGGGTTTCACCGATCAGCTGATCCGGACCACCTGGCGGATCCGGCCGAAAGAATTGCAGAAGACCAGGCCGGATATGCTCCCGTCCATCACGCTGCGCGGCCGAAATGCAGGGGATGGGTCATTGCAGAAAATGTGGCTTGCGGACGCCTATCCCGAGCTCATGCGCTGGAACCTGCCGGTCGAGTTTGGGCGGTTTGAACCGGGAGGTTGGCAGCGGATCAGCAATTTCCTCGATGGCGTGCATCTCCGTCATTGGTCGGTGACGCAGCAGGGCCGCTTGCGAGGCGTCGTCACCTGGCAGAAGACAAATACGTTTGCTCATAACCTGTGGCTGGCCATGGACCCGGCGGCAGAGGCTCAGGTCCTGTCTTTTGCGTTAGGGCAGGTCCTCCAGCGATGCTCGAAAACCCATCCCATTGCAATCGATTACCCTTATGACCGACACCCCGAAATCTTTGAGAAGTTGGGCTTCTCCGAGTTCCGAACCCTGGTCTGGATGCGCAACTCATTAAAATAAGAAGCAGCCTGAGCTGCTCAGGCTGCTTCTCCTAAAATGAAGGCTGTGGATCGACGGGTAGCCCTAGGGCTGGGGCTGTTTTTCTTTATCCACTGATTTGATGGTTTCGATGATATCTTCGTTTGAAGGCCAGTTCTCTTTCTGATAGACCTCTTCCCAAATGACGTCAACCAGCTGCTGATAGGAAGCGCCGTATTCCGCCATCCCTTTCGCGTATTCCGGATCGAGCAAAGCCGCCTGCGCGTTGATGTCTGTGGGCGTGGGTTCGTGTTTGCGGATCAGGTTCAGGAAGTCCGGGTTGTGATCCCGGATGGGGCAGGGGTTGATCGTGTTTTTGCCGTGGGTCTTTTGGTTTAAATCAGATTGCAGGTGCCGGATATCCTGGAAAAAAGGCTCCATGAAGACGTCATCCAAGGTCTTGCCCTGGGCATAGATGTCATTGATGTTGACGGGGGAATAGGGGACAAAGACGCAGGGGTTGATGTTGCCGTTCCAGTCAATATAGAAATATCCACCGTTGCCGTGCCCGCCGGCGGACAGACAACCATCCACTGCCGTACCGGAGTTCCAGAAATCGGCGATGAAAACTTTCTTCTCCCGCACATAGCGCCAGGAGTGCTGCCACATTTCCAATCGCTGCTGGGGCGTGGGCATCAGGTCGAGCGTGTAGGACCGGCCTATCGGCATATATTGGAACAGCCAGGCGACCGCAGCGTGTTTTTCATAGAAGATGAAGTCAATAAACTCTTCCGACATCAGGGTGTCAGCATTTTCGCGGGTGGGCGTCAGACTGACGCCGTAGAGCACGCCGGCGTCGTAAAGTCGGTCCAGCGCCTTACAAGCCTTGTCGAAGATTCCCTCGCCGCGCCGATCGTCAGTCTGCTCTCGCCAGCCTTCCAAAGAAACCATCGGGATGATGTTCCCCAGATCAGCCATGCGCTGGGCCACTTCATCGGTGATCAGGGTGCCGTTGGTGTAGAACATGAAGTAATTGTCCTGATGTTTCTCAGCCAGGTCCAACAGACCCTTCCCTTGAGAGCGATAAATCAATGGCTCGCCGCCGCTGACCACGGTGAACTGGAGGCCCCAATAATCGTGGGCTTCGGTGATGATTCGGCTGACCGTATCCCAGTCCAGCGATTTCACGCGCTCATCGGAATCCGCATAACAGCCTGTGCAGTGCAGGTTGCACGCCCTGGTCGGGCTGACCAGCAGGAAAGAGGGTTGGCTGATGCCGTATTTCTGTTTAAAGTTTTCCTCTTTTTCCAGGCGCTGCTTCTTTTCGATGAAAAGGTCTTTGCCGAGGATGTTGCCGGCTTTATCATAGGTAGCATCGGAAAGTTGCCGCTCGGTCAGGATCCGTCGAACGGTCTCCAGGATGGCCAGGCCTAACGCCGTCTGGTCCTCAACGAGCCCAGGAGCAAGATCTGGATTAGATTCCAACCTCTCTTTGCCGTTCTTTGTGATGAAATTCTTGCCTATGTTGACGGCCATGTGGACCATAGTCTTGTTTTGAGCCAACTTGGGGCCTTTTTGCAATATTGATTTCAATAGGGGACCCATTGCTGCGGTGGCGGCGGTCTCTTTTGTCTTTGCTTTGTTCTCCATACATACCTCCAAAAATTTATAACCGGAAAAAAAGGTCAAAAAGTCTTTGAATGCTATAATTCTATTGTATTGATCTTTGCTAAAAAATTCTTGTTACTAAAGTTGTATTTAGTAATTATTCTTAATGTGATTGGCATAAGGAAGATGTACTGCAGCGTAAAGTACGGAGAAGGGTGGTTCTACGGTACATTATTTGCAAATGACAAAAAAGGACCCCGGGTTCATGGGCCCTTTTTTGAGGCAATATAGTGATTTCTTTGGGCGATTTTGATTACCGGCGTATGCCTCAATCCATGCCCTGAGTTTGTATTTAGACTTCTTCGTCAAGGACGAGGTCGATCAGGTCAAGAAATTCCTGCCATTCCTCTTGAAAGAAGTGAAGAGTGACGTTATTCAATTCCAGGTGATAGGTCATTTCGTCATCCGGTTCTTCAGCTTTCCAGACGAGGAAGTTGTCAGTCTCAGCAATGGTGGTGGTCTTTGGTTCTAATGAGTCATCCATAAATTATACTCCTTTGAAAGGCGAATTTTTTGTTCTGTCCCATTTATATCATAAATTAATCGGGCGTCAAAGCATCGCCGGCCTTTTCATGAGCAGTTATTTCTTCGGTTGATGTTTTTCTTTCAGCTGTATCCACCAGGATTTGATCTTGTCCCACAACCGGGCAAACCAGGCCCCGATAATTTTAAGGATCTTGCTTAACCATGAGATGATTTTTGCCCAGAGGGATTCCAGGAAGACCACCCACTTCGCCGGTTCCTCTGATTCTTGATGGTCCAGGCCTTCCCAGGGGTCCTGGTCGGTGAGCTTTCTCAGGATGTAGGTGAAGAACAGTTTAAGCGTTGCCATCACGGGCGAGGCCAGGATAATGCCGATCACGCCCAGGAAGTCCAACCCGATCATCGCGCCTACCAGCACAAGGGCAGGGTGCACTTTCAGGTTCTCGGACATGATCTTGGGAGTGATGAAGTTATCGATCATCGAGTCGATTACAATTGCGACGCCCACAATAATGAGCGCGTAGATCCCGGCGGGTAGATTGAAAATCGTAGGCCCCTGGAGCAGCGCCACCAGGAAGAAAGTGATCCAGGTGATCCAGGCGCCCACGTATGGGACGAAGTGACCGGCCGCAGCCAGCACCGCCAGGCCGAAAAAGAATTGGATCCCCATTGTTCCGAGGAAAGCGGTGTAGAAAAGGATCGTCAAAAACACCACAATGATCTGCCCGCGGATGTAGGCGTTCCAGATTTTATCCAGCTCCAACCCGATCCGGCGCACATCCTCGGTATAGCCTGGGATGCGAACATTGAGGAAGCGCGTTTCCGCGCCTTCGGATTCAGTCAGCAAGAAGTAGGACACGATCAGGATCAGGCCGATCCAAAAAATGACATTCGCTGCCCCGCCAACCACAGCCCCAACGACGGAGCCAACCTGGCCCAGGACGGGCTGGATAGCGCTCACGATCTGGTTGACGATACTGTTCCAATCAAAGCCCGAAAAGTCCAGCTCAAAAGGACCAATGGCATAAGTTTGCTGGGTGAACTCTTCCACCAGACGCGGAAGCTCACCGATATTGTTCTGAACGAAGTTGACCAGGTTCTGGATCTGGTCACCCAGGGTAAGCCCTCCCCAGGTCAGCAGCCCGGCCAGGATTAGGACGACAATGAGGTAAATGATCGTGACCGACAGGCGCCAGGGAAGCCTGAGCTTGTCTTGGATGAGCCTTGCGAGAGGGAAGAAGAGATAGGTCAGCATGAAGGCCATGATGATCGGCCCCAGGAATGCCTGGAATTGGATCAGCACCCAGATCAGAATGGCGACCAGGGCGATCCCCATCACGAGTTTTGTCGGCCAGCCCCAACGCGGGGAGGACGGTCTTGCTTCTTCAGTGCTGAGCGGTTGTTTTTCTTTATCCATTTTTCTTTATTTGTAATCCATGTGATTTGTCGGGAGTGGCGATGACAACCTTAATAGCTTTATTATACAGTACGACTTTCCAGTTGTAAGGGCTGTATCCCTTTTTGGTTTATTTTTCCGGCACCTCTGGTTCTGATCTTGCTGGGCATTGCACTGTGGAATCCCGAAGAGTTGTTATTGCGGGCTGTCATTCGCGATTAAGAACACATAAACAAAACCTTCTCAGTCAGAAGGTTTTATACTTTAATTGAGTTTCGTTGCAGGCTCCGAATAATTCTCAGCCCTGATTGCGTGATAAAATGAAGTTGGTCGTCAATTAATAGACATGGAGAATGAAGTGTGGAAAAGAAAGCCTTCAAATTCAATTGGCAGCTTGTTCTGGGCACCCGTCCTGGTGGTGACCGGGTGGCTTTTCCTTGCCGATCAGATCCTCCTCATCTCGATCATGCCCTCTTATTGGCCGCTGTTGATTGTATTTTTGTGCGTGACGTTTTACATCGGGATGCTGGCGGCGGGCCGGCGGGGGGCGGGGCTGGCGATCCCGGGCACAATCGTGGCCACGGTCGGCTTGCTGCTCTTCGTCCATAGCACCTTCAATCTGTGGGTGACCTGGACCTATGCCTGGCCGCTGCTCATTTGTGCCACGGGCCTCGGGATTTTGATTATGAATATTTATCTCAAACGGGACGGGGTACGCCGGGTTGCCGGTCTGCTCATCGGGATCGGCCCGACCCTTTTTGTGGTCTTCGGCTTGTTCTTTGAGATCATCCTCACCGGCGCGGGCAGCATCAATTACAAAGGCCAGCCCGTTCTAAGCCAATCCGGGTCCGGCATTGGCGCTATCAAACCGCTTTAGGTTGGAAGAACCGCAAATGATCTATACCCTAACGCCCAATCCCAGCATTGACCGCTCACTGACCATCCCGGAGATCCGCTTTAACAGCGTTTTACGGAGTCAGTCGGTCCGGTTGGATTGGGGCGGGAAGGGCTTCAATGTCTCCCGGGCTTTAGCCCAATTTGATGTTGAATCGACCGCGATCGCCTGGGTGGGCGGTGGGACGGGGAAAATGCTGGCCGATGGGCTGCAGAGCCTCGGGATCCCGACCGATTTCGTCTGGGTGGATGAGGAAACCCGGACCAATACGATGATCATCGAGCAGGAGGGGGACTGGCATATCAAAGTCAATGAGCCGGGGCCGTCCATATCCCCTGATGATATTGCGCAATTGATGCAAAAGGCCGAATCCTACGCCAAGAAGGGCGATCTCTGGGTGCTGTCCGGCAGCCTGCCGCCGGATGTCCCGGAGCAGTTTTATGCAGACTTGATCAGCATGTTCAATTCGCGGGGGGCCAAGGTCTATTTGGATGCCAGCGGGAACCCGCTGCGTTACGGCTGTCAGGCCGGGCCGTTCCTGGTCAAGCCCAATGCTTATGAGGCTGCCCAGATCGTGGGCTTCGCGATTGATGACCAGGAAGACGCCAAGCGCGCTGCGCTGCCGTTCCTGCGGATGGGGGTGGACTATTTCGCGCTGACGATGGGCGCGGCCGGCTTGCTGTTGGCGAACCAGCGCGAGATGGTATTTGCCTCACCGCCGCGAATGAACGTGCGTAATGCGGCCGGCTCCGGCGATACGGTGATGGCCGCGATCATTTATGCACAGATGAAAGGCATGTCCCTGTTCGAGACGGCCCAGTGGGCCACAGCGACCGGGGCCGCTTCGGTGGAGACGGAAGGCGTCAGCGAGTTTTCGATTGACCGGATCAATGAACTGCTGCCGGATATTGAGGCCAAGATCATCAATGTGATGTAAGTAGTGAGTGTTGGTGAAGGGACCACAAAGCCCCGAATCTTGGGGCTTTGTTTTTTAAGACTCCCTGAATTTTTAAAATTCCGGGAGTCGGGTCGTCAATTTTCGTGCCGGATCATAAGGGATGGGTTTAAACTCGTCATACAATCTAATTCTGGGATGGCCAAGCCCCTTTGCCTGCCTCAGCTTTCGCTTCGGCTGGCTTGAGGGGTTTGCAATGACAAAGGGGCGGAAAACGAGCTGCACTCCAGGCTTGAACGCACCCATCCCAAAATCGGGCGGGTTGACGCCCGAAGGGCAAAACCCGCCCTGCAAAGGATAATTAGAAGATTGTCTCAAATACGCTGCGGTCTTCGATCAGCGCAGCTTGTTCTTCCTCATCCAGCGGCTCAAATGCTTCACAGGCCCTGAAGACCTTGTCCAGCAGTCGGTAGTCGCCCGGCGTGCAGATATGGGCCAGGTCAAACGAAAGGGCAAAATTAATGTTCTCCTGGATTTGCTGCTCCTGCTCAAAGGGCTTATACCAGGTGTGATAGGTATGGTCGCGCTCGCCCCAGGGCTCTTTGGCCACCGACTTGATGATCATCACGCCCACATCTTCTTCCGCGCACCTTTCCAAGAGGGCCAGCGCATCTCGGCGATAGATGGCATCGGCGAAGAGGGTGGGGTTGATCGGGAAAAGCACCGAATCGAAATTGAAGCGGTTGAGCGCCTCCAGGAAGACGGCAGGTGCATGGAGGCCGTGCCCGGTGATGCCGATGTAATCCGTGAGCCCTTTTTCGCGCATCTCGATCACGGCTTCCAGCGCGCCGCCCTTCCTGGTGCATTTGTCCAGTTCGATCATCTCCGTCACGGCGTGGAGCTGATACAGGTCAAAGCGTTCCACCTGCAGCCGTTCAAGCGACTGCTGGAATTCATTGAGCGCGCCCTTCTTACTGCGTTGGGTGGTCTTGCAGCCCAGAAAGATGTCGTCTCTGATTTTGGGCATCCACGGCCCCAGGCGGGATTCCGCCTCGCCATAGGTCGGTGCGACGTCGAAGTGATTGATCCCCGCATCAAGCACATTCCTGATGGCCTGATCGGCTTCCGGCTGCGAAAGCTGGCCCAGGGCCACTGCGCCGAACACGGCCACCGTGCTCATATGCTTTGTCCGTCCAAAACGTCGTTTCTCCATTCGTACCTCCTGATCTTCAAAAACGGGATAAATATTATCCCCTCGGTTATGGCTGTTGAAACCGGTGCGGCATATTGAAACATGAGTGGCCGGATGCCTTAATTTTACCCATTTAACGTATCCCGGATTCGCTCTGGCGGGCCTTACCAGCAAAAAGCCCCGATGTCGTTCATCGGGGCGAGGGGTTGTCAATTCAGGACAGGCCCAGGATTCGGCCGGTTTCGAGATCGATGTCGATATCATAATAAGCCGGCCGGGTCGGCAGGCCGGGCATCAACCGGATCGGGCCGGCGATGGGATAGAGGAAGCCGGCACCCACTGAGGCCCGCACGGTGCGGACCGGCACCCGGAACCCGGAAGGGCGGCCTTTAAGCGCCGGGTCGTGACTCAGGCTGAGGTGCGTTTTTGCCATGCAGATCGGCAGGTCGCTGTATCCCAGGCGGGTGTATTTTTGGATCTGTTTTTCCGCTTCCTCGGAGTAGTCCACGCCATCCGCGCCGTAGATCTCTTTGGCGATGGTTTCGATTTTCTCCTTGATCGGGATATCCAGCGGGTAAAGGAATTGGAAATCGGAGGGCTGCTCGGTCGCTTTGATGACCGCTTTACCCAGTTCAACCGCCCCCGCGCCGCCCTCTTCCCAATGGTTGGTGACCACCGCGTCGGTGACCTTGCCGCTTTCCAGGCAGGTCTGGCGGATGAGGTTCAACTCGGCATCCGTATCGGTGTGGAAGCGGTTGATGGCCACGACCACCGGCACGCCGAATTTATTGGCGTTTTCGATGTGCGCCATCAGGTTGTCCATCCCCTTTCGCAGGAGGTCGAGGTCCTCGTGCTCATATTCCGGCGCCAGCGGCGTCCCGGCCGAAACCTTGGGGCCGCCGCCGTGCATCTTGAGCGCCCGGACCGTGGCCACCATCACCACCGCGTCGGGGCGGTTGCCTGAATAACGGCATTTGATATCGAAGAATTTCTCCATGCCCATGTCGGAGCCGAAGCCGGATTCGGTGATGACGTAATCGGCCAGTTTGAGGCCGATCATGTCGGCCATCACGGAACTGTTGCCGTGGGCGATGTTGGCGAAGGGGCCGGCGTGCACAAAGACGGGCGTTCCCTCAAGGGTCTGCATCAGGGTGGGTTTGATGGTGTCCTTCATCAGCACGGTGGCCGCGCCGGCCACCCCGACGTCCTCCACGGTGATCGGGTTGCCGTCAACATCCAGGGCGACCACCATCCGGCCGATGCGCCCCCGCATGTCTTCCAGGCTGGTGGCCAGCGCCAGAACGGCCATCAGCTCGCTGGCGACCGTGATATAGAAGCCGGTCTTCAGGTTGAACCCCTTCTCAGAGGGGCTCTCACCCACGGTGATCTCGCGCAAGAGGCGGTCATTGGTGTCCGTGGCCCGGCGCCAGGTGAGGGTGTCCCGGTCAATGTTCAGGCGGACGAAACGTTTCCGCTCTTCTTCGGTGAGCTCGTTGGGGTCGGTCTTTTCGATGCCCAGGTTCTTCAAGCGGCCCTGCATGGCGACGCCGAATTTCCGGTTGCCGTCCTCATCGGGGGGGCAAAGCCGGTTGAAGAGGGCTTCATCGCTTTGGTAATTCTCGTGATACATCCGGGTTTCGATCGCTGCTGCGATCAGGTTGTTGGCCGCGGTGATGGCGTGGATGTCGCCGGTGAGGTGCAGGTTGAACTCCTCCATCGGGATCACCTGGCTGTAGCCGCCGCCGGCGGCGCCGCCCTTGATGCCGAAGGTGGGGCCCTGGCTGGGTTGGCGGATGGCCGTGATCACGCGCTTGCCGAGGTGCGCGCCCAGCGCCTGGCTGAGGCCGACCGTGGTGGTCGTCTTGCCCTCGCCGAGCGGGGTGGGCGTGATGGCCGTCACGTCAATGTATTTGCCATCCGGGACGTCCTTCAACCTTTCCAGCACATCGGGGCTGACCTTGGCGATATATTGACCGTAGGGGTCGAATTCCTCGGGCAGCAGGCCCAGTTCTTCTGCGACCTGGGTGATCGGCTTGAGTTTGGCACTTTGCGCGATGAGGATGTCCGCCGGCACGGGGTCTTTCCGGTCCAGCCTGGTGGGGGTATAGGGGGTGTTTGGTTTTTGAGAGGCACTATTGGGCATGAGATGAGGTCCTTTCCGTAGATGAAACGATGCGCGGTGTGCTGTCATACGCGAATAAAGGGAGAAAATACAACTTTTCCCACAGTCTAATTATGGTTTCAAGGATCGGGAAAATCAAGAAGCCATCGCCGGGTTTCCCGGCGGAAAGTGAAGATTTTAAAGGCAGCCGCCCTTCTCATTACGAAAAGGGCGGCTTGTATAGGAGGGAGAAACGCCTGATGGTTAATAAAGTCCTTTATAGCGCACGAGCCACAGCCCGGTGCCTTCCGCTTCCTTGATCGGGAGGAAGGGCAGGTCGCTGATCTCGGATTCCACGTGAAAACTGGATGTGGACACGATCTCGACCCAGGTCTGACCGTTCTTGAGGGCGACGGGGTTGCCGTCTTCATCCACAAAGCGGATCGGGCGCAGCAGGCCGGTCTCTTTTTCATAGTCGCCGTATTGTGTGGTCCAGAAGATCTCATGGATTTCGCCATCGCGGAAGAGCAGGGCCTTCATCGGCGGCATGTTGTCCAGATAAATGTCGATCAGGGTGGGGGCGTAGTATTCATGCATGGCAAAGAGCACGATCACGTTCTCGCGGGCGATCGGATCACCATCCAGCCGGTCGGTGGACATAACGAACTCGCCGCTGCCATCGGTCTTGATGTCGTAGCGGATATAGGCGCCGCGTTCTTCGTCATAGCGCCATTGGATCTGGTTGAGGTTGCTGTAAAACAACCAGACCTCATCGGCCCTCATCCCGCCCTCTGGCGGCGTGGGCGAGAATTTATTGCCTTTCAGAGTAAAGCTGTTGCCCGGGGGGGTCTGGGAGCGCTCGAGGGCGATATTATAAAGCTGGCTGACACCGATCCTGGCGCTATTGATATCACTGCTGTCCGAGCCATAGATCGTGGTGGTGTCATTCAGGTTCGCGGCCACGCCGCTGTAGGCGGAAGCCATCACCAGGAAGCCGGAATATAACGAGCGGATGTCTTCATAGGGCAGCCGGCCAGAGCGGATGGGGCCGATGCTGGCGGCTTCTGCGCCGGTCGTTCCGCCGGAATCACCGTCCGATGAATCACCGGATAAATCGCCGGATGAATCGCCGGTTGGGCTGTCGGCAGACTGACCTTCAGTCTGCCCGCTGA
>WOYI011382785.1_pt1 | contig 13449 bp, 12 predicted proteins | sample 6423411 | NCBI WGS metagenome assembly WOYI01 (sample SAMN13441803, study PRJNA592873) | oil field metagenome | biome: oil field; feature: oil-well bore; material: oil-contaminated soil; isolation source: oil-contaminated soil from oil-well borehole | place: Germany: Wietze | collected 2016-10-18 ... | reverse complement strand
GACAGACCAGCTTAAACTAGACTGAATTCTGTCTTGACGGATGGGTCCACTATACCTCCACGCTGCATGAGGCCTCGTCGTCACAATTTGCCAATGAATCTATACCGCACCGAGGATAAAACCTCGGGCAAGGTGTATTACGCCTATCGCGATCCTCGCTCCGGAAAGCGCCATGGTCTCGGGTCCGACAAAGAGCAGGCAATAGCAGACACGATGGCACTGAACAGCGCTATCTACGCAAGTATTGCCACAACGCGTCTATCTACCATCGTCGAGAACAAACCAAGTTCTCCAACATTTGGTCGCGTACTGTCGCGCCATCTTGAATTGTGTGAGAAGAAGCGCAAGCTTGCCGCGAACACTCTGAAAAACAAAGCTAGCACTGGCCGCGCATGGGAGAAGGCATTGGGGGCTGGTACCCATCTTTCAGAAATCAAGGTGCGACAATTGGTAGAGGTGCTGGATAGCTACGAAGATCGCCCCCGCATGGCTCTAGCAATGCGTTCAGCTGCAGTGGACATTTGGAAAGATGCCGTTGAGGAAGGCTGGGCTGAAGACAATCTTGCAGCAAAAACACGAGCGCCCACAGTCGTAGTCAATCGATCTCGCCTAACACTGCCAGATTTCATGCTCATCTACGCTCAGGCATTGAAACTTGATGCATGGATACCGCGAGCCATGGAGCTGGCCTTACTCACCTCTCAGCGGCGGGAGGATATTGCGTCCCTCGAATTTCGGCGTGGAAAAGACTCGACCGCATGGATTGATGATCGGCTCTACGTCATTCAGGGTAAAACCAAAAACAAGGTCAGCATCCCTCTCGATACCTGCATAGCTGGTTTCACCTTGTCGTCCACCATCAAAGCATGCCGGGATAACATCGTCAGCCGCTGGCTTGTTCACCACACCCGACCTAGGGCGCTATCCAAGCCTGGCGATCAGGTGTGGGTAGATACCATCTCCAAGGGCTTCGCCCGTGCACGAGACCTGGCCGGCATCAAGGGAGAGAACGGCAAGACCCCTCCCTCTTTCCATGAAATTCGCAGCCTGTCGATCCGGCTCTACACCGAGAGCCAAGGTGGGGATTATGCCCAAGCAATCGCTGGTCACAAGGACGCTGCCACCACCGCGATCTACCGCGATGTACGTGGTGACGAGTGGGTAAAAGTCGGGTAAGGCTTTACAAGAATTTTACTAAAGTTTTACAAGTCCATTGCCTGCGGGCGTTTCAGATATTGCCCATGCAAACGAACAGGACGCCGACTTTCATGCTTCGACTCACAACGGGGATATGAACACGCTCTCGCGCAATCTCTTCAGTTGATCGCGCAGTTGCCCGGCTTTTTCGAATTCCAGATTCTTGGCCGCCTGCAACATCTCCTTCTCCAGACGCGCCAGTTCTTTCGCCACGTCCTTCTGGCTCATCGCCAGATACTTCGCCTCTGTCTGCGCGGCCTTCAGTGACTTGCGTTCCGCGTCGACATCATATTCGGTGTCGATGATGTCCTTGATGCGTTTGATCACCGACTGCGGGGTGATGCCGTGCGCTTCGTTGTGCGCGATCTGTTTGGTGCGGCGCCGGTCGGTCTCGTCGATGGCTTTGCGCATCGAGTTGGTGATGCGGTCGGCATACAGGATGGCGGTGCCGTGCAGGTGTCGCGCCGCGCGGCCTATGGTCTGGATCAGCGAGCGCTCCGAACGCAGGAAGCCTTCTTTATCCGCATCCAGTATGCCGACCAGCGACACCTCGGGAATATCAAGTCCCTCGCGCAGCAGATTGATACCGACCAGCACATCGAACATGCCCAGCCGCAAGTCGCGGATGATCTCCACCCGCTCCACGGTCTCGATGTCCGAGTGCAGATAACGCACTTTGATACCGTGTTCGCTGAAGTATTCGGTGAGGTCTTCCGCCATGCGTTTGGTCAGCGTGGTGACCAACACGCGCTCGCCATTCTTGATGCGCGCCGTGGCCTCGCTCATCAGATCGTCCACCTGATGAGTGGCAGGGCGTACTTCGATGACAGGGTCGATCAACCCGGTCGGGCGCACCACCTGCTCCACCACCTGCCCCTGATGCTCGGCCTCGTAAGTGGAAGGTGTGGCAGAGACGAAGATGGTCTGGCGCATCACCTTCTCGAACTCGTCGAAACGCAAGGGGCGGTTGTCCATGGCCGAAGGCAGGCGGAAACCGTAGTTGACCAGATTCTCTTTTCTGGCGCGATCGCCTTTGTACATGGCACCGATCTGCGGCACGGTGACGTGGCTCTCGTCGATGATCATCAGCGCGTTCGGCGGCAGGTAATCCATCAGCGTCGGCGGCGCTTCATCCGGGCCGCGCCCGGACAGGTGGCGGGAATAGTTCTCGATACCCTTGGTGAAACCGATCTCGGTCAGCATCTCCAGATCGTGGCGCGTGCGCTGCTCGATGCGCTGCGCTTCCACCATCTTGTTCTCTTTCTGGTAGTACGCGATGCGCTCGGCCAGCTCAAGTTTGATGGTCTCGATGGCACGCAGTGTCGTCTCGCGCGGCGTCACATAGTGACTGGAAGGATAGACGGTATAGCGCGGCACACGCGTCTGGATGTGACCGGTGAGCGGATCGAACAATGCCAGCGATTCCACCTCGTCGTCGAACAAGGTCACGCGCAGCGCGTTCTCATTGCTTTCCGCCGGGAAGATGTCGATCACGTCACCGCGCACGCGGAAATTGCCGCGCGCGAAATCCACATCGTTGCGTTCGTACTGCATGGCGACCAGGCGCTGGATCACATCGCGCTGCGCCATCTTTTCGTGCTCGCGCAGGTGCAGGATCATGCCGTGGTAATCCACAGGGTCGCCAATACCGTAGATGGCGGACACGGTGGCGACGATGATGCAATCCTGCCGCTCCAGCATGGACTTGGTGGCCGACAGGCGCATCTGCTCGATCTGCTCGTTGATGGAAGAATCCTTCTCGATATAAACGTCGCGCGACGGCACATAAGCCTCGGGCTGGTAGTAGTCGTAATAAGAGACGAAATACTCCACCGCGTTGTCGGGAAAGAAATCGCGCAACTCGGAATACAATTGCGCAGCCAGCGTCTTGTTCGGTGCCATCACGATGGCCGGTCGGCCGGTGCGCGCGATGACGTTGGCGATGGTGAAGGTCTTGCCTGAACCGGTCACGCCCAACAACGTCTGGTAGGCCAGCCCATCCTCGATACCCTCCACCAGCTGCGCGATGGCCGTGGGCTGGTCGCCCGCCGGGTCGAACGGCAGGTGCAACTTGTAAGGGCTGTCGGGGAAGGTGATGGTCTTCATGTATTGCGGGGGCTACACCGCACCTGAAGTGTCATTTGCTCAGCCTGGTTGACAACAGGAAACCCACCACCGCTCCGCCCGCGCCGCACAGCAGTATCTTGTTGCGTATTTCGGCCAGGCCGGACACGGAACTCCACGCGCTCTGCAAGGTGTTGCCGCCGAACGAGAGCAGGCTGTTCACACTGACGTAATGGCCAGCGATCTTGCCGAAGATGCCGTAGCCGATGACCATGCCGATCACCGCACAGATCAGAATGAATACGATCTTTCGCATATCCTTCTCCTTATCCGAATTGAACGCCAAGGGTGGCGACCGCCAGCGTAAGCGCTCCCAGCGACAGATTGATGGCGACCAACTGGCGTATCTTGGCGAGCAAGATACCCGCCTCCTTCCAGCGCTCCTTCTCCACATGCAGGCTGAACGGCACGAAGCATCCGAAGAATACATAGACGTAGACAGCGACCATCACCAGGCCGAGCAGCAACATGGTATGCACATAATGCCCCACGTGCGCCATACCGCCGTACAGGTAGATCAGATACAGGCCGCTGAGCAGGATGGCACCGATGGCAAGCCATACCCAGTTGAAGAAGCGGCTGAACACACCGTTCCACAAGCGCAGACGTTCCGGCGGTTGCAACACATCGGCCGCAGCCGGGCGCAGCACCATGTAGGAAAAGAACATGCCGCCGACCCAGACCACGACGCCAAACAGATGTAGCAGTTTCAGAAAAGTCAGCATGCTTTCTCCAGAGTAGTGGGTGTGATCGCTTCTCGCACCGGCTTGAATGATAGTCGATGGATGTCCAGCACGCCGTGCGAGCGCAATGCGGCCAGATGCGCCGCCGTGGGGTAACCCTTGTGTGCGTCGAATCCATATTGCGGATAGCGCTTGTGCATCTGCAGCATGATCTCGTCGCGCGCGGTCTTCGCCATTATGGAGGCGGCCGAGATCGCCTGCACCTTGCTGTCTCCCTTGACGATGGCCTCGCTGGGGATGCCTGTATCCGGGCAATACAAGCCGTCCACCAGCACTTGATCTGGGCGCAATGACAAGCCTTCCACGGCACGCTTCATCGCCAGCAGGGTCGCCTGCAGGATGTTGATCGCGTCGATCTCGCGCGGTTCGGCATAGGCGACACACCAGGCCAGCGCCTGCTCGCGGATGATGGGCGCGAGCCGATCACGTTGCTTCTCGGATAGTTTTTTGGAATCGGCCAATCCGGCGATGGGGCGCTTGGGATCGAGGATCACAGCCGCCGCGCTCACCGGTCCGGCCAGCGGACCGCGCCCTGCTTCATCCACGCCGCAGATGAGCGGTTCAGCTTGCAGCATCATTCTTCAAAAACGGCAGGATGGCTGCCGCCGCTTTCTTGGCGGTGTTCTGGCGCAAGCTGTGATGCATCGCGGTGAAGGTCTGTTCCAGTTCTTCGACCGCGGCTTTGTTGTTCACCAGATTCAGCAGCGCCTGTGCCAGATTTTGCGGGGTTGCATCGTCCTGCAAAAGCTCCGGCACCACGAAACGACCCGCCAGAATATTGGGCAGCCCCACCCAGCGCTGATACATCTTGCGCTTGTGTATCCACAAGGACAGCGCCGACATCTTGTAGGTGATGACCATGGGCCGCTTGAGCAAGGCTGCTTCCAGCGTGGCGGTACCGGAGGCGACCAGCACGCCGTCGGCGGCGATCATCGCGTCATGCGAATGACCAAACAACAGTGTCATCGGCACATCCTGGGCATGCAGTTTCCAACGCACATGCTCGAAGATGTTGCGCGTCTCGCGCGTCGCCAGCGGCACCAGGAATTGCGCCTCTGGACATTGCTGCCAGATCATTTTGGCCGTCTCGATATAGATCTTCGCCAGCTGGCGCACCTCGCTCTGGCGGCTGCCCGGCAACAAAGCGAACACCTTGGCTGTCTTGGGCAGGATACGCATCTGTTCACGCATCACTTCGCGCTCGGGGCGCTCGGGTATGAAATCGGCCAGCGGATGGCCGACATACGTGACCGGCACGCCGACCTTTTCGTACAACGGCGCCTCGAACGGGAACAGCGTCAGCATGTGCGATACAGCATGTTTGATCTTGTGGATACGCTCACCGCGCCAGGCCCAGATGGAGGGGCTGACGTAGTGCACAGTGGGGATTCCGCGCGATTTCAGCGCCGCTTCGAGATCGAGATTGAAGTCCGGCGCATCGACACCGATGAATAGATCCGGCTTGTGCGCGATAAAGCGTTTGCGCAACTGGTTGCGGATGCCCCATATCTCGCGGTAATGACTCAACACTTCGACATAGCCGCGCACGGCGAGCTTTTCCAGCGGAAAGAGTGTCTCCATGCCGACTGCCTGCATCTTGGGGCCGCCGATGCCGATGAAACGCACCGCCGGATAGGCTTGCCTGATCGCTTGCATGAGCATGCTGGCAAGCAGATCGCCGGACGCCTCACCCGCCACGATGGCGATAGTTCTGACAGGTTCGGACATGATTATCGGACAGCGCCGGAGGCTTCTGCGGCGACGAGGGCGTTTGTTTTCACGTTCCGGTGCATGACTGGTTAACGCACAATGCCACGGGTGGCGCTGTTGAGGAAGGCGAGCATGTTGTCGATGTCGGCGTCGGCGTCGGGCACTTGTCCGCGCAGTCCTTCGATCTCCTGTTTCGCGCTGTCGAAGCTGCTGCCCGATTTGTACAGCGCACGGTACATTTGTTTGAGCATATCCACGCGCGGCGCGGAATAGCCGGCGCGGCGCGGACCTTCCTGATGCGTGCCTTTGACCTCGGCGGGATTGCCCACGGCCATCACGAACGGCGGCAAGTCCTGCGACAGGCGCGTCATGAAGCCCATCATGGCGTAGTCGCCGATACGCACGAACTGGTGGATGCCGCTCATGCCGCCGATGAGGATGCGATTGCCGATCTCGACGTGGCCTGCGAACTGCACACCGTTGGCGATGGTGTTGTGATCGCCGATGATGCAGTCGTGCGCGATATGCACATAGGCCATGATCCAGTTGTCGTTGCCGACAGTGGTGACGCCCTTGTCCTGAATGGTGCCCAGATTGAAGGTGCAGAATTCGCGGATGGTATTGTTGTCGCCGATGACAAGCCGGGTCGCATCCCCTTTCTTGAATTTCTTGTCCTGCGGCACCTCGCCCAGCGAAGAGAACTGAAAGATGCGGTTGTTCTTGCCGATAGTGGTGTGGCCGTTGATCACCACATGCGGGCCGACCGTCGTGCCGGCGCCGATCTCGACGTGTTCGCCGATAATGGTGTAAGGGCCGACGCTGACATCATCGGCCAGCTTGGCACCCGGATGGATGATAGCGGTCGGGTGGCGCAGTTCGCTCATTATTTTTCCTTGAGCGAGCAGATCAATTCCGCTTCTGCGGCGATCTTTCCATCCACTTCCGCAGTGCCCTTGAACTTGGACATGCCACGGCGGTTCATGGTCAGTTCCATGCGGAGGATCAACTGGTCACCGGGGCTGACCGGGCGCTTGAAACGCGCATTGTCGATACCGACGAAGTAGTACACCGAATTCTCATCGGGCTTGGTACCCATACTTTTGAACGACAACAGTGCTGAAGCCTGAGCCATCGCTTCGATGATCAGCACACCGGGCATCACCGGATGGTACGGATAATGACCGGGAAAAAATGGCTCGTTCATGGTCACGTTCTTGAGCGCCACGATGCGCTCGTTCGGCACCACTTCAAGCACGCGATCTATCAGCAGAAACGGATAGCGGTGCGGCAGGTGTTCCAGTACTTCATGTATGTCCATGGTGATGCTCATGATGCTTCTCTCCCCTTCAATGTTTCAATATCGTGTTCAAGTCGTTTGACGCGCTTCACCAGCTCGCCAAGATGGCGCAGGTGCACTGCGTTGCTGCGCCATTCGTCGTTCTTGCTGAATGGATAGATTCCCGCATAACTGCCCGCCTCGGTGATGGACTTGCCGATCATCGTGAACGAGGCGATCTCGACGTTGTCCGCAATCTTCAAATGGCCCAGGATGCCGGCACTGCCGCCGATGCGGCAGTATTTTCCAATACTGGCACTGCCCGCAATGCCCACACAACCGGCAATGGCGGTATGTGCACCGATGCGCACGTTGTGCGCGATCTGGATCTGGTTGTCCAGTTTAACGCCCTCTTCGATCACAGTGTCGTCCAGCGCGCCGCGGTCGATGGTGGTATTGGCGCCGATCTCGACATGGTCACCGATAACGACGCGACCGATCTGCGGTATCTTCAGCCAGCGGCCTTCGTCCATGGCGATACCGAAACCGTCCCCACCGATCACCGCTCCGGAGTGCACGATGACGTGATCACCCAGCACGCAGCCGTGATAGACGCTGACGTTGGGGTACAAGCGCGTCTGCTCGCCCAATGTCGCATTCTCGCCAATCTGACAACCGGCCATCACCACCGTGCGCGCACCGATACGCGCGCCTTCGCCCACCCAGACATTGGCACCAATATGCGCATCGGCAGACACATGCGCACCGTGATCGACCACTGCAGTGGGATGCACGCCGGGTGCATATTCGCGCAGGGGATTCAGGAAAGCCGACAGCCTGGCAAAATAGGAATAGGGATTGGCGGCGATGATGCGCGGGCGCCGGGTCAGTTCGGCATCCGCCTCGCCCAGTATCACAGCGGAAGCGTGACTGTCTTCCAACTGCTTGCGGTATTTTGCGTTGGCAAGAAATGCGATATGCCCTTGGCCGGCTTTTTCCAGTGTGGCGATCTGCGATACGACTGTTTGCGCATCACCAAGCACCTGCCCGCCCAAACAGGCAACGATATCAGCCAAGCTGTAGATTGGACGCTCCATCTTCTCCCCCCGAACTATCACTTGCCCGATTCGGAAAGTGGTTCGCCTTCCAGATACTTCAGTACTTTGTCTGTGATGTCCGCGCGCGGATTGCGATAGACGGCTTCCTGCAATATGACATCATATTGCTCACTCTCGGCAATGGCGCGGATCGCCTTGTCCGCCTTGGCGAGAATCTGGGCCAATTCCTCGTTCTGACGCAGACTCAAGTCTTCGCGGAACTCGCGCTGGCGCGTTTGCAATTGCAGGTTGAGGTTGACGATCTCGCGCTCTTTGATACGGCGCGAAGAATCGGACAGCTTGCCACGGTTCTTGTCCAGATCCTCTTGCGCATCCTTGATCTCGACGGCCAGCATCTTGATCTCCCGGTCGCGTACCGCGAACTCCTTGTCGATCTTCTTCTGCGCGGCAAGCGCCTGCGCCGATTCACGCAGGATGCGTTCCGTATCGACGATACCGATACGAAAATCGCCCGCCTGCGCATTGGCAGCGACAAGCACCCCGAAAACGATTGCAAAGAATATGTTCTTCATGATTGCTCCTTTTCGGACAAAGGTCCGCGAAGTTATCCGTTCCCTAGAACATGCCACCCATGGTGAACTGGAAGAACTGCAGCTTGTCCTGCGGCTGCGAATTCAAGGCCTTGGCCCAGCTGATCTGGATCGGACCGGCCGGCGAGAACCAGGTCAGACCCAGGCCGCCAGCATAGCGCATTCCCTCCGAAGCCACCTGCTGCGTCGCATCGCCGTATACCGCGCCGCCGTCGATGAACAGGCTCATGCGCAGCGACTGGCTCTTTTCCATACCGGGCATGGGGAACAATAGTTCGGCGTTGCCCACCACGCGCCGATTGCCGCCCAGCGAATAGCCGCTGGCATCGCGCGGGCCCAGTGAGTTGAAATCGTAGCCGCGTACCGAGCCCGAACCGCCCGCGTACAGGCTCTTGAAGAAAGGCAGTGTCATGCCGCTGTAGCCGTCCGCCAGCCCCAGATCGCCGTTCAGGTGCAGGATCAGATTTTCGGTCAACGGCTGGTACCACTGCTGGGTATAGGTGACTTTGTAAAAACGCTGGCCCGACACAGGCAGCGAGGCTTCGATGTTGGCGCGTTGCGTCATTCCCTCATTGGGGAAGATCGCGCTGTCCCGGGAATCACGCGACCAGCCGATGGTACCCAGCACGTTCAGGTTGGTCTTGCCGAAGGTGTCGATGTAATCGATGAATCGCTGCGGGCTATTGGCGGTCAAGCCGATTGTGGTGTTCTCCAGCGCCAAGCCGTAATGGAACATCTCTTCATCTCTGATCGGCACACCGAAACGGACGCCCGCACCGTAGGTATCGGAGGTGTACTGGCTGATGCTGGTCGAGGTCACGTCGGAACGACGCTTGTAGATATCGAAACCGCGGCTGACGCCGTCATCGGTGTAGTACGGATTGGTGTAGGACACGGAATAGACCTGGTTCACCTTGCTGGTGTTGATCTGCGTGGACAGGTAATTACCCGTGCCGAACAGGTTGGATTGGGTCACACCGCCCATGAACGTCAAACCTTCGCCGTTGCTGAAACCCATACCGATGTTGAAATTGCCGGTCGATTTCTCGGCCACGGTCAGGTCCAGATCGAGTTGATCCGTGCTGCCGGGCACCTGGTGCGTCTCGACATTCACGCTGTCAAAGAAACCCAGCCGGTCGATGCGCTGCTTGGATTTTTTGATCTTGGAAGTGGCGAACCAGCCGCCTTCCATCTGGCGGAATTCACGCCGCACGACTTCGTCCCTGGTCTTGTCGTTACCCGAGACATTGATGTTGCGCACATAGGCGCGCTGCATGGGATCGACCACAAAGGTGAACGCGGCCTGATGTTTCTCCTTGTCGATATCCGGCACGATATTCACATTGGCAAAGGCGTAACCCTCCTCGCCCAGATTCTCGCGAATCTTCTCCGAGGCCGCGGTCAACGCCTCACGGGAGAACACCTGTCCCGGCTGCACGTCAACCATGGCCCGCAATGCATCGTTGCTGAACACATTCTTGGCACCCGCCACCTTGATGTCGGAGATCGTGTACTGCTCGCCCTCGGTAAGATTGAGCGTGATGTAGATGTCCTTCTTGTCGGCGGAGATCGTCACATTGGTCGAGTCCACAGAGAAGTCCATGTAACCCGAATTCAGGTACAGGCTGCGGATGGTCTCGATGTCGGCGGACAGTTTGGGTTTGGAATACTGATCGTTGCTGCTCAGCCAGGTAAACCAGCCCGGTGTGGTCAGTTTCATCTCGGCCAGCAGGTCGTCATCGCTGAAATGCCGGTTGCCGATGATGTTGATCTGGCGGATCCTGGATGGTTTTCCTTCGACCACGATCATGCTGACCGCGACACGGTTGCGTTCCAGTTCCTTGACTGTGGTCTTGACCACGACCGCATACTTGCCGCGCGCGATGTACTGCCGCTTCAGTTCGTTCTCGGATTTCTCCAGCGCGGACTTGTCGAAGATGCGTCCTTCGGCCAGGCCGACCAGTTTCAGATTGTCCAGCAACTGCGGCTTGGGGAAATCCTTGATGCCGTCCAGCTCGACGCTGGCGATGGTGGGACGCTCCTGCACGCGCACCACCAGCACATCCTGCTCTGCCAGCAGTTGCACATCCTTGAAGAAACCGGTGGCGAACAAGGCATGCAGCGCGGCGGTGGAACGGTCATCATCCAGTGTATCGCCCACCTTGATCGGCAGATAGCTGAATACGGTGCCCGCTTCAGTGCGCTGAATACCCTCGATGCGAATATCTTTCACTACGAAAGGCTGCCCTGCCCAGGCGGACGCACCATGTACAAGCGCGATCACGCCAGCTAGTTTTCTAAAATCCATTATTTATCAACCCAAAATCAGGCGGCTCACGTCGTTGTACAACGCAAAAGCCATCATGGTCACCAAGAGTGCGATACCGACTTTCTGCCCTGCTTCCCACAGATCATCGGAGACCGGACTGCCCTTGAAAAATTCGACCGAATAATACAGCAAATGACCGCCATCCAATAACGGGATCGGCAGCAGATTCAATATTCCCAGACTGATGCTGATCAGCGCCAGAAAACCCACATAGGCACCCAACCCCATCTGCGCCGACTGGCCGGCATAGTCGGCGATGGTGATCGGGCCGGACAGGTTCTTCAGCGACACTTCGCCCAGCACCATCTTGCCCATCATCTTCAAACTGATGGTCGCCGTCTCCCAGGTCTTGCGCACACCTTCGGACAGCGCTTGCAACGGCGGATAACGCACGTCCGTCAGCAAAGCCCGGAATGCTGAGCGGTCGATCTGCGCCCCCGCCCCGATGCGGCCGATACGTTCGCCCTTGTCCATCACAGCGACCGGTGTCAGCGACATTGCGCGCCGCACACCGTCGCGCTCGATCTCAAGCCGCAGCAACTGCCCGGGATGGGCACGTACCACCTTGACCCAGTCTTCCCATAGCGCGATGCTTTGGCCGTTCACGGACAACACCCGGTCTCCCGTCCTCATGCCCGCTTGCGCCGCGGCACCGTCCTCGGTCAGCTGGCCGATGATCGGATACACCGGCGGCTGGTAAGGCAGCAAACCCAGCTTGCGCATAAAGTCGCCATCCAGATCGGCCGCGCTCAGACGCGACATATCCAGTTCCCGAAGCACGACATCGCCTGCTTTGTTGCGCAGTTCCAATTTGGCAGCGCGCTGTTGCAAGATGAGTTCAAGCAGGTTCCAGCGTACTTCCTGCCAGCTTTGCACGGCTTGTCCGTTGATGCTGACGAGGGTGCTCTCGGCCTGCAAGGCGGCGACGGCAGCCGGTGTGCCCGGCGCGATCTCGCCCAGCACCGGCTTGATGCCCGGCACGCCGTACATGAACAGCGCCCAGTACAGCACCACAGCCAACAACAGGTTGGCCAACGGGCCTGCCACGACGATGGCCATGCGCTGCAACACCGGTTTGCGATTGAAGGCACGGCGCAATTCGTTCGGCGCGACCTCCCCTTCCCGCTCATCCAGCATCTTCACGTAGCCGCCCAAGGGAATGGCCGACAAAGCCCATTCGGTACCGTCTTTGCCAAAGCGGCGCGAGTAGATGACATTGCCGAAACCGACCGAGAAACGCAGCACCTTCACGTCGCACCAGCGCGCGACCAGATAGTGTCCGTACTCGTGGAAGACCACCAGCACGACGATAGCGACGACAAAGGCCAGCAATGTGATCATGGTTTGTGAAGGGTTCCGTCAGTGGATATGCACGATGACCACATCGGCATACGGAGGTTCAGTAGCGGCCAGAATCTCACTTTGCGTTCTGTCCCGCCCACGCCTGCGCGGCGACTCGGGCGGCTGCGTCGGCATCGAGCACATCCTGCAACTGGTGCACTTCGGAGCGAGACACTGCCGCCATCACCGATTCGATCAGGCGCGGGATATCAAGGAAAGCGATGCGGCGATTCAGGAAGGCATCCACCGCCACTTCATTCGCGGCATTGAGCAGCGCCGGCACCGTGCCGCCGGCACGCAAGGCTTGATACGCCAAGGCCAGACACGGGAAACGCACGAAATCCGGCGCAACAAAATCCAGCTTGGCGATGGCGAACAGATCGAGCGGCGCGACGCCGGAGGCGATGCGCTCCGGCCAGGCCAGGGCATAGGCGATAGGCGTGCGCATGTCGGGATTGCCCAACTGCGCCACTACCGAACCGTCGATGTACTGCACCATGGAATGGATCACGCTCTGCGGATGCACCACCACCTGGATGTCGTCGGCGTCGGCGTTGAACAGCCAGTGCGCCTCAATCACCTCCAGCCCCTTGTTCATCATGCTGGCGGAATCGACCGAGATCTTGCGCCCCATGCTCCAGTTGGGATGGGCGCAGGCCTGGTCCGGCGTGACGTCCTGCAACGCGGATAAAGGTGTGCTGCGGAACGGGCCGCCGGAAGCGGTGAGCAATATCTTGCTGACGCCGCTCTGTTGCATGTCGCCCGCATAATCGTGCGGCAAGGACTGGAAGATGGCGTTGTGCTCGCTGTCGATGGGCAACAGCACGGCACCGCTGCGGCGCACCGCATCCATGAACAGATGACCGGCCAGCACCAGCGTCTCCTTGTTCGCCAACAACACCTTCTTGCCCGCTTCCGCTGCCGCCAGTGTGGGACGCATACCCGCCGCGCCGACGATGGCCGCCATCACGGCATCCACCTCCGGCAAGGTAGCGACCTTTACCAACGCATCATTGCCGCACAACACATCGACATCCAGCCCCGCAGCGGCGATACGCGCGCGCAGGCGTTCGGCGGCGAC
>WOYI010351072.1_pt1 | contig 13454 bp, 12 predicted proteins | sample 6423411 | NCBI WGS metagenome assembly WOYI01 (sample SAMN13441803, study PRJNA592873) | oil field metagenome | biome: oil field; feature: oil-well bore; material: oil-contaminated soil; isolation source: oil-contaminated soil from oil-well borehole | place: Germany: Wietze | collected 2016-10-18 ... | reverse complement strand
AATAATTACGGTTGACTGATGCTCGGTAAATTTTGCTGCGGTTCGCCGAGCAGGAATTTGCCGCTTTCGATCCAGTCCTTCAGGACATTGGCGATTTGATTGGCCTTGTAATAACTGGACAGAGGAGCGGTAATAACTTTTTTCCCGTCGATGGTAATCGCGCCGCTCCTGAGATCCTGATAACTGACTTCCGCTATAGACTTGGGATTGCCTTTGGGATAGTCCATACTGTAATCATAGACCTGTGCATAGATATCCGCGTCTTTCACCGAGGTAAAACGCGCCATGTCTTCGTCCAGAATGGGAATGGGGATGCCGATGCCGACAAACAGGGAAATGCCGTAACCTAAAATACTGGCGCCGGTCAGCCATTCGGGGCTCATTTCCTTTAAGTTACCGATAACCGCTATGGTTCCCGCGCCTTCTTTGGGCACGCCGTTGGGGCCTCTGGCCGCATGGGGATTGTGCTGCGTTCCCGGCCAGGCCACAAAACCCTGCGTTCCGCCCAGAAAGATGCGTGTTCCTATGCCAATCGTTCGGTAGTAGGGATCATTAAACAGCGGGCTGAGCTGTCCTGCCGTCGCATAGGATGCGTTGGCCATGCGCGGACGCAGCATGCCCATATAGGTATAAATCGTTGTATCCGACAGGTTGACGGCGCAATTATAGTTCTGATAGGCGTTACGCGGATTGAATAAAACAGCGTCCCTTAAATCGCTGATAGTGATGTTTTTTTCAAATTTGCGCGACGGATAGCAGTCGGTCCCGTATCCTTCGGCGCGCAGTTTCACGACATTGCCGGACACCAGATCTTCAATCACATGGCCGCCGCCGTAATTGAACTCGCCCGGATAGACGCTGTTTAAGGGATCGCCCTCGACCACTTCCGTCGCGCCCAGATAACAATCGACCGCCGCAATGCCGCCATAGGCCGGCACGTCGTTTAACCAGACCCGGGAGGCGCGGATGCGCGGAGCGGTATGGCCGAAATTCAGGAAAGCACCGGAAGAGCACATCGCCCCGAAGGTTCCGGTCGTCACGACGTCGATGCGACGGGCGGCTTCCACGTCGCCGTGCCGCTCCACCACGTCGATCATTTCTTCGGCGGTGACGACGACGGCGCGTCCTTTTCTGATCTTCTCGTTGATTTCCTGAAATGTTTTTTTAACTTTGTGTTTTTTCATAAACCCGTCTTTATGCCTGCGATTTTGCTTTTCATATCACTGTTGAACGACAAATGCAAAACGGTAAAAGACATCAGGTGTGGCCGAAGCCTCCACTGCCTCTCACGGTAGCCTCCAGTTCGGCTGATTCGACCCATTCGGCCCGGCAGATTTTCTGGACGACCATTTGCGCCAGACGCATGCCTCTTTGAACGACAAAGGGCGCCTGGCCGTGATTAATGACGATTAAAGCGATCTCCCCACGGTAATCCGCGTCAATGGTGCCGGGTGAATTCAAAAGCGTGATGCCCTGATGAATCGCCAGACCGCTGCGCGGCCGGATTTGCGCTTCATACCCTTGGGGCAGGGCCACGGCGATGCCGGTCGGGATTTTTTTGCGCTCGCCCGGTAAAATCGTTTCGTCACGGCAAACGGCGGCAAAAATATCCATGCCCGCCGCCTGACCGGTCATGTAGGCAGGCAGCGGAATATCTTCGTTTCCAGCGATCTTTTGGATGTGAATTTTTATGGTTTCCATGGGCATGAAAAAACCCGCGTCCGTGATTGACGAACGCGGGCTTATGGCATTATTTTACTTCGGCGCCCAGCGCTTCTTTGCGGCTGAGGCGAATCTTTCCCGATTTATCGACTTCCAGAACCTTGACCATGACTTCGTCGCCTTCCTGCAGGACATCCGTCACTTTGGCAATGCGCTCCTTGGCAATCTGCGAGATATGCAGTAAACCTTCCGTTCCGGGCAGAATTTCGACAAACGCGCCGAAATCGACGATCTTCTTCACCGTCCCGCGGTAAATCTTGCCGACCTCCGCTTCTTCGGTCAGCCATTTGACCATTGCCACCGCGCGGGCGGCCGCATCGGCGTCGGCGGACGCAATCGTCACGGTTCCATCATCTTCCACGTCGATGGTGACGCCGGTTTCACTGATAATCTGACGGATATTCTTGCCGCCGGAACCAATCACCGTGCGCACCTGATCTTCCTTCACCTTAATGGTGGTAATCCGCGGGGCGTAAAGAGAAATATCCGCGCGGGGCGCGGTCATCGTTTCGCGGATTTTACCGATGATATGCAGGCGGCCCGCCTTGGCCTGAGCCAGAGCCTTGCGCAGAATATCCTCGGTCAGGCCGTCGATCTTGATATCCATCTGCATTGCGGTGACGCCTTTTTCCGTGCCGCACACTTTAAAATCCATGTCGCCGGCATGGTCTTCATCGCCAAGGATATCCGATAAAATGACGACTTCTTCGCCTTCTTTCAAAAGCCCCATGGCAATGCCCGCAACAATGTCCTTCACCGGAACCCCGCCGTCCATTAAAGACAGGATACCGCCGCAAACCGTGGCCATGGAGGATGATCCGTTGGATGAAAGAATTTCAGAGACAATCCGGATGGTATAAGGAAATTCTTCGGGTGACGGCAGGATGGGAACCAATGCCTTACGCGCCAGCGCGCCGTGGCCGATTTCTCTCCGACCGGGGCTGCGCAACGACTTGGCTTCACCCACGCTGTAGGGCGGAAAATTATAATGCAGCATGAACGATCTCCGTTCTTCGCCGGCAATATAGTCCATCCGCTGTTCATCCGAGGACGTGCCCAAGGTGAGTACGGCCAGCGCCTGCGTTTCACCGCGATTAAACAAGGCCGAACCATGAGCACGGGGCAGAACCCCGACTTCCGAACTGATCGGACGGATATCGGTCGAAGACCGGCCGTCGATTCTTTTCTTTTCCTGGATGATCATATCGCGCAAAATGCGTGATTCCAGATGTTCGATAATCGCCGCAACTTTTTTACTCAGTGCCGCGTCGCCGCCACTGATATTTTTAATGACGGCTTCCCGGACGTCGCCCAGTTTGCCGTAGCGTTCCAGTTTACGCGGCATGCCGTAACCTTCCTTTAAACCGGGTAGCGCTTCCGCACTGACCCGCGCCATGAGTTCCTCATCGCGTTGCGCTTCTTCCACCGGTCTCTTGGCTTTGCCAACCTCCGCACGCATCTTGTCCTGCAAATCAATGACCGGACGGACAGCTTCCAGTCCAAAATTGATGGCATCGACAATAATGTCTTCCGCAACCTCTTTGGCTTCGCCTTCCATCATCACCAGTTCGACGTCGTAGGGACGGCCTGCCTTACCCGGTGTGACTTTGCGTCCCACCAGGAAAAGGTTCATCTCGCTTTCCTGCATTTTTTCCGTCGAGGCGTTGGCCACCAGCTCGCCTGCAATCCGGCCGACGCGCACACCGGCAATCGGTCCCTTAAAAGGGGCATCGGACATTTCCAGAGCGGCGGACGCGCCGATCATCGCCGCAACATCCGAGTCGTTTTCCTTATCCACGGACAGCACCGTAGCCACGATTTGTGTTTCCGAATAATATCCCTTGGGAAACAGGGGACGAATCGCGCGATCAATGATGCGCGACGTTAAAACTTCGCGTTCATTGTTCCGCCCCTCTCTTTTAAAAAAACCGCCGGGAATTTTGCCGGCTGCAAAGGTCTTTTCCTGATAGTCCACCGTCAGCGGCAGGAAATCCACGCCTTCCCTGACGCTCTTTAATGACACCGCGGTCACCAGCACGACCGTATCGCCGTAATAAACCAGTGCCGAGCCGTCCGCCTGCGCGGCCACGTAATTGGCCTTAATCGAAAAATTACGTCCCGCAAAATCCGTACTAAATACGTTACTCATTAATTTCCTCCACCTTCATTGGGTTGCTGCCTGGAACAGGAAATTCAAGGGCGAAACGCAAAAGCCGATTGACGCAGGTATTCATGAATACTTGTCCAATCGGTTGCACTTTTGCCTTCCGCCCTTGAATGGATCGTGTTACTTCCTGAGGCCCAGACGTTTGATTATGTTTCTGTAGCGTTCCACATCATCTGTTTTGATATAATTCAGCAATCTTCTCCTCTGACCGACAAGTTTCAGCAGGCCGCGCCGTGAATGATGATCTTTCTGGTGCGCCTTGAAGTGCTCGGTCAGATATTCAATTCTGGCGCTCAAAAGCGCAATCTGCACTTCCGGCGAACCGGTGTCCTTTTCGTGAAGCCGGTAGTCCTCGATTAATGTTTTTCTCTTTTCCAAAGTTAACACGTTGTTTCCTCCCTATCGTAATTAATTCTTTTTTTATTATCCTGGCTCATGGATGCGAACGGTTAAATACTCTGATCATCCTGGCAACTTGCGTTTTTCCATCCTGAACGGCCCATTCGCCCGCCGGCATTTGCATTTCGGCCACCGCCACCAGCTTGCCGTCGGGGCTGATGAACTTTACCATATCTCCCGCCGCAAGAAAAGGAAGAACATTTTGCCGCACCATATCCGCATCCGGCTGAAATCCGGCCCGCAGCTTGCCGGCCGCCGTTTCGCTGATGTGAACGGCTGCAAATGCCGGCAAAGATTGCGCCATTGGCAGCATTTTGGACAACAGTTCCTTTTTTATATCCGCCGGCGCGCCATTTTCCAGAGGCGCGGCCATGTCTTCGGTAAAAAAACCGCTCCGGAGTCTGCGCAAACCGGACAAACACGCCCCGCAGCCCAGCGCATGGCCTACATCGGAGCAGATCGTCCGGATATACGTGCCTTTGGAACAGGAAATATCAAACGTCACATCAGGAAAGGAAATGTCCCTGACGTTTAAACTGAAAATTTCCACATCCCTCGGCGCAATCTCGGGAAACTCTCCGGCCCGCGCATATTTATACAAAGGCCTGCCTTTGTGTTTCAGCGCCGAAAAAGCCGGCGGAACCTGTTTTATTTTACCCACCAATCGTCCGAGCGCCGTCCGGATCTGTTCTTCAGACACGACGCGGTCCGACTTTTCAATGATTTTCCCTTCCGTATCCTGCGTATCCGTCTCTACACCCAGCAGCATGGTCGCCAGATAGGTTTTGTTCTCAGCCGACAAAAACGGAGCCAGTTTTGTCGCCTCACCCACGCAAACCGGCAAAACGCCGGTGGCCATCGGATCCAGCGTGCCGGTATGGCCTGCTTTCCCGGCGCCCAGGATTTTTTTGACTTTCCTCACCACATCGTGGGAAGTGAGTCCTGCCGGTTTGTCCATAACCACGATGCCGTCCATAAAGCGCCTATAATTCCTTGACCGCTTCGAGCACCCGCGCTTGAATGGCTTCAATATCACCATCGATCCGGCAGGCCGCCGCGTTAATATGCCCGCCGCCGCCGAACTTCCGGGCGATTTTTTCCACGTTGACTTTGCCTTTGGACCGCAGGCTCAGTTTAAATTGTTTTTCGCCCATTTGCGTATAAAGCATCGCAATGTCAATCCCTTTCACCGTCCGGGGAATATCAATAAAACCGTCCGTCTGTTCCATCGTGGCGCCGGTGTCCTGCAAATGTTTCCAGGTGACAACCAGGGAAGCTGTTCTGTTTTCCATATCCAGGATCAGCGTTTCCAGAACCCGGGACAACAACTGAAGTTTGGCCGGCGGATCGCTTTCATAAATATTTTCAGAAATCCACTGCGGCTCCGCGCCGCCTTCCACCAGGTCGCCTGCCGCCCTAAGCGTCTCTTGCCGGGTGCTGGAATAGCGGAAACCGCCCGTGTCCGTCAGAATCGCCGCGTAAAGATTCGTGCAGATGTCTTTTGTCATCGGGACCTGCATTTCGCGCATCAAACGGTAGAGGAGTTCGCCCGTGGAACTGGCTTTCGGATCCAAAAGCTGCAACCGGCAAAATCCTCCGTTGGACACGTGATGATCAATGTTGATCAATGTCTTGATTTTACCAACCTCGGCGGCGATGTTCCCCACGCGAACCAGCTCCGAGCAATCGAGCACAAAACCGACGTCGTATTGCTCAGGATGTTCAAGGTTGTGGACGATGTGGCAGGCGTCCGGTAAAAACCGGTAGTGCCCGGGCGTGGCATCCTGATTGACAATCACCGCCTCCTTGCCTAAATCCTTAAGCAGGCGATACAGCGCCAGCTCCGAACCCAGCGCGTCTCCATCCAACCGGACATGGGCCGTAATCAGGAATTTTTCCCCCCGGAAAATTGCCGCGATGATTTCCTTAATCATGACCTTCTTCCTGTTTGGAGATTTCGGCCAGTAATCGCTCAATGCGGTTGCCGTAGCCGAAAGATTTGTCGTGAACAAACATGATCTCCGGCACAAACCGAAGCTGCAGGCGATGTCCCAGTTCCCGCCGCACAAATCCTTTGGCTTTGCTCAAACCCGCCTGAATCTCTTCATTTAATTCATCTTTGCCCATTTCGACAAAATAAATCCTCGCGTTGCGCAGGTCATCCGTCACTTTGACCGCCGTGATCGTTACCGCATGCAGGCGGGGATCTTTCACCACCCTCAGCAGAATGTCGGACATTTCCGCCATGATCAACTCGCCGACCCTGTCCGCCCTTTTAAAATTCATCGTATTTGCCTGTTTCCCATGCTGCCGGTTCCAGAAAATCCGAAACCACCATCATTTCTATTTTCGAGTTCACAATTTCCGCCACCTTTAAATCATCGATAAACCGCAGCAGGTGATCGATCTTGCCGTTGATGAAGTGGGACTCATTGCCGGTGATCGCAAATCCGATCTCGGCTGTCTGATGATCATTCAAACGGCCTACCTGGGCAATGGAAATGTTAAATTCATTCTGGGCGCGTTTTAAGATTTTATTTAAAACGCTTCTTTTCCCCTTCAAAGAACCGGATGTTGGAATCCGTAATTGAATGATGCCATAGCCGACAACCATGATCGACCTTTGCTATAATTTTCTTTCCAGGGTTTCCATGATGTAAGATTCAATCACATCTCCCACATGGATGTCGTTATACCCTTCGATCCCGATGCCGCAATCAAACCCGGCCAGCACTTCCCGGGCATCGTCTTTAAATCGTTTCAAAGAAAGGACTTTACCGTCAAAGACGGCCACGCTGTCCCGCACCAGTTTAATGCCGGCGGTGCGGGTGATTTTGCCGTCCGTTACATGACAACCGGCGATGATGCCGACCTTGGGAACCTTAAAGAGTTCGCGGACTTCGGCGCGTCCCTGGACCACCTCTTTGTACTCCGGCTCCAGAAGCCCTTCCATGGCCGCCCGCACGTCGGCAATCACGTTGTAAATAATGTCGTAGAGCTTGATTTCCACGCCTTCCTGCGCCGCCAACTCACTCACCCGGGCATCCGGACGCACGTTGAATCCGATAATGATCGCGTTGGAGGCGGAGGCCAGCATGACATCCGTTTCGCTGATCGCTCCCGTGGAACTGTGAATGGTTTTGAGCTGAACATCTTCGGTGGAGAGTTTATGAAGCGCCTCGGAGATCGCTTCGATCGAACCCTGCACGTCGGCTTTGATAATCACGTTCAGATCTTTCACGCCCTCTTTGATCTTCTGGTACAACTGCTCCAGGGTGATTTTAGAGGAAGCGGAAAGCTCTTTTTCCCTGGTCTTGCGAATCCAGTAATCCGCGATGTTGCGGGCTTTCTTCTCATCTTCCACGCAGATAAATTCGGCGCCGGTCTGGGGCACGCTGGAAAAACCGATCACTTCCACCGGCATGGCCGGCCCGGCTTCCTTCACGCGGCGTCCCTGATCGTTGATCATCGCCCGGACGCGGCCGGATTCGGTCTTGGAAACGAAGGCGTCTCCCTCGCGCAGCGTTCCCTGCTGAATCAGCACGGTAGCCACGGGACCGCGGCCGCGGTCCAGCTTGGCTTCGATGATAATGCCGCGCGCGGACAGATCGGGATCGGCTTTGAGTTCCAGAACGTCCGCCTGCAACAGGATCATCTCCAGCAGTTCTTCAATGCCGGTTTTTTTCTTGGCGGATACTTCGCTGAAAATCGTATCGCCGCCCCACTGCTCGGACAAAAGCCCGTGCTCAGTGAGCGCCTGCTTGATTTTTTCGGGATCGGCGCCCGGTTTGTCAATTTTATTAATGGCCACGATGATGGGCACGCCGGCCACTTTGGAGTGGTTGATGGCCTCAATGGTCTGGTCCATCACCCCGTCGTCCGCCGCCACCACCAGCACCACAATATCCGTCACCTGGGCGCCGCGCGCCCGCATCGCGGTAAAAGCCTCGTGGCCGGGCGTATCCAGAAAGACAATGTCGCGGCCATTGATATGCACATGATAGGCGCCGATAGCCTGAGTAATGCCGCCGGCTTCGCCATCTATGACATGGGTCTGGCGAATGGCGTCCAGAAGCGACGTCTTGCCGTGATCGACGTGGCCCATGATGGTGACAATCGGGGCCCGCGGCTGGAGATTTTCCCCGGAGGCATGAGGCTTCAGCATCGTGTCTTCAAATTCCACTTCCGCTTTTTCCACCTGGAAACTGAATTCCGAGGCGACCAGTGTGGCAATATCAAAATCGATCGACTGGTTGATGGTGGCCATCACACCCATCCCCATCAGCTTGTTGATGACCTCGCCGGCCTTGACCCCCATCCTTTTGGCCAGCTCGCCGGTGGTAATCGTTTCCCCCACACGGATGCGCCGTTTGATGGCTTTGGGCACCGTAATTTCGGTTTTCTTCATCCGCACGGGAGCGGCTTTTTTCTCTTCGCGCCATTTGCTGAAAACCACATCCCGGTCATCATCCGCCCGCTTTAATTTCTTTTCGATTTTCTTTTCGAGGATTTTACGGCGCGGGACTTCTTTTTCATCGCCGATAAAGACTTCCACCGGCCCCTTGCCTTTTTTCTTGGGTTTTTCAAATTCTCTTTTAATGATCTTTTCCGGCTGAGGCGTAACGATCATTTCGCCGGGCTTGGCGGGGGCTTTGGCCGGAGCCTCCTTTTTTTCATCCGGGCGGGTGATTTTGTGCCGGGACATCATCGGCGGTCGCACCGGAAGAATGATCGGCGGCTGCTTGGGTTTGACGGGAATCACGATGGGCGCGGGTTGCACGGGTTTGGCCTCCGCAACCGCTTCGCTTCCCGGGGCTTCCTTGCCGGGCAAGGCTACTGCCGGAGTCTCTACCGGCTTCACCGCTTCTTGGGCCGGTTTCGCTTCTTTTTCCGCCGCCGCGGCAGCGGTCACAGCGTCGGATTTTTCTTCTTTTGCCTTTTTAACATCGGGAACTTCGGGCGCGGCTTTTTCGGCCGCCGGTTTTTCTTCTTTTTCCTCAGGCGTTTCTTCGGCCACAGCGGCTTCGACCGGCGTGCGCACCACACGGCGGCGGATCACCGTGGTCTTAATTCTTTCCTCCACGATCTGTCGCGGGGACGTGGCCCGCAGGTCTTCCTTGACTCTTTCAATTTCATAATCTTCCAGGGTACTGGCGTGGGATTTGACGGTGATGCCCAGCCTTTCCAGATGAGCAATCAGGTCCTTATTTTCCAGACCAAGTTCCTTGGCCAACTCGTGAACTCGCTTTTTCGACATTCCCGAAACTCCCTCAAGTTAAATATTGGGTCGCTCAAAAAAAATTACGCTTGCTGATGATTACTCGTTTCCTCGTCCAAAAGCCTGATGGCTTCATGAATCCATTCCGTGCTTGTCTTTTCGCCGACGCCGGGAATCGCGGAAAGCGCTTCCGGCTCCATCGCCGCCAGCATGGCGATGCTTTTGATGCCCTGGGCAAAGAGTTTTTCCGCCATGGCCGGTCCGACGCCGGGAATTCTGGTCAGCGCCTTATGAGCGTCGTCATCCTTTTCGGCCGTCATGGTTTCGCTCTTAACGTCGATTTTCCAGCCGGTCAGTTTGACGGCCAAACGTACGTTCTGTCCGTTTTTGCCGATGGCCAGCGACAACTGGTCGTCGGGAACTATCACGGTCATCGCGCGGTTTTCTTCATCCACAAAAACGCGGTTGACCTTGGCGGGAGACAAAGCGCTTGAGACAAATTTGGCCGCGTCTTCCGTATAGGGAATGATATCGATTTTTTCGCCGCGCAGTTCCTGAACAACGCTTTGCACGCGCGAGCCGCGCATGCCCACGCAGGCGCCCACCGGATCAATGTCCTTATCCTTGGCCCTCACGGCAATCTTGCCGCGCTTGCCAGGTTCACGGGCCACGCTGACAATTTCAATAAGCCCTTCGGAAATCTCCGGGACTTCCACTTCAAAAAGGGCTTTCAAAAAAGCCGGGTGCGTGCGCGACAGGATAATCTGCGCGCCCTTGGTGTTTTTCTTCACCTCGAAGAGATAGGAACGGATGCGTTCCCCGCGTTTGTAGGTTTCGCGATGAATCTGTTCCATGGGCGGCACCACCCCTTCGGCGCGGCCCAGGTTCACAATGATATTGCCGCCTTCAAAACGCTGGACAAAGCCGTTGATCAACTCGCCCTTGCGGTCCTTGTATTCGTCGTAAATGTTGTCGCGTTCCGCGTCTTTGACCCGTTGAATGATGATTTGTTTGGCCATCTGCACGGCGATGCGGCCGAAGGAACTGGTCTCAATTTTCATCCCCAGAGAATCGCCCGGTTCCGCGCCTTCGTCAACGGTTCTGCGGGCTTCCTCTTTGGAAATTTGTGTTTCGGGATCAAGCACTTTATCCACAACCGTTTTAAACTGGAAAACCTCAATTTCCCCGGCATCATCATTATAATGGGCTTCAATTTCCACATCCTGCCCCAGCTTTTTGCGCGCCGCCGTCAACATGGCGGCCTCGAGGGCTTCCGTAATGATGAGTTTATCGATCCCCCTGTCCTTGCCCATCTGCTCGATCAGACGTTTAAGGTCCTGTAGCATTTATAAAGTCCTCCCTTTTCATCTTTCGGGCTGCATAGAATTTCAGCCTGTCGGCGTTTTTTACGATAAGATTAAAGCTTCGTCGTCAACCAGGTTGGCCTTGACGATTTCACTTTTCGGAATGCGGTATATTTTACCCGCCACCTCCATGCGGACAACCTTTCGGCCGTCTTCTTCCTTATAGTCCTCAAGGACTCCCTGAAAATTCTTGATGCCTTCTATTTTCACGTGAGTTCTGATTTTGACTTTGGCGCCCAGGAATTTCTCAAAATCCTGATCGCGCGAGATCGGGCGGTCAATGCCCGGCGATGAAACCTCCAGCGTGTAGGGTCCGCGCGACAGATCATGAACGTCCAGAATGTCACCCAACTGATTGCTGACCGTCGTGCAGTCGTCCAGCGTGACGCCGCCTTCCTTATCCAGAAAAAGCCGAAAAACCCAGCGTGAATGCATTTTTACGCATTCAACATGAATCAGCTCCATGCCTTCGGAGGTGGCCACCGGCTCGGCTAACTGCCATATTTTGTCTTTTAAATCATCCGTCATATCAATCGCTTCAGAAAATAAAAAAGTGGGCGAAAGCCCACTTCAGCAAACTACTTTCAGTGATGGTTGAACTGTCCCTACCACATGAAAACAGGCAATGCAAGCACTAATTTACCGGCCGGGAATCCAGTGGCGCGGGCGCCAGCGTCCAAACCTCTTGCGCCTTGGGCTTCCCGAACTGAAGACGGAAAACACACGACCCCGCCTGCAAAATCAGTCTTGCCGAGAGCGACGGACGGCCGTTTTACTGGGCGGAGATAACCACCTTGGCCTCGCTTAAATAATCATTCCCGTGGGCTGTTGTCTCTTTGATCAGACGGGCCGCTTCGCCTTTTACAACAATCATTTTCTCTTTCGTAATTCCGGATGCGGGTATGATCATCACGTTGTCTCCCAGGCGCGGATTTTTACGGGCCTGCTCGATGGTGTCGGCATAACGCACAATGCCGTGCGTGCGGATAACCGCAGGATTAACACTCTTCGCGGAATAGATCGTGACCGGGGAGTCGCCTATATCCTCGACAATGACCACGGGCAGCAATACGCGCTCGAAAATCTGTCCTTCCAGATTGACCACAATCCCGGTCACCGGCCGGGTGGCGTCATAAATAATTTTGTATTCTTTGGGCGGCGGGGGAACATTGACCACCGGGGTTTCCTGTAGTCTTTTCTGCGGAACGAACGGGGGATCATTGTTTTGGCCCACATTTAAAGCCTGGACGATGGTCGTCGTTCCCGGACAGCTGCTGATACACACACGCATTTCCACGGTGGCCATCAGGGACCCGTCCGGTTGCCTTTCATAGTCTTCTCTGTAGATGGTAGCGCCTTTCACGACGCCGTCAATTTGCGTTTTGATGATATCCTGGCTAACCATAAAATTTTCCACAGTCGTTGCTGCGTCAATCTTCACGCCTTTAATCATTTCCAGGAGATTGCGATAGGCATCGCCTATGGCGGCTCTTCTGGACAACGGTTTCGATTGGGCCATATTGCCCTTTGCCACCGCCCCGTAGCCAACGGCGCTTATGTATCCATCCACCCAGTTGACTTTGCCGTCTACGTCAGCGTAAGCCGTCGGCGCAAAGCACAGCCCCAATACCAAAAGCAAGATACAAACCATCGAGAAGCTCTTCTTCATTGCCATAATTACCATCCCTTCTTCATTCTCTTTAAAAAATACCGGCACTTGTTTCCACGGCCTAAAACCGCCTTCGAGAAAAAATCCTGCCTTATTTGCCCGCAAGCGTTCCATAATATTTCAAGCTGATCGAGGCAATCTTGCCCTCCCGGGTCGGCCAGCCTGAACCCTCGGCGCCGACGGCATGGATGATCTTCGGCTTCGGATTGAGTGACATCAGATCAACCTCATACGTGAGCCAGCTCCCCTGGCTCACTTTCGTCCCGTGCCAGGTCTGGCTGTTTCCCGTGGGATTGGCGTAATAGAACCCATGCCAGAACATCCTGTTTGCTTGTGATTCCGATGGGTTAGCCATACTGCCCAAGCCGTTGCGAACCACGCCGCTGACATCGGTATATGTCACCATGACCGCGACCGGGGCTTCTCTCCCCTGCCAGCCTGTTCCGGTCAAGGTTTGCTGCACGGCTTTCACGACAGCCTTCAGAATCAGTTTCTGGGCGCCGGAGACATCCGCATTGATCGTCTGCATAATTCCCATACGGGTATTAACGGAGGTATTACGAAATTTAACTCCGTCTGATTCCCTGGTGACCTCGTCGCGATCTCCCGTTGATTGCATCCAGCGATGAATCGTCCATCCGCTGAGGCTGCCGAGCGAACCATTGGCAAGAAGCTCCTTTTCGCCAAATGCCGACGGTGTCGTTCCCGTTTTGATTCCTTTGATTTCCACAAAACCCGCACCCGACGAACCGCTGTTGTGTGACCAGGTGGCTTTGTCGGAATCAACCACGGTGTAGCTGCCCGCCTTGATCTCCACGTTCGGACGGACAAACCAGTAGGCGTTCTTCACGCCGCCCTGTCCCAATGCTCCTTCGGCCTGCCACGGACCGTAAACTGTTCCGTCGCTGTGCCGCA
>WOYI010024064.1_pt2 | contig 13456 bp, 10 predicted proteins | sample 6423411 | NCBI WGS metagenome assembly WOYI01 (sample SAMN13441803, study PRJNA592873) | oil field metagenome | biome: oil field; feature: oil-well bore; material: oil-contaminated soil; isolation source: oil-contaminated soil from oil-well borehole | place: Germany: Wietze | collected 2016-10-18 ... | reverse complement strand
GCATCGGCGCGGTGCTGAGCAAGGTGCTGGTGCTGGGGCTGATCATCCTGTTCATTCAATGGCGCCCGCAGGGTCTGTTTGCCCTGCGGGGCCGTGCGGCGGAGGGATGAATCGATGACTGTCGCCAGTCATTCTGGCGCGGGCACCTCGGCCGCATCGGCGAAGCCGTGCCCGCCGCGGGTCTTTGGCTGGCACGGCTGGGCCTTATTCGGGACGGTGCTGGCGTTGCTGGCAGGCGGGATTCCCTTGCTCAATCTGGCTTTGCCGGTGGACAGCCCACTGCATGTGCCGGACTACCTGATTCCCCTGCTGGGCAGGTTTGCTTGCTATGCCCTGGTGGCGCTGGCCATGGATCTCATCTGGGGTTATTGCGGCATCCTGAGCCTGGGTCACGGCGTGTTCTTCGCCCTGGGCGGCTATATCATGGGCATGCACCTGAGCCTGTCCGCAGCCCAGGCCGGGCTCTACCGCACGGCGTTGCCGCCCTTCATGGAATTCATGCAGCGCGACAGTCTGCCATGGTTCTGGACCGGCTTTGACCATCCACTCTGGGCCTTGCTGATGCTCTTGCTCGTGCCGGGTCTGCTGGCCTTCGGCTTTGGTTACCTGGCGTTTCGTTCCCGCATCCGGGGTGTGTATTTCTCGATCATCACCCAGGCGCTCACGTATGCCATGATGCTGCTGTTTTTCCTGAACGAGACGGGTCTGGGGGGCAATAATGGGCTGACCGATTTCAAGATGCTGCTGGGATTTTCGTTACAGCAACCGACGACCCGAGCGGCACTCTACAGTATCGCGGTGGCGAGCGTGGCGGTTGCCTATGTGCTGTGTCGCTATGTGGTACGCGCCAAGGTGGGCCGGGTGCTGGTTGGCATACGGGATGCCGAGACCCGGTTGATGTTTCTGGGATACAACCCCCTGCACTACAAACTCTTCGTCTGGACACTCTCGGCCTTGCTGTGTGCCATTGCCGGTGCGCTTTATGTGCCGCAGGCGGGCATCATCAATCCCGGCGAGATGCATCCGGCCAATTCCATCGAGATGGCGATCTGGGTTGCCGTGGGGGGGCGCGGCACGCTGCTGGGCGCCATGCTCGGGGCACTGGTGGTCAATGGCGCCAAAAGCTGGCTCACCGCGGCCTATCCCGATCTGTGGCTGTTTTTCCTTGCTGCCCTGTTCATCGCCGTCACGCTGTGGCTGCCCGGCGGCTTGCTGGGCCTGATGGGTGGACGCCGGGGAGAAAAAGCCTGATACGCCTGCCCAACTGGTTGCACGCCCGCCTGCCCCCTGCTCCACAGGCAGATCGCGCCCAGCGCCTCGAAACACGGCGGGACGTGGTGCTGTACATGGAATCCGTGAGCGTCAGCTTCGATGGCTTCAAGGCGCTCAACGAGCTGTCCTTGTACGTGGATGAGGGCGAGCTGCGCTGCATCATTGGGCCCAATGGCGCCGGCAAATCCACCTTGATGGACGTGATTACCGGCAAAACCCGGCCGGATACCGGCAGTGTCTGGTTCGGTCAGACCCTGGATTGCCTGCGCCTGGAACCGTGGGAAATCGCGGCCTGCGGCATCGGGCGCAAGTTTCAGAAACCGACTGTGTTCGAACAGCTGACAGTCTTCGAAAACCTGGAGATGGCCATGCAAGCCGACAAACGCGTGCGTGCGAGTCTCTTGGCGCAGCCGACGCCTGTGCAGCGGCAGCAATTGGATGAGGTCTTCACATTGATCGGCCTGACCACAGCACGGGACCGCCTGGCGGGCCTGCTGTCCCATGGCCAGAAGCAATGGCTGGAGATCGGCATGCTGCTGATGCAAAACCCGCGCATGCTGCTGGTGGACGAGCCGGTGGCGGGCATGACGCCCGGTGAGGTGGAGCGTACCGCGGAGCTGCTCAATGCCCTGGCGGGCAAGCATGCGGTGATCGTGGTCGAGCACGACATGGCTTTCGTGCGGGCCATCGCCCGCAAGGTGACGGTGCTGCACCAAGGCAGCGTGCTGGCGGAAGGCAGCATGGATCAGGTCCAGGCGGACCCCCGTGTCCAGGAGGTCTACCTGGGCCAGGTGGTGGCATGAGTGCGCCCCTGCTCCGGCTGGCCGGCCTCAACCAGGCCTATGGGCAAAGCCACATCCTGCATGATATCGCTCTCGATGTACCGCAAGGCTCCTGCACCTGTGTCATGGGTCGCAATGGCGTGGGCAAGACCACCTTGATGCGGGCCATCATGGGCCAGCTGCCCATTCGCAGCGGCCAGATCCTGTTTGCGGGCGCCAATCTTGCTGGCCAGCCGGCTCATGAACGCGCGCGCCGCGCCATTGGATTCGTGCCCCAGGGCCGAGAGATTTTTCCGCGGCTTTCGGTGGAGGAAAATCTGCAGCTTGGCCTGCCTGCCGCCAGGACCCGGGGGCGCGGGATTCCAGGGCGGATCTACGAGCTTTTTCCTGTGTTGCATGAGATGCGCCAGCGCCGCGGCGGTGATCTGTCCGGGGGGCAGCAGCAACAGCTCGCGATCGGCCGGGCGTTGGTGCTGCGGCCGCGCCTGCTGATCCTGGACGAACCCACAGAAGGCATCCAGCCCAATATCGTTGCCGATATCGGGCGGATCATCCGCCGTTTGAATCAGGAAGAGGGTCTGACCGTGCTGCTGGTGGAACAGAAACTTGCCTTTGCCAGGATGCTGGCGGAGCGCTTCTACCTGATGGAACGCGGTGCCGTGGTCCAAGCAGGCCCCATTGCAGCACTGAGCGAGGCCATGGTGCATGAGCATCTCCATGTCTGATGGCATCATGCACGCCTTGCAACCCAATCATTCCGCTTTCCGCTACAGTATATAGCCCAGCTGTTTGGCCAATTGACGCAGCTGCCGTTGTTCTGCCAGGTGCTCCTGGACCGACAGGGCAGCTTTATCCGTGAGCGCGGCCAGGCACACCGTGTTCATGGGGGCGGCGGGCACAGCAAAGGTTGGCGCTTCCAGCCGCGGAGGGCCTTCCAGGTCCAGGGCATGAGCCAGATTGATGGAACTTGCCCCGCGCACCCCCAGCGGCTCCAGCCCAAAACGCCAGCAGATGAAGTTGAGGATGGAATTGGGGTCCAGCCCAAGCGAGCACACAAAGCCCGGCCTTGCCCTGGGCCCCATGAGCACACAGGGCACCCGGATGCCCAACAGGCCATCATTGCCCAGGGCGGCTTCCTCTCTCGAGACAGGAGCGCTGGGCGGGGGCACATGATCGAAAAAACCACCCCATTCATCGTAGTTGATCACCAGCAGCGTCCTTGCCCATTGCGGGGATGCGGCCAGTGCCCCATAGATGCGGTTCAGGAACGCCTGGCCGCGACGCAGATCCGCCATGGGATGGTCGTCGTTGGATGTGCCCAGGGGTTCGATGGCAAAGTGCGGATCCACAAAGCTCACCGCTGGCAACTCACCCCTGGCGGCATCGCGCATGAAGGCGGGCAGTGGCCTGGAGATGGCGAGGTATTGCGGCCCCATGAGCGCAATCACTGGCAGATCGGCAAAATAATACCGGCCAGCGATGCCGGCCTGAGCCAGGCGGCCCCAGATGGTGGGCAGCGTGCTGATCTCCATGGTATTGCTCATGCGGTCGGTCTGGCCGCAGTGCATGTACATGCGGTTGGGGTAGGTCGAGGACAGTATCCCGCTGTGATACCGATCGCAAATGGTGAAATGCGCCGCTGCTCCTGCATAGAAGGGCAGGTGTTCTCCTGTGTAGTAGCTGATGGGAAACAGATCACCAGGATCTGCGGTCTGCAGGAAACCATCCATGGCGCCACCGTTGACATGTCGGCGACCACTCGAAAAGCTGTGGCCTGGATCAGCCCAGCCACAACCCTGGAAATTGCCGGCGGCGCCCATGTCGTGGGTGGCACATGGCGCACCCGTTGTGTCCGCATAGGTGAGACCCGCTTGACGACCCTCGGCACCCGGCACCCAGCCCAGCAGATGGTCGAAGGAGCGGTTTTCCATCATCACAACGATGATATGGTCAATGCCGCAGGTACGCGGATCGGGCAGGGTAGGCAGTTCCTGGGCAGCGAGCCTGGGGATTTGGCGACCAGAGAGCCCAAGGGCTGCTGCACCTTGCAGAAAAGTCCGGCGTGTCCATTTGCCCATGCTCATCCTCCTGTCGTCGCACAAGCCGGCAAGTCATTCGGCCGAGGTTGCGGTGCAACACCCACAACGGCCTGGTCCAGTATCTGCCCGGTCATGGCGTCCTTGGCCTCGATGGTCATGCAGGTGCTGTCGGCATGGATGAGCACGTAATTGAACGCCTTGGCGGCGGATGCGAGACGAGGATCGGCGCTGTTCACGTCATAGAGTGGGGCACCGGCACCGGCGGCCACCACATACGTGGTTCCCCATGTGCCTGCCGGCACGACCGCTCCTGCGGCCATGGGCAAGAAGCGCTGGTAGCCATGGTCGTGGCCCGAGACCACCATGTCCACATGGTGGCTGTCAAACAGCGGCACCAGCGCCTGGACATCCTGCTGATCGCCATGCTCGGCCGCACTGTAGGGCAGGCGGTGCAGCATGACCACCTTCCACATGTGGCCAGGCACAGCGGAGAGATCCGCCTCCAGCCAGCTGTATTGCGCCGAGCCCGGCCCCAGCGGGGCCGGGAACTGGCCTGGGCTGATGGTGACCGGCAGGCTGGGATCGGTGTTGACCACACTCACATGCACCGGACCATAGTCGAAGCTGTACCATGTGGCATCCCCAGGGGTGGGCATGCGCCGCTGGAAGGCGGGGCTGGCCATTTCATGGTTGCCCATGGCAGCCATGAAGGGCGCCTTGGCCAGCAGCGGGGCGCCGGCTGCAAACCACATGTCCCACCAGCGCGGCACGAAGCCCGCCAGCACCATGTCGCCCGAGAACAGTGTCACATCGAATGATTCCTGGGCAGCGGCGCCAGCTACCTGCGCCCAGCGCTCCAGATCGGTCTCGCCCACATCCTGCCGAGAGTCACCCATGGCCACGAAGGTTACCGCCGCGCTGGCATCGGCAGGGGCGGTGCGGAAGATGGCCTCGCTGGCGTCGATGCGGTAATGATAGGTGCTGCCTGGGGCCAGGTCACGCAGCACCACCGTGTGGCGCGTGCCGCTGTGCACCAGGGGCTGGCTGGTGGCGCTCGACTGCCTGGCGGGTTCGCCCTCGCGCCAGTAGCTGAGTATCCCGGGGGCCGCCCTGGGTGTGGTCCAGGCGATGGCCATGGTGGTCCGCGGGTCGCCGGGGATGCTCAGCGTGAGCTGAGCCGGGAGCTGTTGGCCATGAACCCATGTGGCCCAGGCCAGCAGGGCCAGTCCAGCGCACAGGCGCCGCCCACCGCCTGATGCAGGCGTGGCTCTTTCCGTATGCATCATCGACCTCCGTGTTGCGCAGAAGGTCTAAAGCCTAACGGATCGGCAATGACGCCATGATGACAGGCGGCGTATTAGGGGCTCTGGTGAGCAGCAGCGGCTGGCCCTGGTCAGCCTCCCGGGCTCTTGCCGTCCGGCGGCCAGGGCGCGATCCCTGCTTCCAGTGGGATCTCCAGTGTGTTGAGCAGGCTGGCGTAGAGCCGCCAGTGACTGATCACCACCACCAACTCCACCAACTGGGCGGTGGGCAGTTGACGGCGCAGCACGGCCCAGGTCTCATCGTTGATGCTGGTGCCGGAGATGGTATCGTCGGTGGCGGCCAGCACGGCACGCTCCAGTTCCGAGAACAGGCTGGACCCGCGCCAGTCGCGCACCGCCAGGCAGGCCTCCTGGGAGAGGCCCACGCCCAGGGCCAGCGGCCAGTGCTGCGTCCATTCGTACACCGAGCCACAACCCCAGCCCAGGCGCATGATGACCAATTCGCGAAGCCTGGCATCCAGCTGGCCGCCAAAGAGCAGCGTGGCCAGCAGGTCGGCCATGGCCTTGGCCACGGGCGGATCGTGGAGCAACCCGGCAAACACGTTGAGATTGGCCATCATCTCGGGCAGGCCCACGGTGGCCGCAGCCTCCCTGGCCTGCTCCGGGGTCAACAGTTCGATGGGGGGCTTGCTCATGGTCATTGCTCCTTATGAAGGAAATTGCATGAAGGATGGTGCTCGTGCTAGCTGTCCTGGGGCACGAAGACGCCATGCACCGGACGGTCGGCACCATGCTCGCCGGCCATGGCCTCCAGCAGTCGGGCGACACTCTTGAAACCAGCGGTGCGCCGCGGCAGCTCGGCAAAGGGGTAGCGGTTCTCGGCGATGAGGTGGACGGCCTTCTGGTAGGCACTCACATCAACGCCCAGGGCACCCAGGATGCGCAATTCCTTATAGATGATCATGTCGGGCATCAGCCCCGGCGTATCGGTGCTGCCGCGCACGCCGGCCATGACGATGGTTCCTCCGGGCTGCGCCAGATCCACCGCCTGGCCGAAGGCGGCAGGCGCCTTGGCGGTGACATCCACCACCACATCCGCCAGCCGGCCCAGTTCCTGGTTGAGGACGGCGCTGGGGTCTTCCCTGGCCACATCCACGGTGCGATCCACACCGAAACGGCTGGCGATTTCCAGGCGTGGGGTATCCTGGGGGCCGAGGCCGGTCATCAGCACGAAGCTGGCGCCGGCCGCCTTGGCAGCAGCACTGGCGGCGATGCCGCGGATGCCGGGCCCCAGCACGGCAACCACATCACCCTTCTTGAGTTGCGGCAGGTCGACGCCCCAGCGCACGCCTGCGCCCAGCGGATTGAACAGCGTGGCGATGACCGGGTCCATCTCCTGGGGAATCCGGATCACCAGGGCATCGCTGGAGAGATAGACATACTCGGCATAGCCGCCCCACAGCCCCGGTGGCTTGTCGGCCGGCGAGAAGCCATACATGTCCATGATGCCGTGCTTCTGGCAGCGCCGATACGCACCGCTTTGGCAGGCCGGACACTGGTGGCAGGACTGGAAGACCTCCACGGCCACCCGATCGCCCTTGGCCACCCCCCAGCGCTGGGCCGCCTTGCTGCCGATGGCCGCGATGAGGCCCACGATCTCGTGGCCGGGAATGAAGGCATACCCCGGGCTCAGCATGCCGGTATATTGTTCATGATCGGTACCGCACAGGCCGCAGGCCTCGAGGCGCAACAGGCCATCGTCGTCGCCGATGGTGGGCAATGGGAAGGACTGCTCTTTGAGCGTCCGTGGCGCCTGCAAAACAAGGCCCTTGGCGCTGGTCATGGTGCGGCCTCCTGATCGGGGTTGCCCCCGTGAAGAACTCAGATACTGCCTTCTGATCCTAGTCCCTGCTCGGTGTTCTGGCAAATGCCAGCAGGGTTCTGGTCAGGGCTTCGGCTGCAGCAGTTCCAGGTAGTGGCGCACCGGCAGGTGCGCGCCTTCGGCAAGATGGATGAGGCAACCGATGTTGGCGGTGACGATCATGCTCGCCTCGCCAGCCTCGAGGTGGGCGAGCTTGCGCGCCTTCAGGGACTGGGCCATGGCGCGCTCCAGGATGGCATAGGGTCCTGCGGCACCACAGCACAGGTGAGCCTCGGCCGGCTGGGCCACCGTGAAGCCGGCTTCTTCCAGGAGCCGTTGCACGCTGCCGGCCTCGTGCAAGCCATGCTGCAGCGTGCAGGGAGCATGCAGCATGATGTGCCGGGGCGCGGATGGGTCACGCCGGACCAGCTGCTGCAGGAGCTGGGCTGGCTCCACGAAAAGCCCGGCAGCGCGCTCGGCTCTTGCGGCATAGCAAGCATCCTGGGCCAACAGCGCGCCATAGTCGCGCATGTGGGCCAGGCAGCCCGAGGCATTGACCACGCAGCGGATGCCCTTTTCCAGATCTGGCTGCAGGTGGTCCAGCAGGGTGCGCGCCATCTGCCGGGCGTCTTCTGCCTGGCCCAGGTGCAGCGGCAACGCCCCACAGCATTGTGGTCTGGTATCGCGCACCACATAGCCTGCGCCATGCAGCAGGGTGGTGGTGGCCTCGTTGATGGCGGGCACCAGGGCATCCTGCACGCAGCCATGGAAGAGCAGCACCTCTCCTGCGGCGTGGCGCCCAGCCGCTGCGGGGGTGGGGCCCACAGCCACAATCCCTTGGGCTTGGTCCGCCGCAAGGCCATGGTGGCGTGGCTGCGGGATCATCCGTGCCAGGACGGCGGGCAGCACGGGGCGCACCAGCCTCCCCAGGCGCAACGCGGCAGCAAAACGCCGCGGATGGGGCATGAGCCAGCCCATGGCGCGGCGCACCAGCCGACCCATGGGGCTGCGCTCCTTCTCGAGATACTCGCGGCCGATGGTGGCCAGACGCCCGTAGCGCACCCCAGATGGGCACGTGGTCTCGCAGGCGAGGCACGACAGGCAGCGGTCCAGGTGGACCAGTGTTTCCTTGCTGATGGGCTCACCGCGCAAGGCAGCGGTGACAAGATCAATACGCCCCCGGGGGCCGTCGCGCTCATCGCCCACCACCTGGAATGTGGGACAGGTGGCCAGACAGAAACCACAGTGCACGCAGCGCTTGGCAATGGCCTGGGCTTCGGCGCGCAAAGCCGGATGGAGCTCAGCCATGCCGGACCTGCGCCAGGCTCCTGGACTGGTGCCAGGCATCGTCCAGCCACAACCCCTGGTTCAGGATATGCTGCGGATCCCAGACCTGCTTGAGGCGCCGGTAGAGTGCCTGGTAGCGCGGCGGCGCCGGTGGCGGCAGCGCGCCATGGATCATGACCTGGCCATCCGGCCCGGCCAGGTGGTCCATGTCATGTCTCCCACCTTCTGCCTGCCGACCCACATAGAGCAGCTCGCCTTCCCAAAGCAACCACGATTGGGGCGGCAGACTGCCTGGTGCGGTTCGGGCATGAATGCGCCATGGCGGCAAGGCAGCAGCAAAGGGGCCGCCCTGCTCCAGCCGCAGGGTATCCCAGATGGCCCCATCCAGCTCCCCGCCACCCAGCTGCCGCCTGGCGCTGGCCACGGCCCGGCTGCCGCCAACAAGGCGAATGACCAACTGCTGGCCATCATGGAGCATGGCGGCCACAGGCCAGCCCTGGCGCACCCAGGCGGAGCAAGCCGTGATGGCCTGGGGGATGTCCATGACAAAGCCCAGGGTGCACTGGGCGGCGGGCAGGGGAATGAGCCGCAGGGAAAGCTCCAGCAAAACACCAAAGCTGCCCAGGGCACCACACATGAAGCGCGTCACATCGAAGCCCGCCACGTTCTTGATGACCTCGCCACCGAAGTGCAGCACCTCGCCCTGGCCGTCACAGAGGCGCATTCCCAGCAGTGCATCGCGCACCGAGCCCAGATAGGGCCGGGCTGCGCCGGCAAGCCCCAGGGCCACCGCCCCGCCAATGGTGCCACGCCCCTTGGGCATGGGGGCTGCGAAGGGCAGGGTCTGCCTGTGTGCCGCAAGCTCTGCTTCCAATTCCACAAGCGGCGTGCCACAGCGCACCGTGACCACCAGCTCCTGGGGATGATGGGTGATGATGCCGCTGTGTTCGGCAAGATCGAGCCAGTCGCCGGGGAGGTGATCGGCGATGCCCCGGGAGCCGTGACCCCGCAGACGCAAGGGGCGCTGGTGTTGGCAGGCTGTCTTGATCTGCTCGCTGATGACTGCCGTGCGGTCGGCCATCAGAAGCGTTCCAGTTCCGGGTGGGGTAGCTGGCCGCCGCGCACCAGCAACGCCCCGCCTTCGGCGCAGCGGCGCAGCGTGGGCAGGCCCTTGCCGGGATTGAGGATTTCCTTGGGGTCGAAGGCCTGCTTGGTGGCGAGCAAGCGCTCGCGTTCCGTGGTGGAGAACTGGGCGCACATCTCATCGAGCTTTTCCACACCCACACCGTGTTCGCCTGTGATGGAGCCACCTGCATCGAGGCAGGCGGTGAGGATGGCGCTGCCCAGACGCTGGGCGCGCTCGAGCTGGTCTGGATCATCGGCGTCCAGCAGGATCACAGGATGCAGGTTGCCATCACCGGCATGGAAGACATTCATCACATTGAGGCCGTATTCCTCGCCCAGGGTGTTGATGGTGCCCAGCACCTCGGCCAGGGCCCGCCTGGGAATGCTGCCGTCCATGCAGTAGTAGTCCGGCGCCATCCGACCTGCGGCTGGAAAGGCCGCCTTGCGGCCCGACCAGAACAGGGTGCGCTCTTGCTCGTTTTGCGCCGCGCGGCATGAGGTGGCCTGGTGCTGTTGCAAGAGCTCGCGCACGCAGGACTCGTCCTCGGCCACCTGTTCCTCGATGCCATCGAGCTCACAGAGCAAGATAGCCTGAGCCTCCTGGGGGTAACCCGCATGGCAAAAAGCCTCGCTTGCCACGATCGCCAGATGGTCCATGAGTTCCAGGGCGGCGGGCACGATGCCGGCTGCGATGATGGCAGCCACCGCAGCGCCGGCATGGCTGATCTGCGAAAAGGCGGCCATCAACAATCGGGTGCAGGGCGGGATGGGGCGCAGGCGCACTGTGGCCTCGGTGACCACCCCCAGCAGGCCCTCGCTGCCCACCACCAACGGCAGTGGATCGAACCCGGTCTCCTCGCCCACCTCCAGCACCGTGCCATCGGCACACACCAGCCGTACCGACACCACGTTGTGCCACGTGAGACCGTACTTCAGGCAATGGATGCCGCCTGCATTCTCGGCGATGTTGCCGCCGAGGCTGCAGGCGATCTGCGAGCTTGGGTCCGGAGCATAGAACAGGCCATGGGGGGCGGCGGCCTCGCTGAGGGCCGCGTTGCGCACGCCGCTCTGGGCGCGGCACAGCCGCCGGGCCGGGTCGATCCAGCGCACGCTTTTGAACCGCGCAAGAGACAGCACCACGCCCTGGGGATGGGGCACGGCACCCCCCGAAAGCGATGTGCCGCCGCCACGAGGCACGATGGGCACGCCCTGGTCGTTGAGTATGCGGAGCGTGGCGCTGAGCTGTTGCTCGTTTTCAGGAATGGCCACCGCCACAGGCATGGCACTGAACACCGGCAGACCATCGCTGGTGTAGGGCCGCATGGCTTCTGGCTTGCCGATGAGACAAGACGGCGGCAGTATCCTGGCGAGCGCGCGCAGCACGTGATCGCGCGCCTGGGGATAGCGCAGAACATCGTCCTGATAGGGGTTGGTCATGGTGCGCAGAAAGTCGCAAGCATGTCCTGCCACTGTATCACAGGATTCTGCCTGGTGTATTCTGCTGCCTGGCGGCAGGCTAGCGCCCCAAGGCATGGACGACGGGCTGCCCGGCAGGGAGGTGCCGATACAGGCGGGATGAACGAGCCATTGTGGGTGTGACTGAGTTAAGGATGTGATCATGATTGGACGGGCTCATCTTTGCCTGCGCCTGATGCAGGGCTGCCATGGCAGGGCCGGCCTGCTGGCGCTGTCCCTGCCACTGGTGTGTGGTGCAGCGGAAGTGACCGAGCTGCCGCGGATCATCGTCTCCGAACACGCCGGCCCGCAGGCCTTTGGCAGCTTCACGGTTGATGAGGCCGAGATGCGCCGGGCCCGGGCTGCTTCCAGCGATACCGCCTCCTTGCTGCGTTCCGTCCCGGGCGTGAGCCGCAACGGCAATGGCGGGGTCTCGGGTTTTCCCGTGATCCACGGCATGGCCGATGACCGACTGCACATCCAGGTGGACGGCATGAACACCAGTGCGGCCTGCCCAAACCACATGAACCCGCCGCTTTCCTACCTGGACCCATCCCAGGTGGGCGCTGTCACGGTATGGACCGGGGTAGCGCCGGTGAGCGTGGGCGGCGATGCCCTCGGTGGAGCCATCGCGGTGGAAAGCAGCCAACCAGCGTTTGCCGCCCCAGGGCAGGAGACCCTGTTCAATGGCAAGGCGAGCAGCTTCTATCGCGGCAATGAAAACGGCCGCACCGGCACGCTTGCCGCCACCATGGCCGGCAGGCACCTCAACATGACCTACAGCGGCGCCATTGCTGAGGCCGACGACTACCATGCCGGCGGCGACTTCAAGAACTTCGCCGCCACAGGACGCCCCGGTCACAGTCTGGACAAAGACGAGGTGGGCTCCAGCGCCTACAAGAGCCAGAACCACCTGCTGGGGCTTGCCCTGCGCCAGGGCGACCAGCTGTTCGAGGCCAGGTATGGCTACCAGCACATCCCCTTCGAGCTCTACCCCAACCAGCGCATGGACATGGTGGATAACACCGCACACCGCGTCAATCTGCACCACCTCGGCCGCTTCGACTGGGGCAGCGTGGACGTGCGGCTCTACCACGAGACCATACGCCACGAGATGGACTTTGGCGATGACAGGCAATTCTTCTATGGCACACCACCCCTGGTGGCTCCGGGCATGCCCATGGACACCAGGGGCCGCAACACGGGCGCCAAGCTCACCACCACGGTGACGCTGAGTCAGCACGACCTGCTGCATCTTGGCGGCGCCTATCAACGCTACAAGCTGGACGACTGGTGGCAGCCTTCTCCAAAAGAGTTACCCCCAGGGGTGGCCGTGGGCAGCATGGCGCCCGCTACGTTCTGGAACATCAACAACGGGCGCCGCGACCGCCGTGCCCTGTTCACCGAATGGGAGCGGCATTTCGATGCCCAATGGGCCACCCTGCTGGGCGGGCGCTGGGAACGCGTGCTGATGGACGCAGGGCCCGTCCATGGCTACAACGACATGATGTACGGGGCCGATGCGGCGGCGTTCAATGCCCATGGGCGGGCCCGCAGCGACAACAACAAAGACCTGAGCGCGTTGCTGCGCTATCAAATGGCCGAGAACCGCAGCCTGCTGCTGGGCTATGGCATCACGTCCCGCTCGCCCAATCTCTATGAGCGCTATGCGTGGTCCACCAACTCCATGGCGGCTGTCATGAACAACTTTGCCGGCGATGGCAACGGCTACGTGGGCAACCCGGACCTCAAGCCGGAGCGTGCCCATACACTGAGCGCCACCTATGATTGGCACACGGCTGGGAGCGATTGGGCCTTCCGGGCCACGCCCCATTATGCGTTGGTGACCGACTACATCGATGCCAAGCGCCTGGACAGCCCGAGCATGCCGAGCAGCGATGATGCGTTCGTCACGCTGCGGTATGCCAACCAGAAGGCGCGCCTCTATGGTCTTGACCTCGCAGGCCGCATGCCGTTGGCCACCACCGCCTACGGCGCCCTGGGCCTCGAAGGGCTGTTGAACTACACAGACGGCAAGAATCGCAGCACAGGCGACGACCTCTACAACATCATGCCCCTGAACACCCGTTTCACGCTGACCCAGAAGACCGCGCACTGGGACAACGCCCTGGAACTGGAGCTGGTCCAGCGCCAGAATCATGTCTCCACGGTGCGCAACGAGATCCAGACCCCGGGCTATGGCCTGGTGAACCTGCGCCTTGCCTACACCCGGGAAAAGCTGCGGGTCGATTGCGGCATGGCCAATCTCTTCGACAAGTTCTACTGGCTGCCCACGGGGGGCGCTTACACCGGCCAGGGCATGACCATGAGCCGCAATGGCATCCCCTGGGGCATTGCCGTGCCGGGCATGGG
>WOYI011196714.1_pt2 | contig 13464 bp, 16 predicted proteins | sample 6423411 | NCBI WGS metagenome assembly WOYI01 (sample SAMN13441803, study PRJNA592873) | oil field metagenome | biome: oil field; feature: oil-well bore; material: oil-contaminated soil; isolation source: oil-contaminated soil from oil-well borehole | place: Germany: Wietze | collected 2016-10-18 ... | reverse complement strand
GTCTTGATTTTTATTGGAACGGACGTAAAATCAACGAATTTTATGTAAGTTTGAGTGGCATAACTGACAATTACTTATGAAACTTAAAGTCGGTTTCTTCCTTGCGGTGATGACACTTCCTTTTATTCCCCTTAAAGCCCAGTACATCCAGGCGCAAGATCCGGGATTAAAATACAGCGAAAAAACGTTCGGCAACAAAATGCTCCGCGGTTCCGGTTACGCCCTGGGGTACAACACAGTGATTATGACTGCCCTGGTCTTATCCCCAGAATATATAAGCCAGTGGGACAGGAAAGAAGCATTCCTGGCTGCTTCCATGAAAGCGCAATACAAAAAGACATTCACAACCCCTCCCGTAAAAGACAAAGATCTGGCCGTGATAAATTACATTGGCCATCCCTACCAGGGAAGTTTTTACTTCAATGCCACCCGGTCACAGGGCTACACTGGCCATGCGAAAAAACGGGCTTCAATGGTACGAGATCATCGTGACCTGTATCATCAACCCGGCTTATGCCATAAACAACAGGTTCAAACGTCCAGCCTTCTGCGGTAATTGAAGGCAATGGCAATTGTAAAGCATACCAGTCCAAAAAGAACCATCATACCGCTTTCAGGCAGAATGGCTTTTACTCCGGCATCCAGCATAAACACCTCCAGGAAGCCGGAAAGGCCCCAGTGCATGGGAGAAAACATCCCTATAGTCCGCAAGGTGTCGGACATAATGAATGTCGGTATCCAAACCCCGCCTATGGCTGCCATAATAACAACGGATATAGCTCCAAATACAGCCGATTGATGAAAATTTTCGGCAATGTTTCCAATGGCTATTCCATATCCTATCGCAGCCAGAGCTGCCGATAGGGCCAAAATGATCAGTGCCAGTGGAGAACTGCCCAGATTCAGTGACTCCAATCCAAAAACGGGCAGTAGAAAAACTCCAATAAACAACATCAGCCCGAATTGGATCAAACAAACTATGGTAAAGACAATTGCCTTGCTCAATAAATATTCCGTATAGGAACAGGGCATGGTCAGCATTCTGGAAAAACTTCCGTCCTGGCGTTCCTTGATAATACTGGCAGAAAGGGATATGACAATGAAGAATATGGCGAACAAAGTCCAGGCAGGCACATTATGCTGTACCGGATTGGGCACCATATCTTTTCCTTCCAGCTTAGCATCCCGAATATCAATATATACCTGCTGACCTGCAAACCCGGCAGTGGAAATGGGAATGGGACTTATTTCATTGACCTGCCTGGTAATCTCTTTCATTATATAATCAAATTCAATTTTCTGCGTTTTCTCTTTTAACGTACTCATAATAGTCGTATAAAAGGACGCTTTGGTCGTCGGATCCACATAAATGACAAATCCCACACTATCCATGGCAGGCAGATCCACGGCTCCACTAAAGGTGGACAGCACATACCTGGCCACATTTTTTTGAATGTTTTCCGTTGTATTTTCCGGAATAAATATTCCCATGGTATAACGGCTGGATGCAATTTCTTTTTCGATTTCCCGCAAAGTGGGAACTTTTCCGTCAATAAGCCTGTCAATCTTGAAAACCCCCGAGGACTCAAGTTCCCTGTCAATGGATTTGCCGAGTTCACCTTTGTCATTGTTGATGAGGATAAGGGGAACCGAGGCGTCGGTTATTGCCCTGAAAGTGCTTTCCTGGAGCAATGTCATCAGGATCACCAGCACGACAGGCATCAGGAACATCAGCAGCAACCCGGCCACATCCCTTTTCAGCAAAAGATAATCTTTGTAAAGCAGGTACCTGAATATATTCATTGGTTGTCCCTCATTCTTTTTCCTGTAAGTAACAGGTACATGGATTCTATTGTTTCGCAGGATTTGTAGATATTCTTCAACTCGGAAGGACTTCCCTGGCAAATAATGGAGCCGTTATCCATAAAGGCTACTTCGCTGCAAATCTGTTCCGCTTCTTCCAGGTAATGAGATATGAACAGAATGGTCGTTCCGGAACGATTGATGTCTTTCAATTTTTCCAGGATCAGTCTCCGCGATTGTGCATCCACCCCCACAGTAGGTTCATCCAGGATCAATATTTTGGGAGAATGAAGCATTCCGGCGATCAGGTTAACACGACGGTTCATTCCTCCCGAGAAACGGTTGATAAAAGAATGGCGGCTTGCCGACAGATCAAAGAGTTCCAGGAGTTCGTCAATCCTTTTTTCCAAAAGCTCTTTTTTTATCCCGTATAAGCCTCCCAGGATTCTCAGGTTTTCGTAAGCCGTCATTGTGGGAAACAAGGCAATATCCTGCGGCACCAATCCAAGTAAGGGTTTTATGGGCTTCATACCGTCAGAGAGAAAATGGCCGTCCACTATAACCTCACCGCTATCGTACTTCCGAAGTCCACAAATTATGTTGATGGTAGTAGTTTTTCCGGCTCCGTTCGGGGCCAGTAATCCGAAAAGCGAACCGTAAGGGATCCTCAACGACAAACCGTTTAGGGTGGGATGAGCTTTCCCCTTATAGGTTTTGTTCAGCCCCCTTGTCTCTATAGCGTATTTAGTACCCACGTTTTACTGAATTTTCCAGTTTTCTGAAGACTTCTGTTTCCCGTGCAGAAATTATCTCCAGCTTATCGGCTATATCATCGTACGAAAGTATGATCCCTTCACGCTTTTTGAAGAAACGGGCCGCATGATAGGAAAAATCCCTCCAAAGATCCCCGACTTCTGTCAATTCCATGGACAATTGATTCCACTCGGGTTTGTTTAGAAATTCAGAGGCTTCCTGCAAAAAAGCGGCATACATAAACCTGAATCCCGCCCCTCCTGTACCGATCTCTTCCAGCATTCGGATAACTTGGGCCAGGTTCATTGCCGCACCGCGTTCACCATATAGTCTTTCCCACTTACGCATTCTTTTGGCCAGGTAAGCGATCCCTTTTGCCCCAAACATAGGGAAAGGGATCCCTAACATATCAGAACATGTTTTGAGAACTGCCCTGTTAAGCATATGGGCGTTTAACGGCTTGTAATGTTCCGTACTTTTAATGTAATACATCCGGCCTTCAGGAGGAGTGTTTCCCTTGGCAAAACGGACCTTCTTCAGATTTTCGGCGGAAAGACGGTTTTTGTTCATTCCTATGGGATCCGAAATAATATATTCGTCGCCCTCTTTGCCAATGACACAAAGGTTATGGGCATTAAAGTGCATACGGTATTCCTTGGGAAAATAAGCTAAGTGGTATACCCCTACCCTCAAACCCACAGGAGTCCCTTGGGCAAGCACTTCATCCAGTTTGGCCATGGCTTTGTCAGGATCTTTGAATTTATGCCACTGTACTTCAATCCCCAGTGCATGGGTAACTCTTGAAAAAATACTTCCCGGAAAAGGTCTGAAAGAAGTCATTGCCATCCCATTTAACCTGTAGAAGGGCATGTGAGAGAAAAAAATACCGGAACCCAATCCCAGGATCATCGGTTCGCTGAGTTTGATTCCGTAAAAATTCAGTAAATTTCTCACAACACCGTTCTCGCAATGGGCGGCGTGCCTGTGTTCAAAATTGATTTCCATATTTAATCGATAGAAGTAAGTTCTTCAACACTTATGTTCATGGCATCCGCAATACGGAAAAGCTCATCGGACTTTATGGAAGCAAAGTGTTTGGGTTTACAAAGTTTATGTATTTTTCGTTTTGATAAACCTGTATAATCTGCCAGGATCCGGGTTGTCATCACTAAGCGGATCATATGATACATCAGGGGACTGTATTTACCGGCAAGAACATCTTTACGAACCTCAAGAGCCTCTTCTCCCTTGTTACTTAAGGAAAATTTAATGGCTTCATTTTTAGGAGCCCATCCGGCACTGGGAACTTCACGGTACTTTCCTTCGTCATCCAGTGCATAAGTGCGATCTCTCAATAAAACATCACCATCGGGCTGCAAAAATTCATCATCCTGGGGAACATCTTTGACTTTCATGGTTCGAATATTTAGGTGCAAATATACTATTTTATACCCTTACTTTACAGTGGATTATCAATATTTACATTACTGAACACGTACGTTGTTATGTACCCTGATCTTTCCTGTACCGTCACTTCTTCCAACGCATATTTTGATTTGTCAAAACACAGATCTATTCTTACAAAGGAATTTTCTGACTTTTTGTTTGCGTTCCTGATACTTACACAGTGACCTTTATCGTCCAATATGTAGTTCAATTCGTAATTATCTCCCAATTCCTGTAAAAAACCTTTCATGCATAAATTCATGATCTGAGCCATTTCTGCCATTATATTTCTCTGGCCTTTAAAGGCATAGACTGTTGTTTTTTCTTCCGTTATGATCTCGACTTCTTTTTCTCTGACTACAATACTCATTTTTCGGGGAGTTACATAATCAAACCTTATATCGCGGTTTCTTACATACGTGAACGTACCCGTGGACACAATTTTTACATCAAGCGATCTGACTTCTTTTATCTGCGTGAACGATCCCGACAACGTTTCTATTTGGGAAGAGATTTTTGCCAATTGGGTGTAAAAATCTTTATCCTGCGCCGTTGTTTTACCAATTGGCATAATAAATAGTATGACCGGCAATAAAAAAAGGACTTTTTTCATTTCAAATCTCTGTTAATAAGGCTTGCAATTTAAGAATGGCTAACGATCCGTGCTTCATTTCCGCCTTAATTTTTTTATTGTCATTTATTATTTCCCATGAGATCCTCAGGAAAATCTTATCCGGACTTGCAGGATCTGCCATACCGGGAAATTTACAAAAATCTATCTGTTTATATTTTATTTCCGGCCCCAGAAAACGTTCCATGCATTCTCTGACCAGATAAAGCGAACAGACACCCGGTAAAACCGGTTTGCCGGGAAAATGCCCTGAAAAAACAGGATTGGTGCCATTGATACTCACAATGGCAGCAAGCGTGTTCTCACATTCTTTATTTATTGACTCAATATAGAAGAGATCCTTCAACATTATCCGGTTTGTTAATCAATACAGTCAATCTTAACCTGGGATGATCAATTTTTATGGTTTTAGGAAAACCCTCCTTGTAGTCCTTTGCTGTGATCACAGTCTTTAATGGCCCATGACCGGTCACCAGCATCAGGATATTTCCGTTTTCGTTGATCTTAAAATCTGTTTTTTTAAAGATCTGCGTGGAGAATAAAATTGAAAAATCATTCCATAACAGATCCAGTGCCCTTTTCCGGTCCAGGAAATCTACAACGTAAAGTATGCGGTATTCATTGGGTGTTCCTTCCAGATCGAAGAAAGACATGCCTATATGGGACGTAAGTACAAATCGCTGATTTTTCATATCATCCTTGTTTACCAGCAACCAGCCTTCTACATCATTCTTTCCGTAACTCAGATGAAAGTCGTACATTTTCACACCTTCCGATGTATCCAGCAAAGGTCTAACATTTTCCCTGGGAATTTTACCTGCAGTGCCGCAGGTAGTAAAAAAAACGACCAGTACCGCCAATGCAATGATCCTCATTCTGTCAGTCCATTAATTGTTACAACTTTTAATTCACCTTCTGCCACCAACCGGCTTTTTAAAAAAGTTTTCACTTCAATAACAGAAAACCCCGTGAATTTATGGATCTCTTTTATTGCAGTTATTATTTTATCACCGGCATGTACCGGAGCATAAAAATGATACTTGTTTACAGAACCCACAAATCCCGGGACGACTTCCCCGCCTTGTTCCAGGGTATCCACTCCTGCGGCAAGTGCCACAGACTGGGCAGCATGTTCAATAATACCTTCTTCCAGAAAAATGTCTCCGGGACAAAAAAGAGAATCCTTTATAGGAATATAACCCGTATAGGAAGCCTCTCCATCCCGCCCGTAATAAAAATCCATTAGGAAAACCGGTGGACGGTGCGGAATATATTTATGTAAAGATCTTCCGGATATTAATACGTTCTCAGGTATTTTCACAGAGCACGAAGATAGGAATTATTCTCATTACAAAAATTGTGTCTGTAATCATCCGGCTTTCATTTCTGACTATGAGAAGTTTATAGCGCTATGTAATGCTTCATGATATTCGTGTAAAAAATTTTCTCTGCCAAATCATTGTTTTTTTGGGTGATTTTACGTTATATTTACACATTACTTGTACTTAAAAGTTCAGAATTAGAAGTGAATCCGATCATTACAATTACAGAGGCGAAAATCTAAACTATGAGTTCACTTTAAAAAAAATCAGATAGCCTATTCATTACACAAGAAATATGGGATTAAATTAGTAACTTCGATACAGAAAAAGATGTAATAGAAATGTTTAGGAAATCAGATACATCACCGCAGTTAGATATGTTCACAGCGCCATCCATGCAGCTGGGCAAGTGTGCCTGCAAGAAATATGGCAACCGGTGGAGAATACCTTTTGATGGACCTTATCCATACCGATACTGCACAGAAGATGAGGTAAGGCGCTCAGAACTTCGAAGGCAGATAGAAAGCCTGCCTTTGGAAGAGCAGAGCAAGAGGAACAACGTAGAGGCTACAATGTTTCAGTACAGTTTTCATCCACGCAACAATAAGACTCGTTACCATGGTCTGATGAAGAATCGTATGCAAGCCTATGGACGATGCATGTGGATGAATCTCATGAGACTGGGGATAATCCAGATTTTAACATGCAAAAAACTAATTTTTGGCAATTTTAGAATTATAAAGAAGGTGCTTTTGCTCCTCGGAAGGTTTCTGGCTTCCGAATCTGAGAAACGGACTTTTTATCAGTCAATACCCGTAGGACTTGGAAAAAGGCCACAAAGTGATTATTTATTAGAAAATGCTACTTTTTAAAGTGGGCTCAAATATATATACACACACTAAAGATTTATTAACCTATCTAATTGATTTTGGATGAAACCAATTACCGAACTAGTTAAGGACCTTGCCGATCGGCACGGCAGAGAGCGACATAGTCTTTTGCCGATCCTCCAGGGAGTTGTAGAACAGGAAAAGTATCTCTCGGAATTTTCAATGCTCCAGATTGCCCGCGAACTAAATATGCCGGTAACTGAAGTATACGGGACTGCCACATTCTACTCTTTTCTGGAATGTAAAAAAATGGGGAAATACATAATCCGTGTTTGCAAAACCATTACATGTTCCATGAAAGGCCAGAAACAAATACTTCTGGCCATAGAGGATATGTTGAAGATCAAAGTGGGAGAAACCACCCAGGACGGGAAGTTCACCCTTTTGGAAACCAACTGCCTGGGATTTTGTCACAAAGCCCCGGCCATGTTGATCAACAACGAAGTTTACACAGAACTAACTCCGGAAAAGATCCGGGAAATTTTAACCAGTTACCTGAATGATAAAATCATAGGAGGTGAACATGTCAACTAGTCACATTCTAAAAAGAGCCGATTTCATTTTCAAAAACGAAAATGACTGGGAAGAAGTGCTTACAAAAAGTTTGGCGCGTACCCCCAACGAATTGATCAACGAATTGATAAGTTCCGAATTAAAAGGAAGAGGCGGAGCCGGCTTCCCCACTGGATTGAAATGGAAACTTACCTCTGAACTGAAATCAGATGAAAAGTATGTTATCTGCAACGCCGATGAAGGAGAACCGGGAACATTCAAGGACAGGGAGATCTTGTCCCGTGTACCTTTCAAGGTTTTGACATCCATAGCCATTTGTGGTTACGTGATTGGTGCCAAACAAGGGTTTATATACCTCCGTGGTGAATATTTCTTCCTCCAGCAGGAATTAAAAAAAGCGATCAGTGAATTCGAATTTTTCTGCAAAGAGATCAAATTTGATTTTAAGATCAACATATTTATGGGCAGCGGGGCTTATATATGCGGTGAGGAAACAGCCCTGTTTGAATCCATGGAAGGCAAACGGGGCGAACCCCGGAACAAACCTCCCTATCCCACTGCTTACGGCTACATGGGAAAGCCAACCGTTATCAATAATGTTGAAACACTATCCCATACCTACACCATTTTCAAATACGGATCCAAGCGGTTTTACGACCTGGGGGTTCAATTTTCCCGTGGAACCAAACTTTTCTCCGTTTCGGGTGACACACCAAAACCGGGAATTTATGAACTTGAACTTGGTATGAGTCTTACAGATTTTGTTGAAGAATTCGGTGACGATGATACCAAAGCGGTTCAGGTTGGCGGTGCTGCCGGATTCCTGGTCCCGCGTAAAAAATTCGCCGAGACAAGCATCGGATATGAAGGCAAACTTGTGGGCATCTCACTGCCTACCGGAGGATCCATGATGTTGTTCAACAGTTCCCGTTCCATGTTTAACGTACTGGACAATTACCTGAATTTCTTTGCCGAGGAATCATGTGGACAGTGTACCCCATGCCGCGTTGGTTGCCAGCAATTGCTCAAAGGCATTAAAGCGGTAAAACGTGGAGAGAAACCGGCTTCATACCTGGATAAACTCATGAGCCTGGCAGAAACCATGCAACTGACGGCAAAATGCGGCCTGGGACAATCCGTGGCAAATTCCTTCTCTTCCATTGTGGAGAATTTCAGAGAGGAGATGATTTACTAATCCAGAAAATTGACAGTAATGGGAAAAAAAATAAAAATTACCGTAAACGGACAACCCGTAGAAGTTGAAAAAGGCACTTCCGTACTGGATGCAGCCAATCAGATAGGGGTAATCATCCCCACTTTATGTTACCATAAAGACCTTTGTGTGGCAGGAAATTGTCGTGTCTGCGTAGTTGAAGTAGTAGGACAAAAACGTCTTGCCCCTGCCTGCGCAACTCCATGTGAAGACGGCATGGACATTCTGACTAACACCCACAAGGTCAGGAATTCCAGAAAACACATCATTGAACTGCTTCTATCAGAGCACAACGCCGAGTGTACAAGCTGTTACAAGAACGGCAATTGCGAATTGCAGCTTTTGGCCTCGGAATACAAGATCATGAGCCACGATTTCATACATCTTGTGCCTTTCCGGAATTACACCATTGACGACTTTTCGCCTTCCATCATTAAAGACGACAGCAAATGCATCCGTTGTCAGCGCTGCGTCAGGACATGTGCAGAGTTGCAGAGCGTCAACGCGCTGACCATGGCGCATAAAGGTGAATATGCCATGATCACCACTTTCTTTGAAAAATCCATGAACGATGTGATCTGCACCAACTGCGGACAATGCGTGAACCACTGCCCCACAGGTGCCCTGGTGGAAAAGAATTACATCGAGGAAGTCTGGTCGGCCATCTCGGACAAAGACAAATACGTGGTCATCCAGACGGCTCCCGCCGTGCGCGTGGGGCTGGGCGAAGAACTCGGCTTTGATCCGGGAAGCCGCTCCACAGGCAAAATGGTGGCAGCATTGAAACGTTTGGGATTTGATTCCGTGATGGACACCGATTTCACCGCCGATTTGACGATCATGGAGGAAGGCACGGAATTGCTTACCCGCCTGAAAAAGGCCCTTGCCGAGAACGACAAGACCATCAAATTCCCCATGGCCACTTCCTGTTCTCCCGGCTGGATCAAATTTATAGAACATCTTTATCCCGAGTTTCTGGACCATCTTTCCACCTGTAAATCACCCCAGCAAATGTTCGGTGCCCTGGTAAAAACGTACTATGCGAAAGCCCGCAAGCTGGATCCCGCAAAGATCGTATCGGTTTCTGTAATGCCATGTACCGCCAAAAAGTTTGAAGCGGCAAGGCCGGAAATGCACGACAGCGGATACCGTGACGTGGATTATGTACTTACCACCCGCGAGCTGGCTATCATGATCAAGCAGGCCGGGATAGACTTCAAAAAACTGGAAGACTCACACTTTGACCGTTTGATGGGTGAATCCACCGGGGCAGGCGTGATCTTCGGAGCTACAGGCGGCGTTATGGAAGCAGCTCTTCGTACTGCATATGAACTGGTTACCGGCAGGGAAGTGCCTTTTGAAAATCTGGCTATCACCCCTGTACGCGGTATGGAAGGTATTCGGGAAGCGAAAATCAAAATTGAAAAGCCGTTGAAGGAATGGGCCTTCCTGGACGGAGTGGAACTTAAATGCGCCGTTGCCCACGGTCTGACCAACGCCAAATACATGATGGATAAGGTCCGTGCCGGAAAAGCCGATTACCACTTCATAGAGTTCATGGCCTGTCCGGGCGGTTGCCTGGGCGGTGGCGGCCAGCCAATCCCCACCAATCCCGAAATACGTCAACGCCGGGCCGAGGCCATTTATGCCGAGGATGCAAGCATGCCGTTCAGAAAATCACACGAAAATCCCGAGATCATAAAGATCTACAAAGATTTTCTGGGACATCCCCTGAGCGAAGTGTCTCATCACTTGTTGCATACAAAATACACAGCCCGGAGAATGTAATTTCATTTTTTACATCAAAAAAACAAAAGTGGCCTTGTACCGGAGGTCACTTTTTTTTGTTAAATTTGGGTAATAGAATAAAAAACATAAAGCCATGAAGAATAAATTTTTGTCTGTAATAAACATCTTTCTTTACCTGGGAATGATCATAGTAAATGCGTTGGCCAACGTACTTCCAATAAATGGGATGACTACCGGGGAATTATCGGACAGTTATCCCAATTTATTTGTACCGGCAGGGATGACCTTTTCCATATGGGGCGTTATTTACGTCCTGTTGCTGATCCTGGTTATATATCAATTGGCGGCCGTTTACGGAAAAAAAGACCGTTTTGCCCTGAACACCAAACAGAACCTGGTTTTTTCCCTCACTTGTATATTGAACGCCGCCTGGATAATTACCTGGCATTACCAGCTCATCTTATGGTCGGTCGTCGTTATGATCGCCTTGCTTCTTAGCCTGATATCCCTCTACAATTCCCTCTTTAACGCCAACATTTCAACAGGGATGGGAAAATTCGCCTTCAGGGTCTCCACAGGTGTTTACCTGGGCTGGATCTCCGTGGCCACTATCGCTAATGTCAGCGCTCTGCTTGTATCCCGGAACTGGAACGGTTTTGGGCTGAGTGAAAACATATGGACCATAGCAGTAATAGTCGTGGGATGTATCCTGGCCATCCTGGTCACCTTGCGCAACCGGGACATTTTCTATTCCCTGGTAGTTATCTGGGCCTATTACGGCATCATAGTCAAACGTTCGGCAGACCTTGTACCTCACAAAGATATCATCATCACTGCCTGGATAGCCGTTGGCCTGATTGCCCTGTTAATAGTATACACACTAATAAGCTCCTGTGCCACCGGAAAAAGCAAAAGCCTGCTCTGCCGGGAATAAATCCACAAATCTCTGAAAATGCTGTCTCGTATCCGGTTGCCAAATGCGGTCCCTGCACCGGAAAGAGCCACCTGGATCTATGCCAGTGTAATCATATCCTATAGCGAAAAGCGGTCCCTGCACCGGTTAAGACCACAGATCTCTGCGTATGCCAGAAGGTATAGAACGGGAAAACCTCTTTGTGCCAAGGGAGTTATTCATTTGTGCTCCAAACACGCCATTTCCTCTTTAGGACCTCGGAGTTTATGATGTAAAAAAGTGTTGTTTTGACCCACTGTAGCGACAAATTATGGTCCGGCCTTGACAATGGAGTCTTTCTTATTAATCAGTATTTTCTTGACCTTTCCCGAAAGTGGTTTACATAAAATCAATAAAAAAGTAAACTTATAACAGGACAATTGAATTTCAGGTTAGTTTTTTTTAATCTCCAGTACAACCAGCCATATTTTGGCCTGAAACTCCTGTTTCGGTTCCTGTAGAATGGATAATCGATCTTCCAAAATAGATAATCGATCTCCCTGCGTATATGCTCACACTCTTTTTATGATATAATATTGTCCTGATAATTTTAAGGAGGTGAGGCCGGGACTGCATTGTGTTAACTTCCTATCCAATAAATAATTATTTTTGTATGCCTTCCCATTGTGGGGTTGATTAAACTGGAAGAATAATGGAAAAGGAAGATATGGGTGCTTCTGCGCCGGTTAGTCGTACGTTCTACGACAAAGAGAATCAAGGTGAATACTTATTTAATAAATCAGGTCCGTTCTGGCACCTGTGTACACCCGGCCATTTGACGGAGCTTTTGTTCACTAATGATGAGGAATTGGGATTTGGGATGAATCTGATGGGAATTTGCGCAGACAGGTTTCCCATGCTAAAGATCTACACTTTTGAGTTGATGAATAATCATCTTCACTGCATCCTTTCCGGCGAAAGGAAATGTTGTGAAGATATGTTTGACGTTTTTCAGACACGTCTGCAAAGGTATTTGGTCACAACGGGCAGAGAGGTAGATATGTCTGCTTTTAAGGCGTCACTTCTTCACATTCCTGATTTGCATGCTCTTAGGAATGAAATTGTATACGTTAATCGTAATGGTTATTTGGTAAAACCCTCATATACACCGTATTCATATTTATGGGGAGCAGGCTATCTGTATTTTAATCCCATTTACGAATTGATACCCTCTACTGCGTTCAACTCTTTAACATTAAGAGATAAAAGAAACATTTGTCGCAGCAGAGATGTGGCCATGTCAGAACATATAAGGGTATTAAATCATATCATTTTGCCGTCAAGCTTTTGCTGCATTAAAGAAGGTGAGCATTTCTTTAGAGATGCACATCATTACTTCAACCTGTTATCAAAGAACTTTGAAGCATACAGCGAAATCGCGAAAAAACTTAAAGATTCGGTATTTCTCAGCGATGAAGAGATGTATTCAGCGGTGCAATCTATGTGTTTAAAAGGCTATAATCTGAGCAAACCTGTTTTACTGCCGTCAGCCGCAAAAATTGATATTGCAAAGAAGATGCATTATGAGTACAACGCATCTAATAAGCAAATTAAAAGGATCCTTAGAATTGATACAGGGATCATAGAATCGCTCTTTCCGAAAGTTGTGTAAATGGCTAACAGCCATATTTATTAATTAATAATCAATATCAACATGAAAAAAGAAACTGAAAAGCGAATGAGGAAAATGTTGGAGGTCTCAATGGATTCGGATGGATTGCTTCACTTTAAAAGTGATCTCGACTTGTCAAAGAGGGGGGATATACGTATACTCGAGAATCTTATTCCAACAACAGTCCTCTCTATCCAGACATCATTATTTGGGGCAACCGAAAAATCAGTTACTGCTGTAATTAGGTCTTTGTCAATTGGAGAGATCAGTTGTTGCCAGGATGCTGAGATCATGCTCTCTCAATACAATAGAGCCGTTAAAGACTCAATTAAGGCAGTCAGAATGGCTAATGCAGAAATGATTAAATCCGGTAAGGCCAGGATGGTCCAGAATATGTCGGACGTGAAAACGATGAATTAAAACTTACTGCTTGACTACCAATCACTGAGTATCTGGTCGTGGATGGATGGCGGCATATCCAAGGTTTGTCCTCAAAAACGGGCCTATATGAGGATGGAAGGCTGAAAATCCAAGGTTTGTCCTCAAAAACAGCCTTATATGAGGATGGAAGGCTGAAAAT
>WOYI011404323.1_pt1 | contig 13470 bp, 12 predicted proteins | sample 6423411 | NCBI WGS metagenome assembly WOYI01 (sample SAMN13441803, study PRJNA592873) | oil field metagenome | biome: oil field; feature: oil-well bore; material: oil-contaminated soil; isolation source: oil-contaminated soil from oil-well borehole | place: Germany: Wietze | collected 2016-10-18 ... | reverse complement strand
TTGCTTCCGATGTCTTCTTCGGCACCTCTGAGCAGTATAGCTATTTTGATACAATACATGATCTGATAATAGACGCTTTGGGCGGAGCATGCATAGCGATTTTTGCCCCGAGATATATAAGAAATGGAATGATAGAGAAGATGCTTGAGATAGACCTGGATGTTTCAAAGATAAAAAAACCAAATCTGCACTGGATGCTACCAGCCATTATGCTGATTTTTCTTGCCTACTTCATGCTAAAACGAAGCTATATCTCCCTCTTTTTCTCATTCGTCCTTCTTGCGCTCTCTTTTTTTCCACCAGTAAAAAGGACATCGCTTGCCATTGAATCCCTATTTTTCATAGCGATCCTGCTCAGATTGCTGGATGATATGCTTGGTTTTGGTTATTCATACCACGGGGTTGTTGTTCTGATATCATTCATCTTTTCTTACATATTAGACTCGCTCTATGGATCAGGTCCCTGGTTCCTCAGTTTTCTCGTTCCGATAAATTCCATGTTCATTTCTGCCATGGTTGAATTCTTCAGATTTTTTATGGGTTTTTACATGAGCAACGGAGCGCTTATGATGAACTTTGTCTACGTTTCAGCCATTTCAATTCCCGCTGGAATAGCGGGATGGGCCTTTAATGACTACATGCGCAGGATGAAAAGGAGGCCGGATAGGGAATGAAAAAAAGTCTGAGTGGAATTGATTTAAGAGCTTTGATCACCGAAATGCCCCAGGGCTATATAAAAAAGTTAGGAACCGCTGGCAAAGACATATTTGTCATAAAGGTTGGTGCGAAGAACATGATAATAAGGCTTTCTGGCTGGATGTACGTTTCTGAGAGAGAAGGAGAAACAAAGAAGATAGATAGCCTGAGATATCTTGAAAACAGGAGAATAAGGGATGTAAAACAGAGGGGGGCTGATAGGATTGTGACTTTCTCTCTCGGCGATATGGAGATCGTCATAGAGCTCTTTGGCGGGGGAAATCTGATAGTCACAAAAGATGGCATCATAGACTTTGTAGCTAAGGCGAGGGAATTCAAGGACAGAAGGGTTGTGGTCGGAGAAAAATATGCGCTACCCCAAGGCTCAATAGACTTCTTTTCCATGAGCTTTGAGGATTTTTCAGAGGTGATAAAAAATGGGAGGTATGATGCGGTTAGGGCTCTTGCCGTTGATCTCGGGCTTGGTGGGGAATACGCAGAGGAGGTATGTGCAAGAGCTGGTGTTAAGAAGGAAAAAAAGGCAACAGAGCTCAGCGATGAAGAGCTGGAGCTTCTGCATTCTGCTATCAGGTCTATGGAACCCGATGGAGGGTATGTATACTATGAGAATGGTTCCGCTGTAAGTGTGACGCCCTTTGAAAGCCATCTCTATAAGAATCTTGAGAGAGAGAAGCACAGAAGTTTTTCAGAAGCCATAGAGGTGTATATAGCGCAGATGGGTAAAAAACCGGATAAAAAAAGCGAAGAGATAAGAAGGGCTGAAGAGGAGCTGAAGAAAATAGAAGAGATAATCAATGAGATCTATTCAAGGTATGATGAGGTTTATGAATCAAAAAGCTTTCACGGTTTTGCCTTCGATCCAGAGAAAACTGTGGAGCAAAATATGCAGGTGCTGTATGAGAGAAGGAAAGCGATGAAAGAAAAGATAAAGGGGCTCGAGAGAGCAAAAGAAATGGAAAGTGCTAAGGAGAGGCAAAGGAAGGAAAAAGAGGACAAAAAAATAAAAGAGAAAAAGACACAGTGGTATGAGAGCTACTGGTGGTTCTTCACAAATGAAGATTTCCTTGTGATAGCAGGAAAAAATGCTAAAGATAATGAGAGAATAGTCAAAAGGTATCTGACTGAAGAAGATTTCTACGCGCATGCTGACATTCATGGAGGCTCAAGTGGTGTGATAAAGAGCTATGGTAGAAAACCTTCTGATACTACATTTAAAGAAGCCTGTCATTTTGTCGCCTGCTTCTCAAAGGCCTGGGGGAGCATAAGCAGCTGTGATGCTTACTGGGTAAGGGCGGAGCAGGTGAGCAAAACGCCCCCCTCAGGGCAATTTTTGCAGAAAGGGTCTTTCATGATCTACGGGAAAAAGAACTATTATAGAAGATTGCCTATGAGACTCACTGTTGGGGTTGTGGATATAAATGGCGAAGAGAAAGTGATGTGCGCACCAGATATCAGGAGTGAAAAACGCGTTACAATAGTCCCTGGAAAAAAGTCTGTAGAGCAGGCTGCAAGAGAGATCTCTGAGCTACTGGGCGTTGACGCAGCGGATGTAGCAAAGGTCCTTCCAACGAGAGGTGTTGAGATTGAAAATACTCCATAAGGATCTCAGATACGGGAAGATAAAGGTTTACGTAGATACGATGGATGATCTATGGTATTTGAAGAATGTGATAGAGCAAAACGATCTGGTAAAGATGCTCTCCTTCAGGAGCAAAGAGGAAGCATCAGATAAGCTTAGAGAGAAAAAGAGCGAAAAAGTGCCTATGTTAATAACGATAAATGTAGAGAGTATTGAGTTCCATCCTTTCTCAAACTATCTGCGCATAAGAGGGAAGATAACAGAGGCCCCTGAGGCTATAGGAGAGTACCACACGCTAACAGTGCAGCCTGGATGCGAGCTGACAATAATAAAAGAGTGGCATGAAAGTGAGCTTGCACTTTTAAAGGAAGCAGAAGAGAGCAGCAGGAAAGCAAAGCTTCTGATAGTTTCCATAGACGATGAAGAGGCAACGCTTGCAGTTGTAAGAGCCTATGGTATAGAAAAGATTGCTTCAATAGAGTCACATAGATCTGGCAAGCAGTTTGAGGATAAAAGTAACTGGCAGAAGGAATTTTTCGGACCGGTGTCTGCGGAGGTAGAAAGAAGAGCAGATAATAATGTGGCAATCGTTGGCCCGGGGTTTGTGAAAGATGCTTTTGCAGAGTATTTAGGAAAAAAAGTGCTCATAGAGAGCACAAGTGATGAAGGGATGAACGGTGTAAAGGAGGCGATAAAGAAGGGCGTTCTGAAGAGAGCTGAGGGAGAGTTGAGGGTTGCTGAGGAGTATGAGCTTGTTGATGAGCTTTTGAGCCTTCTGAGAAAGGATCCTGAGCTCTGTGCTCTGGGTGAAGAAGCAAAGAGAGCGCTCGAGATGGGGGCTGCCGAAAAGCTTCTGGTGCTCGATGAAAAACTTCATGATATGGTAGAGCTTTTAGATCTGGCAAAAAGGACAGGGTGCAGAACATATGTGATAAGCTCAGAGCATGAAGCTGGAGTGACGTTAAAAAGTTTTGGCGGGGTTGCTGCTATTCTCAGATACAAGGTCTGAGTACACCCTCTTTGCTATAGGACCTATGTACATTTCAAAGTATGAGACAGCAAAGAGCATGAAATCCTCATCTGCGTTCAAGAGCCCCTTCTTAGCGTCATAGCGTATGGTAGTGCCATGCTCTCTATTGTATTCATCTATAGCTCTCTTTAATATTGTTATTGTAGAGCCCCCTATCAGCATTGACATCTTATTGAGAAAAGGGGACATGTCCTGTTTAACGGTTATTCCAAGGCTTTTTATCATCCCCCGTACAGGGATCGCCAGGAGCAGTATTGTTGCGATTGTTATGACCGTCTGTGCGTAATAAAAAAAGGTGCCAGAGATCTCTGAAGGGAAAAGGTAAAGCATAAAGGCAAAGGTTTGATAAAAAACATGCCAGAGAAGGAGAAATGAAGCGATCAGCGCAGGCGCTCTATAACCCGAGGCAAGCGAGCCATAGATCTCTGCAAGATTCTGATAAGAGAGAAAGAGAAAGAGGAAAGATGCTATTGAGAAAAGGAAGTTGAGAGATAAGGAAAGAGGGGCTTTGCCCAGAGCATAGTAAAGGGCAAACAATATAACAAGGAAAAAGATGGGTAAAGAGGGATCTCTTTTTTGAGCTCCAAGGGCTCTGCTTACTTCATCAGTCAGGAGGTAGAATAATATGGATGCTGCAAAAGAGAAGAAGGCACCGACAAGATTTATTTCTGATAGATAGACCCCGGAGCCCAGCTCAATGGATAAAGGGTTAACCACTGAGTCTATGGTTAAAAGGGAAAAAGAAAGAACAGCGCATATAGAGCCGGAGGTAAAAAGAAAAGATCTTATGCGAAAATACTTTTCAAGTCTCTTTGCGAAAAAATACACGAAGATGAATGGGACTATATAAAGAAGAGCCATAAGAATGAAGCTCAGGATTGTAAAGACGTCCATGAAGATATTTTCTCTATCTGTATATAAACATATCTTGCTCTAATTCTGGATCCTGCACTTTATCCCTCTCAACTTCTGAGACAAGTGTTTTGAGAGGCTCTCTCACTCCTTTATCTGTCCTCTGTATCTATGTTCATATGCTCACTGGATATGATTAAAGCTCATTATTTTACAGATCTGCCGAGATCAAAAGCCTTTAGATTTACGTCAACGTATCTCTCAGGCACGCTTTCGGATATTGCTTCTTTCAAAATATCCTCACTGAAGGGTAATACGCCAGTGGTGCTGAGAGCACCGAGCATAATTACGTTCTCTGTTAGCACAGACCCTGCCTGTTCTGCCAGCTCCGTAGCCTCCAGAGTTATCACTCTGTTTGTTCTCTTCCTTATCTCACTCTCAATCTCATCAAAAGACAACTGTCTCTCCTTCCCCTGGGACATGGCGAATGTGGGGATCAGTCTTTTATTGAGTATGACAAAGCTCTCTTCGTCAATCTTTTCATAGCTTCTTAAAGACTCCATTGCCTCCAGCGCAATTAAACAATCTGCTCTTCTGGTCTGTGCTCCATAAACATCTCCCATCCTCACAGTGCAAAGAACGCTGCCCCCCCTCTGGCTCATGCCATGTATCTCCCCTATGACACAATGTATATTTGCCTTCAAACAGGCTTCGCCGAGCGTATGAGCGGCAAGTATTACGCCCTGACCACCAACTCCTCTTATCTCTATCTCACGCTTCATTCTCTCACCTTTATAGCATTTCTCCCGCATACTTGCAGGCACACACCACATCCATTGCAGAGATCATCTGCTATCCATATCTTCCCCTCTTCCTTATAGAATGCAGGGCAACCAAAATTCTCTATACAGATGCCGCACTGATTGCAAAGGTTTTGATCTATCTCATAGCTATTTATCTCTGCGCCCTTTCTGCGTATCTCTCTGTTCTCCAGCAGAATGCATGGAGCCCTTACGACTAGCACGCCCAGTTCTTTCTTATCGAGCATCTCCTTCATCCTGCTCCTGAGCGCTCTGAGATCGTTTCCATCCACAACCTCCACATTCTTAACCCCGCAACCCTTTGCGACATCCTCAGGCAAGATTATGGGTAAACCATCGGCTACAGCGTTGTAAGGCAAGCCAGGTGTGGGCTGGTGTCCTGTCATTGCGGTTGTTCTGTTATCCAGCACGACGAGAAGGAAGTTTGCATTATTGTGTATTCCATCTATGAGCGCAGGTATGCCCCCATGGTAGAATGTGCTATCCCCTATGAAAGATATTATTGCCTGATCTGTGCTTTTTGAGAAGCCACAGGCAGATCCTACGCTTGAGCCCATGCACAGGAGAAAATCAGCGGCATTGTAAGGATCATTTAAGCCCAGGGTGTAGCAGCCTATGTCATTCGGGAATATTGCTTTTCCTCTTGTTAGCTGTTTTGCTACATAATAGGCATTTCTGTGCGGGCAACCCGGGCATAAAACTGGAGGTCTTGGTGGGACTGTTATCCCCTCCTCTCTTTTCCTTTCCGTCTCCATCAAGCCAGCAAACCTTTTTATCGCATCTTCAACAAGCAATAGATCAAATTCATAGCATCTGGGTAACAGATCCTTACCATGGATCTCTGTCTTTAGATCATTTTTTGCCTTAAGTGCAAGTATCTGCGTCTCAAGGAACGGCTCAAGCTCCTCCACCACAAGCACCTTTTTGCACCCTTTAAGGAATTCTGTGCACTTCTTTTCTGGTAACGGGTGGGTGAAGCCGAGCTTCAAGATCCTTGCCTTTATGCCTGTGTTTTCCACAGCCTCTTTTACATAAAGATAGGAAACACCGCTTGTTATTATTCCTGTATCACCAGAGCCTTCAACAAAGTTCAGCTCACTGCTCTCGCTCATCTCCTTTGCTCTTTCCATTCTCGCCAATAGCTCTTTATGCTCTCTGTATGCAACCGCGGGCACTATGACAAAGCGTTTAGGATCCTTTTCAAAATGCCCTTTGTGCTCCTCTCTCTTTTTCACTTCGCCAACAAGCACATCGCTGGATGTGTGATTTACTCTTGTTGTGGTTCTCATCAGCACAGGCATTTCAAGTGTTTCAGATAGAGAAAATGCCTTTTTTGTCATCTCATAGCATTCCTGAGGACTGCTGGGCTCAAGCATGGGCACATTGGCTAGTAGAGAATAATATCTGTTATCCTGCTCGTTTTGCGAGCTGTGCATTGAAGGGTCATCCGCGCTTACAATAACGAGTCCACCCCTCACACCGGTGTAGGCTATGCTCATGAAAGCGTCGCTGGCCACATTTAAGCCTACATGCTTCATGCATGTTAGAGCCTTAAGGTTCGAAGCGCTCGCAGCAGCAACCATCTCCATTGCTACCTTTTCATTCACGGTGTACTCGTAGTACATCCCGTAGTCTTTCGCAACCATAGCAAGAGCGTCCGCGATCTCACTTGAAGGCGTTCCAGGATAAGCAGCGGCAAAGTCTATCCCCGCCTCCATAGCGCCACGCACTACTGCCTCATTGCCCAGCAATATCATTCCCTTGTTCTTTTCTTCAATCAGTTTCATTTTTTACCTCCACTATCTTTGCATCAAGCACTATTGCTCTCTTCTCAGTTAAGAGCACAGGGTTGAGATCCATATCCTTTATGTCCTTCTTCTCAGCAATGTCCGCAACATTTAAGAGCAGGTCATAAAAGGCTTCATTAGCGACCTTAATGCCTCGGAATCCATGGAATAGCTTTTTTCCTTTCAGGCTCTCAACAAGATCTGTGGCATCTTTTCTGTTTATTGGCAAAAGTCTGAAGGAAACGTCGCCATAGAGCTCCGCAAGGACTCCACCAATGCCAGCCATTATGAATCTCCCAAAATCCCTGTCCCAGCCTATGCCCACTATAGCCTCTATGCCTTTTTCCTCTATCATCTCTTCCAGAAGCAGGCTTTCATTCGGAAACTTTGAAGACAGCTCGGCAAAAGCCTTCTTCAACTCCTCCTCGTTCCTTACAAAGAGCACTCCTCCGACATCACTCTTATGCAGTATCTTAGCGGAGCATACCTTTAAAACCGCAGGATAATCTATGCCTTCTGCTTCTTCCAAGCTTTTTATTATCTTTCCTTCAGGCACATCTATTCCACAGCCCTTTAAAAGCATTTTTGCCTCAAATTCGTTCATGAAGACCTCCTGTAAAGAGCAGAGATTGCTCTGACACCTCTCCATATTGAAGGGTATGCCGGTATTCCAGCTCTCTCGAACCTTTTTATGGCGTCAACGCTCATTTCAGCTCCCACGCTGTATACTATGAGAGGTTTCTTTTTTTCTTTTTTCATTGATATTATACCGTCTATTAGCTCCCCTGTTATGCCGGGAGGATCAAGTAGAACCGATGCAAGAACCGCATCCGTATTCTCATCATCCATGAGTGCCTCAAGAGCTCTGAGGTACATATCATCCGTGGCTGATGCTGTTAGATCAACAGGATTAGCTAATGAGGCAAAAGGCAGAGCTAGCTTCTTCAGTTCCTCCACAGTTCTTTGCGAAAGTGTGGAGAGCGCTAGGCCTATACCTTTTTCCTCGCTTGTGATGTAATCCGTTGCTATGACTCCATGCCCCCCTGCGGTGGTAAGAACAGCGACATTTGCTCCTTTTAAGGGCTTGGAGTAAGCCAGAACTCTGGAGAGATCTATGAGTTCTTCCTCATCATAAACTCTCAGAATACCATACTGATCACAGAGGGCAGAGACTATATTATCGCTGCCTGCGAGTGCGCCCGTATGGCTGACTGCTGCCCTTGCTCCGGCAGCGCTCCTGCCCGCTTTGAGCAGGATCACGGGTTTTTTGCAATTTTTTATGATCTCTCTAAAGCGCCTTCCATCGGCAAATGACTCCAGGTATAAAGCTATGGCCTCCGTGTCTTCCCTTGCGGAAAAATACTCTATGAAGTCATTCTCATTTAAATCTATTCTGTTACCGAGACCCACAAAAGCTGAAAAGCCTATTGAGTAAAGGTTTGCGCTATTCATTATTGTTGCTGCGGTTGCGCCGCTCTGGCTTATGAGAGCTATTTTCCCTTTACCAGGGCGAGGGGATCTCTTTCTCTCAAGAAACATGGTGTCTATAACCCCGGGAACGAATATGCCAAGGGTATTGGGACCAAGGATCCTTGTTTTCCCCGCATATTCCTTCATTTTTTCCTCAAAAGCTTTTCCCTCTTTTCCTGTCTCTCCAAAGCCTCCTGCTACCGGTATGACATATTTGACTCCCTTTTCGGCGCACTCTCTCACATTTTCTACCGCAACCCTTGCAGGCGTGCATATCACAGCAAGGTCTATCTCTTCGTCTACGTCCTTTATGCTTCTGAAACATTTCTTTCCACAGACCTCTTCCTCATTTGGATTGACAGGGTAAACTTTTTTAGTGCCTGTAGACTCTGAAATGTATTTAAAAACAAGATTGCCAACCTTGCCTTCTCTGTTTGAAGCTCCAATCACAACGACAATTTCCGGATTAAATAGTTCTTTCATATTTTTTCTCCTCCAAACTTTTTACCCTGGCTACTGGTGCATTTATTGTAGCAGAGTATAGTGGTGTAATCATGCGGATAAAGAGCGCACTCAGAGACATAGTACCCACACATAGCCCCACATGGATAAGATCCACACCCGTAATCTACCTGTTCGTATTTAACATTTGTCCGCAAGATCTCTTTTGATTTTTTCTTTTCTCTGGTTTGAAGAGGAAAGGTTCCGGGTGAGAAGAAATGGTAGGGCAACCCCCGGTCTGAAATGAGATTTTCAGAAAAATGTTTAGAATATCATAGAGCGAGCATAAAATGCAAAAATTGAAAGCTATTTTTCCAGATCCTTAACGCAGGTGCACAGAGCAGGGCAAAGTTTTTTATTCTCTAGAATAATCCGAGAGCATGCACGATATATGGATAGAAAAGTACAGACCGAAAACATTAGATGATATCATAGGGCAAACAAAAGTGGTTGAAAGACTCAAGGCTTATGTGAAACGCAAAAACGTGCCACACATGCTCTTTGCCGGCTCAGCAGGAACCGGAAAGACTTCATGCGCCATAGCTTTGGCTAGAGAACTATTCGGAGAGAATTTTGCTAACAACTTCATAGAGCTCAATGCCAGTGATGAAAGAGGAATAGACATAATAAGGGGCAAGATAAAGGATTTTGCAAGAACTATGCCATTAGGAGGCTTCACATTCAAGATAATTTTCCTGGATGAAGCTGATGCGCTGACAAACGATGCGCAGAGCGCTCTCAGAAGGACGATGGAGATGTACGCAAACAACTGCAGGTTCATTCTCTCATGCAACTACTCTTCCCGCATCATTGAGCCCATACAGTCGCGCTGCGTCGTTTTCCGCTTCAGTCCTCTTGGCGATGATGATGTGAAAGTGCTGTTAAAAAGAGTAGCTGAAAAAGAGGGGCTCACAATAAATGAAGATGCCCTGGATGCAATCTGTTACATTGCCCAGGGGGATCTCAGAAGAGCTCTGAACGTTCTTCAGGTTGCTGCAACCATGACCAATGAAATAGACAGCAACGCGATCTATGTGAGCTCTTCAACGGCCAGGCCTGAAGAGGTGAAGGAGATGGTTGATCACGCTCTCAACGGAGAATTCATTAAGAGCAGAAACACCCTTGACTCATTGCTTATTGAGTATGGCATGTCGGGCGAGGATGTGGTATACCAGATATACAGGGTCCTGCTCGATTTGAATGTAGAGCCCGGGAAGAAGGTGAAGCTCATAGATGCTCTAGGCGAAACGGATTTCAGGTTAACTGAGGGAAGCAATGAGAGAATACAGCTGGAGAGCATGCTCGCAAAATTGTCTCTGATAGGCAAATGAGGATAAGATGGTGAGTTTTACTCTGATTGCCATAACGGACAGCAGGACAGAGAAAGAGGATCTCTCTGGCAACGCAGTTGAGGATATGATAAGAGAAGCAGGCTATGAAGTTGTTGAAAGAAAGGTGGTAAAAAACGATATAAACAGAATACGTCGTGCTATTGAGGAAGCTGATGGCGAAATAGTAATAACCATGGGAGGTACTGGTATAAGCTCAAAAGATTTAACGCCAGAAGCTCTGAAACCTCTGCTTGATAAAGAGCTCTATGGATTCGGGGAGCTGTTCAGAAGATTAAGCTATGAAGATATAGGGACGGGCACCATAATGAGCAGAGCATTTGGTGGAGTTATGGGTAAAAAGGCCATATTCTGTTTACCCGGTTCAACCAGTGCCTGTGTGCTTGGTTCGGGGATAGTGATAAAAGAATGCGAGCACATTCTCAGGGAGATGCGAAAATGAGACCATTTAAGAGTTTGATAAGCGATGAAGAAGCTTTTAATATTATAATGGAAAATATCAGGGCAATTAATGAGATTGAAGAGCTTTCCATAGATCTTGCAGATAGAAGGATCCTTGCTGAGGATGTGAAAGCGCCCTATGATGTGCCTTCATTTAACAGGAGTGCGATGGATGGTTATGCTGTGAGATCTGGGGATACTCCGGAAGCTGATACGCCATTCAGAGTTGTTGGAGAGATATTTGCTGGGATGAGTAAAGAGATAAAAGTAAATGAGAATGAATGCGTGAAGATCGCCACCGGAGCTTCTTTACCGGATAGCTGTGATGCTGTCATTATGGTTGAGGACACAGAAGCGGTTGAAGGAGAGAAAGACAAGGTAAGGATATCCAAACCAGTGCAACCCTTTGAGAATGTATCTAGAGTAGGGGAGGATATAAAAAAGGGCGAAACCGTATTGGAAAGAGGCACGCTTTTAGATCCTTCAAAGATAGGAGCGCTTGCTGCCCTGGGAATGCAGAGAATCAATGTTTTAAGGAAACCAAGAATAGCAATAATATCCACGGGTAACGAGCTTTTGCCTCTGGGCAAAGATCTGGAGGGGAGCAGGATATACAACATAAACACGTATACCCTAAGCGCTTTAGTGGAGCGCAACTTCTGCGAGCCTGTTGCTTATGATATCGTTGAAGACAGAGAAGAAGAGCTGAAAAAAGCCCTTGACAGCGCTATGGATAATGATATGATAGTCTTCTCAGGTGGAAGCTCCGTCGGAGAAAGAGATCTGCTCGTAGATATTCTGGGTAAAGCGGTGTTATTCCATGGAATTAAGATAAAGCCGGGAAAACCAACGATGTTTGCGCTATATAAAGATAAGCCTGTGCTCTGCCTGCCAGGATTTCCAACAAGCTGCCTTATGAATGGATATCTGTTTCTTGTCCCTGCTATAAGAAAAATGGCTGGTGCACCGGAGAGGGAAAGAAGGATCGTAAGGGCAAGGATGGCTCAAAGCATTAAATTGAGCAGGGGAAGAAAGAAGAACGTGACTGTGAGGCTGGAGGGAGAGCATGCATATTCAGTTTATAAGGAATCCAGCACAATAACCAGCCTTGCAGGAGCTACAGGCTTCATAACGGTGGATGCGAATAGAGGTTTGGTGGAAAAGGGCGAAGAGGTTGAGGTGGAGCTCTTCTCATGGTAGCATTCGGTTTCTATGGGAGCAGTAACAGCGGAAAAACAACGGTTATAGAAAGGCTGATAAGAGCCCTCAAAGAAAGAGGATATGAGGTGATAGCAGTCAAGCACACGCACTTAGACATAAGGGCTGATGAAGGCAAGGATACAGAGCGCTTCAGAAAAGCTGGGGCTCTCTTTTCTGTATTGTCCGCAAAAGAACAGAGCTCCATAGTCTTAGACAGAGCGCTAGGGATAGAAGAGATCCTGCGGGTGATGGAGCCACTATGTGATGTAATTCTTGTTGAAGGATTTAAAGGTGCTAGCATAAAAAATTTTGTCTTTGGTGACGCGGAAGAAACAGAGAGCACTATCTTCAGATATTCTGATGGAAGGTTCGAAGAGGTGCTTGAGATCATAGAGCAGGCTATAAAAGATTCATGAATAAGCGTAAACCTCTATCCTTGGCATGAGCCATGAGAAGAGAGCATCATACACCCTTTCTTTTCCGACCTCATCGAATACATTGTGGTAATAGCCCTCAAATCCGTATATCTCCTTGTCTGAAGCGCCCATCTTGTTGAAGAACTCAACTATTGAATCTGGAGGCACTATCACATCTTCAGTTCCATACATAATAAGAGATGGAACCTCTAAATTATGAGCATTATCCTGAAGAAAGAGCATGTTCTTTAAAGTTTCATAGGAGAGCCTTAATTTCATTGGTTCATGACAGACCAGAGGGTCATTAACATATCTTTCATGATGCTCTCTATCATGTGTAAGCTGCTCTGGAGGTATCTGCATTGGTATGTGGATTGAGGGAAAAATCATTGAAAGCAAATCCATGAGGGGAGCAGCAATCCTGAGCAATACTGGCGGCATAGCCACTCTTCCTATCACAGGAAGATTGAGATAGGTTCCCACTCCGGGACCTGAAGCTATAACGCCCTTTATATCCTCTGGATAGAGTATCGCATATTTTAACACAATTGTCCCACCAAGGCTGTGTCCAAGTAAGAATATATCTTCACCCTCGTCCTTTACCATCTCTATGAATATCTTAAGATCTCTTATGTAATCATCAAATTCGTTTACATTCCATCTCTCTCCCTCAGAAAGCCCATGGCCTCTTAAATCCATTGCGTATACACCAAAACCATTCTCTGTAAGTTTTGAGGCCATATCATTAACCATACCACTGTGACCCCCAAAGCCGTGAACAACAACAATTGCAGCCCTTGCGCTTTCAACAGAATAAGAGCGGTAAAAGAGCGCTGTGCCATCAAAACCTTCAAAATACCCTTCTTCCGCTTCGATAGAAAGTGGCGAAGCTCCGATTGAGAGAGGTGATAGCGCTATAAACAGTATTACAAATATGCTAAGCCTTTTCACACCCCTTTTATAGCTGTTTTCTTTTATATTTTTTTCATTTTTAGCTCATCAGCTAAAGTTTTAGTGGAGGGACATTCAACCTACCCTTATAGATAAATTATACAGGACAGAGCTAGATAGAGGAGGAAGAGATTTCGCTCTATGAAAATATGCTTCTGAAGACAATTGCGGATCGCGAGAGAGCTGCAGAGGATATTCCTGGAAAATATGTGTTAAGGAGTTGTGTTTAAGTTTAAGCACATATAAAATCCAAAAATAGATAATGATATTTATTATATGGATGTTACGAATTGTATGGATGCTATGAACTGCATAGCGCTCTATGAGGAAAAGCTTAAGAGAGAGTTGCAGAGAAA
>WOYI010089573.1_pt1 | contig 13470 bp, 13 predicted proteins | sample 6423411 | NCBI WGS metagenome assembly WOYI01 (sample SAMN13441803, study PRJNA592873) | oil field metagenome | biome: oil field; feature: oil-well bore; material: oil-contaminated soil; isolation source: oil-contaminated soil from oil-well borehole | place: Germany: Wietze | collected 2016-10-18 ... | reverse complement strand
ATAAAGATTCATATACACGAATACAAAACCAACCGCCCAAGGTTGATTTTTTCTATATATAAACTGAATTAAGTAAAGAATAAAGCATGTGACAACAATAAATATCATTATCCATGAAAACGCTTGCATTTAAAGTGTTAACGCGTTACAATGCAAGTGTAGAACACTTAAAAAATAGCGGGGAAGGAATGATTTCATTGCATATAAAACTTTTTATTCCTGGACCAGTAGATGTTGATCCAGATGTTTTACAAAGATTAGCGACACCTCAAATCGCACATCGGAGTAAAACAGCAACCGAATTACAAAAACGTATTTCCGAAAAATTACAACAACTGATGTACACAAAGAATACCATCATCCTGTCTACTTCATCTGGTAGTGGCATCATGGAAATGTCCATTCGTTCATGCACGAAGAAACGAGTTGCTGTATTCAGCGTTGGTGCTTTCGGAGATCGTTGGTATCAAATGGCGGTCTCGAATAACGTTCCCGCCGATATTTTTCGTCCTGAGCCAGGAAAAGCTGTCAGACCAGAGATGGTAGATGAAGTACTTCGTACAGGTAAATATGATACGGTGACCATCACACACAATGAAACATCTTCCGGTATTATGAATCCTGTTAAGGCGATTGGTGATGTGATCAAGCAATATCCAGATGTCGTTTATCTTGTGGATGCAGTGAGTAGTTTAGGTGGCGCGAAGATTGAAGTTGACAAATGTGGCATTGATGTTTGTTTAGCATCCACACAAAAATGTTTAGGGCTTCCGCCAGGATTAAGTGTCGCATCTATTAGTGATAAAGCGGTTGAACGTGCAAAGACAATTGAATATCGCGGTTTTTACCTTGACTTAATTAATGTTGTATCACGCGTTCAAAAAGATTATCAATATCCTGCTACACCATCTACACCATTAATGTGGGCACTTGATTATCAATTGGATCGTATTTTGTATAAAGAAGGATTAGAAAACAGATTTATGCGTCATGAACATTTAGCAAAAATCGTTCAAGCATGGGCAATGAAACATTTCAAATTGTTTGCAGAAGAAGACTATTTATCACACACGGTGACAACTATTTTAAATACGAAAGGGTATAGCGTTTCAGATTTGAATAAGGAACTGATGAATAGAGGATATATGATCAGTAATGGGTATGGAGCGTTTAAAGAAAAAGCATTTCGAATCGCACATATGGCTGAACGCACAGAAAAAGATCTTCAAGCTTTATTACATGAGATTGAAGACATCTGGAAATTGTAGGTGAAAACATGGCATATATTTTAGCAAATGATGGCATTGATCCATCTGCCAAAGAAATATTAGAACAATTGGGTCATGTCGTTGATATCACTCATTATGATGGTGCAGATTTGGAAGAAAAAATCAAAACAGTTGAGTGCATCGTAGTCAGGTCTAATACGAAAGTTAGAAAACCTTTACTTGATATCGCCAAAAAATACGGAAAACTCAAGTTAATTATTAGGGCTGGTGTCGGTATGGATAATATCGACTGTGCATACGCGACAGATTGTGGTATTTCGGTACATAACACACCTCATTCTAGTGCGAATGCAGTTGCTGAATTAACGATTGGTCACATGCTATCAATGGCAAGACATATCTATCATGCCAATGTGTCTATGCGGCAAGGACTTTGGTTGAAAAAACAATATGTAGGTATAGAACTCGCTGGAAAACAATTAGGACTGATAGGATTTGGAAGAATTGCGCAATCCGTTGCACAAAAAGCAATCGCACTCGGCATGAAGGTTTCTTACTACAGTATACCTGTCATAAAGGATGCCATGCCAGAATGCACATATGTAACAAAAGAAAAGTTATTAAAGACAAGTGATTTCATCAGCTTACATATCCCACATCAAAAAGATGAAGCACCGTTCATTAGCAAAAAAGAATTTGATGTGATGAAAAAAGGAACATACTTGATCAATACGGCACGCGGGGGTGTTGTAGATGAAGAGGCGTTGTTAAATGCACTTGACCAAGGCATAGTTGCGATGGCAGCCTTGGATGTATATCAAGATGAGCCAACAAAAAACGCAAGAATTTATACACATGATTTAATATCTTTGACGCCTCATATTGGTGCTTCCACGTTTGAAGCACAACAACGCATTGGACTTGAACTGATAGAAATTATTAAAAAATACCTTTAGGAGGAAATACAAAACATGGCTGTAGTAAGACCGTTTAGAGCATTACGCCCACGTAAAGATTTGGTGGAACGCGTTGCTTCATTACCATTTGATGTCATGGATCGCAATGAAGCAAAACAGATGGCGAAAGGGAATCCATATAGTTTTTTGCATATCATTCGTTCAGAAATTGATTTTCCGTCTTCAACAGATCCTTTTGATCGGAAAGTATATAAGAAGGCACAAACCAACCTAAATATTTTTGAAGATGATGGCATTTTAGTTCAAGATCCAATGCCGATGATCTACATTTATAGACAAATTATGGATGGCAATGTTCAGACTGGATTTGTCGCTTGTACAAGCGTCGACGAATACGTTAATAATATTATTAAAAAACACGAATTAACGATATTGAGCAGAGAAAAGGATCGCTTTGATCATTTTGATCAATGTGATGCGAATACTGCTCCTATTTTTTTGACTTATCGCGACAAAGAAAGGCTCAATGAAATACTTGATCAATGGACGTCAACCCATGAGCCTGAATTCGATATGGTAGCGGATGATGGTGTTGGACATGCCGTATGGAAGATTGATGATCAAAGTGTCATGGATGAAATAGTGAAACAATTTAGTGAAGTTGATAGTCTTTATATCGCCGATGGTCATCATCGTATCGCCTCTGTTGCGAAAGTAGCACAAAAGCGGAGAACCGAATTTCCCAACTATACTGGAGATGAAGAATTCAATTTCTTCATGAGCGTCATATTTCCTGAGTCGACATTAAACGTCAGACCATATAATCGTGTCGTTCATGATTTGGGTGGTTTAGATGAAAATCAATTTATGGAAAAAATGCAAAAACTGTTTCATATTGAACCCAGCGTTGCGCCATATATGCCAATTAAAAAGCATACGTTTGGCATGTATTTACGTCAACAATGGTACCAATTAACACTAAAAAAAGGTGTTGTTAAATTAACGGGTGTATTGGAAAACACCGATGCTGATATTTTAGAGAAATATGTTTTAGCCGATATTCTTGGCATTAAAAATCTTCGAACGAGCTCCCGTGTGAGTTTTATTGGTGGCAATCGTAGACTTAGAGGGTTAAAAGAAGAAACTGATAAATATGATGGCGTTGGCTTTTCAATGTTTCCAGTAACCATGGCAGAAATTATGGAAGTCGCTGATTCTGGATTGATTATGCCTGCAAAATCAACGTGGTTTGAGCCTAAATTGCGCAGTGGACTATTTGTCCATAAATTTGATAGTTTTATATCGATGACAGAAAGTGATGGCACAGTATCAGTACAAACGAAACAATATATCGAACAAGTCATAGAAAAAATGATTGAAAAAGATGGTGATCAAAAGGAATTTGTTCAGGCGGTTACGGAAGTGCTACATTCGCTTGGACCTGTCTTGGAACAACATTCAGAATACATCAGCAATAATATACTTGAACGCATCATTGAACCAGAACGCGTGATTCAATTTCGTGTACCATGGGTTGATGATGAAGGTAATGTGCAAGTGAATCGTGGTTTCAGAGTTCAGTTCAATGGCGCAATTGGTCCATATAAAGGCGGACTACGTTTTCATCCATCAGTAAATTTAGGACTAGTTAAATTTTTAGGGTTTGAACAGATTTTTAAAAACAGCTTGACGGGATTGCCAATCGGTGGGGGTAAAGGTGGTAGTGATTTCAATCCGCTTGAGAAAAGCGATCCAGAAATTCGGCGTTTCTCTGAAAGTTTTATGACAGAATTATACCGACATATCGGACCTAATGTTGATGTTCCCGCTGGTGATATTGGCGTTGGTGGTCGTGAAATTGGCTATTTATATGGTCAATATAAAAGGATACGTGGTGCCTTTGAAAACAGCGTTTTAACTGGAAAAGGACTTGATTTTGGTGGATCACTTATCCGCCCAGAGGCAACAGGTTATGGGGCAACCTATTTTGCTTATCAAATGCTCAAACAAGATCATTTAGATTTTAAAAACAAAACGGTTGCTGTCAGTGGGTTCGGTAATGTGGCATGGGGCGTTTGTAAAAAAGTTCGCGATTTAGGTGGTAAAGTTGTCACGTTGAGTGGCCCGGAAGGATACATTTACGATCCAGATGGTGTCACAACACAGGAAAAAATAGATTATATACACGAGATGCGATCCAATACAAGCGGTAAGATTGAAGATTATGCCATTAAATATAAGGTTGATTTTTTCCCAGGTAAAAAACCATGGGAACGTGCAGTCGATATCATTATGCCATGTGCGACGCAAAATGAAATTCTAGCGGCAGATGCCAAACAAATCATAAAAAACGGCGTAAAATATATCATTGAAGGCGCAAATATGCCAACTACCAATGAAGCGATTAAATTGCTAAAAGATGCTGGCGTAATCATCGGTCCAGGTAAAGCCGCAAACGCAGGTGGGGTTGCTACCAGCGTACTAGAAATGACACAAAACAATATGCACACATGTTGGTCCGCCGAAGAAGTAGATGAGAAATTAAGAACGATTATGAAAAACATTTATAATAGTTGTGTACGCGCAAGTAGTCGCTACGGGTTTGGTTATGATCTGATTGCAGGAGCAAATATTGCCGGTTTTGTCAAAGTTGCTGACGCAATGATTGCCCAGGGAATTTATTAACACAACACATGATCAATAAGATTTCTCAAAAGTGGAAAATGGTTATCACATAAACTGACATGATAACGCAGCATGTTATCATATAAACGATAGCAAAGGCATACAAAAAGAGGTGTATTGAATGAATGTTTTAATCATCGGTGGTACAGGTACAATCAGCACATATGTTGTCAATAAATGTTTAGAAGAACGTATGGCAGTCACGGTCATGAATCGAGGCACTCATAATGATCAATTGCCTAAAGGCGTTAAGACAATTATATGTGATATCAACAATGAACCAGAAGCGTTATCGCTTTTGAAAGATAAACATTTTGATAGTGTGATAGAGTTTGTTGCGTTTACAAAAGAACAGGTTGAAAGAGATGTCAGATTATTCAAAGGAAAGACCAATCAATATATTTTTATAAGTACAGCAAGTGCTTATCAAAAACCCGTCGAAGATTATCCAATCACAGAAAATACACCACTCATCAATCCTTATTGGGACTACAGTCAAAGAAAGATTGAATGCGAAGCATACTTAAGTAAAGTCAAAGATATGAATATCACAGTCGTAAGACCTTCGCACACTTATGATAACAAAATGATCATGGCTGTAATGATTAGGTGGGGTAATGCCTATGCCCATATCAAACGTTTAAAAGAACATAAACCAATCATCATTCCTGGGGACGGGACAAGCGTCTGGACGATTACACATGCGAGTGATTTTGCCAATAGTTTTGTTTATTTAATTGGCAATGCTAAAACTTATGGCGAAGCCTATCATATTACAGGCAATAGACTATACACATGGGAGCAGCTCTCTAACATCTTAGCTAAAGAGTTGCATGTTACACCACATTATGTGCATATACCAACAGATATCATTGTCAAACATATGCCTGAGATGAAGGGACCATTAATGGGAGATAAAGCATGGAGTGCTATATTTGATAATACGAAGATAAAAAAGATTAGTAAGTCATACACATCCATTGTTGGCTATGAAGATGTAGCGGTGGATGTGATTAAATATTTTGAAACACATCAAGAAGCCCAAAACATCGATGATGAATATGAAAAACAATACGATGGCTTAATCAACGACTATTTAATTAAGCATCCTGAAGAAAAATAGGGCGTCAAATGTTTTTATATATAAACATATATATAAATAAAAAGAACAAATTGTTTTTTATGTGATTTTGTAAATATAAAATAATAGTGTTATAATGTATTTGAAAGCGGTTACAATTATAAATTCGAAAGCGGAGGATTGACGATGGATAAGTTCGACTATATGAAGAAACATAGTTATGAGCAGATCGTCTATTTTTATGATAAGACGACTGGCCTAAAAGGCATTACCTGCATTCATAACACGGCACTGGGACCAGCCCTTGGCGGCACAAGACTGTGGAATTATGAATGTGAAGAAGATGCGGTACTTGATTGCTTGCGGTTGGCGCGAGGAATGAGCTATAAAGCTGCAGCTGCAGGTCTAAATCTTGGTGGTGGTAAAACCGTATTGATTGGGGATGCTAATGAAGTAAAAAGTGAAGCATATTTTAGAGCCTTAGGTCGATATGTTCAAAGCTTAAATGGCAGATACATTACGGCAGAAGATGTTAACACGACCACTAAGGATATGGATTACGTTCATATGGAAACAGATCACGTTGTTGGTCTTGAAGGTAAATCAGGAAATCCTTCACCACTGACAGCATTAGGTGTATTCCATGGTATCAGAGCGAGCCTTCAACATCGTTTGGGGGACAATGATATCACTAAATATTCATTCGCGGTTCAGGGCACAGGACAAACGGGATATTATCTTGTGAAACTTCTGATAGAAGCACATGCAAAAAAAATATATTTTACCGATATTAATCCAGAACACGTTAATAAAATGAAAAAAGAATGTCCAGATGCGATTTACGTAAAACCAGAAGAGATTTATGGGCTGGATGTTGATGTCTTTTCACCCTGTGCGTTAGGCGCGGTACTAAATGATCATACGATTCCGCAAATCAAGGCGTCTGTTATTGCAGGTTCGGCAAATAACGTTTTGGAAGATGAAGAAAAACACGGCAATATGATTAAAGATAAAGGGATATTATATGCACCCGATTTCGTCATTAACGCCGGCGGATTGATTAATGTTTCACATGAACTTGATGTTTATAATAAAGATCGTGCGATTCGCGATATCGAAAAGATTTATGATCGACTTTTAGAAATATTCACGATTGCCGAAGGCGAGAATATACCAACATTTAATGCTGCAAAGGTGTTTGCTAAAAAACGGATTGAAACCATGATGCATTTACGTGGCAATTATATTCCTAGATAATCAGTAATGAAACGTATTACGTTTATCACGGGTCATTTCGGTTCTGGTAAGACAGAAATTGCACTGAATCTCGCAGTCAACTATCATGTCGATTATCTCATTGATTTAGATATCATCAATCCCTATTTTAGATCACGTGAATTCAAGCACAAGCTAAATCAAAGCATAGAAGTGATTGCATCTGATTTAGCTCATGATGAATATAGTGATCTCCCTTATCTTTCTAAAAGGATATTTTTGCCGTTCCATAAAGAAAACACGACTGCCATCTATGATTTGGGTGGTAGCGATTTGGGTATGAAACTCATCAGACAATTCCATCGCGAAAATATAAAGGATATCGATGTCTATTTGACTATCAACATTAATAGACCAGAAACAAAAGATAGTGATTCCATCATCGCTTTAATTCATCAATTGGAGATACAAGGTGGCATCAAGATTACAGGATTAATCAATAATACCAATTTACTTAAAGAAACGACTGTAGATGATATCAAATTGGGTGAGGTTGTCATCAAAGAGGTATCTTTAAAGACAGAAATTCCAGTTGTCTTTACGTGCGTTGAAGAAACACTGGATATGAAAGACAGCCAATTTATTGGCGAAATCATAAGGCTTAAGCGTTACTTTGGAAAGAAGTGGCGAAACTAACTAGGAGGTGGAAGCATGCCAAAAGGGAAAGTAACATTCGATTATCACGAATGTAAGGGATGCCTACTATGTGTTGAATTTTGTCCGAAAGAGATTTTATATCAGGATAAGAAAGAACTAAATGATGCTGGATACAACATTATCAAAGTGACTGATATGGATCAATGTACCGGTTGTGGAATTTGTGCAATGATGTGCCCAGATTCAGTCATTACAGTTGAGGTGGAAAAACATGGCTAAAGTACTTATGAAAGGTAACGAAGCGATTGCGGTTGCTGCCATCAAAGGTGGTGTCGATGCGTTCTTCGGTTATCCGATAACCCCTCAAAATGAAGTGCCAGAATATTTATCTAAACATTTATTGGCAAATGGTAAAGTTTTTGTACAAGCCGAATCTGAGATAGCAGCAATCAATATGGTGTATGGTGCAGCAGGAGCGGGTGCTAGAGTGATGACATCTTCATCTTCTCCGGGGATTGCTTTGAAACAAGAAGGCATATCTTATATTGCCGGTGCCGAGTTGCCATGTGTCATCGTATCAGTGATGCGCGGTGGACCTGGATTAGGTGGTATTCAGCCATCTCAAGCCGATTACTATCAAGCGACACGAGGCGGTGGGAATGGTGATTATCAGTTGATTGTCTATGCGCCTGAAACGATTCAAGAGACCATTGATATTCTTAAAGAAGCATTTGATATAGCGGATACATATCGCAATCCGGTTATGGTTATGGTTGATGGATTAATCGGTCAAATGATGGAATCTGTCGATTTAGATCATCCTGTCAAGAAAAGGGAAATTCCTAAAAAGGATTGGGCGACAATCGGTACAAATCGTCATCAAGGTAGAAATGTAGTAAACTCGCTTTACTTGGATCCAGTCGAACTTGAAGCACATAATATTCACTTACATCAAAAGTATGAATTGATTAAAAAGGAAGAGGTTCGTGTGGAAACAATCGACTTGGAAGATGCAGATTATGTCATCGTAGCTTATGGTACAATGTCACGAATTTGTCGATCTGCTATCGATATGCTCAGAGATCAAGGTATTAAAGTTGGCATGATTAGACCGATTACTTTATGGCCATATCCAAAACAAGCATTCAATCAAATAGCTAAAAACACAAAAGGTATCTTATGTGCTGAAATGAGTATGGGACAAATGCTTGATGACGTATTGATTGCCAATAAAAATCGTTATCCAGTTGCCTTTTTCGGACGTACTGGTGGCATGGTTCCTGAACCAGAAGAAATTGTTGAAGCCATTTTAGACTTTGATGACAGGGTGGTGAAATAATGGATATCAAATATCAAAAGACACAAGGTCTAACTGATAAATCGTTGACCTATTGTCCTGGCTGTACACACGGTATTGCACATAAGTTAGTTGCTGAAACATTGGAGGAACTTGATGTTCTTGGAGAAACTATTGGTGTTGCAAGTGTTGGATGTTCTGTCTTTTCATATCAATTTTTTAATTGCGATATGCAACAAGCACCCCATGGAAGATCATGTGCAGAAGCAACCGGTATTAAGCGTGTTAGACCCAATAATATTGTGTTTACCTATCAAGGGGATGGCGACTTAGCTTCTATTGGTATTGCTGAAACCATCCATGCGGCTAATCGCGGCGAAAACATCACAGTCATTTTTATCAATAATGCGATTTACGGTATGACAGGTGGTCAAATGGCACCGACGACATTATTGGGACAAAAAACAACAACCTCTCAAGATGGCAGGGATGTTCTTGTTCATGGTAATCCGATTAAGATATCTGAAATCTTTTCGCAAATTGACGGTGTTGCTTATTTGGAACGTGTTGCATTATATGACCCGAAACATGTTATTAAAGCTAAAAAAGCGATTAAGAAAGCTTTTCAATACCAGATTGAAAAACGTGGTTTTACCATGATTGAAATATTATCGACATGTCCAGTTAATTGGGGTATGCATCCGATTGATGCGCTCAAATGGGTGAAAACGGATATGGAACCCATCTATCCATTAGGTGTGTTCAAGGATAAAGGTGATCAAGATGCATGACGCTACAAATATTCGCGTTGCGGGTTTTGGTGGTCAAGGTATCATGATGTTTGGACAGATTCTTGCATATAGTGCAACGATTAACGATAAGAATGCTTTATGGTTTCCATCCTATGGACCAGAAACTAGAGGTGGCACAGCAAATTGCACGGTTATCGTATCAAAAGAGGTTATTGCTTCTCCCGTTTTTCAAAATGCTAATCATTTCATCGCGTTCAATTTGCCATCACTTATGAAATTTCATGAGAAAGTCGCGAACAAAGGCTTAATACTATATAATTCATCATTGATTAAAGAAGAACAAAAGATGGATAATGTATTAGTTATTGGTGTACCTATTAATGAAATTGCAGCAAAACTAGAAAACGAGAAAGTTATTAATATGGTCATGTTAGGGGCATATTTGGAATTAACGGATTTATTTAATCAACATACGGTTGAAGCAGCATTAAAGAAATTTCTAGGTAATCGGAAATCACAAATGCTAGATGTCAACCTTGACGCGATAGAACAAGGTAGACAATATATAAAGGGGTTGGCGTGACGAATGCTTCATCATTTTAAAGCTTTAGAGGCAATGGCAAAACAACAGCAACCAAAACGAATGGTGGTTGTTTTTCCTCATGATCTCAATGTCTTGGAGGCAGTGTTGGAAACGTATCAGCAAACCATGATTAAACCGGTGTTCATCGGTGATGAAGAACGTATTCATCAATTGATCAATATTGGCGATATAGAAATCATTCATGAAACGGATCCAGTCAAAGCATCAAAAATTGCAATGGATTTAGTCAATCATCAACAGGTTGATATTTTGATGAAAGGACTGATTGACACACACGATTTGTTAAAGGCAGTTGTTAATGATCAATATGGTATTAAAAAAGCACCACTATTATCGCATGTTGGTTTGTTAGAATATCCTGATTTCAATCGTATATTATATGTGACAGATGGCGCGATGAATATTAATCCAACTGTGGAAGAGAAGATTGTAATTATCGAAAATGTTGTGGATTTAGCGCATCGATTAGGTGATAAAAAACCGAAAGTCGGTCTTGTATCAGCGGTTGAAAAAATCAATCCGAAAATGAAATCAACAACAGACGCTCAACTGATCATTAAACATTATGAAACGAAACATAATATGTTCGATATCGATGGACCATTCGCGATTGATAATTTGGTCAGTCTTGAAGCTGTCAAACATAAAGGGTTGAAAGGGCCTGTCGCGGGGCAGGCAAATATCTTGGTGTTTCCAAATATTGAATCAGGTAATGTGTTTTATAAAACGTCTGTGTTTTTAGCAAATGCTAAATCAGCAGGTATCGTACTTGGTGCGAAGGTGCCGATTGTTTTAACGAGCAGAGCAGATTCGAAAGATGCAAAATTAAATGCCATCTATTTAAGTGTGGTGATGTCATGAATGATTTAATGTTAATTATTAATCCAGGTTCCACGTCTACAAAAGTTGCATTATATAAAAATGAACGTATCATCATTGAAAAAACATTGAGACACCCAGTGGATGAATTATCAAAATATTGGCATATCATTGACCAAAAGGATGATCGGAAAAAGCTTATTGAAGCCTTTTTAGAACAGCATAACTACAAGCTAAAAGACATTGATATATTTATTGGTAGAGGTGGTATGTTAAAACCGCTTAAGCAATCTGGAACATATTTGATTAACACCCTGATGATAGCTGACTTAAAGGCCGCAAAATATGGTGAGCATGCTTCAAATTTGGGAGCAATTATCGCCTTTGAATTGGCTCAATTAAATCATAAGAAAGCGTATATTGTTGATCCGGTTTGTGTTGATGAGATGCATGATGTCGCACGTGTTTCAGGATTAAAAGGTTTAACGCGTCAATCCACCTTTCACGCATTGAATCAAAAAGCAATTGCTAAAAAACACGCTTTAAATATTGGAAAGAAATATGAATCGCTGAATCTGATTGTTTGTCATCTTGGTGGCGGTATCAGTGTTGGACTTCATATGAAAGGAAAAGTCGTAGACGTCAATAATGCTTTAGGCGGCGATGGACCATTTTCACCCGAAAGAACAGGCTCGTTACCAACGTATCCACTTATTGAATTGTGCTTCTCCAATGGATACAAAGAAATGGACATCAAGAAAATGCTTGTAGGTAAAGGTGGTCTCGTGTCATATTTGGACACATCAGATGGTATGGAAATTGAAAAACGCATTATTGCCGGTGATCAAGAAGCAGCGTTTTATTTTCATGCTATGGCTTATCGAGTTGTTAAAGAAATCGGCGGCCTTTATTTTATCACTTCAGGTGATATCGATGGTATTTTAATCACGGGTGGTCTCGCACATAACCAAACGTTTATATCATATCTAAAATCATATATTGAACCGATTCAAAAATTATATGTTTATGCGGGTGAAGATGAGATGCAGGCCTTAGCAGAAGGGGTTATGCGGGTGTTAAACAAAGAAGAAGAATTACATATCTATGATGCCTCATGAACTGGCTGAAAGATTCAGTTTTGCTTGTTTGATATCAAAATAAACCATATAAAGAATGGGTGCAATTTGATAAAACAAAAAAAAAGATATCATACGTTGATCGCGTCTTTTATGCCAAACGCATAAGAGACGTTTTTGTATATTGAAAATATATTGAAGGAAATGAAAGAAGATTCTAAATGCTATGGGTGATAAACAAAGAAATAAAAACAACAAAAAAGATGATCATTCAAATATTTGAATAACCATCTTAAAGTACTGACTAAAAATGCTAATCTTTTATCTATTTCAAGATAGAACTTTCACATAAAACCGTAAAGATCTTTGTGTTTGTATTATGTTCGTAGAGCTTTGACAATTATCGAAAGCACGTTCAAAATTAAACCATCGATGATGCTGATTGCTCCAAGTATATATCCCCAATAGCGTTCAGGTTGTATGATGGATACTATGAAAAATCCAATGGCTAAAACATATAAGATGTATGCGCCGGCATGCAATACCATTGGATTAATCAAAGGTAATGAAGGGACACTATAACGTCCGATTTGAGCAAATTCTGCATCGGTTACTTCGAGTGGTGTCATCACAATGAATTCTTTGTCTTTGGTATTGTATCTTAAACCAATCACATTGCCTGTCGCTCTTTCAATAACAAATTGGGTTGATTCAACCCGTTTGATAGATTTTTTTGGCAAAATTGGATCAAACAATTCTTCAACGTGTGGTCCTTGATAGGATTCATAAAGATTTGCTGCAATGAGTACACGTGCTCTTTCATATAATTCATTTATGTTTCTATGTTTACTTTTTACATCTAAATAAGCTTTTACTTTTTCATGCATGATTATCACCCCATTTGCCTTCAGTCTATCACAAATTAAAGGAATTTCAAATCATCTTTATGATTATATTTCATATATAAAAACATTAAACATCAACCATAAATATGTCTAAAAACGGATTGCCATAGCAGGTTTTTTACCAGTCATTATTGTTTTTTTTAAAACGATGAATAATGAACATGTTAAAAATCAAGTAAAATATGAAATGATTCAAGAAAAGATTAGTCTATATATCGAGTAAATAAACAGAG
>WOYI011060649.1_pt1 | contig 13476 bp, 11 predicted proteins | sample 6423411 | NCBI WGS metagenome assembly WOYI01 (sample SAMN13441803, study PRJNA592873) | oil field metagenome | biome: oil field; feature: oil-well bore; material: oil-contaminated soil; isolation source: oil-contaminated soil from oil-well borehole | place: Germany: Wietze | collected 2016-10-18 ... | reverse complement strand
GTACGACACGGAGACTTTCCAGGGGTATATTTCTTAGATTGATAAAGAACTTGGGCTAGGGTCAGACACTCATAGCTAGCGTGTTTTTGCTTGCAGAAGGGGTGTCTGCCTTCCCTTTTTTCTCCTTGCTACAATTTCTCGTCATTCACGTACTCACATTTTTTTTGCTTTCGGCGTAGTTTCTCAGAAGAGGATCTACGCCGATTTTCTATCTAATTTAGCTATGTAAGGAATCTGATTAGTCCTACAGACATAATTAATAACTCAATGTAAATATTGGAATTACCAGATTGAAAAAAATAGGGGAAAATATTTTTATTGACTTGTATACAAACTTGTATATACTGTTCTTGTGTGTTCTTTTCCATGGGTGTGGAAGGAGTGCTGCAATGAAACGTGTTACCGTAAAGAGGGACATGTATGTTGACTCAGTCATGTTGATGCTCGCCAGCAGAGACCTAGAGGATCATCCGTTAGTACAAGAAGCAACAGTTACCATGGGTACTGCCATGAATGTCCAGTTGCTCCTAGACCAGGGCTTTCCTGCCTCTGACCTATCATCGGTCACCCCATCAGATCTTGTGATGGCCATCTCTTGTCACGAGGATGACTACGAAGAGGTCGTAGCCTTTGCTGATGAGCTGTTGTCAGGCAAGCGTGGGGCTAAGGGCCAGGATAGTGCACAGCAAGAGCTGCACAGCATTGAAGATGCCCTGGCAGCATATCCTGATCTCAATTTGGCCATCATATCGGTTCCCGGCATCTATGCTGCCCACCAAGCACGCAAGGCGTTGCATATGGGCCTGCATGTCATGCTCTTTTCCGACAATGTCTCCCTCGAAGATGAGATATCACTCAAGAAGGAAGCCCTTGCAAAGGGCTTGCTGGTCATGGGACCCGACTGCGGAACCGCCATCATCGGTGGAAAGCCCCTGTGCTTTGCCAATGTCGTCAAGGGCGGACCTATTGGTGTAGTGGCAGCTTCGGGGACAGGCCTGCAGGAGGTGACCTCCCTCATCGGCCGGTATGGTGGTGGCATTAGTCAAGCCATCGGTACAGGTGGACGAGACCTGAAGAACAAAGAGGTGGGGGCTCTGATGATGAGCCTGGGCATAGCGGCCCTTGCATCTGATAGCGAGACCCGTGTCATAGTCGTTGTCTCCAAACCCCCTGCCGCTGAAGTTGTACAACCCATTCTTTCTGCTCTGTCTGCTTCTGGTAAGCCCTCTGTGGTACATTTTATCGGCGCAGACCCTGCACAGTACCCATCGTACGAAACTATCCATTGGACAAGCAACCTTGAGGAGACGGCACGCGTTGCCCTTTCACTCTCGGGTAGTGTCCTTCCTAAGCGTGAGCACCATGACGCTTGGATCTTTGATCTCGACCATGAGACCATCGATGCCTTGGTGAAGAGAGAGTCAGAATCCTTCCTCCCTGAACAGAAGTACTTACGGGGATACTATACCGGGGGGACTCTTGCAGACGAGGCTTGGCTTGCCTTGTCTGATATTCCTGGAGGCGTATGGTCAAACAACCACACCGACCCGGCTTTTGTACCTGAAGACCCTCAGATTTCAGTAGGAAATACCATCATTGACCTTGGGGATGATGTCTTTACTGTAGGGAGGCCCCATCCCATGATCGACCCCTCTACCCGGGTGGATCGCATCCTCTCTGAAAGCGAAGACCCTTCAATTGCCGTCATGCTGCTGGATTGTGTGCTCGGCTATGGCTCCTGTGACGACCCGGCCGGATCTATGGTTGGGGCCCTGCTTAAGGCTAAAGAGTCGGCGGTGAAGAGGGGAGGCTACCTCTCAGTCATCGCTTCGGTGACCGGTACTGCTTTGGATCCCCAGCTCTTTGCCTCTCAGGTAGCCAAGCTTGAAAGCGCTGGGGTGGTGGTGATGAGTTCCAACTACCAGGCAGTCCAGCTTGCGAGGCGTATCCTCATCCAGGAGTATGGCCCTGGTAAAAAGAAGCCTATCGCTATTCCTAGGAAAAAGCCTTCCTCTCAGGCCAGTAAGGTCCCTTCGTTGGAAGTTGCACCTGTACTCTCCCTCTTCAGGGAAGTGAAGGTCGTTAACCTGGGTTTGCAAAGCTTTGCAGACAACCTTGGTTCCTCTGCCGTCCATCTCGATTGGAGACCACCGGCCGGAGGTGACCCTATGCTGATACGTGCTTTGTCTTCCATCGATAGCCTTGATTTTGTCCAATCAGCCAATGCAGAGGCCATTGAGAAGGTCCTGCAAGGTAAGCCCACTTTGTTGGGTATTGGCAAGGCCCTGGATGTCATTCCCGGCATGAGGGAAAACCTCATCCTGCATGCAGGTCCCCCTATCACGTGGGAAAGGATGTGCGGCCCCATGAAAGGTGCTGTGATAGGGGCACTGATCTATGAAGGCAAGGCAAGCAACGCCGAGGAGGCTACTGCCTTGGCGGCTTCAGATTCGATTGACTTCGAACCCTGCCACCATCATAGCTGTGTCGGGCCGATGGCAGGGATCATAACAGCGAGCATGCCTGTCTGGATCCTGGAGAATGCCACCTTTGGCAACAGGGCCTACGCAACCCTCAACGAGGGACTGGGTAAGGTCCTGCGCTATGGTGCCTACTCTACTGAGGTCATAGAGCGCCTCAGATGGATGGAAAGCAGTCTTGCGCCGATTCTCAACAAGGCAATGCTCTCCCACGGTCCCATTGATATGCGCAGCATCATAGTCCAGGCCCTGCAGATGGGAGACGAGTGCCATAACCGCAACAGGGCCGGCACCTCTTTGATCATCCGTGAGCTTGCACCTCATTTGGTGATGCTCTCTGAGAAGAAAGAAGAGCTGGCCAGGATTTTCTCCTTCATGCATGCGAACGACCACTTCTTCCTCAATCTCTCCATGCCGTCTGCCAAATGCACCATGGATGCAGCGGCAAATGTCAAAGGCAGTACCCTCATTACAGCAATGGCCCGCAATGGCACGGATTTTGGCATCAGGATATCTGCTCTGGGTGACCGTTGGTTCACAGCTCCCGCTTCCATGGTCGATGGTTTGTACCTGCCTGGCTTCAAGGCGGAGGATTCTGCCCCGGATATCGGGGACTCGGTCATCACCGAAACCTCGGGCCTTGGTGCCTTTGCGATGGCCGCATCCCCTGCAATTGTGAAGTTCGTGGGAGGCTCTGCTTCTGATGCCATCCTCTATACAAAGCGGATGTACAGCATAACCCTTGCAGAGAACAGGGAGTACCGCATCCCAGCCCTGGATTTCCGCGGAACCCCTACAGGCATTGATGTGCGAAAGGTGGTTGAAAGTGGCATCCTGCCAGTCATCAACACCGGTATCGCCCACAAGGATCCTGGGATAGGGATGGTGGGGGCCGGGTTGGTCAAACCCCCTTCCTCGTGCTTTAAGGACGCCCTTATGGCTTTTGCCGACGAGTATTGCGCCGGTTGATCATACCGAAAAAAGGAGATTGTGATGAAAGTAATAGATCTGACCATTCCTTTGGGTGTTGGTACCCCACCTTGGCCAACGTACATCCCCCTGCAGGTCCAGTATTTCAAGCGGCTTGCACCTAACGGCGCAAATGGGCAGGTGGTGACCCACTCCAACCATGTGGGGACTCACCTTGATGGCGAGATCCACTTCTACACCCCTGGAAAGGACATTGCCCAGCTGGACATGGACTTTTTGGTGCATGAGGGAGCCATCGTAGACCTCTCTGATGTCTGCTCTGATTATGATGTCTATACCTCCAAGATGGTGGAGGACCGTGTTGAGGTGAAGGAAGGGGACATCCTTCTGATCCATACAGGCTTTCACCATTATGGGTGGGATCAGCCGACAGGAGATGAGATCAGGTACATGATCAAGCACCCCGGCCCTGACCGTGAGTTTGCCGAGTGGGCAAAGAAGAAGAAGCTTCGCTGGATCGGTGTGGACTGCGGAAGCGCAGACCACCCCATGAATACCAAGATCCGCGACTGGATGCCCCGTGAGGCGAAGCAGTGTGATGCTCACTTCAAGGAAAAGTATGGGAAGAGCCTTGATGAGGTCTTCACTGATGACAAGTACCAGCTGATGCACATCGAGATGTTCAACCACGGCATTATCCATGCGGAGTGTGTAGGCGGGGATATCGACCTGCTGTTGAACCAGAGGGCGGTCATAGGCTGTTACCCCTGGAGATTTGTCGACGGGGAGTCCTCCATAGCAAGAATCGTCGCCCATGTTGAGGATGACCGCTATGAGGCCCTGATGGCAAAGAAGGCCAAAGCCGAGCTGACTCGCTTTGGGGATGTTGCAGGATCAAAGAATGCCTGGTTGCACGAAGAGGCAAGAAAGAGATAGTTCTCAAAAAGGAGACAAGTATGGCATTGGATGCAATGGAAAAGACACTACGACCGCCGGAAATTCCACTCAAGAGCTATCCTGCTAAGGTGATAACCTTGGCTTCGGGTGAGAAGATGGTGGTTCGTGAGGCCAGACGTGAGGAAGTTGGGGCCCTGCTGGGTACCCTCTATCCTCTGTTTGGGGTTGCCAAGGATTTTTACGATATCGTTGCTGTACGCATGTATTCGGAAATCTTGGGCTGGTATCGCTACAGGGTCGCCAATGAGTTTGTGCTTGTAGGCACCATCGATGGCGTCATAGCAGGTCTTGTCACCAGCCGGCATGTTACTCCCAAGCTGGGGATGAGTCTGCATACCCTTACCATAAAGCGTGGCTTTAGGGTGGGGGCGCAGCTGTTCGCCGCCAAGATGGAGCACCACCTTGAGATCCTCGGTGAGGATGAGGTGTACATCGTTGCAGAGAGCCCCAATGGGTTCAAGCGGTGGATGATCGAGTACCAGCTTGAGGACCGGTCCTCGTTGTTCCCTGAAGTGAGGCATGAGTTGGGAGGTGTTCCGACCTATGTGCTGACCCGTCCTCTCTGGGACGCTGTGCGAGATGTCAAATGCACCGGGGTACGACCGGTTTCTGCCCAAGACCTCAAGTCTTCGGAAAAGCTGATAATGCCCAGCGAATATCCCCAAATTCCGGGGTTCAAGAGGTAGGCCATGGCTAATGTAGGGATTGTTGGAATAGGACATACGAAATTTGGTAATTCTTCAGAGTATGACCTTTCGGATGTGCTGGCGTACGCCGCCACTGACGCCTTGGAGGATGCGCACTTTCTTGCACGAAGAAAGGAGGTGGACCAGGTCATCGTAGGCAACATGGCCAGCGGCCTGTTCTGTCACCAGAGTGCTGTCGCCTCGGCTTTGGTCAGCCGCATGGATATGGAGCCGGTTCCCGCCGAACTGGTGGAGAATGGTCCTGCATCGGGTGCGAGTGCCATAAAGATCGGGTATATGGCCGTCGCAAGCGGTATGGCTGACATTGTACTGGTCGTGGGAGGGGAGGTGATGCGCAAGGTTACCGGATGGGTTGGTACCGACTATGTGGCCACTATGCTCCATACCGATGCCGAGTACAATATGGGGCTGACCCTACCTGCCTTTGGAGGGATGTTCACCCGCATGTACATGGAGCGCTACGGTCTGACTGAACGAGACCTCGCCTTGCTCGCGGTCAAGAACCATGCCAATGGGGCAAAGAACAAGTATGCCCATATCCAGGCCCCCTGCACCATTGAGGCAATAGCAGACGGCCCTGATGCATCGGTGGTAAATACCTACGTTGCGGAACCGCTACGCATGTACTCCACCTGCCCGGTCAGCGATGGGGCGGCAGCCTTGTTGCTGGTGAATATGGACTCGCCCAAGGCAAAGGGTTTCCCCAAGAGACCCATCAGGATTGCAGGAATCGCAAGTGCCACCGATACACACTGTGTGCACAACCGTAAGGATCCCCTTAAGCTTGACGCAGTGAGAATCGCCGCCGAGAAGGCCTATGCGATGGCATCTCTCAAGCCTTCGGACATCTCGTTTGCCGAGTTGCATGATGCTTTCTCCATCCTGGAGCTAGCCATCAGTGAGGAGGTGGGGTTCTTCGAACGGGGTAAGAGTTTCCTTGCCGTTCGCAAGGGTGAGACAGACATCGGTGGGAGGCTTCCCATCAACACCTCAGGGGGGCTGAAGTCCAAAGGTCACCCAGTAGGTGGCACCGGTGTTTCCCAAGCGGTGGAGCTGGTCAGGCAGTTGCGTGGAGAGGCCGAGAAGGGCAGACAGGTCCTCGATCCCAAGTATGGCATGGCGGTCAATTTCGGTGGCTTTGGCAACAATGTTGTCGCACTTATCTGCGCAAAGGAGTAGGGGGTGATCCATGATTGATTTCAGCATGTACGACCAGAAGGAACCGAAGATTGCAGCATACAAGTGCCTCAAGTGTGGCGCCATATATTATCCTGCACCTATGGTATGCAGCTCTTGTGACGCAAGGCGGGATCCGGTGACTGGTAAGGGGTGGGAGACCTTCGATCTTGAAGGCCCTTGCACCCTGCTCTCCTGGACACGGCTTTGGAATCTGCCCGAAGGGTATTCCAAAAAGAATATGCTGTTTGGCATCGTTGAGTTTGAAAACGGTTTGCGTGCCTCAGGGCAGCTGGAGGTGGACGATCCCAAGACAGGGATGGCTCTTCACTCCACTGTCGTCGAGAGCGATGAGAGGCCAGGCGATCCGGTGAATGTGTTCGTGTTCACGCAGTAAGTACCTAGGGGAGGTTTGCCATGGGCGAGCATTCACGCAGTGTCGCTATCTACAATACTCTCGCCGAACGTATCAGTACGTGGGCCTATTCGCCTGGGCACAGGTTTACCGAGGAGGAGCTCTGCACCGAGTTCGGGGTGAGCCGCTCCCCTGTACGTGAGGCACTCAACGGCCTTGTCTCAGCGCGACTCATAGAAAAGGAGGCGCATAAGGGATATACAGTGAGGCTGATTGACCTCAGGGAGGTCAACGAGCTCTATGATACCCGCCTGGTTTTGGAACTGGAGGTTGTCAGCATCTTGTGCAAAAAAGGCCTTGATGCTGATCTCCTTGCAAGGTTGAGGACACGCTGGCAAGAGGTTGTTGAAAGCCTGTCGGGGAATGTCCGCATATCCGCATACGAGGATGAGCTGTTTCATGACACGCTCGCCCAAGCTGCAGGGAACCAGGTATTGGCCCAGTTGCTCAGTGACATCTCCAAGAGGATACATTTCGTCCGGCTTTCTGATATCACCGACCCCGAACGGTTACAAAGGACAAGCGGTGACCACTTGAGACTGCTCGATGCCTTGGAAAGACGGGATTGTGAGGCTGCACAGGAAATAATGAGGCAGAATATTCTCTGGGGTAAGGAGAAGGTTGATTCTGCCATCAAGGAGGCACTCTTTCATGCACACCACATGGCCTAGTGCACATGCCCTTCTGATAGGCTCTTGTTTTTCCCTGGAACCTAGGGAAGTGAAGGTGCACTCCGTCTTCCACTCCGCCTTGAATCTCATTGATGAGCAGAGAATGCTGTATACCCTGGTGATGCACAAAAAGCAGCTGCACCCCTCTTGTGCTTTGGTCTCCTTTACTGATCCTTGTGCCGGTTTCGATGAATCTGCCTTCACCCAAGCCCGAGAGGGGAAGTTCGAGGAGGGTTCCCTCTCCTTTGATTGTGGGATTTGGGTCTCCTGCAAGGGAGCACAACGGATCCATCCTTCAGAAGAGGCCCCTCCCAAGCTCTCTGGCCTTGAAGCTTCCTACCTTCTTAGGCAGATGAAGATCCTTTCGCTCCTACAACAAGAGAAACAGACAGCTTTGACAGTGGACGCGTTGTTCAGTCCTAGTATAGGGACTAACACCCTTTCCTCTCTTGTTGCATACAATGCACGACTTTTGGGAAAGAGCATCCAGAGCTCAGACAGCACTTTGGCAAGGCGGGGTATCGAAGGACTTTTGGGCCTTGGACCTGGATCGACCCCTAGTGGTGATGACTTTCTTTGTGGCTTTCTCATGGCCTTGCATATGAGCGGACCTTCCTTTTTCGGACGGGATTTGCACACCTACTTCAGCTCAATTACCACAATTCTCTCAGGGCTCATACGAAAACCCATACCCATAACCACAGACATCTCGATGCAATTGTTGGGCCTGGCTTCAGAAGGGTTGTTTTCCCAACCCCTCATTGCTATGGCAAAGGCCTTTTCCCTCCTTGTTGCAGATAGGCAATCTTGGGAGGCTCTTGCTGATTTCGGATACAGTTCTGGCCTTGATGCAGGTCTTGGCTTCTTGTTTGCTCTCTCTGTCCTACTTCCGGATTTCGAATATAAGGGGGAACTATGCTAGATACATTTGCCTACAAAGCTCCGCAATCGAAAGAGCTGCTTTTGGATATGCTTGCAACAGGCGACTCAGAGGTGAAGCTTCTTTCAGGAGGGACTGACTTGCTGGTCAATATCCGTAACGGTGTCTATCACCCCAAGGTGGTGGTTGACCTGAAGAAGATCCCAGGCTTTGATGCCATAACCTGGGATAAGAGAGCTGGCCTTACGATAGGCCCCTCTGTGACCATCAATGCAATCCTTACTGATGTGAAGGTCCAACAGCACTTTCCTCTGCTGTGTGCCTGTGCAAAGGACCTTGCCTCCTATCAGATACGTAACCGTGCAACTGTGGTGGGTAATATCGTCAATGCTTCTCCTTGCTCGGACATGGCTCCTGCCTTGCTCTGTCTCGATGCCACCATCATAATCGAGTCAAGACAGGGCAAGAGGGAGATTCCCATCGCAGAGTTTTTTACTGGAGTCAAAAGAACAGTCCTGAGACAAGATGAGGTGGTCACCTCTATCCACATCCCTTCCGATAAGGCTGGTGTCCAAGGGGTATATAGGAAGCTGAAGAGAATCCAAGGCCATGACTTGGGTATTGTCGGGGTGGCCATTGCAAACTTTGGCAATGGTGCAAGGATTGCGGTAAGCTCATCTGCTCCCACCCCTGTGGTTACCCCGCTGTTACCACTTGACCTGTCTGTACCGAAGGTATTGCAGGCCGTCAACGCTATCATACGCCCTATCAGTGATGTGCGCTGTAGCCAGGAGTATCGCTCGTTTATGGTAGGTGAGTATACCAAGCGATTGTGGAAGGAGGTAATCTCATGAGAATCAGGGTAACGGTCAACAATACGATATATGAAAGGGATATTGAGGAAAACAGGACCCTGCTGAGGTTTCTCAGGGAGGACCTTGGGCTTACCGGCACCAAGGAAGGGTGCGGCTCAGGGGAGTGCGGTGCCTGCACGGTATTCTTCAACGGCAAGACAGTGAACTCCTGTATGGTCCTTGCTGCCGAAGCTGATGGCTCTGTCATCGAGACAATCGAGGGGGAGGCTTCCGGGGGTATGCTTTCGGCCTTACAGAAGGCCTTTGAGGAACATGGCGCTGTGCAGTGCGGCTTTTGCACCGCGGGGATGATCATGAGTGCCCGTGAACTTATCCACCAGCACCCCCATCCTACCAGGGCCGAGATCCAGGAGGGGTTGGAAGGCAATTTCTGTCGGTGTACCGGCTATGAGCAAATCATCGAGGCCGTACTCGATGTGACCGGAGGCTATGAGCCGAAGGAGGAGTTGAGCTATGTATGAAAATCTCGACCGGACCCTTCTGAAGCAGGTGGGTACAAGTGCAAAAAGATATGATATCTCAGAAAAGTTGACAGGAGAGGCCCTGTATACCAGTGATATGGTCCTTCCCGGGATGCTCTATGCCAAGGTTAAGCAGAGTCCACATGCGAGGGCGAAGATTGTCAGAATAGATACTTCCAAGGCTGAAGCCTTGGAGGGTGTCCGCGCCGTCCTCACAGGAGAGGAGTTGGATTATCGCCTGGGTCTGTATGTGGTGGACAAGTATATCCTTGCCAAGGGTGAGGTCCGTCACTATGGAGAGGCCGTGGCGGCTGTGGCGGCAGAGACGCTTGCTATAGCCAATAGGGCTGTCGAATTGATAGAGGTTGAGTATGAGGTGCTCACCCCGGTGCTCAACCATATGGACGCTCTGAAGGAGGATGCTCCCCTGGTCCATCCGGACCTTGGTAGCTATGACTATGTCAAGGCTGTCTTCACCCCCATACCGGGAACCAACATCGCCAACCTGACCAAATTGCGTAAGGGGGATGTCCAGCAGGGGTTCTCTGATGCCGCCTACATAGTCGAGAGGGAGTATGACAACCCTAGTGTTCAGCATGTACCGATGGAGACCCATGTGGCCATCGTGAAGTGGGGTTTTGGTGACAGGGTCACCATCCATACCAGCGCACAGTCCCCCTTTACGGTACGGAATCTCTTTTGCAGGACGTTCGGCCTGCCTTTGAACAAGGTGAGGGTTATAATTCCCTATGTCGGGGGAGGGTTCGGGGGTAAGGCCGGCATTCATATCGAGCCGTTGGCAGCATGCCTTTCCAAGAAGGCGGGGGGGCTTCCTGTAAAGTTCCAGGCTACGCGTGAAGAGGAGTTTTCCCTGCTCCCTTGCCGCAGCGCCCTGACCTACCGCATCAAGACAGGTGTTTCTGAAGAGGGGAAGATACTGGCCCAGAAGATGGAAATGTACTGGGATGCCGGTGCCTATGCTGATTATGCGGTAAATGTCACCCGTGCTTCAGGTTATTCTGCGTCAGGGCCGTATGAGATTCCCAATGCTTGGGTCGATGCGTATACGCTCTATACCAACAAGCCCTATGGCACTGCCTATCGGGGGTTCGGGCATGTGGAGTTCCACTGGGGTATTGAACGGCACATGGATCTGGTTGCCCATACCCTTGGTATGGATCCTTTGGAATTCAGGCGTCTCAATGCCTTGAGGCCAGGTTCGATCACCTTGACTGGAGAGAAGATTACCGAGCACACAGGGAACGTCATAGCCTGTATGGATGCTGTTGCAAAGGCCATTGGTTACGGGAAGAAGACAAAGGCGGAGCGCCAGAGGGAGAAGGAGACCGGTCTGAAACTGGGTAAGAGCGTTGCCATACTGCAGAAGGCTCCTGCCATGCCCAGCAATACCGCCACTGCTGCTGTAGTGAAGATGAATAGTGATGGGACGGTCTCTGTCACTATTGGGTTGACTGATATAGGGCAAGGTTCGACCACAGCCCTTGCACAGATAGTCGCCGAGCGGTTGGGATTCAGGCTCGACCAGGTCTATGTCAAAGTGGAGAAGGATACCGATAGCGACCCTTATGACTGGCAGACAGTCGCCTCCAAGGGCCTGGTGATGAGTGGCAATGCGTGTATCCTTGCTTGTAAGGACCTGTTGGAAAAGGGGTATAGGGTAGCCTCACATGTATTGAAGGCCTGTGAGGATGACCTTTCCCATGATGCCGAGGGTGTCTATGTCCGTCATGACATTGAGAATAGGATATCTTGGTCCGCGATTTCCATAGGGTATGCCTATCCTGACGGGATGAGCATAGGTGGGCCTCTGATAGGGGTAGGCAGTTACATTGCCCAGGGCCTTTCCAACCTTGATAAGGAGACAGGGCAGGGTAAGCCTGCCCTCGACTGGACGTTCGGGGCGCATGGCATCATCTGTGAGGTGAACCCCGTTACCGGGGAATATGCCCTGCGAAAGGTTGCCTCAGCCTTTGATGTGGGTAAGGTGGTGAATCCCCAGCTGCTCAGAGGCCAGATACTTGGTGGTATGCTCCAAGGCTTGGGTACTGCCATGTGTGAGGGGTACATCTATGACGAGAAGGGACATCTGCTCAATCCTTCCTTCACGGACAACAAGATACCCACTTCAAAGGACCTTCCCTTTGAGGTTGAGGCTATTGCTGTGGAAAATTCACAGATTGATGGTCCCTATGGTGCACGGGGTGTTGCCGAACATCCGATGATCAGCGTAGCCCCTGCGCTGGGGAATGCTATTTTTGAGGCAGTAGGAGCCGATCTGAGCCATATGCCGATTCGAGCCGAGGATGTATGGAGGGCTATGGAGAATAGGAAGCCGATCGACAATTGGATCACCAAGACTCCAGTTGGATCGTGTCGGTCTGTGCCAGTCTCAGGATCCCACTTGCCCTCTCGGGCGATGGAGCCATAACGAAAAGGAGGGAACAACAAGATTTTGAGAGCTAGTGGAGAAGAACAATTCCGGGCTTGTGTCTTGTACAGGGGATCCGGATCGAATTGGAGGTTTTACTAGGAGGAAAGCTATCGTGGCTAAAAAAGATTTGACTGGAAAGAATATCGTATTTGGACTCCAGCACACCTTTGTCATGTTCGGTGCAACCGTATTGGTGCCGATGCTGACAGGCTTGGATGTTGGGGTGACCTTATTCGCCGCAGGTGTTGGAACGCTGTTGTTCCATGTGATCACCAAGTTCAAGGTACCTGTATTCTTGGGGAGTTCGTTTGCGTACATCCCCGGAATCATTGCCATAGGGTCCACACAGGGGTTGCCGTATGCCTTGGGAGGCATAGTCATCTCCGGTCTTCTCTATGTCGTCGTTTCAATCATATTCAGGTTTGTGAAGTACGAGAACCTGCATAAGATCCTTCCCCCCCATGTGACAGGACCGATGATCATTATGATTGGTCTGATCCTTGCTCCTGTAGCCATACAGAATGCAAATGGGACGAACTCCCCAGGCATTGCCGAGGCTATCGGGACGAATGGCTGTTGGCTTGTTGCTCTGGTTACCTTTGCTACCGGGGTGTTCGTAAAGATCGGGTTCCCGAAATTTGGATGGAAGTTTGCTTCTAACCTGCCTGTATTGCTTGCATTGGTGGTTGGCTATCTCTTCTCCGCCATAATGGGAATTGTTGACTTCTCTTCGGTGGCAAGCGCTCCCTTTATTGGAATCCCTCATTTCACCTTTCCCAAGTTCTCCATCAGTGCCATCACGATAATGGTGCCGATAGCCATCGTAACGATGGTTGAGCACTTCGGGGATGTGTTGGCGATCGGTAATGTGGTAGGTCAGGATTTCATCAAGGACCCGGGCATCAAGAGGACCCTGTTAGGTGATGGTATCGCAACCTCCCTTGCTGGTCTGATCGGAGGCCCTGCAAACACCACGTATTCAGAGAATACTGGTGCTGTCGCCCTTACAGGGGTAACGAACCCTATCGTCATGCGTATCGCTGCTATCTTTGCCATCGTCCTCTCTCTCATCCCCAAGTTCACTGCTTTGATCGGAACCATCCCGGCTCCGGTAATCGGGGGTATTTCCATCCTGCTGTTTGGTATGATCAGCAGCATCGGTATCAAGAACATGGTTGATGCTCAGGTCAACCTCTCCAACCCGAAGCTGTTGATGATCAGCGCTTCCATGTTGGTTCTGGGTCTTGGTGGAGCTACGTTCTATTTGGGTCCTGTCCAGCTATCAGGCCTTGGTCTTGCTGCCATCTTCGGCATCATTCTCAATGCCATTCTCAGGCCTAAGGACATCACCAAATCAGAAGGTTAGTCACATAAGGACACGTACTCAAACACCCCTGTCACTACAAATGACGGGGGTGTTTCATTCCCCAACGAAGCGAGAGTAGCGGAAGCATTACCATGGTTCCATTACC
>WOYI010573292.1_pt2 | contig 13478 bp, 8 predicted proteins | sample 6423411 | NCBI WGS metagenome assembly WOYI01 (sample SAMN13441803, study PRJNA592873) | oil field metagenome | biome: oil field; feature: oil-well bore; material: oil-contaminated soil; isolation source: oil-contaminated soil from oil-well borehole | place: Germany: Wietze | collected 2016-10-18 ... | reverse complement strand
CTGCACTGATGTGGCAGGTGACATCACTCTGCTGCACTGATGTGGCAGGTGACATGACCCTCCTGCACTGATGTGGCAGGTGACATCACTCTGCTGCACTGATGTGGCAGGTGACATGACCCTCCTGCACTGATAAAGGCAGCATACTGCGGTCAACAGAAACAGAAGAGGCAACCCGGTATGGGCTGCCTCTTCATTAATGCCCCGGCCGGCATTTCCGGTCATAGCCTGTAAGACACCGGGACTTTAAAGAGTGAGCGCCCCTGACGGGCGTCCCGGTGTATTATTTGTGATTGTCTGAACCAGGAGCCTCAGCTGTGACGGGCTGAAACCTGTGCCGGTCAGAATGTAAGATCTAACTGAACGGTTTATCGGAGAAGGGTGAGGCGAAGGGACTGTCGGGCTCGCTCTCGGCACCCATCCGGCGCCGGGGAGGCGGGTTGGGAGGCGCCGAGGTCATCATGACAAGAGAGATGGAATTGTCAAGCTCGATGCGTATCACCCCGGGCCTGACATATTTTCTTCTCTTTCTGATCATGGATTTTTTATATTGCGCATCAAATATAGGCATTTGACAGAAATCCCCCGTAAAACATTTATCAACCTGAAATGTTCGTACTCCCTTTCATTCAATCTCTTGTGAGGACGATCTTTTCCAGGTAACGTTTTCCTCCGGTCATAACCTCAACAATAAGCAGGCCTCCTGCCGATGAGGGGTGGTACTCCCTGAGTTCACCTGAAATGAAACGTTCATCATTGGCTGCAACTATAATCCTGCCGGTGATGTCAAAGATCCTGACCTTACCGCTGATGCCGTCCCATTCGGGCCCCTGCGGGAGCACGCAAACCTTGCCGGAGGCTGAATAGATTTTGAGATCGCTGACCACTGTCTCCGGTTGAACAGGAGGTGCTGCCTTCGCCTCGGGAGGAGTCACCGTCAGGATGAACCTGCCGGAGTCTGTTCCCGCCACAGCGGAGAAGCTGTATTCTGAATATGCAGTGAAGTCAATGCTCCTGCCGGCAAGACGGTCAGTAAGCATGAACCTGTAATTGCCTGTTGCCTGCAGCTGGCTTCTCCTGATCGTAAAGGTTCCTCCCTCCGGTATCACTACCGTCAGCGGGATAGAGATCGTCTTCTCAGGCCAGGGGATGGAGTTGATAGAGTAGTTTTCTCCGCCCATGACCGAGTATATTTTTGGATTCTTTACAACAGGATTAAATATCTTTCCAGCATCGAAGCCGTGGTCAAAGTTCATTGTTGCCGAGGGCTCAAACCTGATTACCATCTCGTCCTGCGACGACGGTGAGGCCATGGTGAGTCTCAGCAGTGGTATCTGCCCGGAGGACTTGAATCTTGGGGTGGCATTGTGTTCACGGGCGCTGGCGGGTATGTTGAGCCAGGTGCCTGTGCCGCGTGTCTTCACGAAGAAGCCCTGCAATGGCGGCAGGTGTGCCGTGCCTCCGTTGGTGCCGACGCCGTTGACGTATGATGCCTCGCCGGTCTCGGTGCGGATGTAATAGGCATCCCTGACGTTGCTGTCGGAGAAGGTGACCGCATCCCAGTTGATGCCGCAGGTGAGGGAGTTACCCAGCAGCGAATAGCCATAGAGAGAGGTGTCGCCGCCCGAGCCGCTGAACGGAAGGTTTATCTGCCCGATGGATGTTACAAGCGATTTAAGGTTGCTGTAGGTCATCATAGCATCTTCGAAGACGAAGACATTGTATCCTTTCCTTACCTCCAGGTTACTGAAAGGTGTTGTGCCGTCGTAGCCGTCGTGCCACTGCCAGCCCTCGGCCACGCTGGTGACGACCTTGCTCTCGTCGTAGCTAAGCAGGTTCTCCGGCTCTATGTCGGTGAAAACGGTCTTGGAGACCGTGGCGGGGGAGGCTATATAGTGCCATCTGTCAATCTCGGGCGGGGCGCTCTTGAGGAAGAGTTCCACATTGAGGTTGCCCGCTGCTCCCGAGTAGCTGTCAGTTATCACCGACGCCATGGCGGTCTCGTCTGCCCGGAGTTCAATGGTTCCGTTGTTTGTCAGTGAGGCAAAGGTCACCCTGGCCCCGGCTTCGACGATCATCTCCAGGCCGGCATTCAGTGTGAAGGAGGGACCGGGAACAGCCACAGGGTAGGTTGCCAGTCCTGCAGGGATGACCACGTTTCTGTTACCGGGAGGGAAGGCTCCCTCCCAGTTCTTGGGATGAGTCCATGAGTTACTGAGCTTGCCGTTCCAGCGGCTGTATATCATCTCATAGGCACCCCTGTCGGGAATATGGATGCGTGATGCCCTGACGATGTCACGATCCGGTATGGTGATGCCAGGGTAGGTTTCAACTCCGCTGTCACGCAAAACAGAGCTATATTCTATGCTGAAGATGCCTGCACCGGGGTTGGTGAAATTAGGTCCGTCAGCGGCACTGTTAACGCTGCTGAGAGTGAGGTTGCCGGCGTATGAGGCTCCCTCTATTGCGTTATATTCAAGCACGGACGACGGAGTACCACTTAGCCCTACATGGTTTGATCCGCCCCAGATAACATTGTTGACAACGATGGCTCCCGGTGAGTCCTCAAGATAGAGTGATGTCCCGTCGCCAACAGGTGAGGAGCTGTTCACAATGGTCGAGTTCACTATTTTGGGTGCTGCGGCGATGGATGCCACAGTTCCTCCCTTGAGGGTCAGGGATGCTGAAGTGTTGCCGTTGAAGAGGGAGTTCTCAATCAGCGGGGCTGAGCCTGCATCGGTATAGATGGCGCCTCCCTGTTTAAGAGCGCTGTTATTCAGAAAGGTACATGCCGAAATGGAGGGTGTGGCGCCGTTGACGACAGCTATGGCTCCGCCTTTTTCAGCAACGCAGTTGCGGAAGGTGGAGTTTGTGACAGTAACTGCTGACGATGCAATTTGCACTCCTCCTCCGATCAGTCCCCACTTGAAAAAATCTTTCCTGCCGTTCTCAACAGTACAGTAGATCAGCTGGCTGGCACCGGAGGAGTTGATGTTGATGTTGCCCCAGTATTCGCCAGACTCACCGTTGATGCCGTCGAGGTCGGTGTCACATGAAAAGAGGATCGGACTCAACTTTGTTCCGACTGCCAGTATCAGGCCGGTGCCGGTTACAAAAATGGATGCCCTGTTCTGGACAGCTATGAGCTTTGCTCCGGCGCTGACCGTAAGAGTCTCATTGTCAACGTAGAGGTTCCCGTTGAAGTACTTCGTGCCGGAGATGGTGAGATTACCCGACAGGAAACCGCTGTACGGATTTGCCATGGAACCGTCGCCCAGCAGCTGGCCCGACAACGGCAATACTGACAATAATGACATACAGGCGAACAGAAAGCTCACCTTAATGCCAAGCCTTTGGTGTTGTGCTATATTCATCCCTAAATAGATAGCCCTTTATTTACCTTGTTTAACTGACAGAAGCCGTAATTGTTTCAAAAGTAAGAAAAGTCATGGTACCCCAATCATGAAAGTTGTGTTAATAACTTGTCAGATATTAACGATGCAGGAAGATACCTGCCATCATCATCCGGAAAAATTGGCAGCGGCGGGTGAGAGTCGGGTGTTTTTGTGTAAGTTTGTGAATATCACTGACAAGATGGTACAGCAGCGGAAGATCATATCACGGGCACTCGGTTTGCTGATGAAAAGCTCGGGGAAGGAGACGGCAGTGAGTCTTATGATATTGACGGTGAGATCATTTCTTCCGCTGGTGGGGGTTTTGCTGATCAGGTATTATGTAGACAGAATTACCGGTGTGACTGACGGGAGCGATTTGCCGGTACTCAATGCAGTGACAGGACTGATAGCTGCCATGGCGGCGACCCTTCTTGCCGATGACCTTCTCGCCTCTGCCGGGTCGTGGTTCGCCAGGAAGCAGTCGGTCCGTGTTGAGGGGCATATCTCATCCCTGATTCACCGTCATGCCACAGGCATGGGACTGAGGTTCTTCGAGGACCCGGCGTTCCATGACGGTATGTCGCGTGCTGCCAGGGACATCTCCTGGAGGCCGGCGGCGATGGTGGCGGACATGGTTATGCTTGTACGCGGAGTGATATCATTCATTGCCATGGGTTATGTTCTCAGGACCTTTGGCATCATTCCGCTGGCGGTGCTTGCACTGCTCTTTCTGCCTCTCCTGTGGATCAGGTACAGGAACTCTTCACGCCTGTACAAGGCTCGTAAGGATGTCACTCCGCTGACGAGGCAGGCGGCATATTTCAGCTGGCTGCTGACAGGTGAGAAGCCTGCCCGTGAGGTGAAGCTATTCGGGCTGGGCGATTACTTTGAGAGGCTGTTCCGCAATAACTTCGAAGGTTCAAAGGGACCGGAGCTGGAGGCTGTCAGGAAGAACACCCTATTTGAGAGTGCTGCTTCCCTGGTGAAGGTCGCTGCCTTTACAGGCATACTGGTATATGCCAGTGGTGCTTTCGTGCGGTCAGAGATCACTGCCGGCGAGCTGGCGATGTACATGGTGGCCTTCAGGCAGGCGCTGGTATATCTCCGTGATGCGGTATCGGGATATGCAGGGCTGGCGGAGAACAGGCTCTTCCTGCACGATCTCTTCAGCTTCCTTGACATGAAGGGCGATATGGGTGGCGAGGCGATGCCGCCGGAATCATCAGACTTCGGCGAAATCGTGGCAGAGAATGTCACCTTCACCTATCCCGGTGCGAAGGAGCCGGCGGTGGCAGGAGTTAACCTGAAGATCAGCAGGGGCGAGAAGATTGCCGTAGTAGGACCCAACGGGTCGGGCAAGACCACCCTGGTGAAGCTGCTCTGCAGGCTCTATGACCCTGACAGTGGAAGTATACAGCTCAACGGAATTGACATAACTACAATGGATCCGGCCGGTTACCGGAGGCTCTTCTCAGTTGTATTTCAGAATTTCATGCTCTATTTTCTCAGCGCCGGAGAGAACATACGCCTCTCGTCCGATGAGAGGCGCAGCGATGAAGGCCTCAGGAGTGCCGATAGGCGAGGGGATGATCGCATCAGGGATGAAAGCCTGAGTGATGATCAGAGGGTGAGGGAAGCAGCTGCCAGGGCCGGCATAGCCTCTCTGCTTGAGAGCATGCCGGAGGGTTATGAAACCATGCTGGGCCATCATACCGAGGGAGGACGAGAGATGAGCTGGGGCGAGTGGCAGAAGATAGCCATAGCGCGGGCGCTGTACCGCCAGGCCCCGGTGCTGATACTCGATGAGCCCTCCTCTTCGCTCGATGCCGACTCAGAGTATGAGATCTTCTCTGACCTGGGCCGTATCACTGACGGCAGAAGCTGCATCTTCATCAGCCACCGGCTTTCCAACGTAAGGGAGGCTGACCGCATCATCGTGCTCGACCGCGGCCGCATTGCTGAGAGCGGCACGCACGATGAGCTGATGGCTGCCCGCGGCAGGTATCATGAGATGTACAGCCGGCAGAAATCGATGTACCGATGACCACCCCGGCTGCAGACAAGGACAGGGTAATATCCCTGCTGCTCCTGCTCTGCAGGAGTAGCTTCACTGACGATGAGCGGCAGCGTGCCGCGGCGGAGGCAGGCTCGTTGCAGGAGTGGAACCGTTTTACCGATCTGGCGGTGAGGCACGGGGTGGCAGCCCTCGTCTGGCAGAGCCTCAGCGACCTGTCGCTGGCGGCACTGGTGCCGGAGACGGAACGTACCATTCTGGAAGGGTCAAGGCTCACCTCTGTTGCCCGGGTGGCATACATCACATCCGTTGCCGCGGAGGTTGCACAGACCCTGGAGAAGGAGGGTATCAGGGTCGTGCTGCTCAAGGGGCTGGCACTGGAACACCAGGTTTACGGTGCCAGGGGCCTGAGGCAGATGAGTGACGCCGACCTGCTGGTATCTCCCCGCGATGCGCTGAGAGCCAGGGATATACTCATCAGGGCAGGCTTCGTTTCAAATTCACTGAAGTCGCGACTCTACAGGCATATAATACTCGATATCGGCAACCATCTTCCGGAGCTGCACCGCGGAGGCATATCCGTGGATCTGCACTACAGGCTCTTTGGCAGGGAGGGGACGGAGCTGGTGGCCAGGGCCATGGAAAATGCAGAGGTGATAGATGCCGGAGGGCAGTCGCTGTTCGTCCTTCCCCCGCTGACAGCCTTCCTGGGGCTGGTAAGCCATATCGGCAAACATGAGATCAAGGGCGAGTTTCAGCTGAGGCTCTATATAGACATATACCTGCTTCTCAGAAAGTACCGTAGCGAGATCATCTGTGAGAGGCTGCCGGCTGCTGCCGCGGAGGCAGGAATAGAAAACGAGACCAGGGATGTGCTGACCCTCATGGAGAAGGTATGGGGCCTGACAGTACCCCTGGAGAGCGTTACGGTTACAGATGCGGGAGCTGCTTCAACCTTCCGGGAGAGTGTAAGGATCCCTACAGTACCCGCAGAGTCCGGTATGGCGGCGAAAACAGGAGATGTGCCGACCTCCGCGGCTTTGTCCCCGGGGGCGCCGGCGACTGCCGGAATATACCATGAGCAGGAAGAGAGGCTGGTCAAAGGCTTCCTGGAAAAGGTAAGAAAACCCTGGTCAGTGCCATCGCTCAGCCAGCGTGAGTTCTTCCTGAGGAACCTGCAGTCGTTTGACAGTCGGTGGAAGAGAATTATCTTCATTGCGGGAGATCTGTTCCCCTCTCTTGAGTTTATGAAGCGCAGGTACGGATGCCGCACAGCACTGAAGACCCTCATGTTTTACCCCCACAGGCTCGGCAAGCTGTTATGGATTTTAGGTCTGAAACGGGGTGGTTATCAGGACGACTGACACAAAAACAAAAATTTTACTAAATAATGTGAATTTTTCTTGACAAATATGAAAATTAATTTTTATTTTTACTTTAGTCAAATTTTGAATTTTAGTCAGTGTCTTATTGGGGCTTTTATTTTAGTTGAGGATCAAAACGCGGCAAAATGGAAACTACTCGTCTGAAGTCATCTTTGGCATAACGGTTAATCAGGCAAAACGGCGCTTCATGGCAAGTCTCGCTGCATGATCCGTCGCTTCTGACGAGAGACGCTGCACTCCTCGTCGCGAGCCTGCCCCGGGCCCTATCGCCCGGGGCAGTTTTATGGCACCCCTTTTTCGGCGCCGTTACTTCAAAAGCATTACTTTTGCATAAAGAGCCGATCTGATGAAACTTGCATGAGCAGCAAATCATATAGGAGAGTGATTGTTTTTCTTCATGTAAGTTCCATTAGGCCAATAAAATAATAATCAAGTAATCTGATGAAAAGTGCACTTTATCTATACAACACCCTTACGCGCAGGAAAGAGCTGTTTGAGCCGCTGGCCCCTCCCTTTGCGGGTATGTATGTCTGCGGTCCCACCGTTTACAGTGAGGCTCATCTCGGACATGCACGCCCGGCGGTGACATTCGACATCCTTTACCGGTACCTGATGCACCTGGGCTACAGGGTGCGTTATGTGCGCAACATCACTGACGTGGGTCATCTCGAGAACGAGGAGGATGACAGCGGCGAAGACAAGATAATGCGGAAGGCGCGGCAGGAGAACCTCGAGCCGATGGAGGTGGTTCAGAAGTATATGAACAGCTTCCACAGGGCCATGGAGAGACTCAACACCCTGCCTCCCTCTATTGAACCAAGGGCTACCGGCCACATCATAGAGCAGCAGCAGATGGTAGAGAGGCTTCTGGAGAAGGGATACGCCTATGAGGTGAACGGCTCAGTCTATTTTGACGTTGAGAAGTATGCCCGTGAGCATAACTACGGTATCCTGTCCGGCAGGGTGCTGGAGGAGATGCGTGCCAACAGCCGGGTGCTGGAGGGGCAGGATGAGAAGCGGGGGCCGTTCGACTTCGCACTGTGGAAGAAAGCCTCTCCGGGGCATATCATGAAGTGGCCCTCACCCTGGAGCGAAGGGTTTCCTGGATGGCACCTGGAATGCTCGGTGATGAGCACCAGGTACCTGGGTGAGACCTTTGACATACACGGCGGTGGCATGGACCTGATCTTCCCGCATCATGAGTGCGAGATAGCACAGAGTACGGTGGCGCTGGGTCATCCCCCGGTACGGTACTGGGTGCATAACAACATGGTCACCATCAACGGCCAGAAGATGGCAAGGTCGCTGGGCAACTTCATCACCCTTGAGGAGCTCTTCACCGGAAGCCATAAGCTGCTGGTACAGGCTTACTCGCCCATGACCATCCGTTTCTTCATGCTGCAGGCACAGTACCGGAGCACGCTCGACTTCAGCAATGAGGCGCTGCTGGCAGCATCACTGGGCTTGCAGAAGCTGATGAACGCAGAGAGGACGCTGGCGGGTCTGGTGCCCTCTGAGAGATCAACTGTTGATATCAGCAGCACGGAGAAGGGATGCTACGAGGCGATGAATGACGACCTGAATACGCCTGTGGCCCTGGCACACCTGTTTGATGCCGTGAGGATCATCAACATTGTCAGCGACGGGAAGGAGAAGCTGACGGCAGATGACATCAATGTCCTGAAGGGAGTGTTCAGCACTTTCACCCATGACATCTTCGGGCTGAAGGCGGAGGAGAGTGCCGGGAACGAAAAGCTGGCAGGGGTGCTCACGCTGTTGCTCGACATGAGGCAGGAGGCCAAGGCAAGGAAGGAGTGGGAGGTGTCAGACCGGATACGCAACAGGCTGAGTGAGCTGGGCATCACGGTGAAGGACCGGAAGGACGGGTACGACTGGGAGATAACCGCATGACAGTGGTTCCATACAGATCAGAGGTTATAAAGATAGGCAGCCTTGCCATGGGGGGAGACCTTCCCGTGCGGGTGCAGAGCATGACCGGCACCGACACACTTGACACCGCTGCCAGCGTCAGGCAGTGCATCCGCATCATTGAGGCGGGAGGTGAGCTTGTGAGGCTGACCGCCCAGGGTGTCAGGGAGGCTGAGAACCTTGCCAATATAAGGAGTGAGCTGCGCAAGGCCGGATTTGACACCCCCCTCTGTGCCGACATACATTTCAATCCTGCCGCTGCCGAGGTGGCGGCACGCCTCGTTGAGAAGGTACGCATCAATCCCGGCAACTATGCAGATAAGAGAGCCTCATTCACCAGGCAGGAGCTCACTGAAAGCGAATGGATGGCAGAGCTCTGCCGCACCAGGGAGCGGCTGTTGCCGCTGATCAGGATCTGTATGGATAATGGCACTGCAATAAGGATCGGGGTAAATCACGGCTCCCTCTCTGACCGCATCATGACCCGTTACGGTAACACCCCGATGGGAATGGTTGTCTCGGCCATTGAATTCCTGAAGATATTCAGGGGAGAAGGGTTTAACCGGATAGTTGTTTCAATGAAGTCGTCCGACACTCTGACGATGGTGACTGCCAACCGTCTTCTGGTCAGGATGATGGCGGAGGAGGGGATGTTTTTCCCGATTCACCTCGGCATCACGGAGGCTGGTGAGGGTGAGGACGGCAGGATCATCTCCGCTGCCGGCACCGGCACTCTTCTTGCCGAGGGGATCGGCGACACGATCAGGGTCTCTCTCACCGAGCCGCCCGAGGCAGAGATACCTGTGGCACGTGTCCTCATCAGGGCTGTTGCCGGCGAGGCAGGAAGGGTTGTGAAGCCCGTTGCCCCGCTGGAGAGAAGACCCTCGGGTGATCCGTGGCTGCCGCAGGTTTATGTTGCCGGTACAGGAGGCATCAGGGGTGATCAGGCGCAGACCTCTGAAGGGTCACGAGGGTTCCCTGACGAGTCCGGAGATATATCCGTGGATGCGGAGAGTGTCATAGATGAGTCCGGTGGTATCTCCGGCGATCCGGTTCGTTTCACAGGCGGGTCCGCTGAAATTGCCAGTGAATCAATGCGTTTCACGGATGAGTCCGGATCTCTTTTTGAGGGTGAAGCACTGACTGTCGCTGCTGATCAGCTGATGGCCGTGACGGGCAGAGAGGCATATGACAGGCTGCTAAATCCTCACTTCCACTGTGATGATCCGGAGCAGCTGGCCATTGAGTCTGCCGCGCTGCTGGGGCGCTTCTTCATTGCACGGCATCCGGCGGGACTCTGCATCACAAACAGCGGCGCAGTGCAGGGCGAGCCACTAAGGAGGCTGGCTTTTTCCATACTGCAGGCCACGGAGGCACGTATCACCCGCACGAGGTATATATCATGCCCCACCTGCGGACGTACAAAATTCAACCTTCAGGAGGCGGTGCGCCGTGTCAGGGCGGCGACATCGCACCTCACAGGCATGAAGATAGCAGTCATGGGATGCGTCGTCAACGGCCCGGGTGAGATGGCCGGCGCCGACTATGGATACGTGGGGGCTGCAGAGGGTAAAGTACACATATACAGGGGCACCGAGGCTGTATTCAGGAATGTCCCGGAGGACAAGGCGCTGGAGAAGCTGCTGGAGGTCATAGAGAGCGATCAGGCCAGCCTGTAATCGAGCTGCCTCTTCTTCAGGTCGGCTTTTGCAACCTCAACACTGATCTTGTCACCGAGCATATAGACCATGCCGGAGTGCCTGCCTCTGATGCAGTAGTTCTCCTCGTCATATTCAAAATAGTCGTCCTGCAGCTCACGGATGGCAATCATCCCCTCGCACTGGTTCTCGATGATCTCGACATAGATACCCCATTCGGTCACGCCGGAGATGACACCCTCGAACACCTTCCCGATCTTGTCGCTCATGAACTCCACCTGCTTGTACTTGACCGATGCCCTCTCGGCATCGGTGGCCAGCCGCTCCATCTTCGACGAGTACTCGCACATCTTTTGATACTTGTCCTTGTCGCGCGCAGGCTGTCCTTCGAGGTATTTCGTCAGGAGGCGGTGCACCATCATGTCAGGGTAGCGCCGTATGGGAGAGGTGAAGTGGGTATAGTGGCTGAAGGCGAGACTGTAGTGGCCTATATTTTCTGTCGAGTATACCGCTTTGGCCAGGGAGCGCAGGGCAAGGGTCTCGATGATGTTCTGCTCTTTCTTGCCGGATACATCATCCATAAGCTTGTTCATGGCGGCGGGGAGGCCCTTTATATTTTCGGTGTCAAGCTGATATCCAAACCTCTTGATGAAATATCCAAATGAGCTCAGTTTTTCAGGATTGGGTTTGTCGTGGATGCGGTAGACAAAGGTCTTCCCCCTGAGTTTTTTGCCTACATATTCCGCCACCCTTCTATTTGCCAGCAGCATGAACTCCTCGATGAGCTGGTTGGCGGTGCCGAACTCGCGGAAAAGGATGCCGAGGGGCACTCCCTTTTCGCTCAGCCTGAACTTGACCTCAAGCCGTTCAAAGGCGAATGAGCCTGAGGCGAAGCGTTTGCTGCGCAGTGTCTGCGCGAGGTTATTGAGGGTCAGGAGTTGTTCCTTCATTTCGCCGTCGCCGGTGTCAATGACTTTCTGGGCGTCGGAGTAGGAAAAGCGTTTGTCAGACCTGATGATCGTCCGACCGAACCACTCTTTGACCACGTTGGCCTTGCCGTCTAGCTCGAAGACGGCTGAGTATGTCAGCTTATCCTCGAAGGGGTTGAGTGAGCATATGTGGTTCGAGATTCTCTCGGGCAGCATCGGTATGGTGCGGTCGACCAGGTAGACCGAGGTTGCCCTCTCCTGTGCCACCTTCTCAATAACCGACCCCGGTCTGATATAGTGGGTTACATCTGCAATGTGCACTCCCACCTCCACATTGCCGTCAGGCAGCTTCCTGAGTGAAAGAGCATCGTCAAAGTCCCTGGCGTCTTCAGGGTCGATAGTAAAGGTTGGTATATCGCGGAAGTCGCGCCGTGCGGCAATCTCCCCGGGGGTGATCTCTGCCTGTATCTTCTCTGCAGCAGCCTCAATCTGAGGCTCGAACCTGTTGGGGAGGCCGAACTCGGCGAGGATGGCATGCATCTCGGTGTCATTCTCACCGGGATTGCCGAGCACCTCTACTATCTCGCCTATGGGGTTGCGTGACCGCTGGTCCCACTCCACCATTCGTGCCACTGCTTTTTGCCCCTGCTTTGCCCCGTTGAGTTTGGCAAGGGGGATGAAGAGGTCGAAGGGCATGTTCTTGTTGTCAGGGATGAGGAAGGCAAACTGTTTTGTAAGTTCTATTGTTCCAACGAAGGTGGCACGTGAGCGACTGATGATCTCCGTCACCTCGCCCTCGGGCCTCTTGCCCTTGTGCCGGGCATAGAGCAGCACCTTCACCTGGTCGCCGTGCAACGCGGTGTTGAGGTTACGTGCTGCAATAAAGACATCATCCTCCATCTCTTCAGATATCACGAAGCCATAACCGAACTTGGTTAGGTCAACGGTGCCGGTAATATAGCCACCGACAGCCCTGAGTATATATTTGCCGTGGTTTCTCTCTTCCGACAACCCATCCTTCTTCATTTTCAGGAGAGCCTCCGAGAGAGCTTGCTTCTCTTCCTTCTCAGAAAAATGCAGCCGGGCAGCAATCTGTTTGTAGTTGAGGGGTTGTTTCGGGTTCTTTGCCATTACCCTGGTGATCATCTCTATCAGTTTCTTCTGATCGATGCCGGTTTTTTCCCCCTGTTTTTTTCTTGCCATTTAAAGATTGATTTTGCTTTTCCAAAGATAGGTTGAATTAAGCTATCTTTCCTCTGATTATCGGGGTAACTGCCCTGTTATGCAATTACCTGTCTATAATCAGACGTTTTTATGTAAGTTTGAGTTGATAATATGTTTTATGATATCACTCTCGTCAATACCGTCGCATTCACCTGCAGTGGTTTTCCGGAGGATCAACGACGAATTTCTGCTGATTCCCATTACAGACAACATTGCCGACATGGATTCGCTTTACAGGCTGACCGAGACCGGGGCTTTCATCTGGGAGCTGATTGACGGAGAGCTGTCAGTCGGTGATATAACGTCAAAGATGGTAGAAGAGTTCGATGTTGAGAGGGAAATTGCTGAAAAAGATGTGCTGGATTTTTTCAGGGAGGTGCAGGAATTCCTTCATTTCAGGGAGCTGTGACAGTTGATCTTTTGATAGCCGGAAGGAGGATACGCCTGCGGTCAGCGGGTGGAGTCACTCTGAAACCTGATGAGCGGTTCAGCGCCTTTGCGGTGCCCTCTGATGTCCGGCCTTTTATGTTTATCGACACTACTCCGGGCATCTGTGCCGATGCTGTTCCCGGGATTCTGGACGCGGTCATTCCCTTCATGCCTGCTGAGACTGAGCCTGATCTGGTTGTGGATGTTGAACCCGGTGAGGGGGAGATACCTGCCGGGGCGGTAAAAGTATTTGATGCGCAGTTGATGGAGGAGGTTCCCGGGGGAGTGAGGAACTCGGGTGAGCCCTTCTGGGAGGTATTCAGGGATGATGAGGCTGTCCGTGCGAGAGTGTTTCTGAAAGATGCGGAGAGGAGCCCTGTCCTGGAGATGCCTCACGGCAAAATGCGATGGAGGATCTTTGCAGGTATCCTTCCCGCCACGCCGGATTCAGGATTGCGGTCGGATCAGGTACCCCGGGATTCCCATAATGGCAAGTCAGGGGCTAAGTCCCATAC
>WOYI010235389.1_pt2 | contig 13480 bp, 12 predicted proteins | sample 6423411 | NCBI WGS metagenome assembly WOYI01 (sample SAMN13441803, study PRJNA592873) | oil field metagenome | biome: oil field; feature: oil-well bore; material: oil-contaminated soil; isolation source: oil-contaminated soil from oil-well borehole | place: Germany: Wietze | collected 2016-10-18 ... | reverse complement strand
GGACCGCCAGGTCCGCATCGGCTGTATTGGCAAGGACGTGGTCCTCCAGGAAAAGAGGAATCTGTTCCATCGCTCTCACGCTTTCCTTATTTCTGTAAACGTTCAATCCGGTTTTATTGTTGTCCTTTTCCGGAACGGAGATGATTCTTCCCATTGAACCATTTCGACTGTTTTACCCCAGCGGCGGTGAACTGTTCAGCGCCTCCATCATCTGCCCGTGGATCAATCCGTTGCTGGCGACGAGTCCCGGAGAAAAGAGATTCCATTTTTCGCCGGCCATGTCGCAAATGACACCGCCGGCTTCCGTAACCAGAAGGCTGCCTGCGGCAGTGTCCCAGGGTTTGAGTTTGAGCTCCCAAAAGCCGTCAAATCGTCCGGCGGCAAGATAAGCCAGGTCCAGCGCAGCCGCGCCCGGACGCCGGATGGCCTGCGCTTTTTTAACCATCACATTGAAATAATTAAGATTATTGTTAGGACTCACCCGGATGTCATAGGGAAAACCGGTGGCCAGAAGGCTATGCGATAAATCGTTCACGGAGGAGACATGCAGTTTCTTTCCATTGAGATACGCGCCGCTTCCCAGCCCTGCAGAAAACAGATCATCCCGGATCGGATCGTAAACAACGCCCAGCACAACAACCCCTTCTTTTTCCAGCGCGATGGAAACGCAAAAAAACGGAAAACCATGCGCGTAATTGGTCGTTCCATCCAGCGGATCAATAATCCAGCGCATGCTTGCCTGCTCGTTCTTCGCGGCGGATTCTTCGGATAGGATCCCGTGATCAGGGTAGCGGCGGCTGATTTCCGCAAGAATGAGTTCCTCCGACATCTTATCCGCTTCCGTCACCAGATCGATGGTCCCCTTGTAATAAACCGGATTGTGCCGGGTGAATTTTTCGGCAAGCAAACCTCCCGCCTTCCGCGCCAGATTCCGGGCAAAATCCATGATCTCTTTCATAAGGGAAACTCCTTTTTATGATAATTCTCTCCGGCACTTAAACCATAAAGTCCATGAAAAAGTAAGAACATTCTTAAAAGTTGCGCTGTGGAATAAATAGTGCTAAACAAAACAAAAAATACGCTTGTTTGTGACAGGCCGATGACGACAGAACAAAACGTGAATTCCACCATCATGGACTTAAAGACGGCGCGGGAAAATTCAGGATTGACCCTGAAAGAGTTATTTGAGCGCACACGAATCAGTGTGGTCAATCTGGAGGCCATGGAAAACGGTGATTTTCACCTGCTGCCCGTTCCGATTTACACAAAAAACTTCATTAAAATATACTCGGACGCTCTGGGTGTGGACAGCAAACCACTGCTTCGGCGCTACGAAGATTACCTGCAGGCCCTGCGAATAAAAGAAAAAGAACAGATATCCGAACAGCCTCCCCAGACGCCTCTCATCACCACTCTGATCCGTTATAAAACCACCATCTGGGTTGTGTTCATCGTCATCGTCATTGCTGCCGTGTCTTTTTTTGCAAGCATCTATAATAAGCCGGCGTCGGAATCACCGTTAAAAACCGAAGCTCCGAAAGAGGCTGCCACTTCCGAAACCCGGGCGCAAAACGTGGCCGGGCAGGACCATCTTTCCGTCGCGCTGGATCTGCAAAAGCCGGAAAATTTAATAACGGTAAATCCGTCAGGCGACGGACAAAAACAGGAGGCGCAGAAGCCGGTTCAAACGCTAATTCCCGGTACCGCCGCCTCTTCCGTGACACTGGAAACGAACAAAGTCAAAGTCGAGGCGCCCATCAGCAATGGAGAACAGTTTGTCCTGATGATTCATGCCACCGAAGAAACATGGATCCGGATGCAGATTGATGATAGAGAACCCTACCAGGTTTTGCTTGATCCCGGAGAAAAAATTTCTCATAAAGCATCGCGTTTCAATATGGACATCGGCAATGCCGGCGGTATCAGAATACAGTTTGACGGAAAAACCATAGAAAATTTAGGCAAGTCGGGACAGGTTATCCACTTGCGCTTACCCTGAGGCAATAAAAACGAAAGAGGTAATATTATGTTTGGAATAGGAATACCGGAATTACTGATTATATTGGTGATTATCCTGATTATTTTCGGTGTCGGAAAGCTTCCGGAAATCGGTTCGGCTCTGGGCAAAGGAATCAAAAATTTTAAGAAATCCGTCTCCGACCAGAGCGATGCAAGCAATCCGCCCGCAAAAAAAGAGGAAGACAAATAGAAATGACCTCGCCGGTCCTTTGCTTCATGATCCGGCGCGGTCATTTCTTATTTTCTAAAAGGGCACATCATCCGCAGGCGTTCCGCTGTTTGGCGGATTAGCCGCATTCGGAACAGCATCGTCGCTCCTGCCCTGTCCCTTGGAATCCAGCATTTTCATATCGCCGGCCACGATTTCGGTTGTATAACGCTTTACGCCTTCCTTATCATCCCATGCCCGGGTTTGAATGCGCCCCTCGATAAAAACCAGTTTGCCCTTCACCAAATAATTCCCGCAAATCTCGGCCAGCTTGCCGAAGGTAACAATCCGATGCCACTCCGTTTTCTGAACCTTCTCTCCATTCTTATCTTTCCATTGCTCATCGGTTGCCAAATTGAAGTTCGTAACCATGGTTCCGTCGGGTGTATAGCGGACTTCCGGATCTTTGCCCAGCCTGCCGATCAAAATCGCTTTATTGATCATTTTTCTTCCCCCCTGTGTTTAAAGTGTCGGCATCATACATAACAACCGTCCCGGAGGCAAACACAATTTTCGTTCGTGGGGCAACGGTTCCACCCTGTGCTCCGGCCATAATCATGCTTGACTAATCATCAAAAAAAATATAGTCAGATTGACTTTAAAAAAAGCGGAGAAATTATGGAAGACAATGATCTTTTAAAGGTTCGCCTGGAAAAAATCGCGGCCTTGAAAGCAGCGGGCGTGGATTTATACCCCAATGATGTAAAGCCCCAAAATACAACGGCCCAAATCATGGCCGAGTTTGGCGATACCACAAGCGAATCCCTGGAGCAATTAACGCAAAAGTTCTCCCTCGCCGGGCGGCTGATGGCTATCCGCAGCTTCGGCAAGGCGGCTTTTATCAAGATTCAGGACCGCAAGGGCCGGATGCAATGCTATCTTGCTAAAAATATCCTCAGCGAGCAGGATTTTTCCATCTTTAAGAAGCTGGATATAGGCGATATTATTTACGTTTCAGGAAAACTCTTCCGGACCAAAACCAACGAGTTGACCTTGGAGGTGGAATCCCTGCGCCTGATGGCCAAATCCATTCATCCTCTACCGGAAAAATGGCATGGCCTGACGGATATTGAAACCCGCTACCGGCAGCGTCATCTGGACTTGATATCCAACCCGGCCGTCAAGGAAATTTTTTACAAGCGCAGCCTGATCATCAAACTGATGCGGCAATTCATGGACCAGCATGATTTTCTGGAAGTGGAAACCCCCATGATGCAGCCGAAAGCCGGCGGCGCCGTCGCCCGGCCGTTCAAAACGCATCACAACGCGCTGGATCAGGATTTATATCTGCGGATCGCCCCCGAGCTTTATCTGAAACGCCTCGTCACCGGCGGGCTGGAAAGAGTTTATGAAATCAACCGCAACTTCCGCAACGAGGGCATCTCCACGTTTCATAATCCTGAATTCACCATGATGGAGTTTTACTGGAGCTACGCAACTTATCAGGATTTAATGTCTTTTACGGAAGAATTATTCGTTTTCATCGCCCAAAATATTTTCGGCGGACTCAAATTTACCTATCAGGGCACGGAAATCGATTTGACGCCGCCCTGGCGGCGGCTCTCCGTTAAAGACGCCCTTCTGCAAATCGCCGGCATGGACCCTGCCGATCTTTCCGATTCCGCAAGAGCTGTCGGCTTTGCCCGTAAAATCGGTTGTGATGTAAAAGAAACCGACCCGTTGGGGAAAACTCTCATGGCCGTTTTCGACGAAGTGGTCGAAAAAAAGCTGGTCCAACCGATTTTTGTCACCGAGTATCCGGTTGCCGTTTCGCCGCTTTCCCGAAGGAGCAACACCGACCCGGAACTGGTCGATCGTTTTGAACTTTATATTTCCGGACGGGAAATCGCCAACGCCTTTTCCGAGCTGAACGATCCGGCCGATCAGCGGGAACGGTTTGTCCAGCAGCTCAAAGAGCGGGAAGCGGGCGACGACGAGGCCCACGAAATGGATGAAGACTACATCCGCACTCTGGAGTACGGCATGCCGCCGACGGCCGGAGAAGGAATCGGCATCGACCGGCTGATCATGCTGTTCACGGATTCCACGTCCATCCGGGATGTTATCCTGTTCCCGCTTTTGAGAACCAAACAGGAATGAGGGTCGCGCCAAAGTTTTTGAAGCTGTAAAATCAACTGTTTCCCGACGGGATATTCTTTAATGCCTTACGAATTTTTTATCAGCAGACGGTACATGAGGGCGAAACGCAAGCAGATTTTTGTTTCGATCATTACCTTTATATCGATTTTCGGCATTTTCCTGGGAGTGGCCGCGCTTATTATCGTGCTGGCCGTCATGAACGGTTTTGAAGAAGATCTGCGCAGCAAGATTCTGGGCATTCGTTCGCACATTGAAGTCACGGCGGATATGACCGGGCCGATGAAAAATTATGCCACCATCCGCGAGGAAATCGATAAAACCCCGGGGGTGGTCGCTTCCACGCCTTTTATTTACACGGAAGCCATGATACGCAGCCAAAACGGCGTTACCGGCGTCATCATTCGCGGGATGGATACCGAAAGCGCGCCCCAAGTGATTCATCTGGGAAAAATCCGGCAGGGCAGCATTGAACATCTCAACAACATTCCCGACGAGGTATTAAAAAAACTGAATGCGGAAGACCGGAATCTATCCGGCATTCTGATCGGCAAGGAAATGGCAAGGAATATGGGACTATTGCTCTATGACACCCTCACCATCATTTCGCCTTCCGGCGGGATTGCCACCCCGATGGGCATGGTTCCCCGCATGAAAAAATTTGTCGTGGCCGGAATTTACGAATCGGGCTTTTACGAATACGATTCCAAGCTGGCCTTTTTATCCCTTAAAAGCTGCCAGGATTTTTTGGAAATGGGCGACACCGTCTCGGGCATTGATATCGCCGTCAAAGACATCTATAAGGCGGATGTGATCGCGCGCCATATTCAAGGCAAGCTGGGCTTCCCCTTCTGGGCGCAAAACTGGATGCAGATGAATAAAAACCTGTTTTCAGCGCTCAAGCTGGAAAAACGCGTCATGTTCATCATCCTGAGCCTGATTGTTTTGGTGGCCGCTTTCAACATCATCAGTGCGCTCATTATGATTGTCATGGAAAAAAACAAAGACATCGCCATATTGAAATCGATGGGCGCCACCTCCGCAACCATTATGAAAATCTTCATCTATCAGGGCCTGATTGTCGGCATGGTGGGAACTTTTTTCGGCTGCATCGCCGGCCTGACCGTCGCGCTGAATCTGCAGAAAATCTCTCTTTTTGTGGAGAAAGTTTTTAATTTCAAAATTCTGCCCGGCGATGTTTATTATTTAAGCGAACTGCCTTCGAAAGTGAATTACAGCGACGTGGTCGTTATCGCCATCGGCACGCTCGTGATTTGTTTTGTGTCAACCATTTATCCGGCGCTGAGAGCGTCCAAACTGGACCCGGCGGAAGCGCTGAGATATGAATAGGAAACAAACTTAAGCGGCTGATATGATCATCTTAAAAGATTTATCGAAAACCTTCGTCAAAGACGGCAATAAAATTGAGGTCTTGCAAAATTTGAATCTGGAGATTCAAAAAGGCGATTCTCTGGCCGTCGTCGGCGTTTCCGGCGCCGGCAAAAGCACGCTGATACACATTCTCGGCACGCTGGATCATCCGACGGCAGGCACGCTTTCGATTGCCGGCCATAATGTTTTCGAGTGGCGTGAAAAGAAAATCGCCGCGTTCCGCAACAAGACGATCGGCTTTGTGTTTCAGTTCAACAATCTGCTGCCGGAATTCACCGCACTGGAAAACACCATGATGCCGGCGCTGATCGGCGGACTTGGCAGAAAGCAGGCGCTGGATAAAGCATCGCAACTTTTGCAGGACGTCGGACTGGAACATCGCCTGAAACACAAACCGGGCGAACTCTCCGGGGGAGAACAGCAGCGCGTGGCCATCGCCCGCGCGCTGGTCATGGAACCGGAAATTCTCCTGGCGGATGAGCCGACGGGAAACCTTGACACGGAAACAGGAAAAAAGATAGAAGACATCCTGATTAAATTAAATGCTACGCAAAAAATAACATTAATCGTTGTCACGCATAACAAACTGCTGGCGGACAGGATGTCCGGCAGAATCGGCCTGCGCGACGGGAAAATTTATGATTTTTAATCACAGAGTATTCAAGCTGTTCCTGGTTCTTTTTTGTCTCTGTTTTTTGACGGAAGCCCGGGCTGAAGATCTCAAAAAAATATGCATTCTGCCTTTTGACGTTCACGCCAGCGCCGAGAGCGCCGCGCTTAAGGAATCCGTTTACAAAAGTCTGCTTCATGAATTCCAGCGGGAAAAGAAACTTCAATTGGTGGCGGCGGGTGATTTTGCCCAAAGCAAAGCCGTTTTGAGCAAAGACGAGGCGGCGGCGGCGGGAAAGACCCTGGGAGCGGATTATGTGGTCATGGGCAGCATCACGCAATTCGGCGATACGCTGAATGTTGATGTGCAAATTATCGATATCGCCCAAATGAAAACCTTGCCGGCTGTGTCGGTTTTGGGCAAAGGATCCGCGGGACACGCGGTGCTGGCGGGTGATCTGAAAAAGGAAATACTGGACCGCACGGGGCTCTTGGAAAAAATTGTTCGCATTGATATCGCGGGCAATCGCAAGATCGGAGCGGACGCCATCAAACAAAAGCTGAAAAGCAAGCCCGGCAACCCGCTTTCCGAAGACGACATTACCGAGGACATTAAGGCCATCTTCAAAATGGGGTTTTTTCTGGATGTCAGCGCCGCCGTCACAACGGAGCCACAGGGCAAGGTGCTGACCTTCACCGTTGTCGAAAAGGGCCTGATATCGGAGATCCGGCTGATCGGCAACAAAAAACTGGATAAGGATGACATTCTGGGCGTCATGACCGTCAAGACCCGGCAGAGCCTCAATCCCGAAAAAATCAAGGAAGACATTCAGAAGATCAAGGCGCTTTACGACACCAAGGGCTACTACAACGCCGAAATAACAGACCGCCTGGAAAAAGACGGCCAGAAAGACATCGTCCTGATTCTGGATATTAAAGAGAACGACCGGGTTTACATCCGCTCCATCACGTTTGAGGGAAACGAGTCTTTCACCACCAAAGAACTGGTCAACATGATGACCACGACGGAGCGCACCCTGCTGGGGTTTATTACGGACACAGGCATCCTGCAGACGCAGCAGCTTAAACAGGATGTTCAAAAATTGACCGCTTTTTACTTCAACAACGGTTTTGTAAACGCCCAAATCGGCGAGCCGGTCATCACATACGACGCCAAGGGCATTTACATCAAGATCACGGTCCGGGAAGGCAAACGCTTCAAAATCGGCAAGGTGGAAATTTCCGGAGATTATCTGGAAAAAACCCGGGCCGATTTATATGCGCAGCTAAAGACCAAAACGAGCAACGATTACAGCCGGGAAGCGATCATGAAGGATATGGAGACGATTACGCTGGCCGCCAACGATGAAGGTTATGCCAATGCCGACGTCAATCCCAAAGTCGCCACCCATGAAAAAGAACAGCTGGTGGATGTGAACTTCACGCTGACGAAAGGCGAACTTGTTTATGTTGCACGTATTGGTATTTCCGGCAACACCATCACCCGCGACAAAGTGATCCGCCGGTCGCTGTCCATCGTGGAAGGGGACTTGTATTCATCGAGCAAACTGAAAAAAAGCTATAACAATTTAAATCAGCTGCGTTATTTTGAAGAGGTTGATTTCCAGACGGAAAAGGCGCCGGACAATAAGGTGGACATTAATATCCGGGTGAAAGAAAAAAACACGGGGATGTTCATGGTGGGCGCCGGCTACAGCGCGGTGGATCAGGCGGTGATCATGGCTCAGGTCGTCCAGCAGAATTTTCTGGGCTACGGGCAGACCATGAGCCTGAAAGCGTCGCTCGGCTCCACAACAAATAATTACGAACTGTCCTTTACCGAACCCTGGCTTTTTGATCTGCCGCTGTGGTTTAAAGCGGACCTCTGGAAATATAAAAGGGAATATGATTCCTATACGCTGGATACGAAAGGCATCGGCGCAACCTGGGGGTATCCCGTTTGGAAGAAAATTATCGGCTATGTCGGCTATAAGTTCAGTATCGACAATATCATGGACATTAATCAGATCACCGCCTCTTCCTATATCAAGGCTCAGGAAGGCGAAAGAACGACCAGTGCCGTCTCCTTCACTCTCGTCTACGATACGACCGACGACATGATGTTTCCCACCAAAGGAATCAAGGCCAGCGCCGGCGTGCAACATGCCGGCGTCCCGCTGGGCGGCAATACGGAGTTTACAAAATATTCCGGTGCCGTCGCCGGTTATTACCCGCTCTTCTGGGACATTGTATTCGGTGCGAAAGGCCAGATCGGGTTTCTGCAGAACAATGACGACAGTGACGACAAAATCCCGATTTACGAAAGATACGTCCTGGGCGGCATCAATTCTTTGCGTGGTTTGCGCTATGTCGGTCCGATCAATCCGGGGACCAGCGACGTCATCGGCGGTACCACGATGCTTACCTTCAGTCTGGAGCTCGTTTTCCCCCTCATTAAAGACGCAGGCATGAAAGGCGTTTTCTTTTACGACGCAGGCAATACCTGGAACGGCGGTTACTATCCGGACGACTTAAGAATGACTTGCGGCGCGGGCATTCGCTGGTATTCGCCTATCGGCCCCCTGCGGCTGGAGTATGGCTACGTGCTGGATCGCAAGGGTTTGAACGACGACTCCACGGGCCGTTTTGAATTCACCATCGGCATGTTCATGTAACAGGATAGCGAAGATAACTTTGATAACTTAATGATAAACCAACCAACAGAGAGGAGATTTTTTAATGAAAAAAAATATTTTTTTGATTACGGGACTGGTGCTGCTTATTTTTGTCTGGACAAACACGTCCTTTGCCGCCGATAAGATCGGTTTTATCAACATGCAGCAGATCATCCAGGGCTCGGCAGCCGGCAAAAAAGCAGCCGAGGATTTCAAAAAGTTTCTGGAGAAGAAACAGGAAGGCATTAAAGCCGCGGAAAACGAGGTAAAGAAACTCAAAGACGAACTGGACAAACAAGGCGCCGTAATGACGGCGAGCGCCCGCAGCGACAAGGAAGCCGCCTATCAGAGGAAAATGCGGGATTACCAGATCCTCGTCGATGACACCAACAAAGAACTTCAGAAGCGCGATCAGGAATATTCGCAGAAACTGATTCCCGAAATACTGAAAGTGGTCCGGACCATTGCTGAAAGGGAAAAATATACTTTAATTCTGGATATCAGCACCATGCCGATGCCTTATCACGACAAGGCCAATGACATCAGCAGGAAAGTCATTGAAGACTTCAACAAAGCGCAAGGCGCAAAGAAATAACTTTCGCGGCATAAGATGAAGAAAAGTATTTCTGAAATAGCCGCCATGATCGGCGGCACGGTCCGGGGCGATGAAAAAAGAATGGTCAGCGACATCCAGCCGATTGACGAGGCGGGTGAAAATGATCTGACGTTTGTCGCCAATCCCAAGTATTTTAAACTGCTGAAAACCACGCGGGCGGCGGCCATCCTTGCCCCGCCGGGAACCGTCGAACCGGATAAGAATCTGATCATCGTGGACGACCCTTACGCGGCATTCGGAAAACTTCTGACCGTGTTTTATCCGGTCGATCACGGCCCGGCCGGCATCCATCCGGACGCTTATATCGAAGAGGGAGCCCGGGTCTCACCGGAGGCGACCGTTATGCCCCGGGCGTTCATCAGCCGAGGCGCCTGCATTGAAAAAGGCGCAGTCCTCTATCCGGGCGTCTTTATCGGCCAAAACGCGTCTGTGGGCGAAGATTCCATCCTTTACGCCAATGTCAGCGTTTACGCCCGCTCAGTCATCGGCAAGCGAGTGATCCTTCACTCAGGCGTCGTCATCGGCGGAGACGGTTTCGGCTTTGCCGTCCCCGGCAGGGACAACGCCAAAATTCCCCAGATCGGCATCGTTCAAATCGATGATGACGTGGAGCTGGGCGCCAATACGACCGTGGACCGGGCCACGCTGGGGAAAACGTGGCTTCAACGGAATGTGAAGATTGACAACCTTGTTCAGGTCGCACATAATGTCGTCATCGGCGAAAATACGGTCATTGCCGCACAGACCGGCATTTCAGGGTCCACGAAAATCGGAAAGAGTGTCATGATGGGCGGGCAGGTCGGCATTGTCGGGCATATTTCCATTGGAGACCACGTCATGATCGGCGCATCATCCGGCATTCACAAGAGCATCCCCGCGGGCCAGGTTGGCGGCGGAACGCCGTTTCTGCCCCTCAGGGAATGGCTGAAAGTCGAAGCCAGCAAGACCAAACTTCCGCAAATGCGCGTCAAATTGGAACAACTGATCAAACAAGTGGCACAGCTTGAAGCAAAAATAAATAAAACAGGTGAAGATAAAAAATGAAAATTCATCCCACAGCTATTGTCGCGGCGGATGCCCGGTTGGAAGACGGCGTGGAAATCGGCCCCTACAGTATCATCGGCAGCGAGGTCAAGATCGGCAAAAACACTGTGATCGGACCCCATACCGTCATCGATGATTATACCCATATCGGCGAGGGCTGCCGCATATTCCAATTTTGTTCGATCGGCGCTCCGCCGCAGGATTTGAAATTCGGCGGCGAAAAAACGCGTGTGGTCATCGGCAATTTCAACACCATCCGGGAATTTGTAACGATCCATCGCTCAACGCTGGCCGATATTGGCGTCACCATTATCGGCGATCACAACCTTATCATGGCTTACTGTCACGTCGCACACAATTGCAAACTGGGCAATCATATCATTATGTCCAATGTGGCCACACTGGCCGGCCATATTCATGTGGAAGATTACGCCATTATCAGCGGGCTGACGGGCGTCCACCAATTCACCCGGATCGGGGCTCATTCATTCATCGGCGGCGCATCAGGCGTCGCCAAGGATGTTCCCCCTTATGCCCTGGCGAACGGTAATCACGCCAAGTTGTTCGGACTGAATATCATCGGCCTCCAGCGGCGCGATTTTCCGGAAAAAACCATCAAAGCCCTTAAAGATGCCTATCGGATCATCTTCCGCTCCGACTTGCTTCTGGAAACCGCGCTTTCGAAAGCGCAAAATGACGTAGAGGATTTGCCGGAAGTCCGGCATTTCATAAATTTCATCAGAGAGTCCAAGCGGGGCATTTGCCGCTAACGGGCATCTGGAAATTTAAATAAAGATAATGGCCGACGTGAAAAAATATGCCTCCTAAAGAAATAAATCCAGCCGTCGCAGCGACCATGGGGAGCAGGAAAACAAAAACGATCATGATTGTTGCCGGTGAAGCATCCGGCGACATGCATGGTGCGGCTCTTGTCCGCGAAATGTCTAAAATTAATCCTTCGCTCAATTTCTACGGTATCGGCGGCAGCCAGTTGGAAAAAACGGGCGTAAATCTTCTGGTCAATAATGCCTCGATGGCTGTCCTGGGAATAACCGAGATCGTTTCTAAATTGAGAAGTATATTAAAAATTCTCGCTATGATGAAAAAATCCCTGGACGACAATCGACCTGATCTTGTTATTTTAATTGATTATGCCGACTTTAATCTCCGTTTAGCCAAGGCAGCGAAGAAGAAAGGCATAAAGGTCTTCTACTATATCAGCCCAAAAGTCTGGGCCTGGCGCGGGGGGAGAATCGAGCAGATCAAAAGATTGGTCGATAGAATGGCCGTTATTTTCCCTTTTGAAGTCAATACCTATGCTGCTAAAGGATACACCGTCCATTATGTCGGCCATCCTTTAGTTGATATGGTCAAACCGCATTATACAAAGCAGGATTCGCGAAATAAAATTGGTGTTCCCGCAAACGAAACGACCATCGCGCTTTTACCGGGCAGCCGGTTGTCGGAAGTCACGAAATTGCTGCCGGAGATGCTGCTGGCCGCTGAAATTATTTCGCAAAAAATACCCGGAGCGCAATTTGTTCTGCCGCTGGCTGATACCCTTGAAGAAAAAATTATATCCGATATCAGCAAAAATTCTCCCGTTAAGATTAAAGTGATTGCCGGCAAAACCTACGATGTTATTGCTTCCGCTGATTTGGCCATCGTGGCATCGGGAACAGCAACACTGGAAACCGGTTTACTGGGCGTCCCGATGATTATCATTTACAAGGTCTCGCTTTTTTCGGAGCTGATCGGCAGAATGTTTATCAGCGTACAACACATGGGGCTGGTTAATATTATTGCGGGTAAAACAATCGCACCGGAGTTGATTCAGTCTGATGTTAACGGGCAGCGTATTGCGTCCGAGGCGCTGGCTATTCTATTAAACCATGAGAAAAAGCAGGAAATGATCACCGAGCTTCAGGACATCCGCTCTAAAATGGGTGAACCGGGCGCCGCCGGACGAGCGGCAAAAATCGCCTGTGATATGCTATAGGAACAAAGATGGAAACTTTCAATAGATTGTTGTTAATGGCCAAGAAGTATTATCTGCGCTTTCTCTTTGCCGCAGTTTGCATGTTGATTGCAGGAGGCTTGCAATCCGCTCTGCCGCTGATTGCCAAGCCGGCCGTTGACGAAATTTTCGTCAGAAAGGATATTTCAGCGCTGAAATGGATCCCCTTTGCCATCATCGCCATTTTTCTGTTTAAAGGATTGTGCAACTACGGACAGAACATTTTAATGAATTCCATCGGCCTGCGCATCGTTGCGGATTTACGCAACAAACTCTACGAGCAAATTCAGAAACAATCCTTGTCTTTTTTTGCCCGACATTCCACCGGCCTTTTGATGTCGCGGATTACGAATGATGTTCAGTCCGTTCAAACCGCTTCATCGGAAGCAGTGACTGCATTGGTCAAAGACAGCTTCATGCTGGTGTGTCTGGTCGGCGTGATCTTTTACACGGACTGGAAACTCGCGCTCATCGCGATGGTTGTTTTTCCGCTGGCCATCTATCCCATTACCTTGTTTGGCAGAAAAATGCGCAAGGTGACAACGTCCACACAAATCACGATGGGGACCTTGAACTCTCTTTTACAGGAAACCATTTCCGGAACCCGCATTGTCAAAGCATTCGGCATGGAACAATACGAAAACAAGAGATTCGCCGCAGAAAATGAAAGGCTGTTCAAACATTACATAAAAGCCGTTTCCGTCAACTCCATTACGAGCCCCGTCATGGACTTTCTGGGTGGATTGGGAATAGCCGCTGTCATTTTTTACGGCGGATACAATGTCGTGCATGGCAATTCCACA
>WOYI010305031.1_pt3 | contig 13482 bp, 9 predicted proteins | sample 6423411 | NCBI WGS metagenome assembly WOYI01 (sample SAMN13441803, study PRJNA592873) | oil field metagenome | biome: oil field; feature: oil-well bore; material: oil-contaminated soil; isolation source: oil-contaminated soil from oil-well borehole | place: Germany: Wietze | collected 2016-10-18 ... | reverse complement strand
TTCATTCATGATGCACCAAGAGCGGCACGGCGCAAGGCCTGGAGTTCGTCGGCCTCCTTGGGGCATGACTCGGTCAGGATCTCGGGGGCATCGCCGGTGATCAGGATGTCATCCTCGATGCGAATGCCGATGTTCCACCATGCTGCGGATATGTCGTCCCGAGGTACCACATACAGGCCGGGCTCCACGGTGACCACCATGCCAGCCTCCAGGAGGCGGGAGCGGCCCGCTGTGACGTAGTCACCCACATCGTGCACGTCGAGCCCCAGGAAATGGCCGGTCTTGTGGGGATACAAATGCGTATAGGCATGCTGCTCCAGCAACCCGGCCACCTCGCCCTGCAACAGACCATGCATCACCAACCCCTCAACCAGGATGGTCACCGCTGCATCATGCATGGCCTGGTAGGGTTCTCCGAGCCGGGCCCTGGCGATGGCGGCGCGCTGCGCCTCCAGGACCAGCTCGTAGAGTGTGCGCTGTTGGGAAGAAAAGGCAGATCCCACAGGAAAGGTGCGCGTCACGTCGCTGGCATAGCCCTGCCATTCGCAACCGGCATCGATCAGCACCAGCTCACCGTCGCGCAGTACGGCATTGTTGTCTCTGTAGTGCAAAATGAGCGCGTTGGCGCCGCCGCCCACGATGGGCGGATAGGCATGGGGGCAACCGGCTGCCATGAACACGTGATCCAGCTCTGCGGCCAGGCTGTATTCATGCAATCCGGGGCGACAGCGCCTCATGGCGGCCTCATGGCCTCTTGCGGTGACGGCAGCCGCCTGGCGCATCAGCGCCACCTCACAAGGTTCCTTGATACAGCGCATGGCATGCAGCAGTGGTGCGGGCAACACGATCGCCTGCGGCCCTGTAACGCCCAAGCGATTTCTGGCACGCAGATTGCCCAGCAGCTTCGGCAGCAGCGCATCGAGCCACGGGTCACGCCCCAGATCGTAAAACAGCCGTTCCGCCCGCCCCAGCAGCCCGGCAAGCCGGTCCTCGGCCTGTTCCATGGGGAATGCCTGGTCAGCGCCATAGCTCTGGCAGGCGCCCTCGCAGCCGGCCCGCCGCCCTTCCCACTGCTCCTGCTCGGCATGGCGATCGCGGCAAAAGAGGATAAAAGGCCCTGCCTCGTGGCCCGGCACCAGCACGCACAGCGCCTCGGGTTCCTGGAAACCGGTCAGATAAAGGAAATCGCTGTCCTGGCGGAAGGGATACCCCACATCGCGGTTGCGCAAGCGCTCCTTCGCGCCAGGAAACAGCGCCACCGCCCCCTCGCCCATGCAATCCATCAGGCGCTGGCGGCGCAGCCGGTAGACCTCCTGGCCCAGGGGCTCCTGTGGCCATGGCATGGCCATCGTGTTCACCACTGCTTGCTCACTTTGCTCAACTCCTGGTTTCTGGTTTCTGCTGCAGGATAGCCCCCATGCCCTCAGCAAGCACGGGGCGGCAGCGTCAGGACCTCCTCGGCGCTGCTGGGATGGATGGCGATGGCTTCCAGAAGGTCGCTTCTGGTGATGCCGGCCTTGATGGCCACCGCAAAACCCTGGAGGATCTCATCCACGTCCCGACCCACCATATGCAACCCCATGACGCGTTCTTCCGCGCCGGCAGTGACAAGCACCATGCTGGTACGCTGCGGCACACCACTCAGGGTATGATACAGCGGCAGGAAGGTGCTCTCGAACACCCGCACCTCCTCGCAGCGTGCCCTCGCCTGCTCCTCGGTGAGCCCCACCGCGGCAAGCGGTGGCTCGCTGAACACCACCGTGGGCACCAGACCAAGGTCGATATGCCTGTCTTTCCGGTCACCAAACAGCCGTTCCGCCAGGGCACGCCCGGCGGCCACGGCAACCGGCGTCAACGCGGGCTGGGTGGTCACGTCACCCAGGGCATAGATGCCCGGGACATTGGTTTCCTGCCGGTCATCGGTGATGACGTGCCCTGCGGCATCACCGGCCACGCCGGTCAGCTCGAGGCCAAGCCCCGCTGTGGCCGGCCGCCGACCGACAGCCCAGAAAAAGGCATCATAGGGACCATGACCCGCGCTGCTGCTCATCGCCACCAGTGTACCATCCGCCTGCTGCTCCAGGCTGTCCACAGGGGTTTGCCAGACGATGCGGATGCCCTGCTCCTCCAGGATGGTGGCAAGATGACGCACACAGGCCGCCTCGAAGCCCCGCAGCAGGTGATCAGAGCGCACCAGCAGCGTCACCACGCTGCCCAGAGCATGGAGCGCACAGGCCAGTTCCAGGGCGATGTAGCCGCTGCCCGCGATGGCTACCCGCCGCGGCTGGTCCTGCAGCTGAAAAAACCCGTCCGAGGTCATGCCCAGGGCCGCCCCTGGCACATGGGGTATCACGGGGATGCCGCCTGTGGCCAGCACCACGCATGGCGCGTGCCAACGCCCATTGCCACAGATCACCTCACCTGGACCAGCCAGCATGGCACGCTGGGTCACCAAGGTGACCCCGGCCTCCTGCAGGGCGCGCCTATGGCCATGGCGTATCCGCTCCAGCGCCTGCTCGCGCTGCTGCCGCCAGAAGCCCCAGTCGAACATGGGCTGTGCACCACCGGGCCAGAAAAAACCATAGCCGGCCGCTTCCCGCCGCAGGGCGTGGGCCAGCTGGCCGGCATACCAGGCCATCTTCTTGGGCACGCAGCCGCGATTGACGCAGGTGCCGCCCACCAGATCCGACTCGAAAAGCACCACGCGGGCGCCAAGCCGCCCGGCCCGTTTGGCAAAGGCAAGGCCACCACTACCGCCACCAAGCACCAGAGCATCCACTGCGGCCATCAGCACCCCCTTTTTCTACGGCCAGACGCGCCATTCGTCAGCCTGCCCACACCTCGTGTCCGACCCGATCACCTCGGATACTTGCCACAACCTTTTTAAGATGCCACAATCGTAAGTTTAGATGCATCTTAGGTCATGAACAACGAGACACACCCCAATCATCCTGTGGTTCCTGTGGTGGATGGCATGCTCAGCTGCCCGCTGCCTAGTTGTGTGTGGCATCAGGTGGTGGAGCTCACCACGGATCGCATCATGCTGGGCGATGTCCATTTCCGCATCGTCTACATGAATCCTGCGGCCGTGCGTTTTTTCCAGGAACACGAGACCGAGTTGCAGGGTGTTTGGCCGGATTTCAGGGCCAATGCCCTGATCGGGCGGTCCATTGACAGCTTTCACCGCCGCAGGACCGAGGTCCACGAGGCATTGCGCAACCCCGGCAACATGCCCATGCACCATGAGATCCAGGTGGGCAGCTGCCTGTTTGACCAGAGCGTGCACCTGCTGCAGGACCAGCAGGGCCGCTTTGCCGGCAATATGGTCATCTGGCGGGACATCACCGAACAGCGCCGCCTGGCCCGCGAGCTCAACGCATCCGTCCATGCCGCCTCCCAGGGCAACCTGCACGCACGTCTGAGCACCAACCTGCATGATGCCGTCCTGCAGCAAAGCGCCCAGGCGGTCAACATGCTGCTGGCTACCTTGCAGCAACTGCTGGACGACCTCTCCTCGGCCATCCACCATGCGCTGGAAAGCCCGCTACCCGCCCAGGCTTATATCACCAGCAGCTATGGAGGCGCTTTTGGCGACATCGTGGCGAACGTCAACAGGCTCACCGCATCGAGGCAGCGCTTCGCCAATGATCTTGCCGTCATGCTGGCACGCTTTGAGAGCGGCGCCATGGCACCGACCATCCCCAGCGGACATTACAGCGGCTTCCATACCATGGTCGTGGACACGATCAACACCCTGGTCACAGGCTATGCCGCCATGACCCAGGCCATCTTGCATACGGCCGACGCTTACAGCCGCGGCGATCTCACCATAGAACCCCCCGAGTTTCCCGGCGAGCGCCAATCCATCACCGTGGCCCTGCGCCAGATTCGCAACAACCTGCGGCTGATCAGCGAGGAGATTACCGCTTTGCTCCACCAGCTGGAGCTCGGCCAGCTGCAGGTGCGCACCATTCCCGATCGCTACCAAGGGACCTTCAAGGCGTTGCTGGCAGACATCAATGACCTGCTCGACGCCACTGCCACCCCCTTCCTGGAAGCACGGTTGATGATCGAGTCCCTGACACGCGGCGAGATCAATCCCAGGACCGCAAGCTCCCGGCCCGGTGAGTATGGCCATATGGACCAGGCCATTGGTGACATCAGCAAGAAGCTGCAGCACCTGCTGTGCTACGACCAGCTCACCGAGCTACCCAACCGCTTCCTGCTCACCGAGATCCTGCATCGCGCCATCGCCAAGGCGAGACGCAGCAACCACAATACGGCGCTGCTGCTGTGCGACCTCGACCGCTTCAAGCAGTACAACGATCTCCATGGCAGCCAGTTCGGCGATGCCCTGCTGCGCACCGCGGCCTCGCGCATCACCCAACACCTGCGCCCCAACGATACCGTGGCCCGTTTCGCCGACGACGAGTTTGCCGTCCTGCTGGAGGAATGCAGCGGTCCCTTGCAGGCCCAGCAGTTGGCGCAGCGCCTGGTGCAGGCCATGCGCCAGCCTTTTGTCATCGATGGCATCGAGGCACGCCTCAGCATCAGCATCGGCGTCAGCATAGCCCCGGACGATGGCCAGCTGGCGGAAACCATTCTCTCGGCCGCCGAGCTGGCGCTCTCGGAAGCCAAAAAACAAGGTGGCGACCAGCTGGTCTTCCATGCCCACACCATCACAGAAACCCTGCGTACCCGGGTCACCATCGGCGATGCCCTGCGCCACGCCATCGAGCGGGATGAAGAAGAACAACAACTCACCTTACACTTCCAGCCCATCTGGGATGGCCGCACCAAGGCCATCGTGGGGGCCGAGGCCCTGCTGCGCTGGCACCAGGGCGAGACCATCGTCTCACCGGCCACTTTCTTGCCCATCGCCGAGCAAAGTGGCCTGATGGCGGCGCTGGGTCAGTTCGTACTGCATCGCGCTTTCGCCCAGCTGGCGCGCTGGCATGAGCAGGGCTTCCATCACCTGTACATGTCCATCAACTGCCACAGCGAGCAATTCAAGAATGGCCTCATCCTGCAGCAGCTGGAGCAGGCGGTCGCCCGCCGCCCGGTCGCCCTGGACAAGGTGCTCCTGGAGCTCACCGAGGAAAGCCTGGTGGACCAGGCCACCACCATGGAAACCCTGACTGCGCTCAAGGCCCGCAATCTCCGGCTGGCGGTGGATGATTTCGGCACCGGGTATTCCTCGCTGGCCTATCTGAGCCGCCTGCCGGTGGATGTCCTCAAGATCGACCGCGCCTTCGTCAAGGAACTCCCGGCCCACGGTCACAACGCCGCCATCGTGCGCGCCATCATCGAGCTGGGCTGCGGTCTTGGGCTGTCCATCATCGCAGAAGGTGTGGAGACCGAGGCGCAGTGCCAGTTCCTCCTGGAGCAGCGCTGCCATCTGTTCCAGGGTTTTTTGATGGCCCCAGCACTGCCCGGGGACACCTTCATGACCAGGTTGCGCGCTGCATGACCCCATTGCCTCACCAGACCACATCCCCTGCTGCCGAGTGTCACGAGCCGCCGGCCACTTTCCAGGAGCTGGTCAGGCGCCTCAAGGCATTCTGGGCCGACCAGGGCTGCGTCATTCTCGAGCCCTACGACATGGAAATGGGAGCCGGAACCTTCCACCCGGCCACCTACCTGCGCGCCATCGGGCCCGAGCCCTGGCAGGCCGCCTATGTCCAGCCATCGCGGCGCCCCACCGATGGCCGCTATGGAAGCAATCCCAACCGGCTGCAGCATTATTTCCAGTTCCAGGTCATCCTCAAACCCTCGCCGGACGACATCCAGGAACGCTACCTGCACTCGCTGTTCGCCCTGGGCATCGATCCTTTGGTCCACGACCTGCGCTTCGTGGAGGACAACTGGGAAGCCCCCACTCTAGGGGCCTGGGGGCTGGGCTGGGAGGTCTGGCTGGATGGCATGGAGGTGAGCCAGTTCACCTATTTCCAGCAGGTGGGCGGCCTGGAGTGCGCCCCGGTCGCAGGCGAGATGACCTATGGCCTCGAGCGCCTCGCCATGGCACTGCAGGGTACGGAAAACGTCTATGCGCTGCGCTGGTCTGCCACGGTGAGCTACGGCGAGCTCTACCACCAAAACGAGGTGGAGCAATCCTGCTTCAACTTCGAGCATGCCCCGGTCGCCATCCTGCAGCAGCAGTTCGACCAGGCAGCCATCCTGGCGCGCAACATGGCCGAGGCCAACCTGCCCATCCCCGCCTATGAGCAGGTCATCAAGGCCTCTCACCTGTTCAACCTGCTGGATGCCCGGGGCGCTATCTCGGTGAGCGAGCGCCAGCGCACCATGCTGCGAGTGCGTGAGCTGGCGCAGCTGGTGGCCCGGGTGTACTACCAGGCCCGGGAAGCATTGGGCTTTCCCCTCCTCAAGTCATGACCCACGCCCAGACCCTGCTCCTGGAAATCGGCACCGAGGAACTGCCGCCGCGCGCCATTGGCGCGTTGGCCGCCGCCCTGGGCGAGGGTCTTGCGGCACACCTGCAGCAAGCCGGCTTTGGCTGCGGTCCGGTGGTGGTCTACAGCAGTCCGCGGCGCCTGGCCGTCTCCATCGACCAGGTGCCCGCGGTGGCTGCCTCCTTGCTGGTGGAACGCCGCGGCCCGGCGCTGGAGAGGGCCTTCGATGCCGCAGGCGCACCCACGCCTGCTGCCCATGGCTTTGCCAGGAGCTGCGGCACCAGCGTCGCCAACCTCATCTGCGACGAGTCCTCGGGCTATCTGCTGTGGCGCGAACAGCAAAGCGGCATGGCCCTCGCCCAAACCCTGGGCACGCTGCTGCCCGGACTCCTGGACAGCCTGCCCATCCCCAAGCGCATGCGCTGGGGGGCGCATCCTTTCAGTTTCGTGCGCCCCGTCCACTGGTTGGTCTGTCTCCATGGCGCAGATGTCCTGCCGGTGACGGCCTTTGGCCTCGAGGCAGGGCGCGCCAGCCGCGGTCACCGCTTCCATGCCCCCGGCCCCATGGAGCTGGCCGAGGCCCGCAGCTATGCCGCTGCCCTGGAGGAAGCCCGCGTGGTGGCAGACCCGATCCTGCGCCGCCAGCGCCTCCTTGCTGCCATGCAACAGCTGGCAGCCGGGCTGCAGGCGCAGCCCATCGTCCGCCAGGAGTTCCTGGACGAGGTGGCCAACCTGGTGGAATGGCCCGTGGTGGCCCTGGCCCATTTCGACAGCACCTACCTCGATACGGTGCCCCGGGAGGTCATCCTGGCCACGCTGGAGGGTCACCAGCGCTATTTTGCCCTCGAGGACCCAGACGGCACGCTGCTACCCCATTTCATCTTTGTTGCCAACATCGCCAGCCGCGACCCGGATGCTGTACGTCATGGCCAGGAGCGCGTGGTGCGCCCCAGGCTTGCCGATGCAGCCTTTTTTCTTGATCAGGACCGCGCCCGGTGCATCGATACCATGGCCGAGGCGCTGCAGCAGGTGGTCTATCAGGAGGCCCTGGGTACCATGGGACAACGCGCCGAGCGCCTCGCCCAGCTGGCCCAGCATCTCGCCGGCGCGCTGCAGCAAGATGAAGACCAGGCCGCCCAGGCGGCCTTCCTGGCCAAGGCGGACCTGGTAAGCGCCGTGGTGGCCGAGTTCCCGGAGCTCCAGGGCATCATGGGCGGCTATTATGCCGCCGAGGAAGGCTATGATGCGGCGGTGAGCCGCGCCATCGCCCAGCACTATCAGCCACGCCACTCGGCAGACCCCATCCCCGGTTCAAACCTGGGTTGTCTTGTGGCGCTTACCGACCGGCTGGATCACCTGAGCGGCTTCTTCGCCATCGGCAAGGAGCCCAGCGGGGAACAGGACCCCTTCGCCCTACGCCGGGCGGCTGCCGGTGTGGTGCGGCTCGTGCTGGAACAACCCGTCATACTGGACCTGCCCGCTGCGCTGCAGCAGGCCATCGCGCTTTTGCCGCCTGGCCTGGTGAACGACCCCGAAGAACTGGGCATGCGCCTCTTTGGCTATATCCTGCAGCGTCTCAGATCGTATTGCCTGGACAAGGGTCTGCGACCGGATGCCGTTGCTGCAGCCCTGGCCATCCCCAGGGGCGATCTGACTTTGCTGCATGCCGCAGCCCAGGCGCTGCATGCCTGGTGCGGCATGCCGCAGGGCCAGCAGGTGGTGATGCTCTACCGCCGTGCCGCCAATCTGCTGCGCCAGGCAGGTGGCGGGCCCCTGGGGGATGGGTTGCCGCCAGCCCACCCCGGAGTGGACCCACCAGCCCAGCTGGCCCTCGCCCAGGCCGTCACGGCCCTGGAGCAGGCCATGGACTCGATGCCGCCGCAGGCCATGACCCAGCGCCTCGAGGCCATCCTGACGCTCCAGGTGCTGCTGGAGCGCTTTTTCACAGACGTGATGGTCATGGTGGAAGACCAGGCCATCCGCAACAGACGCCTTGCCCTGCTGGCGCGCATCAAGCGGCTGGCCGAGACCGTGGGCGACCTGAGCCTGCTGCACGCCGCCAATTGAGCAGCCTTTCGCAAACCCCTTGCCATGACAGCACCCCACGCCACCAGCACGAGCCCGCCATCGTGGCTGGCCATGCTGCGCGCCCATGGGGGCACGGCGGCCTTCCTCCTGAGCGGTCTGGGGATTTTCGTGGCTGCCGCCCTGCCCTTCGTGCTTCTTGCCCCTCTGCTGGCGCCTGCGCGACGCTATGCCATCTTCGTGGCGTGGCTGCGGGCCGAACACCTGCTGCTGCGCCTCTTTTGCGGGCTGACCTTCCAGGTAAGCGGCCTCGAGCACCTGCCCAGGCAGCCAAGCCTCGTCTTTGCCAAACACCAGTCCATGCTGGAGGTCTTCACGCTGCCTCTGTTCCTGCCTCCCCAGGCCTGGGTGCTCAAGGAGGAGTTGCTGGAAATACCACTGTTCGGCCGGGTAGCGCGCTTGCTGGGTGCCATCCCCATCCGCCGTGGCAGCGGCCTCGAGGCCCTGGAGGCCATGCTGGACAACGGCTTGCGCGCCCTTAAAGCCGGGCGCTGGCTGGTGATCTTCCCAGAGGGCACGCGGGTACCTGCCGGACAAAGGGTGCAGCGCCTCAAGCGCGGTGCGGGGATGTTGGCTGCAGCAGCCGGCGTGCCGCTGGTCCCTGTGGCCCATAACGCAGGCTGTTTCTGGCGCCGCAGGCCATGGCCGATCCATGGCGGCACGGTGCATTACGTGATTGGTCCTGCCATCGACCCCAGAGGCCGCAAGGCACCGGCCCTCAACCGCGAGGCCCAGGACTGGCTGGATGCCACCACCGCCGCCCTGGAACAGCAAGCCGGCCTGGTGCAGGCGGATCGACCCCGCGCCTCGGGCCGCTGAGCCCTTGTCATCGGATCAGGTCATCGGATCGAGGAACACGTCGTCTTGGGGCGTTTCGGCGGTGACCCAGGGGATCACCCAACATGGCCCACTCAGGAGGCAGAACCCACGACAGCAAAGCCCATCCCGGCGCGCTGCAGACGCGCCAGCAAGGCATCGCCCAGGGCTGCAGCCGGCGTCAGCTGGCCGAAGCGTTGCGGCAAGGCATCGCGCGCCAGGCACAAGGCGCTCTCGGCCAGCATCATGCTGGTCTCCGTATAGCCCGGGTCGCCACCGCTGACCCGGCAGCACACGCGCTCGATCTTGCCCTCGGCCCCATGACAGGTGGCCGTGAACTCGATGGCAAACGAGGATTGCGCCCGCTGCTTGGCGCTGGGGCCCTCACCCAACGGATAGCGTGCCTGCAGCCTGCGGCGCAGCGGCCCCGGTTGCGCGGCCAACAGCAGCGCTGTCACGGCAAGCGGCAGGCCCAGCACCTGCCAGAGATGCGCCAGGCGCAGCATGTGCTGGTAGCTCAGGCTAGACCCATAGCCTCCCAGCGCCCGTGCCGAGCGGGCCACGATCTGCGGATCGATGGTGGGCATGGGCACCAGCCAGCCACCTGCGCCATCAGGCCTGGGCCAACCCAGGGTCACCCGGACCGGCTGTCGTGCCGGCTCAAGCCGTCTTTCCAGGGCATGACGGCGTCTTGCAGCACGCCACATGGCCGCAGGGCGCGCCGCTGCCCCCAACGCCGAGCGCATGGTGCCGGAAGAAAAGGCTGCCTGATCGAGGCGTACCACGGCGCGCAGCGCGATGCGGGCCTGGGGAGGACAGTGGCGCACCGTGAACAAGGCACCCAGGTCACTGGGAATGGCATCGAAGCCACAGCAGTGCACGAGCCTTGCCCGGTTGACGAGCGCGGTCTCATGGTATTTCACATACATCGCATCCACGAACTCGGGCTCGCCGGTGATATCGGCATAATCGGTACCCGCGGCGGCACAGGCGGCCACCAGGGCTTCGCCCAGCTGCAGAAAGGGCCCCACCGTGCTGATCAGCACCTTGCTGCTGGCCGCCAGCGCCTGAAGCGAGGCGGGATCATCCGCGCGGGCCACGGTGAGTGGCAGATTGGCCCAGCGCGGCTCGATGGCCGCCAAACGTTGACGCACGGCCGCAAGCCGTTCCAGGTTGCGCCCGGCAAGGGTCCAGCGCAGGTCAGCCGGGGCATGGCGCGCCAGGTAGTCGGCCACCAGGCCGCCTGTGAAGCCCGTGGCACCGAACAGGGCGATCTCCAACGGACGCTGGTTGCTCACCATGGCTCTCCCCTAGCCAAGATTCCGGCCATCGGTTCACCATACCCCGGCGCCAGGCCCAACACAACCAACCACAAGCCCATAGCTGCGCCACCATGGAATTCTTGCCCATTACCCCCCAGGGGGCACCCATGACCCCCCTGGGGACAGCCAGCATCTCCTCATCTCAGCAGCAGCATGAGACCCGGGCCAAAACCGCGGCATCCAATTCATCGAGGAAGCGTGCCGCCATGGCCTCATCCACATGGGGCATCACCGTGAGCCTGGTCACCTCGCGGCCGCGCAAGCGCGCCTCGGGTAGCCCCCAGCGGCGCATGAAGTCCCTGGGCAGCCCGGCCACCGGCACCAGCAGCGAGCGTGGATCATGGGGCAGCACCTCGTAACCGCGCTCCTTGAGCGCGGCACTCAGGCTGTCCCGACTGGCCATGGCCTGGCCGAGCGCCTGGCGCAGGCCAGCACGCCCCTTACGCCGCACCAGGTACCACCACAAAAGTGGTGTATGGCCATCGCGGCTGCCCGAGAGGGTCACATCACAGGCTCCCTCGGTGATGCACAGCCGGTCCCCCAGCACGATCTGGTCTTCCTTCCTGAGGCAGAACACCGAGATGGGGATCGGCAACCCGAAGAATTTGTGCCCGGAGATGGCGAGACTGTCGAAGCAGGCAAAGTTCATCCCAGGCACATGATCTTCCAGCAGGAAAAGATAGCCACCAAAGAAGGCCGCATCGCAATGCAGGTGGAACGGCTGGCCATGGGCCTCCAGCAGGGCGCGCAGCCCCACCATGTCGTCGATGCCGCCTTGCAGCGTGGTGCCGGCCGTAGCCACCACCACGGGCCGTGCCTCTGGATGCTGGCGCAGCATAGCGGCCATCTGGTCGAGGCGCATCACGCCGCCGGCATCGGCACCAAGCAGACAGGTGCGAATGCCCAGGGTATGAAACGCCTTGGGCACGGAGTGATGGGCCGCCTCACTGTAGAAACCCAGCACGTTGTCCTGCAGCCGGTCCCGGGCCACCAGCAGGGCCTGGAGATTGCTGTAGCTGCCACCTGGCGTGGTACAGCCCCAGATGGCGTCCGGATCGTCGTGGTAGGCCCTGGCAAAGAACTGCACCAAAGCACGTTCAAAAGGCTTGGTATGGATGGGCTCCGAGGAGATGGTCGTCCAGGGATCGCCCACATTGTTGATGGACATGGTCGCCTCGAAGGCCGCCTCGGCCTCTTGGAACAACCGTCCGTTGGAAACATCCTGCTCCCAGCCCAGGAGCCGGCTGTATGGCTCCTGCAATCCGGAAAAATACTCACCCACCACCTTGGCAAGCGTCTTCCGGCGGTGCCCAACCAGATCATTCATCCCCAGACCCCCCTGATCAGAGAAAGACCAAAGACTACAACGAGCATATCCCCAAGCGCCCATCATGTCGCTATGGGCGCGCTATGGTAGCACCCCATACCCGCCTATACAAGGACATATGGCCAACCGAAAGCCCCATATCCCGCCCATCGGGCAAAGCGGCTCTTTAGTTTGCGGTGGGATGGGGTTGGTTCCCCTGCTATACAGGGTGCGGCGGACTAATAGGCGCGATGGTAGGGTTGGGCAAAGGGCGGCCGGTCACCCAGCACCACGGCGGCGCGCAGCGCCCAGTGGGGATCGCGCAGCATGGCCCGGCCGATGAATACGCAGTCGGCCTGCCCACTCACCAGGATGTGCTCTGCCTGAACGGGCTCGGTGATCATACCCACAGCGCCGGTGGGCACGCCGGCGCGTTCCCGGATGGCTGCGGCAAAGGGCGTCTGGTAGCCTGGCGCAAAGGGTATCTCGGCATCAGGGACCATGCCACCGCTGGAGCAGTCGATGAGATCGACCCCGGCCTCCTGCAGCCAGCCAGCCACAGTCACCGCCTCATCCAGCGTGAAACCGCCCGGATACCAGTCCACCACCGAAAGCCTCGCGAAAAGCGGCCATTGCTCGGGCCACACCAGGCGCACTGCCCGGGCCACCTCCAGTGGCAACCGGGCACGCCCTTCCAGGGTGCCACCGTAGGCATCGCTGCGGTCGTTGGCCAGCGGCGAGAGAAAGGAGTCCAGCAGATAGCCATGGGCCATGTGCAACTCCACCACCTGGAACCCGGCCTGGAGGGCGCGCTGGGCGGCCTCGGCAAAGGCAGTCACCACAGCGGCCATGTCCTCATGGGTCATGGCGTGGGGCACAGGATAGCCTGGGGCAAAGGGTTTGGTGCTTGGTGCCTTGACCGGCCAGCCACCCTGCCCCGGAGCAAGCGGCGCACCCCCTTCCCAGGGCCGTGCCGTGGCGGCCTTACGCCCGGCATGGGCCAGCTGGATGGCGGGCACAGCCCCTTGGTCAGCGATGAACGCGGCGATGGGCCGCAGGGCAGCACCATGGGCATCGCTCCACAAGCCGAGATCCCCAGGCGAGATGCGCCCTTCGGGTACCACGGCCGTGGCCTCGGCCATCACCAGACCCGCCCCGCCGGCTGCCATGCCACCCAGGTGGACCAAGTGCCATGGTGCGGCCATGCCATCTGTGGCGGAATACTGACACATGGGCGAGACGCAGATGCGGTTGCGGATGGCCAGTCTGCGCAGCATCCAGGGCGAGAGCAGCTTACTGGGCATGCGGACTCCTTTTACTAAGGGTGATTGCTCGGGTGGGTATCCAATGGCACCATGCTATTATCCCAGCGGTGAAGGATGGGCCGCAAGGTGCGCACTTCGTTCCAGCAGACCAGCGATGCAACAACACGACCTTTGGATTCTGGTTGCCTATGGCCTTGCGGCGCTGGTGCTGGTGGTCATCATCGCCGGGCTCAGCAATCGCGTCGTGTTCTATTTCGACCATGGCGACCTGGCCTTGT
>WOYI011290321.1_pt1 | contig 13483 bp, 12 predicted proteins | sample 6423411 | NCBI WGS metagenome assembly WOYI01 (sample SAMN13441803, study PRJNA592873) | oil field metagenome | biome: oil field; feature: oil-well bore; material: oil-contaminated soil; isolation source: oil-contaminated soil from oil-well borehole | place: Germany: Wietze | collected 2016-10-18 ... | reverse complement strand
CGCAGCCACCTGGCGTAGTCATCCAGGTCGCCATCGAATGGCTCGACCACGCGGTCGGCCACGCGCCAGAAGCTGTCGCAGACCATACCCAGCAGGTGGCGATCGTGCGACACCAGCACCAGCGCGCCGTCGAAGTCGGCCAGCGCGTCGGCCAGCGCCTCGCGCATCTCCAGGTCGAGATGGTTGGTCGGCTCGTCGAGCAGCAGCAGGTTCGGCCTGTGCCAGGCGACCAGCGCCAGCGCCAGGCGCGCGCGCTCGCCACCGGAGAAGCCGTCGATCGACTCGAACGCGCGGTCGCCGGGGAAATTCCAGGTGCCGAGGAAATCGCGCAACACCTGGTTGGCCACGCCCGGCGCACGCGCCTGCAGGTGATCGAGCGGGCTGGTGCCGGCACGCAGGCTCTCCACCGTGTGCTGGGCGAAGTAGCCGATCTTCAGGTCCTTGTGCAGCTTGCGCTCGCCGGCCAGCGGTTCGAGCTCGCCGACCAGGGTTTTGACCAGGGTCGACTTGCCCGCGCCGTTGGGGCCGAGCAGGCCGATGCGATCGCCAGCCTCCAGCCGAAAACGCACGTTCGTCAGAACGACCTTGACTCCCTCTCCCCGGCGGGGAGAAGGTTGGGGTGAGGGGCCGGCGCCCGCGACACCATCCATCAAAGCGCGCGCCGATCCCACAACTGCGACATCCCCACTCCCCGCTCCGGCGGAGGGAGGCAGCGCGTCGGGATGGCCCGCAGATATGTCCTCCAGCTGCAGCATGGCGTCAGGCACGCGGTCGGGCTGCGGAAAGCTGAAGTTGAACGGTCGCTCGGCACGCACCGCCTCGGTGCCGGCCAGCTTCTCCAGCCGCTTCATGCGCGACTGCGCCTGCTTGGCCTTGCTGGCCTTGGCCTTGAAGCGGTCGATGAAAGACTGCAGGTGCGCGCGCTCGGCCTGCTCGCGCTCGAAGCTGATCTGCTGCTGGCGCAACTGCTCGGCGCGCAGGCGCTCGAACGCGCTGTAGTTGCCGGTGTAGAGCTTCGCCCTGCCCTCGTTGAGGTGCAGGGTGTGGGTGATCACGCCATCGAGAAACTCGCGGTCGTGCGAAATGATCAGCAGCGTGCCCGGGTAGCGGCGCAGCCACTCTTCCAGCCACAGCACGGCATCGAGGTCGAGATGGTTGGTGGGCTCGTCGAGCAGCAGCAGCTCGGACGGGCACATCAGGGCGCGCGCCAGGTTCAGCCGTCCACGCCAGCCGCCGGAGAATTCCTGCACCGTGCGCTCGTGGGTTTCCGGCGAAAAGCCCAACCCGTGCATCAGCCGGCCGGCCCGGGCGCGGGCGTCATAGCCATGCAGCTCCTCGATGCGGTGATGGGCGCGCGCCATCGCCTCGATGTCACCGCGCTCCCGGGCATCCGCCTCGTCGCGCAGCGCGCCGGCCAGTTCCTCGTCGCCGCCCATCACATAGTCGATGGCCGGGTCCGGCAGCGCGGGGGTTTCCTGCGCCACCGAGGCCAGGCGCAGCCTGCCGGGCATGTCCAGCTCGCCGGCATCGCCTTCCAGCTGCCCCTGCAGCGCGGCGAACAGGCTGGACTTGCCGCAGCCATTGCGGCCGATCACGCCCAGCCGCCAGCCGCTCTGGATGACCAGGTCGATGTCCGAGAGCAGCAGCCGGCTGCCGCGGCGCAGGGCGAAGTGGCGAAAGGCGATCATGCGGGAAACCGTTCCGTTCCGGGCGCGTCACGCACCCGCAGCCGGACATGATAGCCGGTGGCGAACGCCCAACCCATCGCAAACACCGCAAAACGCCGTGGCTAAGCGCGATGGCTTCTGCTAAAACGACCCGGCAGACGCACTCGTGGAGAGAGGGATCATGACCAAACATCGTTTCAGCCCGGCGTTGCTCGGATTGCTGGTGCTCGGCTTGGCCGCCGCTCCCGCATTCGCCCGTGGCGACAACCTGCTGATCCACCGCGTGCAGCAGGAGAAGGGCATGCACCTGCCCGCTCGCGGCATGAGCATGGCGCAGGTGGAAAAACGCTATGGTGCGCCGCGGCGCAAGCTCGCCCCGCGGGGCGGCGACAGTGCGAGGCATCCGGTGATCAATCGCTGGGACTACGCGCAGTTCATCGTGTACTTCGAGAAGAACCGCGTGATCCACGCCGTGCTCAACACGCCGGCCGGCAACAACACCCATCCGTCCGCGATGAACTGATCGCCAGCCGCCCCGGGACGCGTGCCCCGGGCCGCGTCATCGGCGTACCCGGTGCCTTACAATTCGCCGTCTGTTTTTCCCCGACGTGCGAATTCCCCCGATGAACGAATCCACTCTGCGCCTGCCGGCGGAATGGGAGCCGCAGGCCGCGGTGCTGATTGCGTGGCCGCATGCCGATACCGATTGGGCCGAGCGCCTCGCTTGCGTCGAAACGACGTACAGCGCGCTGGCCGCTGCGGTGACGCGATTCGAGTCACTGGTGATCGTGGTGCCGGATGCCGCGGTGCGCGCGCAGGCTGGCGAGCTGATCCGCGCGGCGGGCGCCGAGCTGGCGCGCGTGCGCTTCGTCGAACTGCCCTACGACGACACCTGGCTGCGCGATTCCGGCCCGCTGACGCTGCGCAACGATGCGGGACAGTTCCAGCTCGTCGATTTCCGCTTCACCGGCTGGGGCGGCAAGTTCGGCGCCGAGCAGGACGATGCGCTGATCGCCGGTCTGGTGGATGCGGGCGTGTTCGGCCAGGCCGCGCACCAGCGCGTGGACTGGGCGCTGGAAGGCGGTGGCGTGGAAAGCGATGGCGCCGGCACCGTGCTCACCACCTGGCGCTGCCTCACCCAGCGGCATCCCGGGCAGTCACGCGAGCAGATGAGCGCGATCCTGCGCGACAGCCTGCACGCCTCGCGCATCCTGTGGCTGGACTTCGGCTACCTGGAAGGTGACGACACCGACGCGCACATCGATACCCTCGCCCGCTTCGCTCCCGGCGATCGCATCGTGTTCCAGGCTTGCGACGACGCCAGCGACCCCCATTTCGACGCGCTGCAGCGCATGGCCGGCGAGCTGGCCGCGTTGCGCACCACCGACGGCAGGCCGTACACGCTGTATCCGCTGCCCTGGGCGCGACCGATCCTCGACGAGGGCCGCCGACTGGCGGCCTCCTATGCGAACTACCTGATCATCAACGGCGCGGTGCTGGTGCCGGCCTACGGTGACCCGGCGGACGACACGGCCGCGCGCGTCATCGGCGAGGCGCATCCCGGCCGGGACATCGTGCCGATTCCCTGCCGAGCGCTGATCTGGCAGAACGGCAGCCTGCACTGCATCACCATGCAGCTGCCGGCCGGGCTGATTGGCTGAGCCGCCCGCCGCCATGCTCCACGAGACAGGATCCAGGACATGACCCGCCAGACCCTCAAGGTGGCCCTGCTGCAGGAAACCCATCGCGGCAGCCGCGACGCCAACCTCGACGCGATCGAGGCCGGCCTGCGCGAAGCGGCCGCCGCCGGCGCCGAGCTGGTGCTGCTGCAGGAGCTGCACAACGGGCCGTACTTCTGCCAGCGCGAGTCGGTGGACGCGTTCGACCTGGCCGAGACGATTCCCGGCCTCAGCACCGCGCGCATCGGCCAGCTCGCCGAGGAACTCACGCTGGTGGTGGTCGCCTCGCTGTTCGAGAAGCGCGCCACCGGGCTGTACCACAACACCGCGGTGGTGTTCGACCGCTCGGCGGCGATTGCCGGCACCTACCGCAAGATGCACATCCCGGACGATCCGGCGTTCTACGAAAAGTTCTACTTCACCCCCGGCGACCTGGGCTTCGAGCCGATCGACACGTCGGTCGGCCGGCTGGGCGTGCTGGTGTGCTGGGACCAGTGGTATCCGGAGGCCGCGCGCCTGATGGCGCTGGCCGGCGCCGAGCTGCTGCTCTACCCCACCGCCATCGGCTGGGATCCGGACGACGCGCCCGACGAGAAGGATCGCCAGCGCGAGGCCTGGGTCACCGTGCAGCGCGGGCATGCGGTCGCCAACGGGCTGCCGCTGCTGGCGTGCAATCGCACCGGCTACGAGGCCGATCCGTCGGGCGTGGGCGCCGGCATCCAGTTCTGGGGCAGCAGTTTCGTCGCCGGTCCGCAGGGTGAGTTCCTCGCCCGCGCCGGCACCGCGGCGCGCGAACTGCTGATCGTCGAGATCGACATGGCGCGCAGCGAGCATGTGCGACGCATCTGGCCGTTCCTGCGCGATCGCCGCATCGACGCCTACGGCGACCTGCTCAGGCGATTCCGCGACTGAGCTGCGGCGCTGGCTGAACCATGCCGCAGGTTCTGCTTGTCGGGACGATGCGCGGTCCCCATGCTTGGACTTCCCCCCGATGGATCTGCCCCGCGCATGAGCCTTGACGCGATTCCCACCGATGCCCTGCGCGATGCCTTGCCACAAGCGCTCGTCGACCAGCCGATCGAGCGCGTGCGGCGCGACGGCGTGGAATACGTGCTGCTGGGCACGGCGCACGTCTCGCGGGCAAGCGTGGATGCGGTGAACGCCATGCTGGCGCACGAGCGCTTCGATGCCGTGGCGATCGAGCTGTGCGAAAGCCGCGCCCAGGGCATGCGCGATCCGCACGCATTTCGCCAGACCGACCTGTTCCAGGTGATCCGGCAAGGCAAGGCCGGCATGGTGGCGGCGAGCCTGGTGCTGTCCGCCTTCCAGCAACGCCTGGCCGACCAGTACGGCATCCAGCCCGGCGCCGAGATGAAGGCGGCGATGGACGGTGCCGAAGCGCGCGGCACGTCGCTGTGGGTGATCGATCGCGACGTCGGCACCACGCTCAAGCGCGCCTGGCGCAGCGTCGGCTTCTGGCAACGTTTCGGGCTGCTCGGCGGCCTGCTGGCCAGCGTATTCGACCGCGAAGACATCGCCGAGCACGAGATCGAGAAGCTCAAGCACAGCGACCTGCTGGAGAGCGCCTTCAGCGACTTCGCCAGCCAGTCCGAGCCGCTCTACCGCAGCCTGATCGCCGAACGCGATGCCTACATGGCCGCGCGACTTCGCGAGGAGGCCGCGCGCGATCCGGCAAGCACGGCGCGCCGTGTGCTGGTGGTGATCGGTGCTGGTCACCTCAAGGGGCTGGCGACCCAGTTGCGCGATGGCCAGGACGACCCGACCGCCACCGTCGCCATGCTGGCGCAGACGCCGCCCAGGGCACGCTGGCCGAAGTGGCTGGCGATCGGCCTGGCGATCGCGGTATTCGCGTTGATCGCCTATGCCTTCCATCGCAACACCGCGCTGGGCACCCACGTGCTGATGAACTGGGTGCTGTTGACGGGCGGTTTCGCGGCGCTCGGCGCGCTGGTGGCCGGCGCTCACCCGCTCAGCATTGCCGCCGCCTTCGTCGCCGCACCGATCAAGCCGTTCCGCCCGGGCATCCCCGCCGGCGGCATCAGTGCCATGGCCGAGGCATGGGTGCGCAAGCCGCGCGTGGGCGATTTCGAGACGCTGCGCGAGCAGGTCGGCCACTGGAGTGGCTGGTGGAAGAACCGGGTGGCGCGCACCCTGCTCAACTTCTTCCTGGTCAGCGTGGGCACCCTGATCGGCGAGTACAGCGCCGGCATCCACATCCTCAAGAGCCTGTTCTGAGCGCAAGAACCTGCCGCGCCGACAGCGGCCGCTGCGGCGCGCCGCGCCGGCGCCGCGCGGTTGTCGCTGCTTGCAGCCAACGACTATACTTCCGCCACTTTGTTGCCCTGTGCCGGCCGGACTCGTGGGAAAAACTCAATGACTCGACTGCAACTGCTTGGCCTTGCCGCGGCCGCCGCCCTCTTCACCATCGGCAGCGCGCACGCTGAAGGCGACAAGGCCGCCGGACGCAAGCTCGTCTACACCTGCAACGGTTGCCACGGAGTGGAAGGCTATGCCAACGCCTATCCCAACTACCCGGTGCCGCGCATCGCCGGCCAGAACGAGCAGTACATCATCAATGCGCTGCACGGCTACCAGAGCGGCCAGCGCACCCACCCGACGATGATGGCGCAGGCGCAGAGTCTGTCCGACAAGGACATCGAAGACATCGCCGCCTATCTCTCCAGCCTTGCCAAGTAAGCCGTACAGAGGATTCCGCATGATCCGTGCGTTCACCCTGCTTTCGTTCGCCGCACTGGCGTTCGCGTCCACCTCGCTGATGGCGGCGGGCAATCCCGAGGCCGGCAAGACCAAGGCGGCGGTCTGCTTCGCCTGCCACGGCGCCGACGGCAACGCCGTCGATCCGCAGTATCCGCGCCTCGCCGGCCAGTACAGCGCGTACCTGCAGCAGGCACTGCACGAGTACAAGAACGGCGGTCGCAACAACGCCATCATGAAGGGCTTTGCCGCCACGCTGTCCGACCAGGACATCAAGGACATCACCGCCTATTTCTCCGGCCTGCCGAGCAAGCTCAGCACGCTGCAGGGGCATATCCAGGGCGACAAGTGATTCGCTCCGGCGAGTCGCCTGCACAAAAGCCCGCGCAAGCGGGCTTTTTTGTGCGCGCGTGGCGTGGTTTCAGCCGATCGCCGAGCGGCCTTGCTTGCCTTCGTAATACGGCTTGGCCCCGCTGGCGTGATCGGTGGCATCGCGCACTGCGGAAATCTCCGGCACGCGCTCGCGCAAGGTCTTCTCCACGCCCTGCTTGAGTGTGACGTCAACCATGCCGCAGCCGTGGCAGCCGCCGCCGAACTGCAGCATCACCACGCCATCGGCGTCGATCTCGCGCAGGCTCACGCGACCGCCGTGCGAGGCCAGCCGCGGATTGATCTCGGACTCCAGCACGTACTGCACCCGCTCGATCAGGCCGGCATCGGCGCCCGGCTGCTTGCCCTTGATGCCGGGCGCACGGATGTTGAGCTGCCCGCCGGTGGGATTGGGCTCGTAGTCGATGGTGGCGCCGTCCAGCCAGTGGGCACTGTCGCCCTCCACGTAGAACTGGAAGCCGGCGCACTCGATGACCCATTCGTTGCCGGTGAGGTCGGCGCGCTCGCAGAACTCCAGCTCGCAGTTCGCCGCCGGCGTGCCGGCATCCATCACCCGCAGGCGAATGCCCAAACCATCACCGCCCTGCTGGGCGAGAAGCGTGAGAAAGTGCTGTTGGGCGCGCTCGGAAATGTCGATCATGAAAACTCCAGGAAGAGGCATGGCTCGGCCCGGATCACGGTGCCGTCTAATCAGCACCATTTTAGTACTGTTTCATCCGGCGTGCGCGCTTTGACATTTGCGGGCGCAGCTTCGACCCTTCGCATCCCGCACGGCTTCCGCACCGGAGACACGCATGAATTTCACCGACCTGGCCAACGAGCACTGCGTACCGCGCAAGGGCAGCGAACAGGCGCTGAGCGCGGCGGAAATCGCGCCGTTGCTGGCCGCGCTACCAGGCTGGTCCATGGCGCACGATGGCAAGGCGATCGTGAAGGATTTCCGCTTCGACGATTTCCACCGCACGCTCGGCTTCATCAATGCGGTGGGCTTCATGGCGAACCGGCAGGATCATCACCCGGACCTCGCGGTCGGCTACGGCCACTGCCAGATCGAGTGGTCGACCCACGACGTGGGCGGCCTGTCGCGAAACGACTTCATCTGCGCAGCAAAGGTCGAAGCCCTGCTCGCGCACTGATCGTGGCGTCGTCCACCCGCGCCATCATCGTCATGGCCGGCTGGCTGCTGGCGGTGGTCATCTCGTTGCTGGCCTTTCGGCTCATCGCCTCGGCGCTCACCGCGCAATACCTCGCGCAGCAGGCCCGCAGCGAGCTGGCCCGGCTGCAGGCCGGCCAGCCGCTATGGCAATGGACGTTCTCGACGACGGAAGACCTGGTGGCCGGGCGCGCGTTCGGCCCTGCCGAGGTGCAGGCCGTCGATGGCGGCCTGCGGGTGAGCAGCCGCGACGGCATGCCGTTCGAGCTGGGTCTGCCGATCGGGCGCGGCCTGGATCTGATGCACTGGCCGATCCTTCGGCTGGATCGTGACGACGGGGAGCCGGTCACGCTGCGGGTCGTCTGGCAGGCGACGGGAGCGGCAGCCTGCATCGGCGCGCCGATCGTGTGGAGCGAGGCCCACCTCGATGTAGACCTGCGTGTCGTCCACGCCGCTGTTTCCGGCTCCGGACCATGCATGCCTGCGATGAACGCCGGGATGTTGCGCCTGCGCATCGACATGGCTCGGGGCCAGCATCTGGTATTGCGCCACGCCGCGCTGGCGGCGCCTGATCCGCGCGCCCTCGTTCCGACAGCGGAAGCGCAGGCCCGCTCGTTTCATTCGTGGCACCGGCATCCAGCCACGGCCGTACCGATCGTTCGCCTGAGTGCCACGGCGAGCGCCGAGCAGATGCTGGCTCGGCGTGACCAGGCCAAGGCCTGGCGCCCGGCGGCCATCGTGATCGTCGATGGAATGTCTGTTGAGGGACGTCCGGTGGGATTACTGCCGTCGTGGCTGCGCTGGGCCGGGGCCGTGGCGTATGCGCTGGTTCTCCTGGTGCTCTCCCGCCGCCCGCGTCCGGCGTGGCAGACGCTGCTCGCGGGCCTGCTCGGCCCGCTGCTGCTCATCGCCGGCTTGCAGTGGGGACAACGGCCCTCGGGGCCCGCTGTCATTGCCTTCGGCGCCGCGCTGGCCTTCGCGTTTCGGATTCAGACAAGAGGCACGCCTCCGGGTTGGCGATGGCTGGGAGCCTGGCGATCCGCGTCCTGGTGGTGGCCGCTGGCCCTGATCCCGGTGGCGCTGGCGGTGTGCCTGATCTGGGGCCACCCGCTGGAGCCCATGCGGCCGCGGCGTGCCCTGGTCTACCTGGGGTGGGCGGCATTGCAGCAATGGCTGATCCTGGGCTTTGGGCTGGGTCAGCTGGAGAAATTGTTGCCCACTCCATGGGCGGTGCTGGTCGCCGCGCTGCTGTTCGCGCTGCTGCACGTTCCCAACGGGGCGTTGATGCAGCTGTGCTTCCTCGCCGAACTCGCGTGGGCGTGGTGCTTCACCCGGCAACGTGCGCTGCTGCCGATCGCTCTGGCCCACGCCGCCTGCGCGCTGCTGGTCGGCGCGGGATTGATCGGCGATGGCCTGCGCTCACTCGAAGTCAGCGCGCGATTTTTCCTTTAGAACCAAGGCTATCCAGGACATTTTTCAAGTCATCCGGCAGCGGAGTCGAGAAGCTGTAGGCATGCCCGTCCAGCTCGAAACTCAGGTGTGAGGCGTGCAGAAACAGCCGCTGCAATCCCATCTCGCGGAAGCGCTTGTTGGCCTCGCGATCGCCGTATTTCGGGTCGCCGGCGAGCGGATGCCCGATATGGGCGGCGTGCACGCGAATCTGGTGCGTGCGGCCCGTGCCCAGGGTCGCCTGCATCAGACGAGCCCCCGGATACTGTTCGAGTTCGCGGAAAAAAGTGAGTGAGGGCTTGCCGTTATCGGACACTCTTACCATGCGCTCGCCGCCCTGAAGCACCGACTTGGCGAGCGGGGCATTGACGTCGAAGCGCGCCTTGGACGGATGCCCCACCATCAGGCAGAGGTACTGCTTGACCACCTGACTGTCGCGTATGGCCGCCTGCAGCCCGGTCAGCCCGGCCCGGGTCTTGGCCAACACCAGCACCCCGCTGGTGTCGCGATCCAGCCGGTGCGCCAGTTCCAGGTGATCGTCCGGGCGGGCTGCCCGCATCAGCTCGATCGCGCCGTGGCTGACTCCGCTGCCGCCGTGGCTGGCCATGCCGGTCGGCTTGTCGATGACCAGGAAATGCTTGTCCTCGAAGATCACCGCCGCTGCCGCCGAGGCCATCTGACCGGCGCCAGGCCCCGGCGTCTCGGGTCGCTCTGCGACGCGAAGGGGGGGGATGCGCAGCCTGTCGCCCGTCGCCAAACGGGTATCGGGCTTGGCCCGCTTGCCGTTCAGCCGCACCTGACCGGTGCGCAGGATGCGGTAGATCATGCTCTTGGGGACCCCCTTGAGCAGGGTCATCAGGGCGTTGTCGATCCGTTGGCCATCCCGTTCCGGGCCGACCTCGAGTTGACGCACCCCTTGAGATACCGAAGGGGAAGTTGCCGTCTGCATTGAAAAAAATCCGCTTCGATAGGATACTCGTCCGGCGCCTTGCCTGTGTCCGATCGGATTGATCGGACCGGCCCGTCCGTCACGTCGGCGAGGATTGCGCCGGCCGCCTTCTCCGGGCAGCCGGTCGCTGCTCCCCTTCATCGTAACGGTTTGGATTGCGGTTTGTCCGATCGGCTAGCCCCGCATTGGCGTTCCGCGGCGTAGTGACCAGGAATCATCGCCGGCACCCGGAACGGTGCCGTACTTTTGCCGCTTGACCGCAGCGGCGCGATCCCCGGCAGGCCGCCCCCAGTGGCGCCACCGAGGCACGCGACGCGCGGCAAGCTGAAGGAAAACAACACAATGAAACGCATGTTGATCAACGCAACTCAGCGTGAAGAGTTGCGCGTGGCCATCGTCGATGGCCAGACCCTGTACGACCTCGACATCGAGATCCCCTCCCGCGAGCAGAAGAAGGCCAACATCTACAAGGGCCGCATCACTCGCGTCGAAGCCTCCCTCGAAGCCTGCTTCATCGACTACGGCGCCGAGCGCCATGGCTTCCTGCCGATCAAGGAAATCGCCCGCGAGTACTTCACCCCGGGCCTGGACCCGAACAAGGCGAACATCCGCGAGCTGCTGAAGGAGGGCCAGGAGCTGGTCGTCCAGGTGGAAAAAGAAGAGCGCGGCAACAAGGGCGCCGCCCTGACCACCTACATCAGCCTGGCCGGTCGCTACATGGTGCTGATGCCGAACAACCCGAAGGCCGGCGGCGTCTCGCGACGGATCGAAGGCGAAGATCGGCAGGCGCTGAAGGAGGCGCTGGAGCACCTCAGCGTCCCCGATGACATGGGCCTGATCGTGCGCACTGCCGGCATGGGCCGCGACGCCGAGGAGCTGCAGTGGGACCTGGACTACCTGCTCACGCTGTGGCGCTCGATCTCCGAAGCGGCCAGCAAGCAGAAGGCACCGTTCCTGATCTACCAGGAATCGAAGCTGTTCATCCGCGCCCTGCGTGACTACCTGCGCAACGACATCGGCGAGATCCTGATCGACGAGGAATCGCTGTACAACGATGCACGCGAGTTCATGCAGCAGGTGATGCCCAACGCCCTGCGCAAGCTCAAGCTGTACCAGGACGACACCCCGCTGTTCTCGCGTTACCAGATCGAGACGCAGATCGAGAGCGCCTTCGACCGTCAGGTACGCCTGCCGTCGGGTGGCTCGATCGTGATCGACCAGACCGAAGCGCTCACCGCGATCGACATCAACTCGGCCAAGGCGACCAAGGGCGGCGACATCGAGGAAACCGCCTTCAACACGAACTGCGAGGCGGCGGTGGAAATCGCCCGCCAGCTGCGCATTCGTGACGCCGGCGGCCTGATCGTCATCGATTTCATCGACATGGACAGCCCGCGCCACCAGCGCGAGGTCGAGGAGAAGCTGAAGGACGCACTCAAGCCCGATCGCGCCCGCGTACAGATCGGCCGCATCTCGCGCTTCGGCCTGCTGGAGATGTCCCGCCAGCGCCTGCGCCCGTCGCTGGGCGAGGCCACCCAGGTGGTGTGCCCGCGCTGCGAGGGCCACGGCCACATCCGCGGCATCGAATCGCTGGCGCTGTCGACCCTGCGCCTGATCGAAGAGCACGCGATGAAGGACAACACCGGCCAGGTGCTGGTGCAGGCGCCGCCGCAGGTCGCCAACTTCATGCTCAACGAAAAGCGCGCCAGCGTGGTCGAGATCGAGTTGCGCAACAAGGTCCACGTGGTGATCGTGGCCGATGACAAGCTGGAAACCCCGCACATCCAGATCCAGCGGATCAAGGAAGCGGAGATGGGCGAGCACAGCAAGCCCAGCTACGAGCGCCTGACCGCCGTCGAAGCCTCGCCGATCCCGAAGATGGGCCAGGCACTTGGCAGCAACGAGCAGCCCGCCGTCAGCGGCGTGGTGCCCTCTTCCCCCGCTCCGGTACGCGAGGAAGCGGCGCCCGTGGCTCCGGCAACCGCGTCGCCGCACCGTGCGCAGGCTCCGGCCGCCGCCGCGGCACCTGCACCTGCACCATCTTCCGGCGGCATCCTGTCCCGCCTGCTGGGCTGGTTCCGCAGTGTGGAAGAACCCGTGTCCCAACCGGCGGCCGCATCGCCGAACGACGCATCCAATCGCCGGCAAGGGCCGCGACGCGACGAGCGCGGTCGCTCGAATCAGGCCAATGCCTCTTCCGCCAACCGCAGCGGCCAGGGCTCCGGTCGTCGCGAAGCAGGCGCGGCCCATGCCAATCGCGGCAATGCCAATGCGTCGGGCAAGGGCAGTCGCCAGCGCGGCGAGCAGCCACCGGGCGGCCAGTCGCGCCAGGCCCCGGCGGCCGCCTCCCCGCGTCAGGAATCGCGTCCCGCGCGTGCTGCGCAAGCGTCGCAGCGCAGCGAAGACGGCACCTCCAGGAACGACGACGCCGTGCTAGCGCCGGCTGCCGCGCCGCGCCCCGAGCGCCAGCCGCAGCCGGCGCGTGCGACCGCACCGGCCGATCGGGCGAACGACGAAGCAAAACCGGCATCCGTCGAGGGGACGGCGACCGCTGCCGTGCCGGAAGCGGCCCCACCGGACGGTACGAACGAAACCGAAGGTGGCGGAGCGCGCAGGCGCCGTGGCCGCCGCGGCGGTCGTCGTCGTCGTCGCCAGGACGAGAATGCGGCACCGATGTCGGCCGAGGCTTCGCAGCAGGCAAAGGCGCTCGACGACGAAGATCGCGACGGTGGCGACGAGATCGACCCGTCCACGATCAAGGACGCGATGGCTCCGGCAGACGCCGCGCCACGTCAGCCGCGTGCGGCATCGACTCGCGCTGCTGGCCTCGCGGCGATGGCGGCCGCCGGGCCGGAGAGTGCGCGCGACGTTCCCGACGCCACCACCGCACAGGCCGAACCGGCCGCATCCCCCTCTCTCGCAGCGCCCGTCCCTGCCCCGGCTTCCATCGACGCCATGGGGTCAGGGAAGCAAGTGCCCGTGGCGCCGGCGACATCATTCAACCTGCCCGCTCTGCCGCCGATCCCCGATCCGCTGGTCGAGGCTGAGGCGCGGGAAGAATCGCCGACCGCAGCGGCGAAGGTCGCCGCTTCCGAGGCAGACGTGACGGTGAGTCCGATGGCCCACATGCCGACCGCCGCGCCCCGCCCGCGCGTGCGGACGACAGATCTGCCCAGGCCTGCACAATCCTCCGTGACGGCCCCCGAACCGTCGGGACCAACAGGGGCCGTTGAACCGCCACAGCCGGAGGCTCAGCCGTCGCGGGGCGATTTGCTGGCCGCCGTCAGTGGGCGTGATGCCGGCATCGATACCGCATCGGCGGATCACGAGCCTGCCGAAGAGCCGGGCAAGGGGGGCGATTCCTCGGCGGGCTGATCCCGGCCGGGCACAAAAAAGCCGGGCCTGGAGCCTCTTGCAAAATTCCCGCTGAAATGGGGTTGCGTGCGTGGGCCAGCGGCGC
>WOYI010878313.1_pt1 | contig 13485 bp, 13 predicted proteins | sample 6423411 | NCBI WGS metagenome assembly WOYI01 (sample SAMN13441803, study PRJNA592873) | oil field metagenome | biome: oil field; feature: oil-well bore; material: oil-contaminated soil; isolation source: oil-contaminated soil from oil-well borehole | place: Germany: Wietze | collected 2016-10-18 ... | reverse complement strand
GGGCGAAGCAATCTGCATCAAGCTGGCAGCGCTGGGCTACAAGGTGGTGACGACTTATAGCCCGAGCAATACGAATGCGGAGACATGGTTGCGTTCGATGAACGACATGGGTTATGGCTTCAAGGCCTATCCGTGCGATGTCAGCGATTTCGATTCGTGCAAGGCCTGTATCGACCAGGTGACCAAGGATCTTGGCCATGTCGATGTGCTGGTGAACAATGCGGGCATCACGCGCGACATGACCTTCAAGCGCATGACCAAGGCGGATTGGGATGCGGTGCTGCGCACCAACCTCGACTCGGTGTTCAACATGACTAAACAGGTGATGGACGGCATGATGGAGCGCAACTGGGGACGGGTCATCAACATTTCTTCCGCGAATGCGCAAAAAGGCGCTTTCGGGCAGACCAATTATGTGGCGGCAAAAGCCGGCATGCACGGCTTCACCAAATCGCTGGCGCTGGAAGTGGCGAAAAAAGGCGTGACCGTGAATACCATTTCGCCGGGTTACATCGGTACCAAGATGGTGACGTCGATTCCCCAGGAAGTCCTGCAGGGCAAGATATTGCCGCAGATTCCCGTTGGCCGTTTGGGCAAACCCGAAGAAGTGGCCGGTCTGGTCGCCTATCTGGCGTCGCAGGAGGCAGCCTTCCTCACAGGCGCAAACATTTCCATCAATGGTGGCCAGCACATGGAGTGATGCTGTATAGCGGACAAGCATGACCAGACCCGCTGCAGCGGGAAATTACACACCTGACATACCAGCCAGGGATTCATGAAGGAGCGCATGATGGACGCACCAGGTCGACTCATCAAGAAATACCCGAACCGCCGTTTGTATGACACATGCACCAGCACCTATATCACGCTGGTGGATATTAAAGCGTTGGTGTTGACGCATGAGGCGTTCCAGGTAGTGGATGCGAAGTCTGGCGAAGACCTGACGCGGTCAATTTTGTTGCAGATCATTCTTGAAGAAGAAGCCGGCGGCGCGCCGATGTTCTCCTGTGACATGCTGTCACAGATGATCCGTTTTTACGGCAGCGCCATGCAGAGCATGATGGGCCGCTATCTCGACAGCAACATGAAGGCGTTTGTCGATATGCAGGCCAAGCTCAAGGAGCAGACCGGTTCGCTGTATGGCGCGCCGGGGCTGGGCAATCAGGAGATGTGGGGCCAGTTCCTCAACTTCCAGGCACCGGTGATGCAGAACATGATGAGCGCCTATGTCGAGCAGTCGCAGCAGCTGTTCCAGAAAATGCAGGAAAACATGAAAGACCAGACACGCAAGATGTTTACCGGGGGCATCACGCCGCCGGACGGCGCAAAGCCACGCAAGTAATCCATGACCAAAAAAAAGACCGCCACACCAACCGTCGGATTCGTTTCACTCGGCTGCCCGAAAGCCTCTGCCGATGCAGAACAGATACTCACCCGCCTGCGTGCCGAAGGCTACGCGATTTCACCCAGCTATCAGGGTGCCGACCTGGTCGTCGTTAACACGTGCGGCTTCATTGATGCTGCTGTCGAGGAATCGCTCGACACCATAGGCGAGGCGCTTGCCGAAAACGGCAAGGTCATCGTCACCGGTTGCCTGGGCGCCAAAAAAGATGCGGCAGGGCAGGACGTCGTGCGCACCGCCCACCCCAGCGTGCTGGCGGTGACCGGGCCGCATGCCACGCAGGAAGTGATGGAGGCCGTGCATCAACACCTGCCGCCGCTGCATGACCCGTTTGTTGACCTGGTGCCGCCGCAGGGCATACGCCTGACGCCTGATCACTATGCCTACCTGAAAATTTCCGAAGGCTGCAACCACCGGTGCAGCTTCTGCATCATCCCCTCCATGCGCGGCGACCTGGTGTCGCGGCCGATAGGCGATGTGCTGCACGAAGCCGAAGTCCTCGCCAATGCCGGCGTGCGCGAGTTGCTGGTGATTTCACAGGACACCAGCGCGTATGGTGTGGATGTCAAATACCGCACGGGTTTCTGGGGCGGCAAGCCGGTCAGGACCAAACTGTACGACTTGTGCGAACAACTCGGCGAACTGGGGATGTGGGTCCGCCTGCATTATGTGTATCCGTATCCGAATGTGGATGACCTGATGCCGCTGATGGCCGAGGGAAAAATTTTGCCCTATCTGGACATCCCGTTTCAGCACGCCAGCCCGCGCATCCTCAAGTTGATGAAGCGTCCGGCCTCGGCAGAAAAAGTGCTCGAGCGCATCGCCGCCTGGCGCAAGGCCGTGCCCGACCTGACGATACGCAGCACTTTCATTACCGGCTTCCCCGGCGAGACAGAGGCTGAATTCAACGAGCTGCTCGATTTTCTCGACGAAGCGCAGCTTGACCGCGTCGGCGTGTTTGCCTATTCGCCGGTCGATGGCGCCAGCGCCAATGCGCTGCCCGGCGCCTTGCCCGAAGAAATCCGCGAACAACGCAAGGCGATTTTGATGCAACACCAGGAAGACATTTCCACGCAGCGGCTGGAACGCAAAATCGGCCGTCGCATCACGGTGCTGGTCGACGAGATCGACGAAGAAGGTGCCATCGCGCGTTCCACAGGCGACGCGCCGGATATTGACGGCCTGGTGTATGTCACCGACGGCCACGACCTGACTGTCGGCGAATTCGCCGAAGTCACGGTGAATGATTGTGATGTGCATGACTTGTATGCGACCTTGCAATGAACACGTCGGGCGACCGATCAGCCGCGCTGCTATTAGCTGAATTACGCCGTATCACCAGCGCCGACTTTCGGCGCCCCTCCGCGCTGCTGACCAGCACCGATGATCTGGCCCCGTTCTGCACCGACTGGCGCGGTCGCTATTCTGGCCAACCGCTATGCGTTGTGCTGCCCGGCGATACTGAAACCGTCGCCGCCGTGGTGAGCGCCTGCGCCGCCGCTGGTGTGCCTGTTGTGCCGCAAGGCGGCAACACCGGCTTGTGCGGCGGCGCCACGCCGATCGGTGGCGAAGTGCTGGTCAATCTGCGCCGCTTGAACCACATCCGCGAGGTCGATGCAGACAACAATTCAATCACCGTCGAAGCCGGTTGCACCTTATATGAAGTGCAGCAGGCCGCTGCGGCGGTCAATCGCCTGTTTCCGCTCTCTCTGGCCGCTGAAGGCAGCGCGACGATAGGTGGCAACCTGTCGACCAATGCCGGCGGCGTACAGGTGCTGCGCTATGGCAATGCGCGCGAGCTGACGCTGGGCCTTGAGGTCGTGCTCGCCGATGGCCGCGTCTGGCATGGTCTGCGTGCGCTGCGCAAGGACAACACAGGTTACGACCTCAAGCAGTTGTTCGTCGGTGCCGAAGGCACGCTGGGTCTGATCACCGCCGCCACGCTCAAGCTGTTTCCCCGCCCGCGCAGCGTGGCCACCGCCTGGGCCGCCGTGCGCGATCCACTGGCCGCCGTGCGTCTGCTGGGCGACTTGCGCGATGCCGCCGGAGATGCCATCACCGCGTTTGAACTGGTCGACCGGGCAGCGCTGGATCTGGTGTTGCGGCACATGCCGCAGGCGCGCGACCCGTTGCCGGGTAAGCACGATTGGCAGGTGCTGATTCAACTGTCCGGTGCGCAGCATGATCTTGCCAGCGTACTTGAGCATGCTTTGCACCAGGCGCTTGAACAGGGGTTGGTCATCGATGCGGCCGTGGCTGCGAGCGAAACGCAAAGCCATGCCTTATGGGCCTTGCGCGAAAATATTTCCGCAGCGCAGCGTAGCGAAGGCATTTCCATCAAGCACGACATCGCCGTACCCGTATCGCATATTCCGGAATTCATCCGGCGTGCAGGCCTAGCCTTGCGGGCCGAGTTTCCCGATTTACGCATCGTCTGTTTCGGCCATCTCGGCGATGGCAACCTGCACTACAACCTGTCTAAGGCAGATGCGCAATCCAATGGCGAATTCATTGCGCAAACGCCAATGGCCAATCGCATCGTGCATGACCTGGTACACGCGCTGGGCGGCTCCATTTCTGCAGAACACGGCCTGGGTCAATTGAAACGCGATGAAGTGCTGCATTACAAAAGTCCAACGGAAATGAGTATCATGCGCGCCGTAAAAGATGCACTGGATCCACAAGGTCTGATGAATCCGGGCAAGCTGCTGTAAGAACTTTGCTGAAAACCTGCCCGAAGTCTTTACATGCTCCACCAGTATCCCTATAATCCGCGCTCTCTTGTGGGGGTATAGCTCAGCTGGGAGAGCGCTTGCATGGCATGCAAGAGGTCCGCGGTTCGATCCCGCGTACCTCCACCAACGACAAGTCCCTATCGTCTAGAGGCCTAGGACAACACCCTTTCACGGTGTGAACCGGGGTTCGAATCCCCGTGGGGACGCCACAAAAAATAACGATCTGGGTGGGTTCATCCAGATCGTTTTTTCCTTCGGGCGGCTTAGCATGAAAGAACGCACCCGTTCGACGCGACAAGCGTCGACCTGTCGCAGGTCTGAGCGCACAACTGAGCGTGATGTGTGGAATTAAGCGGCTGAAGTGGCAGACATGAAGCCGTGCTTGACCAGCATCTCTCACGGGATGGTGCCAAGGAGAATCCGGGGCGCTGCGTGAAAGTTGGGTCAAACAGATGCTTTGGTGACCTTCAGTTGGTTGTCCTTGGCAAAATTGACCAGGAAGGTATAAGCCATCGGCTCGGTCTCGTAGAGGCCTGCATTGACGAAGACGCATTTGTATCCGTCATGGGTGCCTGGTTGTACATGGGGTGAGTAAGCCATGCGCCGCCCGGCGCCGAAGGCTGACATGACGCCACATAATCTTTCTGCCCAGTCACTGGGGCGAAATTGTTGCCCTTCAAGGGTAACGCCAAGAATGATGAAGTTTTCCGCTTGATGAGGCGACATGGATGCAGGGAGGCAGCTTTGCTGAAGCGATAAAATAACACGATACAGTCCGCTAGATGCGCATCTGGGGGCTATTCCGGTGCAGATTGATGGGTGCGGATATTCTTCTGCCATCGGATGGAAGAAGAAATTGACCAGCGGCTTCAGCCCCTGTATACTGCGCCCTCTTTGTTTTATCGATTTGGAGTCATCATCATGTATGCGGTCATAAAAACCGGCGGCAAGCAGTATCGCGTTGTCGCTGGCGAAAAACTTAAAATAGAACAGATACCGGCTGATGTAGGCACTGAAATCACTATTGGCCAGGTGCTCATGGTCGGCGAAGGCGAATCGGTCAAGATCGGTGCCCCCTTCGTTGCTGGCGCTACCGTCATGGCTAAAGTGATTTCTCAGGGTCGCCATCCCAAGGTCACCATTTTCAAGATGCGTCGCCGTAAGCATTACCAAAAGCACCAAGGCCACCGTCAGAATTTCACGGAAATTGAAATCAGCGGCATCGCCGCCTGATCGAACCCACTGAGTCAGGAGCTAAAACATGGCACATAAAAAAGCAGGTGGCAGTTCGCGCAACGGCCGCGATTCGGAATCGAAACGCCTTGGCGTCAAGCGTTATGGTGGTGAGTTGATTTCTGCTGGCAGCATTATCGTACGCCAGCGTGGTACCGAGTTCCATCCCGGCGATAATGTCGGCATGGGCAAGGATCACACGCTGTTCGCCAAGGTCGAAGGCAAAGTGCTGTTCGCGATCAAGGGGCTGAAAAAACGCCGCGTGATCAGCGTCATCCCGGCTAACGCCTGATATTTTTCACGGCACGATCAAGCCCTGTCGTTGCCTTTGCAACGACAGGGCTTTTACCTTTCCGAGACATGAAATTCTTTGACGAAGCACGCATCGAGGTTCTGGCTGGCGACGGTGGCAACGGCGCGGCTTCGTTTCGCCGCGAGAAATACATTCCCATGGGCGGGCCGGATGGTGGCGACGGTGGCCGTGGCGGCAGCATCTGGGCCATTGGCGATGAAAATCTCAATACGCTGATCGACTTTCGCTATACGCGTACCTTTCGCGCCCAGAAGGGCGAGAAAGGTCATGGCTCCGACCGCTATGGCAAGGGTGGCGATGATATGGAGCTGCACATGCCGGTAGGCACGGTCATCAGTGACCGTGCAACCGGAGAGGTGCTGGCCGATCTTGATGCGCATGGCAAACGTGTGCTGCTCGCCAAGGGCGGTAGCGGTGGCTTGGGCAACCTGCATTTCAAGTCCAGCACCAACCGTGCGCCGCGCCAATCCACACCTGGCCAGCCCGGTGAACAGCGCGAGTTGCAACTGGAACTCAAGGTACTGGCGGATGTCGGTTTGCTGGGTTTACCGAATGCGGGAAAATCCACATTTATCCGCGCCGTATCGTCAGCCAAGCCAAAAGTGGCCGATTATCCTTTCACCACGCTGCATCCCAATCTGGGCGTGGTGCGTGTTGACTACCGGCGCAGCTTTGTCATTGCCGACATTCCGGGACTGATTGAAGGTGCGGCGGAGGGTGCTGGTCTCGGCCATCGTTTTCTCAAGCATTTGCAACGCACCGGACTGCTGCTGCATCTGGTGGATATCGCGCCGTTCGATCCGGATGCCGATCCGGCGCACGATGCCCAGGCGATTCTTGGGGAGTTGCGGCAGTACGACCAATCGCTGTATGACAAGCCGCGCTGGCTGCTGGTCAACAAGATCGATCTGGTGCCGGAAGATGAGCGTGCGGCACGCATCAAGCATCTGGTCGATAGCTATCAACCGGAACGCCATTTCGTGATTTCCGGCATTAGTGGCGAAGGTTGCCGCGAGGTGTGTTTCGCCATCATGGATTATTTGCAACAACACCGGGAACAACAACGTCTTCATGCGCCAGCAGGCAGCTAACGCACACCGCCTCGTTGTCAAGGTTGGCAGCGCGCTGGTAACCGACAACGGCCAAGGGCTGGCGCATGGCTTCATCGGCGATTGTGCGCGTCAGATTGCGGCTTTGCATGCAGAGGGCCGCCAGGTATTGCTGGTGTCATCCGGGGCGATTGCCTCGGGCATGCAACGGCTGGGCTGGAAAACCCGTCCGCATGCGATGCATGACTTGCAGGCGGCGGCGGCTGTTGGCCAGATGGGCTTGGCGCAGGCATATGACAGCACATTCGCCAGCCATGGCCTGAAAGCGGCGCAGATTCTGCTGACCCATGCCGATCTCGCCGATCGCGTGCGCTATCTGAATGCCCGTTCCACCTTGAATACGCTGCTTGGTTTGGGCGTGGTGCCGATCATCAACGAGAACGACACAGTGGTGACCGACGAAATCAAGTTTGGCGATAACGACACGCTGGGCGCGCTGGTGGCCAATCTTGTCGAGGCCGATGCCTTGATCATCCTGACCGATCAGCAAGGCTTGTTTACCGCGGATCCGCGCAGCAATCCAACGGCCACGCTGGTCAGCGAGGGGCGTGCCGATGACCGGCATTTTGATGCCATGGCCGGTGGTGCCGGCTCGGGCATCAGCCGCGGTGGCATGATTACCAAGGTGCGTGCGGCGCAACGTGCGGCGCGCAGCGGTGCGCACACACTGATAGTCAGCGGCCACACGGTTGACTCGCTGCTGGCCGCGGCTCACGGTGAGGATATCGGCACGCTGCTCTACGCTACAGAATCGCCACTTGCCGCACGCAAGCAATGGCTCGCCGATCATTTGCAACTGGCTGGTTCGCTAACGCTGGATGATGGTGCCGCGCAGGCGCTATCCAGCGGACGCAGCCTGTTGCCTGTAGGCGTGACGGCGGTTGCGGGTGAGTTTGGGCGTGGGGCTGTGGTTGCTTGCCGTGCGCAGGGCGGGCGGGAAATCGCCCGTGGGCTGATTAATTATCCCAGCACGGAAACGCGTCGCATTGCCGGCCATGCGACGCGCGAAATCGAAACCCTGCTTGGCTATATTGATGGCGAAGAACTGATCCATCGCGACAACCTGGTGCTGCTGTAACACCGACCGATACCTGTACAAGCATCGGTCGGTGCTGGTGATACGGCGTAACGGATTACAGCGGGGTATAAGCGGCGGAGAACGACTCAACCCATTCACGGGCGGTGTAGAAAATGCCGCGCGCCATTTCTTCTTCGTGCCAGGTGATGACCGGCATGTCCGGGTAAGCCTGATAACCCATGCCGGCAAAGGTTTCGTTGCGTATGCCGGACGGGTCGAAGAAGTAAATTGTTTCGCCGCGTGTGATGCCATGGCGAGAAGGCAGCAATTCGATTTTTACCCGCTTCTTGGAGAGGATATCGCCGGCATGCAGAATGTCGCTCCAGCCATCGAGGAAGAACGAAATATGGTGAAAACCGTTGGTCGGCGCGCCGACCAGTGCGATATCGTGTGGTTTGGATGAGCGGAACAGGAAGGATGCCGCCATGATCGAATGGTCAGGCCCCACCATGGCGCGTTCGCTCATGTGGAAGTCAAGCACATTCTGCAGGAAATCGCTGGTTTCCTGAACTCGGTTGATACCTTTTTCAGGATTCAGTTCGCCCAGGATCAGGCAGTGGTCCAGCCAATGCACACCGATGCCGTGCTTGGAATCCGGCCACGGATCAGGATTGAGCACGCCCACATCCTTGCCCAGATGGTCTTTCTGCGCAAACAGATACATGCGCTGTTGGCTGGGCAGCACAAAGCTGATCGAACGGCCACAGAAAGGCAGTTCGCCGGCCGCTGACTTGGTGACAGCAAATCCGGCATCGGCGATGCGTTTGCCGAGCACATCGAGGTCAGCGTCGGTTTCTACCTTGTACGCGATATGGTTCAGCCGCGCTGCATCCGACGGGGTGAGGATGATCGAATACTTGTCCCATTCATCCCAGCATTTCAGGTAGGTGGTGCCATCGCTGCTGCGGTGCGTAACATCCATGCCGACCACGTCGACATAATGGCGGATCGATGCTTCCATATCCATGACTTGCAGGCTCACATGGCCTATGCGCATAACTCCCATTTTTTGCTCCTTGATTGATAAATATGATTGTTGTGATGGTGATTTTCTTGACTAGCACGCAGGCGGGCTGCCATTGGCAGTATCGGGCATGCGGCAGGCTTGTTCGCAAAAATGAATCTTTTGCTGTTTTTTCCGAGCGCAGATAAGTATACCTGCTATTGGCTTTCTGCCGCCAAGACTGGCGTGGGAGAAAAAAGACCGCCAAGCCCGGGAACCACATAGCGTCCGCGATAAAAGAGTAGCGGCAAAACATCGGGGTGCTGGCTGAACCGCTCTACACGTCCGATCAAAATCTTGTGGTCGCCCCCTTCCAGGCAACGCTCCATGGCGCATTCGAAAGTGGCGGCGCATCCTGAAAGCAGCGGCGCATTACCCAAGCCATCCACATAGGCAATATGGTCGAATTTAGCGATGGAAGAACTGGCAAAGCGTTCCGACAGGGCCTGCTGACCGGCGGCCAGCACATGGACGGAAAAATGCGTCGCTGCGGAAAATACCGGAAAACTCTTTGCCGTTTTGACCAGGTTCCAGAGTACCAGCGGTGGGTCAAGTGATAGCGAACTAAAGCTGTTGATGGTTACCCCGGCGGGTATTCCTTCAGCGCTGCGTGCGGTGACAATGGTCACGCCTGTCGCGAAATGGCCTAGCGCGTTGCGCAACGCTTTAGCGTCGTTCATTGTCATTCCTGTCGGATAAATGCGTCAGCTGCCTAAGCCAATGGCGGTGAGACCCGCCTGTGCGCATTGTGCATCCTGCGCTTCGGATGCCCCGGAAACCCCGATGCCACCGATGAGTTCACCCTTGACATGAATGGGCAGGCCGCCGCCGAAAATCGTAAACCGGGGACGCAGCACCAAACCCTTTTGAACGCCTTCCGAATGAGTTTTCAACTCGTCGTTCCACAGGTTGGTCGGGAGGCCGAAACTCACTGCCGTATAGGCCTTGTCAATGGCGATATCGTGGGAGTGCAGAGGCGCACCCGGCATGCGCAAAAAGGACACCAGCAAACCTGAACGGTCAAGTACGGCGACATTGATGCGCACGCCAATCTCTGCGGCCTTGGCTACTGCGGCGCGTGTGGCGTCAGAGGCCGCCAGACAATCAATCACAGGTTGTGCCACGTAAAGCGTTTTCTGAGTGGTCATGCATGTCTCCTTGATAATTTATGAATATAATTATAAAAAGTTGAGTTGTATATCATTTCCTGGTATCAGGTTGTGTTGTTTTTTTGTAAAGATAGAAAATCGAGGCCAGGGTTCATCGGTGCAAATTTTTCAGTACCCCGGGTTTGCATTTGATTTGTTTTGCGGCCAGCAGATTTCTCTGTGATGTTGCCGGTCTTGATTGAGTGAAATGCGCCGGCACCATCTTTTCTTGTCTGTGGATTGGACGATATGATACCCGGCAAAACCGGGATCATCGATGTCTCATAACCCAAATTTTGAGGAAGCTTTGAATCATGAGTTCTCTTGTGAAAGTCTGCAAAGTCAGCGATGTGGCGCCGGGCGAAATGAAGCCCTTCACCCTGGCTGAGTTTGAAGAACCTGTCGCCATTTTTAATCTGGATGGTGAAATTTACGCTACCAGCAACGTGTGTACCCATTTTATTGCCATGCTGACAGACGGCTATTTTGAAAATGGCCGGATTGAGTGTCCCCTGCATGGCGGCAGTTTCGACGTGAAAACCGGTCAGCCGACATCGCCTCCTTGCGAGAAGGCGTTGCCAATTCATCAGGTGGTTTTGCAGGACGGCGACATTTATCTCAAAAATGAAGCCTAACCGTAATCAAAAAAGATGTGCGTAAGGCGTAGCGACTGACTAACAACATTAAGGGGATGGCATGGATGCGAATGCAGTCGTTATAGAAGGAACCGATCTGACGGTTTCCTGCAAGAATGATGAAACATTATTGAATGCGGCCTTGCGTCAGGGCATCGGGTTTCCGTACGAATGCAATTCAGGGGGTTGCGGCAGTTGCTACTTTGACTTGCTTGAAGGCGAGATGGCCGACTTATGGCCGGAGGCGCCTGGCCTGAGCGAGCGTTCGCGCAGCCGTGGCCGTCGCCTGGCGTGCCAAAGCATTCCCAATGGCAATTGCAAAATCAAGGCGCGGCTGTCTGAAGAGTATGTGCCCAAGATCCGCCCGCAACGCAGCGCGGCGCGGCTGGTCAAAACCATATCCCTGACGCATGACATGATGCAGTTTTCGCTGGAAACCGAAGCGCCGGCGGATTTTCTGGCGGGCCAGTTTGCCCTGCTCCGCTTCCCCGGGTTATCCAGCTGGCGTGCATATTCGATGTCCAATAATAGCAACGACAGCCATATCTGGGAATTCATCATCAAGCGCGTCCCCAACGGCAAGGCCACCGGGCTGCTGTTTGAAAACATCAAGGTGGGCGATACCCTGACCCTGGATGGTCCTTACGGCCTGGCCTATTTGCGTACCGATATACCACGGGACATCGTCTGCGTCGGCGGTGGCTCGGGCCTTTCGCCAATGATGGCGATTGTGCGTGCGGCCGTGCGTGAACCTGGTTTGAAAAATCGTTCGATCACCATGTTTTACGGTGGGCGTGCCCCGCGTGACCTGGCGGTGAATGTCTTGTTTGAGGCCGAGCCGATACTCAAGAGCCGGGTTAAGCTGGTTTGTGCGATATCTGACCATGTGGCCGCCGACGCTGCACAATGGGAAGGCGAACGTGGATTCATTCACGAAGTGTTGGCCAGCCAATTGCAAGGAAAGTTCAAGGAGCAGGAGTATTATTTCTGTGGCCCCCCGCCCATGACAAATGCGTTGCAGAACATGCTCGTACAGGACGAGAAAGTACCTTTACAGCAATTGCATTTTGACCGGTTCTTTTGATGAAAATACTTTGGCTGTGCGCCAACACAGCCGTTGCGCAGTGGCTTCGGGTATACTTCGCGACCTGATTGCAAAGGTAGTTGTAGCCTTGCTTTGGAGACGTGGCCGAGTGGTCGAAGGCACACCCCTGCTAAGGGTGCATCTGGGCAAAACCTGGATCCAGGGTTCGAATCCCTGCGTCTCCGCCAATTAACAAACGGAAACCCGCATGGCTACTAGCTTTGCGGGTTTTTTGTTTCTATCTACTCACATTTCCACTCTCGCGACGTGTTGAGTCGCCGTGTCGCCAGCGCCGACTTTTCTTACCGAGTCCAATTTTCGCCGTCGCGCAGTACCTCATGTCAACAAGCTCACTGTCCATCAACGTACAGATTGCAGGCGACGTGACTGATCCGAACGGTGTCACCGCAAGTATGCAGATGGCTGGAGTCGAAGGCCAATTTCAGAGGGTGCGATGTCGTTGTCCCCTGCTGATTCTCTGGCTTGTCCGCGTCCATCGTTTCGCGGACTTTTTCCATGAGTCAGAACACATTCGTCTTCCGCATATAGACCACCATCAAGCCCCGCAGCTATCGACCAGTCATATAGCCCAGCAACTATCCTACGCCGTCAATGTGGTACTCCGGGCCATCATAGATTTTCGCCTCGCCAAGTATGCGTCGTGCTATCCCTAGACGATAGGATTCAAACGTAAGGTCAGCGTGATCATTTGAATACTGTTCCACCCATCACTATGGACTGCCCGCCCGACACTACCCACTCCTCATAGTCTGCCATCATCAGCTCGGGGCGTTTCAACAGCGGCAGCAAAAGTGCTTTGCGGTCGGGATGAGTAAGGATTTTCAAATTGATGGCCGTGGTATCCAGCAGCCCTTTGAATTTGGCAAAGCGCTCGTCCCATGGGAAATCGGCCCCTTCATTCACCATCGCCAGAATCATCTTGCGGTGAATGTCGTTATTGCGCTTCGCGCCTTCGGTATCGACAACCTGAAACAACACGATCAAAAAGGCCTTGAGTTTCTCAATGAGCTGGAGCTTTTGCTGCTCGGTGAGCTGCAAGGCAGCGAGCAATTCGATGGCATCCAGTGAGGACATTAGCCCGCCCACAGAATGCGGCAAACCCGGCTCGCCCTTCGGCTTTCTCATTTTCTCCTCTGGCTCGGGGAGTTCGTCCAAGCCCCAGCCGAGCGCATCTTCCACCAGGTCGATGTCGAATACCGCGCCGACCCGGTCATCGTCGTCGCGCAGCTTGCTGGCGAGATGTTTGACCACCTGTTCGGCAAACGCTGCCCGCTTCTCGTCGGCGTGTTTGGCCAGTACCGGTTTAGTGAAGTCAAGAATGCCGGATAGCCGCTCGCGGCTGGATAGCCAAGCGGAACCGGCTTTTCTGATGATCTTGGCGCGCTCCACCTCGTTCTTGACCAGCCCGTCGAGAAAATCCGAAAGACCGGTGGCCGACTCCTGGTCCTTGCCGCCGGATGAAGTGGCCTTCCAGGCCCGCCAATGGGCGTTGATGTTTTTGTCGTCGAAGAACGCCTTGAACGCTGCGTCCATCTTGTCCTTCAACTCCATCGCGTCCAGGCTCGACACGGTGAGGCCGCCATACTTGGCGAACACCTTGGGCAAGTTCTTCGAGACCACGCCATCGTGGGAGAAGTCCACCAGCAGGCAATCGTTTTTCCACTTACGCCAGCGGTTCACGCGGCAGGCTGCTTGGAACAGCAGCACATCATCCATGCCCCGAT
>WOYI011244365.1_pt1 | contig 13505 bp, 15 predicted proteins | sample 6423411 | NCBI WGS metagenome assembly WOYI01 (sample SAMN13441803, study PRJNA592873) | oil field metagenome | biome: oil field; feature: oil-well bore; material: oil-contaminated soil; isolation source: oil-contaminated soil from oil-well borehole | place: Germany: Wietze | collected 2016-10-18 ... | reverse complement strand
TTTTAATTTGTGCTCTTTCGATTCCTTGAAGATAAGGATTACCTATTCCTAGTTCAGTATTTCTTTCCTGAAATTCTCTGCCGCGCCGCTTTCCTTCGATTTACGCGCCATTTTATAGAGATATCCGTCTGCTGAAAAAACCGGATTTGTCATCCTGAGCGCAGCGAAGAATCTCATCACTCGACGAGATTATTCGGCCTGCGGCCTCAGAATGACTACGTGTGGGACTTTTTCAGCAGGCTGATAGAACAGGGCGAAAGGCTTCATTTTTGACTCCGGATACAGGGAAAGCAGTTCGTTGAACACCTTGAAGGCGCCGCCGCGGGCGCGGACCGGGAAATAGTATTCGCCTATCGCGAATAAAGCCTTTTTCCGTTATTTGGATCCGGAGTCGCGGGCCGCCACTTCCCGGAAATGCATAAAGGCTAATATCCGGTCGCCGTTTTTAGCCTCCGCCACTGCCTGTAAATATTCCTCTTTCATTGCCGTCGCGGCGCCGGCAATGAAGGTGAAGAGCGCCGCGAGGACAAACAAGAAAGATATGCTATTTTTTATACCGTTATTTTACAGCTAAAGTATCGGCATTACAATATTTTTTAGTTTCACACACTGTCATTCATTCCGGGAATGAGGGGGTAAGGATTATGGTATCATTCCCGCATCTATACCCAATTATTAACTTGTGGAGCGGCGCCGAAGGTTTTATAATGAAATTCCACTTCCGCGTTTGCCGGAAAACGCGGCAAGATATTAACCCATCGCTTTACCTGGAGGGCACGCTTATGAAGGACGCTAATCTTAAATGGTATTTCAGAAAGTCGGTGCTGCTGTTGGGTTTTCTTTCTTTCGGGCCGCTGGTTTTGCCTCTGGTATGGCTGCACCCGCAGTTCTCCCGTAAAACAAAAATAGTGTTGAGCGTGCTTGTTCTCGTCCTGAGTTATTTCGCCGCCGTGATGACCATGCGTTTTGTCTCCGGCCTGCAGGATGAATTCCGGCAGATAACTCAGTAAGGCGTAATTTCTTTATCAGGAGGAAAAGGTTATGAATTTGCAGATTCAGGAATTTCTTTCCGGATATTTTTTCGGCAACAGCGTTTCGCGTTATTTGGCCACGGTCGCGATATTTGCCGCCGGGATATTGGCGTTGAGGTTCGTCATACATCGCGTCGTCCAAAGGGTCAAGAAACTGGCGGAGCAGACCAGCGCCACCATAGACGATTTTCTGGTGGAGGTCCTCGATAGTATCGCGCTGCCTCTGCTTTACTGTTTTCTGGGCTACGGCGCCCTGAAGAGCCTCGCGCTGCCCGTGGCGGCGCACAAAGCCCTGAATTATTCCGGGCTGGCGGCCGGCGTTTATTTCCTTGTGAAATTCCTTATCGCACTGACGGCGTACGGGTTCACGGTTTACCTGCGCAAACGCGGCAACGATTCCACGCTCAAAAAAAGCCTGCAGGGGATGTTGATGGTGGTGCAGTTTGTCATCTGGGGGGGCGCGGTCATTTTCTTTCTCGATAACCTGGGGTTCAAGGTTTCCGCTGTGCTCGCCGGACTCGGCATAGGAGGCGTTGCCGTTGCCCTGGCCGCCCAGGCGGTGCTAAAGGATCTTTTCAGCTATTTTTGTATCATCTTCGACCGGCCGTTCGTCTTGGGCGACTTTATCATCGTGGGGGATTATCTGGGCACCATAGAGCACATAGGGATAAAGACCACCCGCATACGCAGTTTAAGCGGGGAAATGATGATCTTTTCCAACTCCGATTTAACGGATTCCCGGGTGCGGAATTACAAATTGATGGAGAGGCGGCGGGTTTTGTTTCAGTTGAAAGTGGTTTATCAAACGCCTCTGGAGCGGATCAAGGAGATTCCCGTTATGCTCGAAAAGATCATAAAAGGGGTGGAGGGGGCCGTTTTCGACAGGGCGCATTTTCTTTCTTTCGGCGACTTCAGCCTGGATTTCGAGGTGGTTTACTATGTCATAGGCGGGGATTATAATAAATACATGGATATTCAGCAGCAGATCAATTTCGCGGTGATGCGCGGGTTCGCGGAGAAAAAAATAGAATTCGCCTATCCCAGTCAGACCGTTTTTCTGCAAAAATAAGATCCGGGCGTCCGCGTCCCCTCTGGTTTGCCCGACGAACGGCCGATTTGCCTTGACAAAACTTCGGCATGGTATATAATTTCGACGACGACAAAAACGGCAGGCAAAAAAAGTGAGGCGGTCATGGAAAATTCGGCTTACCAGATTCAGGCGGATTTCGTGAAAGCTTTAGCGCATCCCGTGAGGCTTCAGATAATAGAGGCATTGCAAAAAGGGGAGCAGAACGTCGGTAGCATCGCGAAATCCTTGCATCTTTCTCAACCGGCGCTTTCGCGCCAGCTGACAGTGCTGAAGGATAACGGCATACTCGGATGCCGCCAGCAGGGGCTGTCGAGTTACTATAAAATAGAGGATGAGGACATCTTGAAGGTTCTGAAATCTCTGCGTTCTTTTCTATGCAAGAAATTGAAGAAGACCGAGGGCGTCCTGAAGAGTCTTGAGCGCGAATGAGCGTGCCGTTCACCGCTCTTTTGGGCGGTATAATTCCGGTTGACATATCGCGGCGGCGGTCATAAAATCAAACATATAAATATTAGTCACGGCAAAGAAACCGGTTGTTCGCGCCCTGTCCATACTATGTCTAATTCCAAAAAGTATTTCATCACCGGCCTGCTTATTATCCTGCCGCTTTTCATCACTTTCTATCTGCTGTTCTCTATTTTCGTTTTCATCGACGGAGTCTGCGGCACGCTGATTAACGTCCTGCTGAGACGTTGTTTCGGCTTTTCCGTGCCCGGCCTTGGACTGATAATCGGCCTGCTGGTGATATTTTTTACCGGTTTTCTGGCTACGAATTACCTGGGCAAGAGGCTGCTGCGCGTCTTCGAGCGCTGGCTGATGAGGTCCTCTTTTATCAGGCAGATATATTCACCGATAAAGCACATTATCCATTACGTGGCTTCCCGAGAGAAGCCGTTTTTCAACAAAGTCTTTTTGTTCGAATACCCTTCCAGGGATATATGGACCCTGGGCTTTGTCACAAACGAACATTTTGAGAAAGGCAGCGCGTCTTCCGGTTCCGATCTCGTAGCCGTTTACGTTGCCGGCACCCCGAATCCGTTCACAGGTTTCGTAGTATTCGTGCCGCGTTCTAATCTGCGTCCATTGGATATTTCGGTAGAGGAAGGCATACGCCTGATAGTTTCCGGAGGCATAATGACCCCCGGCAAAAAGCGCGATGAACATTCTGAAACTGATCCGCGGGAAGCGGGAGGGATATCCGCGGCTGAATGATCCCGGGAGCGGGCAATCATGTCTTCTGGAACATAATACCAGGAGTCCGGAATGATCAGGCCGAAAGCCATAGCCGGCCGCATCGGCACCGGCGTCTTTTTATGCGCCTGTTTTTGTCTGTCCGTTTGCCGTTCGCCGGCGGCTACGCTGGACTGAAAAGCGCTTCATGAGCGGGCAAACACGCTTGATATCCCTGCCGCGAAGCGAGCTTACGGCGCGTCCGTCTCTCCGGAAGAGCGTTACGTGCTGGCGCTTGCCTATCCGGCCGGACATAAGGACGCCGAAGCCGGCGGCATATTCGACGAGCTTTTGGCGGGCAGCCTGGGCGCCGCGGAATTCCTCTGGGCAAGGCCGAGATTCTGCGCCACGGACACCAGGCGGTTAAGAGCCGGCAGATGTTCGAGGAGATACTTATGGGCGAACCCTATTTCGCTCCGCTTATAACAGCTTGGCATATATCAGACATGCCTCGGCGGATTTTCCCGGTTCCGTGGCGCTGGCGCAGTAAGTGATCGCTATGGGCCGTGATAAGGTTAACCGCGCCAATTACGCCAGGGCGTATCTGATGGCGTCCGGAGGTAAGGGTATGATAGCCCGCTATGGCGGGCCTTTATCCAAGGTACTCAACGGGACCGCGGTCTTTCCGCTCCTAAAAAAGGCCGAATCGCTCCAGCCGGATTGTGCGGAGGTATTATTCGGCCCCGGCAATTTTTATTTTCCTGCCCCGGTGGTTACCGGGGGGAACAAGAAAAAAGCGCTTGATTATTTTGAGCGGGCCGTGCGCAGGGATCCCCTGTTCGCCGACGCTTACGCGCGTCTCGCGCAGACATACCGGGCCCTGGGAGACAAAGGTTAATATGAAGAATACTTGTTCAGGGCGCTGAGTATAGACCCGAACAATATCCTTGCCTCGGACGAGCGCAGCGGCAAATGCCATTTTATCTGCATAAACCCTGATAAATGAAGGAACTGTCAGAAAATGCCTTTGAAAGGAGAAACCGGATGAAATTAAGGTTTTTTTTAGCTCTATCGGCGGCCGGTTTACTTATCTGCGGCTGCGCGTCCAATAAGGCGCGGACCGCGGAAGACGTTTTTATCGGAGGAACTTCAGGGGCCGCGGCCGGAGGCATCATCGGTTATCAGAGCGGGCACGGAACCGAAGGCGCGCTGATAGGGGCGGTTCCCGGGGCTGCGGCCGGCGCGGCAACGGGGAGTATGGTGGAAAAACAGCAGGCCGAGCCTTCCGCAGATCAGCCCGTCCCGCAGGAACAGCAGGTTTCTCCCGGTCAGCCGGTCGCGGCGGTCAAGAACCCTTCCGCCAATCCCAATCAGATCACGGTTTCCCGGATCGTGGAGATGTCCAAGCAGGGGGTGGATGAGAAAGTCATAATCGATAAGATCCTGCTTAGCGGTTCGCGATACGCCCTTACAGACGCAGAGATATCATCGCTGGAAGCGCAGGGTGTGAGCCGCCCGGTAATAGATACTATGCTCAGGGATTGAAGAGCGTTATGAATAAAAAGGGAAGCCAAGACGTCGGGAAGTTCCGGGCGGTAAGCGTGGAGACGGCGAGAAAGATGGATGAGTACGCGTCCGCCGTTATCGGTGTCCCTTCCTTGATATTGATGGAAAACGCGGCCGTCTCCATAAGCGCGGAGGCCCTGGCCCTTCTTGCCGGCAAAGATTCCGTCTGCGTATTCTGCGGCAAAGGAAATAACGGAGGGGACGGTTTTGCCGCTGCCAGACAGTTGTTGACCTGCGGAAAAGAGCCGGCGGTTTTCCTCGCCGCCGGGCCGGAAGAAATACGCGCAGATGCGCAGATAAATCTGGCTGCTTTGCTGAAGCTCGGCGGCTGTCCGGTCTCCTTTGCCGGCGCGAAAAAGCGCGGCTATATTCTCGAACGGGCCCGTTCCTGCGGGCTGGTGATAGACGCTCTGCTCGGGACAGGCATAAAGGGAAATGTGAGCGGGATTTACGCGGAAATGATCGATATAATAAATTCCTCCGGGGTGCCGGTTCTTTCCGTGGATATTCCTTCCGGCTTGAACGCGGATGACGGGTCTATAATGGAGAAATGCGTTGAGGCGGCGGTTACGGTAACGTTTCCCGTTCCAAAGCGGGGGATGTTTCTGAAAGACGGACCGCGGGTCTGCGGAAAGATCGTCCCGCGCGGTCTGGGTGTGCCGCTGGATGTATTGATGAAAGGCGTTAAAAGTTCTAATTTATGAGCAGATGGAAAAACAGGGATATTATAGCTTCAATTGCGCGCGCATTGTTATTTTTTTGTCTGCCCGCATGCGTCATCTTCCTTTCCTCCTGCGCCAGGACACCGCAGTATCCCGTCGGCACGGCGCCTTTGCCGGTGCAGCCGGGCTATATGCCCAGGCAGGACATCGTTCATATCGTAGGCCCGGGCGAGACCCTTTGGCGCATCAGCAGAATGTATGACGTCAATATGGCCGACATCACAAGAGTCAACAGCCTTCCTTCGCGTCCCGTGCTGAAAATGGGCCAGCGGCTGACTGTACCCCGCGCCGCGCCGCTGAAGCCGGTAGTCCCGTTATATCCGTCGCGCAAATGGAAGTATATCATAATCCATCACAGTGCCACCGACGAGGACAACGCGCTTTCTCTGTTCCAGATGCACCTGCGCCGCGGGTTCGACAACGGCCTGGGTTACGATTTCCTCATAGCTAACGGCACATGCGGCAAGAAGCGCGGGCAGATAGAAGTTTCGCCCCGCTGGCTCAAGCAGATGGACGGCGCGCATTGTAAAGCCGCCAATATGAATTCGCGCGGCATAGGTATCTGCCTGGTAGGCAATTTCAGCAAGGAGAGCGTCAGCGAGGAACAGATGGATTCCCTGGTTTCTCTGGTCAATATCCTGCGTAAATATTATTCCGTTCCCTTGAAGAATATAATGGGTCACGGGCAGGTCCCCGGCGCCAGGACGGAGTGCCCGGGTAAATATTTCCCGTATAACGAATTTTTTTCCAGGCTAAAGTCGGCGGCACGGAATTAAGCGGATGAATGAAAACCGCGCGATACCGAGCGGCGGCAATGTTATCCGCGCCCTAATTTTAAACCGGAGGTCATTATGCAGATCGAATTGACAAAAGAGCAGATGATAGATCTGGTCAAGGTAGTTTACCTGGGGAACTGGATGATAAACGGCGTGCGCCTGCAGAGCGAGCGGGCCAAGAAGTTCGATGAGATCGAGCAGATCATATACTCCCGGGCGGCCGCAAACGGCCTGGGAGACATGGTCGAACTGGATTCTTCCTGCGGCGAGTATTATCCCACTTCAGGTTTCGAGGAGAGCGAAGAAATAGAGGGTTACAAGGAGGATTACGACGAGGAGACTTTCTGGGAGAGGCTGGTGGACAAGATGGCCAACCGGGATTTCATCGCCGGTTTCGGGGAAGAAGCGGTGAGAAAAATGGGGGACCACGAGCGTTTTGAAAAGCTCTATGAATTCATAAACAAATACGAGGATTATTTCGAGACCAGGGGAATAGACGGGCTCAAGGCTGTCGATCTGGAGGATCTCTAACGGAATAACGAAGGCACGGGCAGTTTCATTGCCCTGCGCTTATTCATCTTGCGAAAGGAGCATCTTTAAAATGGACGCGTTATTGAAAAAACTGCTTGAAGCCCCCGGTATATCCGGGTACGAAAAAGAGACGGCCGCGATCATGAAAGAAGAACTCGGACGTATCTGCGCGGAGTGTTATCAGGACGGCATGGGGAACGTGATCGCCAGAAAAGGAAAAGGGAAGAAGAAACTTCTGCTGGCGGCGCATATGGATGAGATAGGCCTGCTGGTCAAACACATAACCAAGGACGGATACCTTAATTTCATCAAGATCGGCGGTATAGACGACCGGGTGCTGGTCAGCCAGCGCGTGGTGGTCAAAGGGGCGGGCGGCGACGTTAAGGGGATAATCGGCCTGAAACCGCCGCACCTGCAGAAGGAAGAGGAGCGCAAGAAACCGGTGAATAGCGAGGATATGTTTATCGATATCGGTTGTTCTTCGCGGGAAGAAGCCGAAAAGAAAGTGGGGGTGGCCGACCAGGTGATCTTCGAGCCGAATTCCGGCAGTCTCGGCGGCGGCTTGTTTTACGGCAAGGCGGTGGATGATAGAGCGGGGTGTTATGTCCTCCTGAAAGCGATGGAAAGGATAAACGTGGAGGCGGAGGTTTACGCCGCGGCCACCGTTCAGGAAGAAGTGGGATTAAAGGGGGCGCGCACGGCTTCTTTTCGTATCAACCCGGATTTCGCCCTCGCGCTGGATACGACCGCTTCCGGAGATACTCCCAACATACAGGAAAAAGAGACCAGCCTGAAGCTCGGGGCCGGTCCCGCCATCACGATGATTGAAGCCGGCGGCAGGGGGCTGATCGTCGGAGAGAAGGTGCGGGAGCTTTGCATAAACGCTGCCAAGAACAACGGCATCAAATATCAGCTGGACGTGGTGGAAGGGGGAATGACCGACGGGGCGATGATCTATATGAACAGGGAAGGCATTCCCACCGGAGTCTTGAGCGTCCCGGCGCGCTACATCCATTCCTCCACCGGGGTCTTCAGTATGGACGATGTCGAGGTTGCCGTGCAGCTTTGCGTCAAGATAATCGAAGCGGCCGCTTCTCAGGTATAAAAGGAAAGGGGATAGACCAATGAAATTCATCAAAAGGATATTGTTTTCCATTTTGCTTTTTGTTTTGGCGCTGGCGGCGCTGCTGCTGGTGTTCAGGAACGTTATTGCCAAAGCGGCGTTCACATACGCAATGTCGGCGGCCGGGCTGAAGGCCAGGGTGGCGAAGATAGATATAGGCGTTTTAAAGCCTTATTTGCGCGTCTCCGGCCTGACGTTATCCAACCCGTCCGTGGATAAGGATGAAACGATGATAAATCTGCCGGAATTCTACGTTGAATACAGTCTGCCCGACATCTTGAACAGCAGGCTGTTTTTCCCGCGCATGAGGATCGAACTGAAAGAATTAGTGCTCCGGAGCGACAAAAACGGGATGACCAACACAAAGCCGCTGGAGTCGTTCCTTCCCAAAAAAGGAAAAGGCGCCCCCCCGCAGTGGCGCATAGACACGCTTGAACTGAAGGTGGGACGGATAGTTTATTCCGGCTACTCATCGTCGGGCGCGCCTTTAACATATAACATCAACCTTAATCTCTACCAGACCTATTACAACGTCGATAACCCCGCCAAGATAGGTTCCGACATATTCATTTCTTATATGGGCGCACAGGGCAAGGAGGTCTTTCAGGAGATGCAGGGGACGGCCGTGGATACCGGGAAAAAAGCGGCGAGCGCCGTCAAGGATACGGTATCCGGCACCGCGGAGGGCGTTAAAGACGTGGTCGGCGGAGCAGCCAAGGGATTAAAAGACCTGATAAGGAAGAAGTGATAGGTTCTTTTTCGCGCATATGCCTGCAAAGAATATTCTCATCCTGGGCCATTCGAACATAGGCGACGTCTGCAGCGACCTCAGCGTAGTCGCTCCGCTGTCGCGCGCTTTTCCCGGCTCGCGGATATCTTTTTTGACCTCTCCCAGGCTGAAGAGTTTCGTCGAAGGCTGCCGGGGCATAAGCGAAGTCCTGGTTTACGACCGTCATGGGAAAGATAAAGGGTTCTTGAGGCAGTTGAAACTGGCCCTGGGATTGCGCCGCCGCAGGTTCAACCTCGTGCTTGTGCTAAAAGCCAGTTTGATGTTCGTTTTTCTTGGCGCAGGGAACGTCTGGAGGGTGAAAAAAAAGGAGATCGGCCGGAACCGGCACATGATAGACGTTTATCTTGGGCTTTTGAGGCGTCACGGTGTCCCGGCCGCGCACGGCCCTGTGGATTTCGCCTTTTCCCCGCAAGAATCGGCGTTCGCCGACGCGTTCTTCTCGGAACACCGTATCCCCGCCGGTTCCCGCGTCATCGGGTTGTCTCCTTTCGCCAACTGGGGGCTTAAATGCTGGCCGCCGGAGAAGTGGAACGAGCTCGCCGGGTTGATTTCCTCCCGGCCGGGAATGGTCCCGGTCCTGTTCGGCAAGGCGGCAGGGGACGCGTTGTCTGAAAAGATGCTCAAACGGCTCTCCCCGGGAATTATCTGCGCCGTGGACAGGTGTTCATTGAGAGAGTCCGCGGCATTGATATCGAGGTGCAGGGCGTTCGTCTCCTGTGACAGCGGCCTGGCATATATAGCTGACAGCATAGGGGTCCCTTGCGTGACCTTGAGCGGGCCCACGAATACCGATTGTTATTATCCATATCTTTCGGCCGGCCTGCGCGTTAGAAGCCGCCGTCCGCCGAAATGCGCCCCGTGCATGAAACCGCCCGAAAACTGCGTTCTGGACGCGCAGGGAGCGCCGGAATGCATGGGGGGGATAGACGCGGGGGACGTGATGGAAAAACTGCTTGAAGCTCTCAAAGGTGTTCAAGGGGGCATTCAAGGGGCAGACCGGTTTAAGATACTATGACATCGGGAGGGGAAATATGAAACGTTTTTTGCTTTATCTGCTCAGGTGGCAATTAAGCACGCCTATACTTTGGCTGGTGGTCAAGAACATGGGCACCGGTATCTCTTCGACGGTGATAGCGAATCTTATCGGAGGGGCGATCTTTTTCTGGGTGGATAAATTTATTTTCACTTCCGCCGCCATAGAAGTCTGGCAGGTCAAGGAGAAAGGCAAGTGCGATAATTGCGGTAAGGAGGAGAGCTTGTGGAGGCTGGTAAGAACGGCGAATTACGACCGTTCAAACGCCAAACCGGTCTTCCTTTGTAAAGATTGTTCGAGGAAAAAACTGCTGGAATTGCACTCTCGCGGGGTGAAAACATCCAAGGCGGACATAACCGGAGCGGTCTGATGAAAAAAACGATAGAATTCGATTTTAATAATTTGATGAGTTTTAATATAGGCAAAGCGCACGGCGCGGCCCCGGCGGAGCTCAAATCCATGCTTCCAGAAGCGCGCAAGGCGCATGAACATCTGAGCCGGGTGCTCGCCGATAGGGCCAGCAGAATAAGCATAGGCCTTGAGTGGGCGATGCTGCCTTTGCAGGACGTCAAGATCCTGAAGGAAGTGGAAAAGTTCGCCGGGGAAATCTCCGCCGAATACGAGAGCGTGGTTTTTCTCGGTATCGGGGGATCTTATCTGGGGTTAAAAGCCGCTCAGGACGCCTTATGCCCGGCTTATTATAACGAGTTTCCCCGGCTCCGCAAAGGCAGGCCAAGAATATATTTCGAGGGTAACAACCTCGATCCTGACACGCTTTCCGCGCTTTTGTCCGGTTTGACTCCCCAAAAAACCTTTGTCGTAGTCATATCCAAATCCGGAGAGACCACAGAGACCAAGGCCGGGTTCGCGGTGGTAGAGAATTGGCTGAAGAAACATTGCGGGAAGAACTACGGCAGGCAGATTGCCGCCATAACCGATCCTTCCGGTGGCTCCTTGCGGGCAAAGGTGAACGCGTCCGCGGCGAAGGATCCCTTGAGTTTCAGGAATTTTCCGCTGTTGCACGGAGTGGGCGGCCGGTATTCGGAGTTCAATATGGGGCTTTTGCACGCGGCGCTGGCCGGGATATCTCTTAGACATCTGCTTGCCGGGGCCGCCGGAATGCGCGAAAGATGTTCGCTTCCGGACCCGTTGAAGAATCCGGCCTATATGTACGCGCTGTTACACACCCTGCTTTACCGTAAAAAAGGGAAGAAAATATCTATTTTATTGCCTTTCGCGGAAAGTCTGCGCGCCACGGCAGATTGGTATTGTCAGCTTTTGGCTGAGAGCACGGGCAAGAAATACGCCCGTAAAATAGTCATAAATGACAAAACAGAGCAGTGGCTGCGCGACTTTTCACGCAAGGTGAATCTGGGGCGGACGCCGGTCGCCGCCAGAGGGACCAATGACCTGCATTCCATTCAGCAGAACAATATCGAAGGGGAAAACGATAAAACCGTCACGTTTATAAAGCTGGATAAATTCTCCTCGGATCTTAGGGTTACCGGTACCGGCGATTTCCTTTCCGGGAAGACTTACACTGAATTGATACATCTCGCGCAGGAGGCTACTGAATGGGCTTTGGTCAAAGAACAGCGGCCGAATTGCAGCATTACGCTTCCGCGGGCCGACGCTTATTCCTGGGGTGCTTTATTGTTCTTTTTCGAGATGGCTACGGCGTTCGAAGGGGAACTGCTGGATATCAATGCTTTTGACCAACCCGGGGTGGAAGGTTATAAAAATTATATGTATTATAAGCTTAAGAAACCCGGTATCCCTAAAGAGATAAGCGAAGAGATCCGGAAGTCTCCTTTGCTGAAGAATAAAGCTTATATACTTTAGCTTATTGGAATAATACCCTGCCTTATAGCCAAAGGGAAGTATATTGCCTCCGCGTAAAATATAGCAATAAGTTGTTGACAGAAAGGCAGTTTTATCTTAGAATAACTTTTAGAAACATTTTTCAAACTAAAGTAATTACTGCTTTGTTCTTACTTCAAACCTTCCTTTAAGGAGTGTCCAATGAATTTAAAAAGCATAAGGTTAATGGTTGTTTTACTGGTTTTCGTCTCTGCGGGAGTATTTTACCTGCCGGCGTTTGCCGTGGATAGTTCTTCTGCCGATCAGCAGACCGGCTCCGATTCAAAGAAGATAAGCGCCGGCGGCCAACATCAATCTTTCAAGAAACCTTCGCAGTTATCCGACTCAGAGGGAGGCTCCGGGAGACAAGACAACGAAAGTTCTTCGTTGCAAGCGAGTATTCGTGAATTCAGACTCAAGTTAAAGGATATCCACAGTAGAATGCTGGAAGCGCGGAATGAATACAGAAAGGATTTAGCTAACGCTCAAGACAGCAAAGAGAGGAAGGATGCTTATACGAAATACCTTTCTTCCATAAAACAGCTTGGGTCTGAGACCAGGGAAGCGATAGGCCTTTTGAATTCTACGTTCAATTCAGGAGAAAATGATTCTAATACTGGAACTGTCACTATGGGCACCCAGACCGCTGTCTCTTCGGCTTCCACGGTTCAAAAAGGGGGCTCTTCTGTAACGACCCTCGGCAGTTCCAGTGCGGGAACTGTTACTTTAGGCAGTCAGCCCGCCGCCTCTTCCGGAATAACCCTGGGTAGTTCTAATGCGCAAACTGTCGCTTTAGGCAGCCAAACCGCTGCTTCTGCGGGAACTGTCACTTTGAACAGTCAGACCGCTACCTCTTCCGGAATAACCGTCAGCAGTTCCAGTGATCCGAACGGTTACATCACTTTTACCTTTACCGGCGGAGGATTTGCTCCCAGCAACCTGAAGAGCCTCTGGGCGGAAGTGAAGTATGATAACAATACCTATTACTGGGATCTTGGCACCGGTGTCTTGAGCGCCGACGGTAAGACAGTTGTACTGCAATTGGGCAGTGATTATCATGGTAAGCCGTTATCTTTTGCTTTCTTCGGAATAGATAAATCCGGTAAAGAGACTGCTATGACGAATGCTACTATTGTTACGATAGACTCCAGCCCCAGCAGTCTGACTGTTCCGACAGTTACCTCGGCTGTCTGCGCCGTTGACGGGACCGTAACGTTCACCTTAAGCTCCGCTTTAAAACCCTCTGACCTGAAGGAATTCTGGGCTGAGGTTAAATATGACAGCTTTACCTATTATTGGAAATTGGGTACCGGTGTCTTGAGCGCCGACGGTAAAACTGTCAAGATGCAGATGGGTAGTGATTATCACGGCAAGACCATGACCTTTGCCTTTTTCGGCGTGGATACTACCGGCAAGAAGACCGGCAGCACCAACGCGGTCAGTGTGCTGATAGATTCCAGCCCCAGCAGTTTGCCTGTCCCGACAGTTACTTCGGCTGTCTGCGACGTCAACGGGATTGTAACGTTCACCTTGAGCTCGGCGTTAAAACCTTCCGACCTGAAGGCATTCTGGGCACAGGTGAAGTATGATAACAATACCTATTATTGGGATCTCGGCACCGGTGTCTTGAGCGCCGACGGCAAGACCGTTAAGGTGCAAATGAACAGTGAACATAACGGCAAGGTTGTGTCCTTTGCTTTTCTTGCAACAGATAACTCCGGCAAGCAGACTTCTTTGACGCAACCCGTAACCGTTACGATCACTTCCAGCCCCAGCAGTGTGGTTATGCCGACAGTTACCTCGGCTGTCTGCG
>WOYI010108374.1_pt1 | contig 13505 bp, 13 predicted proteins | sample 6423411 | NCBI WGS metagenome assembly WOYI01 (sample SAMN13441803, study PRJNA592873) | oil field metagenome | biome: oil field; feature: oil-well bore; material: oil-contaminated soil; isolation source: oil-contaminated soil from oil-well borehole | place: Germany: Wietze | collected 2016-10-18 ... | reverse complement strand
GGAAAGGCAGGGATTCAATATCACCCACCGTGCCACCGACTTCGACAATCGCCACATCAGCACCTTCGGCACCCCGCTTGATGTACTGCTTTATCTCATCGGTTATATGAGGAATTACTTGAACAGTCTTTCCCAAGTACTCGCCACGACGCTCTTTTTTAATTACAGATTCGTAAATTTGGCCAGTGGTGAAATTATTGCGACGACCCATCTTGGCGCTGGTAAAGCGCTCATAATGTCCCAAGTCAAGATCGGTTTCGGCGCCATCCTCGGTGACGAATACCTCACCATGCTGGAATGGCGACATAGTGCCGGGATCGACATTGATATAAGGATCAAGCTTGAGATGCGTGATTTTGAGGCCACGCGATTCGAGAATCGCGCCCAAACTTGCAGCAGCGATGCCTTTGCCCAGACTGGACACGACACCACCGGTAACGAAAACATATTTAGCCATAAAAAATGCAGGTGCGGGAAATTTCAATGATAGCGGAAATTTTTACCGTCGAAGAAACTCTTCACCAGATGGACGATTTGGCAAAGGCAAAAAATCCCACAGACACCAAATGGGCAAAAAATGCCTCTTGCTGGTAAGCATCAAGAAGATGCTGCGCAGTATAATTTTGCCTTTTCAAAGTTAAGGGATTTTCATGGAAGCCGAACGCATCAATGCCGTTGCCAACCACATCAGCAACCTGAAAATGCGTGCTCAAGAACTACGGAGGTATCTTTGACTACGATGCCAAGGCATCGCGGCTTGAAGAAATCATTGGCTTACTAGAAGACCCGAAAATCTGGGACGATGCGGAAAAAGCACAAGCTTTGGGCCGGGAACGCAAAACCCTGGAATCCGTTGTGCTGAGCCTGGATCGGATCACGCAGCAACTGATCGACGGACACGAGTTATTTGATCTGGCCAAAGGCGAGGATGACGAAGAGACGCTCATCGCAGTCGAAACCGATTTGGTTACCATAGAACAGGAAGTCAGCGGCCTTGAATTCCGCCGCATGTTCAACAACCCGGCTGATGCCAATAACTGTTTTATTGATATACAGGCCGGCGCGGGTGGCACCGAAGCATGCGACTGGGCCAGCATGTTGCTTAGGCAATACTTGCGCTACTGCGAAATCAAGGGCTTCAAAGTCGAAGTACTCGAAGAAACTGAAGGCGATGTGGCCGGAATTCGCAGCGCCTCGCTGAAAATCACAGGGGACTACGCTTACGGTTTATTACGCACCGAAACAGGCGTGCATCGTCTGGTGCGCAAAAGCCCTTTTGATTCTTCGGGTGGGCGACACACCTCATTTGCCAGTTTGTATGTGTACCCTGAAATTGACGATTCCATAGAAATCGATATCAATCCGGCTGATTTGCGCATCGATACCTTTCGCGCCAGTGGTGCGGGCGGCCAGCACATCAACAAAACCGATTCAGCTATCCGCATCACGCATATACCGTCCGGCATCGTCGTGCAATGCCAGAATGACCGCTCGCAGCATCGCAACCGTGCTGAAGCCATGACAATGTTGAAGTCACGCCTGTATGAAGAAGAAATGCGCAAAAGAAAAGCCGCCGCCGACAAACTCGAAGCCGGCAAGACTGACGTCGGCTGGGGGCACCAGATTCGCAGCTACGTGTTAGATCAAAGCCGTATCAAGGATTTACGCACCAATGTCGAAACCTCGAACACGCAAAAAGTGCTCGATGGCGATCTTGACCCATTTATTGAAGCCAGCCTGAAACAAGGCGTGTAACTTCTCACGCCATAATTTTATGCAATCATTTCACGCAAACACCGGACGATTCCCATGAGCGAACAACCTGTTATTCCTGTCGATGAAAACCGCCTGATCGCCGAACGGCGCGAAAAGCTTACGGCATGGCGCGCCTCAGGCCAGGCGTTTCCTAACGACTTTTCCCGCGAAAACCTTGCGGGGCGCCTGGATGAACTCTACGCCACAAAAACTCGCGAAGAACTTGAAGCGATACCGATCACCGTCAAAGTAGCCGGCCGGATCATGCTCAAGCGCGTGATGGGCAAGGCCAGTTTCGCGACGATTCAGGATATGTCCGGACGCATTCAGCTTTTCATCAGTAACGATTCCATCGGCGAAGCGGAACACAGTGCATTCAAACACTGGGATAGTGGTGACATCATTGGCTGCACAGGCACATTGATGAAAACCAAAACCGATGAGCTCACTGTCCATTGCAGCGAGATTCGTCTGCTGACCAAATCCTTGCGACCGCTGCCGGAAAAATTTCATGGCTTGACCGATATCGAGCAGAAATATCGCAATCGCTATGTCGACCTCATCACCAACGAGCAGACACGCCTTACTTTTGTTGCACGCAGCCGCATGGTGCAATCCATCCGCAACTACATGACACATCACGGTTTTCTGGAAGTCGAAACACCGATGATGCACCCAATTCCCGGTGGTGCAGCAGCCAAACCCTTCAAGACGCATCACAATGCGCTGGACATGGAATTGTTCTTGCGCATTGCCCCTGAACTCTATCTGAAGCGCCTCGTCGTTGGCGGTTTCGAGAAGGTGTTCGAAGTCAATCGCAATTTCAGGAACGAAGGACTCTCGCCACGCCATAACCCCGAATTCACCATGATGGAGTTTTACGAAGCCTATACCGACTATCGTCAACTGATGGACTTCACCGAAGGCCTGTTGCGCCATTCGGCACGCGAGGCGTTGGGCACCGAAGTGTTCGAATATCAAGGCCGCACGCTGGACTTATCCAAACCCTTTGCTCGCTTCACCATCGTCGGCGCCATTAACCAATATCACCCAGGTTATTCATTTGAGCAACTCAATGACATCGCCTGGCTGCGGCAAAAGCTGGCTGATCTGAAGTGCGACCTTAACGCCCCTCATCTTTGCAATGCTGGACTAGGCGGCTTGCAACTAGCCTTGTTCGAAGAAACCACCGAAGCCGAATTGTGGGAACCCACTTACATCATCGACTATCCCGCCGAAGTCTCGCCCCTGGCGCGGCGCAGTGACAGTAATCCGGAAGTCACCGAACGTTTTGAACTGTTTATTGTCGGCCGCGAAATTGCCAATGGTTTTTCCGAATTAAACGATCCGGAAGATCAGGCTGCGCGCTTTCAGGAACAAGCCAAAGCCAAGGAATCCGGTGATGAGGAAGCCATGTTTTATGACGCCGACTACATTCGCGCCCTTGAATATGGCTTGCCACCCACCGGCGGCTGCGGTATCGGCATCGACCGGCTAATCATGCTGCTCACCGATTCCGCCTCCATCCGCGATGTGATTCTCTTCCCGCAGATGCGCCCAGAATATTTGAATCCGTAACTCATAGAGGTAAAAGCCCCCGGCTATGCCGGGGGACTCACCAGGGTTTGACCTTTACGACGGTCTGCGTGAATTTCTGATCTCTGCCAAGAGAAAGGAGATTCACAATGAAAGAGTAGCAGAGCCTGAGCCATACGAGATGGGACTGCAAATATCACGTGGTATTTATACCCAAGCGGCGGAAGAAACGCATCTTCGGAGTGCTGCGGCAACATTTGGGCGAGATGTTTCACGAATTGGCCTCGCACAAGGAAGCGAAGATCGTCGAAGGGCAGTTCCTGCGGCAAACGCCCCTGATGCGTACCAAAGGCGCGTTCTGAGCCGCACTTCAATCCGGATTTTCTGGCGCTGGATAACGTGGTGCTGACGCCGCACATTGGCTCGGCGTCTTATCAGGTGCGCATGGTCATGGGCATGCGCGCAGTGGATAACCTGATTGCCGCATTAACCGGGCAACGCCCACGCGACTGTGTTAACCCCGAGGTGCTGGTCAGTCAATAAACCTGCGCAAATCAACCAAAAAGGTTCAGCGTTCCTGCGCCGTCTCGCCAGCGCCGACTTTTAAGGCGGCGGGCACAGATTCACGTCGTCTCACTTCTTCGATTCGCTTAACATGGTTTTCATTTGATTAATTTCTGCCTGCTGGCCTGAAATAATCGTCCGACACAATTCCTTGATCCGAGAGTCTTGTATTGGCGCCTTCTGGCACATGAGTACCGCGCCCGCGTGATGAGGAATCATTGATCTCAGGAACTGGTTATCCGATATTGCCGTTTGTTGCCTGATCAAAATCCAAAACACGATCAGCGCGGTTAGACCTGCGGCAATAATTATTATGTTCACCTTCTTGTTCTGATACATCGCGCCCATGAGGGCAAGTTCAATGATCACCATTGGGGCGGTCATGAGTCCCGCCATATAAAACTGGTTGAAGCTCGCGTAAACGTTGGCGAATATATCAACCATCGCATACATAAGCACATACATTGAAACGAAAGATAAGACGACCATCAGGAGTAAGCGGCCGTAGTGTGTTTTGCTCATTGATGCATCTCCTCAAGTTCGGTGCTGTCTATTGTTAAATAGGGCGAATTCATTTAGCCCTTGCGACAGTGACGAATCTACAATCGGTTCAGGCTGAAACACCGAATAAAAGATGGTTCAACCGCAAGCAAGAAGATGGCTCTTCCTTGCTTGCGGTTGTGTGCTGTTTTATTAATGCTCCGACGGTACTACGATAACCGAATCTCCTTTATCCCCTTTATCCCCTTTGGGCCCGGGTACGATAACCGTATCTCCCCCGCATGCAGACATTGTGAGCACTACAAATAACATTACTGATGCCATTAGGTATCTCATGATGTTTTCTCTCCGAAGTGGGTAGTTACAAATGCCATGTGTGGACTATAGCGAGCGACAAAAATACATCTGTTCGTTACCGAACATAGCCAGCACCCCCCATGGCATTGACCAGTACCGAAAAACAGCGGCATAGAGAATCCGGGAATCGTAATCAATCCCCTGTAGTCCGTGATTGGGGTGGTTCCGTAGATCTTCTTTGATGCGCCTTGATTTTCTCGTGGAACTTTAGAAAACCTGGCATTGACAGCGATGCAGTAGTCACGGATACTCAGGGCCGTATGATTGAATTTCCTCTCCTTGCATCCATCATGGAATGGACACTATGACATTTGAGTTGAAGGTGTTGGGGTGGTCCATTGTTCTGGGACTGGTGCATGTGCTGCTCGCCGTCGCGCTGGCCACGCGGCAGCGCGGCATGAAATGGAATGCCGGCAACCGCGAAGGCGAGCCGCCGCTGACGGGTGTTGCCGCGCGCGCTGACCGTGCAAGCCGCAATTTCCAGGAAACTTTCGTGTTCTTCGCCGCCGCCGTCCTGGCTGTGGTTTTTGCGCACCGGGAGACAGAGCACACCGCCCTCGGTGCGCAGATCTACTTCTGGGCACGCGTGGTGTACTGGCCCATCTATGCCGCAGGTATTCCCTACGTACGCACGCTGGTGTGGATTGTGGCGTTATGGGGATTTCTACAAGTGCTTACGGGGCTATTCTGACTAAGCTACCCACCTGTTGCCGCCTTCCCCGATAGTGTCGCAAGCCTCCAGCCAGTCGCCCATAACCCGCACGCTTCAGTGTGGGCCACCTCCGCCGACTCCTCATGGCAGCGAGACGGTGCCGGATGTAAACACACACAGGGATATCCGCCGGTTAATAGGCTTTGCACCGTAACCTCTTGTTTATCCCGTGCCCTCCGTGTTCCCCGTGGTTCAAATAAGGTTTTTAGGATGAAGCCTCCCCCGCTGGTTCCCGCTGAATTCGCGACGACCAACGGGGGCACGCCATTCTCGGTAGCCTTTAACGATGTATATCACTCCGCACATGGTGGCCTGGCGCAGGCACGCCACGTGTTTATCCAGGGCAACAACCTGGCTGATCGCTGGCTGCAACAAAATCCGTTCGTCATTGCCGAGACCGGCTTTGGCCTGGGGCTGAACTTTCTCGCCACCTGGCAAGCCTGGCAAGATGCGGGAAAACCTTGCCGCCTGCATTTTGTTTCTGTTGAGAAACACCCATTCCATCGCGATGATCTGGCGCGTGCACTGGCGGGTTTTGCGGAGCTGACGCCGTTGGCCGAACAGTTGCTAAAGCAATGGCCATTGCTCGTCACCGGTTTTCACCGGCTGCATTTTGACGAGGGCCAGATCACGCTGACCCTGCTTTTCGGCGCTGCGCAGATGCAATTGCCGCAACTGTCAGCCGGGCTGGATGCGCTGTATCTGGATGGCTTTGCGCCTGCCAGGAATCCTGATTTGTGGTCGCCCGACGTGCTCGCCACCCTCACCCGCTTGAGTCATCCCGCAACGACGCTCGCCACCTGGAGTGTCGCCGGTGAATTGCGCCGCACGCTGGAACAACTCGGCTGGTCGCTCGAACGCCGTCCCGGCTTTGGCAACAAGCGCGAAATGCTTGTCGGGCGTTATGCCACCGCAAACACACGTAAAAGTACATGGCCCGCCGTCCCGAAAAGGGACTGTCCAGAAACGGACTCAAGGCTTCGCGGCGTATCGCCAGCGCCGACTTTTCGCGCGTCCCCAGGCAAAGCCATCATCATCGGCGCAGGCCTTGCCGGTACGGCCATCAGCGAACGCCTTGCGCGGCGTGGCTGGCAGGTTGATCTCTATGAGCGCAACGCCGCACCGGCGCAAGAAGCTTCGGGCAACCCTTCCGGTGTATTGCTGCCGCTGCTGACCAGAGATGATGCGCCAGCAGCGCGGCTTTCACATGCCTGCTACCGGTATGCGCTGCGCCGTTTGACTGAACTTCCTGGCGTGCGCTGGTCGCCCTGCGGTGTGCTGCATATTGCGCGCGATGCCGAACATGAATTGCTGCAATGTGCCACGCTAAATGAATTGAATCTGCCTGCGAAACTGGTCAGCTTTCTAAATCATGCAGCTGCCGAAGCGCAAATAGGCCGCCCACTGGCACATGGCGGCTGGTGGTTCCCTGAAGGAGGCTGGGTTGACCCGGTGAGTTTATGCAACGCCCTGCTTGCGCTAGGCGCTGAACGCATCGAAACGCACTATAGCGTCACAGTGGCGCGGCTAGAGCAAACCATCGATGGCTGGCAGATATTTGACAGCGCCGATAATTTACTGGGCAGCGCGCCGCATCTGATTCTTGCGAATGCTCAGGCGGCCCAGGCATTATTGCCCTGCCCCGTGCCTCTGACGCTCCTGCCAATACGTGGCCAGATCAGCTATCTGGAAAAACTGGCAGATAATGACAATCATCCACCTCTGCGTCATGTGCTCTGCCGCTCCGGCTATTTAACACCGCCAGAATCAGGCGCTATCTGTATTGGCGCCAGTTTCGACAGTGGTGACAGCGATCTGCAAAGCCGCTTGAGCGATCATGAAGGCAATCTGCAACGTCTTGAAGAACTACTGCCAGGCACAGCGCTTGGTATTAATGCCCACTCACTGACAGGTCGCGTCGGCATACGCTCGACGGCACGCGATCGCGTACCGCTAGTCGGTACCCTCCCCGCGCCGCTATCGGCCAAAGACATGGAGCAAGCCACGCTCGCCACCATGCCACGCATCCCCGGGTTGCATGTGCTGCTCGGCCTCGGCGCACGCGGTCTGGTCTGGGCACCGCTGGTCGCTGAATTGCTGGCCAGCCAGTTAGCAGACGAGCCTTTGCCGCTTGAAGCAGCGCTGGTCAAGCGGATTGACCCCGCACGTTTTTATCTGCAGGCGCTACGGCGTAAAAATGTTAGCAACAACGCTGATCTGTAACAGCAAGTATCGTTTTCCCCATTGTCTGTTTGACTGAGTTATGCTGTTTGCTCGTTGAAATTGCTCAGGAGAATTTTATGCAAACCACACCATCCCAATCTCGTACTCACCCGTTAATACTCATTGCAGCCATCGCAGTGACTGCCGTTGCATTGGCTGGCGTAGGCGTATTGACTGGCATACTGCCGAATCCAGCGGCCACTCCCAAGTCTGAAACCCTTATCAATCAGACAGAGAAACTCGCTGCAGAAAAAACTGCCGAGTCTGCTGATCCCATCAAAATTGCAGACTCAACAGAATCCGTCATGCCAGGCGAATCGGCAAAGCATGTTCAACCTGAAAGTTACGCGCCTGCGAAGAAACATGTGGCCAAAAAAGCAAAACCTGCCGTCTCACCAGCGCCGACTTCTGCAGCCGCACCCTCCGCAAAGTGCCATGACTGTGGTGTCGTCGAGCAAATCCGCACACTGACCGTTGAGCCTGACGGCAGCGGTGTGGGCGGTGTTGCTGGTGGCGTGGTGGGTGGCTTGCTGGGTAATCAGGTCGGCCAAGGCCGCGGCCGTACCGTCGCCACCGTCGCCGGCGTGTTGGGCGGCGCGCTGGCCGGCAACAAGATTGAAAAAACCATGAAGAAAAAACAGACTTACGAGACGGTAGTACGCTATGAAGATGGCACCACGCAGGTCTTCCCTAGCGAGACATCACCCGTGTGGCGCGAAGGTGACAAAGTGCGCCTGGACAACGGCACACTCATCAGCCGCTAATCTGCTACAAACCCGTCATCAAAACGCTTCCCGGTCATCGTGACTCGGAAGCGTTTTTTTATCCAGCCATTTATCAGGCCAGCACAGAATTCAATCGCTCAAGCACTCGCTCGCGCCCCAGCACTTCCAACACGGCATCAATCGCCGGAGATTGCGGCAAACCGAGCAAGGCAACACGCAGGGGAATTGCTACCTGCGGCATTTTCAACCCGAGTTCGGCCGCTGTCTGTTTCACCAACTGTCCTAGCTCAGCCGCTTGCCATGTGCAATCCGTTAAGCGATTGCGCAGAGCTGCCAAAGCATTGCGCGCAATCTCCGTCAGATGGTGCGCACGATCTTCTTCGCTCGCATGCACCAGCACATAAAACGGGTGTACTGCGTCAGCCAGTTCGTTCAGATTGCCCGCCCGGTCACGGTAAAGCGCAGCTACCTTGGCAACATCCGGGCCACCCTCTGTTGCGACGCCTTGCCGTGCCAAACGGCGCACAACCTCAGCCGCCAAGCGTTGCGGGGCAGCTGCCTTGATGTAATGCGCGTTAAGCCAATTGAGTTTTTCGGTATTGAATTGCGCGGCTGACGCGGTGATGTGATCAAGATCGAACCACTGCGTGAACTGTTCCATGCTGAACACCTCCTCATCGCCATGCGACCACCCAAGACGAGCCAGATAGTTCAGCACGGCCTCAGGCAAATATCCATCGTCGTCATACTGCATCACCGACACCGCACCATGCCGTTTGGACAATTTTTGACCATCGTCGCCAAGAATCATCGACAGATGCGCGTAACAAGGCACGGGCGCACCCAGTGCCTGCAGCAGATTGATCTGCCGTGGCGTGTTGTTGACATGATCGTCGCCACGAATCACATGGGTGATTGCCATATCCCAGTCATCCACCACCACGCAAAAGTTATAGGTCGGCGTGCCATCGGCACGGGCGATAATGAAATCGTCCAATTCGCCATTGGAAAACTCAATCCGCCCTTTGACCTGGTCATCCCAAGCCACCACACCATCGGTCGGATTACGAAAGCGCACGACGGGTGGCACGCCGTCTGGCACTAGCGCCAAGGTTTTGCCGACATCAGGGCGCCAGCGGCCATCGTAACGCGGTTTTTCTTTACGCGCTTCCTGTTCGGCACGCAGCGCATCCAGTTCGTCCCGCGTGGTGTAGCAAAGATAGGCAGTCCCTGCCGCCAACATTTCGTCTATCACTTGTTTGTAACGCGCGATGCGCTGCATCTGGTAAAACGGGCCTTCATCATGGTTTAGCCCCAACCATTGCATACCATCGAGAATTGCCTTTACAGCTTCGGGTGTTGAGCGCTCGACATCCGTATCTTCAATGCGCAGAATAAACTTTCCGCCATGTCGCTGGGCGTAGGCCCATGAAAACAAGGCAGTGCGAGCCCCGCCAATATGCAGGAAACCGGTCGGACTAGGGGCAAAACGGGTGCGTACAGTCATAAGAATAAAAACGAACGTAAGATGGAGACGCTTGATTTTACGTCATCCCAGACGCTAGGCGATTGACCTGATAGCCCATCTATGATTAAATGCTATGCTCTTTTCGCGGGCGGTTAACTCAGCGGTAGAGTGCCACCTTCACACGGTGGAAGCCACTGGTTCGATCCCAGTACCGCCCACCAGGCAGCGTGGTTTCACTACACTGTTGCATAAAATGATCATTGACTCACTGTAGGCAGGCGATTTAAAAACGTTATAAGAATTTAGTAGCTAAAGACGAATTAGCACACGAATATGTCAGAATTGGCCCCTTTGCTGCACTCTGTTACAGTTCGGCAAGGATCTCGATAGATCGTAATTACTACTGTTATGATGTAATCAATGGCGTTTACATGACTAAAGAAACAAAAGAACTAGTTTATTGCTACCACTGTCGCACGCATCATCCACGTGAAGAAATGCGCCGGATGGTTACCAAGACAGGTACCCGCTGGCGTTGCATTCGGAGCATTGAAGCAACTCAACGTGGTCTTGAGGCTCGTGAAGCGTATGGTCGGCAAGTGTCTGAAATGAACAAAGCCGAATCCAAAGCGCGTGCCCAACGCTTGAATAGTGCCCTGCAGGAAAAATAATTCTCAGGCATAACGCCGTGACACAAAGCTGTGACGCAACCTGAAACACGGGTTGAGAGAGTCCTGTTGAAACAGAATCAACTTGCTTGATACCTAGCCAGGTTACCCGCAAAACTTTAACGTTGCTGACCGTCATGCAAACCCAAAAGACGTTGCTTGTGGTTTACCACTCAGCGACAGATGGTACTCGGCAGATGGCTCACGCCTTGATCAAAGGCGCCAAAGACTCTGGCACAGAAGGAAAGATTCTCGCACAGCTCAAATTGGCATCAGAAACTTCAGCAGATGATGTGCTTGCTGCTGACGCTTATGTTTTTGCGACACCAGAAAATCTTGGCGCGGTTTCCGGATTGATGAAAGACTTCTTTGACCGCTGCTATTACCCAGCGCTCGAAAAAATCACGGGCCGAGCCTATGCCACGATGATTTGCGCGGGCAGCGATGGGCACAATGCTGCTCGACAGATTGAGCGTATTACCACAGGTTGGCGATTGCGTGCTGTTGCAGACCCGCTGATTGTCTGCACGCACGCACAAACGGCAGAGGAGATTCTGCGTCCAAAAATCATTTCACCGGAAGACCTTCTGCGCTGCGAAGCACTCGGCAGCCTCATGGCAAATGGGTTGGCGCTCGGTGTTTTTTAACCTCACGCCAACTTATCCACAACCCTCACCAATCCCCACACCATGCAACCATGGTGCAGTAAAAAAACTAGACGGCGGCTTGGTCTAAATCGAATGCACGATGCAGGGCACGCACCGCCAGCTCAAGATACTTTTCATCCACGACAACTGAAATCTTGATCTCGGATGTGGAAATCATCTGGATGTTGATTCCTTCTTCAGCCAGCGTGCGGAACATTTTGCTGGCTACACCGGGGTGAGAGCGCATGCCGACACCCACTGCGGATACCTTGCAAATCGTGTTATCCCCGTCAATTTTCAGCGCACCGACGTGAGGTTTTATTTGCTCTTCCAACATCTTCTTTGCTCGTGCATATTCACTGCGATTGACAGTAAATGAAAAGTCCGTTGAGCCATCATGTCCAACGTTCTGAATAATCATATCGACATCAATATTGGCGTCGGCAATCGGCCCCAGAATTTGGTAGGCAATACCGGGGCGATCAGGCACGCCCGATACGGTTAACTTGGCTTCGTCGCGATTGAATGCAATCCCTGAAATAATGGGTTGTTCCATGGTGGTATCTTCCTCAAAAGTGATCAGTGTGCCAGCAGTTTCCTGCCCTTCTTCTTCCAGGCTGGAGAGCACACGCAGTTTGACTTTGTATTTTCCGGCAAACTCAACTGAGCGAATTTGCAGCACCTTTGAACCCAGGCTGGCCATTTCCAGCATTTCTTCGAAGGTGATTTGATTGAGTTTTCTGGCCGCAGGCACGATGCGCGGATCCGTGGTGTATACGCCATCCACATCGGTATAGATTTGACATTCTTCCGCTTGCAGGGCGGCAGCCAAGGCGACGCCAGAGGTATCGGAACCACCACGGCCTAGTGTGGTGATATTACCATTCGCATCCACCCCTTGAAAACCGGCAACAATCACTATGGTGTCGTTATTCAGATCATGGCGGATGTTGCTTTCCTCGATATTCAGAATCCGTGCTTTGGAAAAGGCGCTGTCTGTCAAAACCTTTACCTGCCCGCCCGTGTAGCTCTTGGCTTTCAGGCCAAGATCACGTAACGCCATCGCCAGCAACGCGATGCTGACTTGTTCGCCCGTGGCAAGCATCGCGTCCATCTCGCGCAAGTCGGGCTGGGGGGACACCTCATGGGCCAAAGCAACCAGTCGGTTAGTTTCACCGCTCATGGCAGAGACTACGACAACGATCTGATGCCCCTGAGCTTTCCAGCGTGAGACGCGTTTAGCGACATTACGAATACGCTCGGGCGACCCCATCGAGGTGCCACCATATTTCTGAATAATCAACGCCATTTCTATTTCTTGATGATAAAAAAAATAATTTTACTCGATACCCCGTTGATATCATGATGACATCGTGTAACTTTTATCATCGTTCGCCATTTTCAAAAAAATCATCAAGTATCCCAAAAGTAAACAGGCAATGAGCCAAGAGAAACAATCCCTACTCCTTGCGCAATCCACAACCCCCGTGCGTTGTCCTTGGTGTGGCAGCGATCCGCTTTACATAGCCTATCACGACACCGAATGGGGAGTGCCCTGCCATGATGAGCGCACGTTGTTTGAATTCCTGCTGTTAGAGGGTGCGCAAGCCGGTCTGTCATGGATCACCATTTTGCGCAAACGCGAAAACTATCGCCGCGCGTTTGATGGTTTCGATGTGGAAAAAATTGCCCGTTATGGCGAATCGGACACTGCGCGCTTGCTGAGCGATACAGGTATCGTGCGCAACCGGTTAAAAATTGCCGCTAGCATCACCAGCGCTCAGGCTGTACTAAAACTTTACGAACAAGGCGGCACGCTGGATCAGTTGCTCTGGCAGTTCGTCGATGGCCGGCCACGCATCAACCACTGGCGCACGATGGCGGAAGTGCCGGCCATCACGCCCGAAGCGGAGGCTTTATCGAAGGAACTCAAGCGGCGTGGCTTCCGCTTTGTCGGCCCCACGGTGATGTATGCGCACATGCAGGCCACGGGCATGGTCAATGATCATCTGGTGTCGTGCCATCGCCACGCCGAATTGGCGGGTTGAGATAAAGACATGCCGCTTATCACCGTGTTGCCATCCGCTACGGCGAGGAAGGCGTTTTTTGCCTGACCGCCTTGTAGCGCATCCACAGCGAAGCGGGCAGGTTTTTTCCTGCCCCTTCTTGCTGTGCAGTTGGTTCATCAGTTGCTTCACCAGCACGAACTTTTCAAAGGCGCACGATACCAGGAAGCCTACCAGGTCAGCTGATACCCGAGATACGATGAAAACTTATTGGTCAAATTGGTATTGGTCAGGCCATGGCCAGCGGAAAACAGCAGGTGGTTGTGTGCGTCAAAATGGTAGA